>OCZT010000159.1_pt1 | contig 62661 bp, 56 predicted proteins | sample 1539031 | NCBI WGS metagenome assembly OCZT01 (sample SAMEA3539308, study PRJEB22396) | soil metagenome | biome: tundra; feature: field; material: soil | place: USA | collected 2010-05 | depth 0.15 m
AGATGTTACGGAAAATCCGTAAGTCTATTATCTGTGTCTTAAATGAAATTGTCAAGATATTGACTCAGGAACATCAGATCCTGATAAATTATTGTTAAAACTGACTTCTTAAGGATCGACTACTTACTTCTTACCTACTTCTTACTCAAATGCCTTCAGCCATCTGCCATCCGCCTGATTTTACAGCGATTTTGTTATACAATAATTATCCAATATTGAAAGATACAAAAAAAGGGAACTCAAAATTCCCTCCTCTCTAATGATATTTACGTCTTACTACATTCTCCCATTCTCCCTTTCTCCCCTTCATTTCTCACGCCTTCTGCCTTCAGCCTACAGCCTTTACTTAAATCTATCCTGGTAATCCGGGTTCTCTTTCATGATCTTAACACTCCCGGGGTAGTTTTCTACAAACCATACCAGAAAAGCAGTTGGATCTATTTTTTCGGAAAGCATTTTTTTCCGACGGAGCTGATAAACTTCTTTTATACCCTGAGAAGCAATTATTTCTGAAACTTTTTCTAAGACTCCAGTTGAAGAACGAAAGCCATGAATAAGCTTATATTTGTCTTCCTGTTCGCGAAGCGTACCGGCATCCAATGAATTTACATAAATAGCCGGAGTACCAAGCATGGCACATTCTGAAGCCATTGTAGCTCCTTCCGTGACAATCAGATCAGCATGTGCCATTACATGATGAATCAGTTCCGGAGAAATTTTAATCATGTATTTATCAAAATATGCATCCTTATTTTCCGACTCTGAGGAGATAAATACCTTGTAATTGTTTTCAATCAATATATTAATCAATCCTTTTTTTGTCTCTAAATCTAAACCTGAATGACCTATGTCATGATTAGCACTCCACGATACAAAACGGAGTAATGCAAATTTTTCATTTTCAGTAATACCCGGAAGGGTCAAACTATCCGGATAGGTGGAAATATTATTTGGATGAAGATAAAAGAGTTCAGAATAGCTGTTGAACCAAATTTGCCTTTTACCAAAGTTTTTTTGAAAACAAATAGGATTTAAGAAAACTTCTGAGAATGGTTTATAAAGAAAGTGCCCAAATCGGGCATGCTCTGTATCATCTAAAACGATATGCGGAGTTTTCAATAACCAAGCCGTTTGTGCAGCATAAGGCGATGCAAAACTTATGAAAAGATCGGGTTTAAACTTAATGGCTTTGCAAAGCAGTTTTAAATCCGCAGCAAATAAATAAAATAATTTCCCGATAATTCCATTCCTCCCTTTACCTCTATTGAAATAAGGAATTTTGTATTTGGCTAGCAAATCAAATATTATTGATCTCTCACGAGCAGATACAAAAAAAGTATGACCCTTACTCTCCATTATTTTTATGAAATTTTTAAAATAATGCACATGAGCAGGATGCCCTATATCTATAAAAATCCTCATTATATAATCTAAATTAATCCTTTGGTAAACAAAAAGCGCCTGGAGTGCCTAAAGTGCCTAGAGTTGGAAGTTTGTTAGTAGGCAGAAGGTTGTAGATAGTAGGAATTAAAAAGAGGAGTCATTCTTATGACCTCGGGCTTCTGATCCAGGACTTCTGACAAATTGTTTACAAAATTGATAAAACATTCATTCCTATCAACTTAACGTTTGGCACTCCAAACTTTAGTTCACTCTAAGTATTTCTTCACTATTCTCTATTTTGATTTTCTATGAAAATAGACGGTGTGAATGGCAGTATTTTCTTAATTCCTGATATTGATAACTTACTGAATGTTTTTAGCAAATGCATATAAGAAGGATAGTCGTAATAAAATTTATTTGGTTTTGAAAAGCATTCCTCAAATTCCTCATTTGTCATTTCAATTTTTTTCAATACATAATCTTTGTCATATTGCATTTCATCTGCACAGTATGGATCCAGTTTCAATTCATCCAAAGCCTGCTCTCTTGATATTTCGTCATTCATCACCAGTGCCGAGAGGGTAATTATTCTCTTATCTATCCCAAACTTTTTAGGCAACCAGTACGAGAGGGCAAATCTGGTAAATATGTTTTCATGGTGGTGTCCACCATAATACTCCCAATTGTATTCCCGCTTTAAGAATTCCTGTGCTACTCTTTTTTCGTAATCCAAATAATAGTAGGGACGCAACATCTTGATTTTCTTCAAATATCCAAATTTGATAAATTGAAAAATCGTATAGTACGGGAAAGATTTTAGTTTAAAGTGTTCATATTTTTTCAACAGATACAATAATTGCCTGGCATCAGAGTAGGTCCATTCTGTAGGCTGTTTCCCTTCAGATCGGAAATCAGATCCGTTAAATATATAATTAACTCCTTCTCTTTCGGCAATTCTATAGAGCGCAGCTTTAATCGCAAGATCGGTCGGCCCATCAATCCAGGGTAATGAAGCCTTAATATAAGCCCTTAGTACCGCTTTTACTTCTTCATAATCTATCACATAAGTTTCAAGATCAATTTTCAAGGCATTTGTTACCTTTTTAATATTATCGACAGCTATCTTACTGCTGAATCCATTGTCCAGGTTAACTGCTAATGGTCTTAGTCCTTGTTTTTTAGCTAAATACAACAAATAACAGCTATCAGTTCCTCCGCTTACACCAACAATACAATCATATTTTTTATTCTTCCCTCCCTTTCTAATCCTTTTTAACCATTCTTCCCACTCCTCCAAACCTCTCTCTCCACGAGGATAGAGTTCAACAAATTCTTTAAACATTTTGGCATAATTTGATACTCCATTTTCATCAAATCTTATCCCGGGGACAGATTCATCCCATAATCCTATGGCACATGTTTGATTCATCAACGGTCGTGTTTAAAAAGTTGCATAATTTCCTCTCTTTCAGGGTAATTAACCAGTACCGCACTACGCTCTCCATGATAAATAAAAAGGCTGCCTGCAGCAAGCCCGTTTAATGAAACTAAAGAATTTAGTTCAATAATATGTTGCCACTTACCGGACCCACCAAGGGCAACAACCGGGATAGTGACTGATTCGGCAACCTTTTTTATTAGATTAATGTCATAGCCCTCCATAGTGCCATCCCGTTCGATAGATTGAATAATTATCTCGCCTGCACCTCTTTCTTCCATTTGCATTGCATATTGGACAGGATTGTAAGTTAAAGATTTTGTGCCTGCCCTGATCCAGACTTTCTCTTTTCCCAGGAAGTCTTTTTTAACATCTATGCAAACTGCAATAGTAGATGAACCAAATGCATAAGCGGCTTCTGTGACAAATTCTGAATTTTCCCCGGCGATAGAGTTTAATATCACTTTTTCCGCTCCGACTTCAATTATCTTCCTGATTTCTTCCAGAGTTCTGATGCCGCCTCCCGCAGAAAATGGCATATTAGCTTCTTCCCCGACTTTTTTTACAAAATCAATCGAAATTGTACGCTTCTCTTTAGTGGCAAGAATATCAATAAATGCTAATTCATCAGCTTTTAATTCATTGAAAATACGAACTGCGTTAATAGGATCCCCAATATACCTGAAGTCTTTAAATTTTACAGACTTAACCAATCCTTTGTTTTGGAGCAATAATACCGGGATAACGCGCGGACGATACATTGATTATAAATTAACAAAGTTCCTCAACAACAGCTCCCCAGCATCATGACTCTTCTCGGGATGATATTGTACACCGAATATATTCTCTTTTTGAATGGAGGAGGTAAAAGTATAGTCATAAACAGTTTCTGTTAAAATGTCAATTGAATTATTGCATTGAATATGATAACTATGAACAAAGTAGAATTCTGAATTTTGTTCCATTTTTTCAAAAAGATGAGAACCTCTAAGATAGTTTAAAGTATTCCAACCCACATGTGGAATTTTAAACCTTATTTTATCAGAAACTTTAAATCTGATGACTTTCGCATCGAACCATCCAAATCCTTCCTCATTCCCCTCTTCACTCCTTTTTGCCATCAATTGCATGCCAAGACATATACCTAATATCGGCTTTTTTTCAACTATTACCTGGTCTGATAGCATGTTCCACAATCCGCGGCTTTTAATTTCCGAAACGGCTTTTGCAAAGTGACCGACACCTGGTAAAATTAATTTATTACTGCGAGCAATCTCTTCTCTGTTTGAAGTAATAATTGATTCTACTCCAATTCTATCCATTTTTCTTTTAATCGAGCCGAGGTTACCCATGCCATAATCAATAATTGCGACCATATTGAATTCTTTAGTCAATAAATGCCCGAAACCACAATTCCAGATGAAGCCATTTCCAAAATTCAAGATTGTATCTATTATACCTTTGAAGGGATTTTAATTCCTTTTTGCACTGGTTAACATTAAAGTAGCCTCTTTCTTTAAATTTGTCCGATTCTATAACATCTGCAAGCAACTCTTTCAATTTCACATTTTTAAACCAATCGGATTCCGGTGTTGAAAAACCAACTTTATCTTTTCTCATTCTGATCTTTTCTGGCAATATTCCTTTTAAGGCATTCCTCATTATCACCTTGGTATATCCATTTTTGATATAATTGTCGACTGGAACAGACAATGTTTTTTCGACTAAATTATGATCAAGAAAGGGGAAACGGGTTTCCAGAGAAAACTGCATACCTGTTTTATCAGCCCATAACAGATTATGTTCGAATTTATATTCAAAATGCTTTATTAAAAATTCTTTCAGGTTTTTGGACTTATAAAAATCATCAAATAATGCGTTAGTCTTATCGTAATAGTTATTATAAAAAGCCGGATTTATAAAATCATGATTTTTAAAATGCCTTAAGGATCGTGGACTAAATGAAAACCCCAGCGATTTGAATCCATATATTGATTTATGTATTCTGGTATATTGGAAAAATTCATTTAGAAGCTTTCCCCAGGAATTTGCATTAATCAGGTCTCTGAAATAATATCCGTAAAAATAATGATAACCAGCCATTAATTCATCTGCTCCCTGTCCATTTAAAAGAACTGTACAATGTTTTTTTGCCAGTTCCATCACCTTATATTCTGCATAAACCGAAGTTGTAGGAACAGGTTCGGACTGCGAGGAGATAAAAGCGTTTAAATCTTCCAATAATGATTCTCCGGTAGGATATGTGTAATGAATTTTCAGGTTTTTCTCCCTGAATTCTGCTATATATTCCGATTCATCTCCTTTCTGTCCTTTCTGATATACTGCTGAAAAGGAATGTAAATCAACATTCTGTTTCTTATTCAAAACCAGTGATGTTATTGCTGAAGAATCTAATCCTCCGCTTAGGCATGTTCCAACCGGAACATCACTTCTTAATTGAAGATTTATAGAATTTTTTAGTTCTTCAAGGAAATTGTTTTCATTAAATTGAAAGGATTCGTAATGAGAAATTTGATCTGGTAAACAATACCAGCGATTTATATTAACTCTTCCAGATCTTACTGTAAGTGTATGACCATGTTGTAGTTTAATTATATTTTTGAAAAAAGTTTTTTCACTATGATTGGTACGATTAAAAACCAAATAATCAAAGATAATAGAGTCTTCTGGTTCCTTACTTTTATCCAGTACTTTTAATAACGGTGGAATGTCAGAAGCAAATAAAAATTGATTTTTATCCTTATAAAAATAAAACGGTTTAATGCCGAAACGGTCCCTTGCTGCAAATAATTCATTAGTGTAAGTATCTAATATGGCAAATGCAAACATACCGTTAAGCTTGTCGAGGCAAGATTCTCCCCATTCAATATAAGAATTAAGTAGTACTTCGGTATCCGAACCTGAACTGAAAACATATCCTTTGCTCTTTAATTCTTCCCGAAGCTCTATATAGTTATAAATTTCCCCGTTCAATAGAATTACATATCTTTTATCTGCCGAAAACATTGGCTGATGACCAGCCATGGATAAATCAAGAATACTTAATCTTACAAAACCAAGACCAATGTTCTCTCTAATATATAAACCCTCATCATCAGGGCCACGATGCTTCATGACTTGCATCATTTTTAGAAGAAGCGCTTCCTGAATGGGTTTATTATCAAATCTGATTATACCGCAAATTCCACACATTTAGATTGGTGATTGGTGATTTGACATATTTCAATCATTAATCTTTAATACTTTTTTATAAACTTCAATTATCTTCCCTGCAATAGTTTCCGAATCAAGCCCTAGCTCAATAATCCTTTCGCGACCATTTGTGCGGCCTTTGGTTTGGACAAATTCCAGCGCCTTTTGAATCTTTTCAGCAACGTCAGTGACATCATAACCAGAAACATAACAACCGGCAGTACCTCCTGTCACCCAGCGAACGTCTCCCACATCAGTGCTTACAATGGGACAGTTACAGGCCATTGCTTCTTTTATGGTTTGTGGACTACCTTCTCTCAAAGATGTCATTAAAAAGAGATCACTTGCATTCATCAGTAAATTTACCTCCTCGCGCGTTTTTTCCGATAACTCCAAAAGTTCAATATAAGGATGCTGATCTGTCGCTTGCCTGGCTAAACTCCAGTTTTTAACCGGAATATTTTTTGCTGACGAAAATAAAATATATTTTTTTGAATCGTCAAGATTAAGTTTAGTTCTTGCTTCTTGTTTATCAAGGAGTCGAAATTGTTTTAAATCAATTCCACAGGGTATCACAAAATTTTTGTGTGGTGTCTTCACAAATATCCTGTTTTTTAAATCTTCAGAGACAAAAATATTAGCCCTGGAAAAGATTCCAACGAAAGATGATAAAATATTAAGACTTTTACGGTTCACATCACAGCCATGAAATGTCGCAACCAGGGGTAATTTTCTTTGAAATGTTGCAACCAATCCGCTTAGTCCGTAATGTGAATGAATAATATCATAGTCCTTCGATTTTATCTTTTTTCTTAGCCGTAAAATACTTTTAATATAACCATAAGCACCCTTTCCTTTTATATAGAAATAGTCAAACGAAATACCAGATTTTTCAAGTTCTGAAACCTGTTCATAAATAAAAGCATGATGCAATTTCATATCGAATACCTGGTGATCAGGAGCGTTACCGCTGCAAACGATAAGGATTTTCATTTTATAGAAAAAAGTATTTAATGTGCCTGGAGTTTTTATTGCCTAAGTACTTAGAGTTAAATTTTCTAATTTAGTAAGAGGGTAGTATGTAGTAAGAAGCATGAAGTAGGAAGACCTGTGTCAATTTTCTATTAACCCCAGCAAGTAAGGTTTCAGATTTGTATTTATTATATTTTCCCAGGTAAAAGACTCTACTGATTTCCTTATTTCAGAAGACCTAAAGGAATTTCGCTTATTATAAATGGTTGAGAGACCAATACAAAAATCTTCGGAAGTATCTTTTATTAAAACGCCATTGTTCTCATTTACAGTCACTTTATTTTCATAGGTATTTGTTGCTATTACGGGCATTCCTGCCATCAGATATTCAACTGTCTTAGTTGCCGGCTGACAATCATAATCTCTGATCATTGGAATATATGATACTCCAATATTGCAATTCAGAAAGAACCATTTTAGTTTTTCTCCATATACCTGACCAACATAGTGCACTGTTTTCTGAAGATCATTATTATATATTGTGTCATTTAGTTCTTTTACTTCCAATGGTTTACCTCCTCCTACAATATAATATTCAATCTCCATATTCTTCCGTTCATTCTTTATAAATTGCGCCAGGCCCTTTACCGTTTGGGCAATGTTTCTGGAGGTAAGTGTGCCTATGTAAAGAAGTACGAGTTTATCGAATACCTTGGGATGGGATACAATCTGATCAGCTCCCAAAGGAATGATTATTGTCTTTTTAATCTGAAGTTTCAGTTTTCTTCTGAGGCTTTCTGAAAGAGTGACGATCCGTTTAAAAGGAAGTGATTCGATCCTGATAATTGAATTAAAAAAAAAGGTTTTATACCTGACTACTGATGTATAGCCAGTTCTTATATCCAGAATTAAATTCTTGCGAGGAAGAAAAAGGTTAAGCAGGGAAGAAAAAAAGTAATATTTCAGTATTAATTTTGAAGATATATTTGACTTAAATATCCGCACAATTGCCTGGTAATATTTCAAAATACGGAGTATTTTGTTTCTGACTAATTCAACGTATACTACCTTTATATTTTCTGATTCTTTGAATTTAATTTCTCCCTGGTCAAAACATATATATATTACTTTAAATTCCCGGCTCAGGTATTTTGCATAATAATAATAAATAGTAAAATACCCATACTGGTCAGGAGCTGCAAGAATGACTGTGTTCAAAATTGTCTGATTTTTGAAGATACTGCCAATTTACTTTGAGTGTTCATCCGGTAATAGCGCCTCATCATTAATCCAACTGAGAGTGCTATAGTAAATGAAAAGCTGTACACAACAATAAATGTTGTCGAATAAGTCAGGTAATCAACAACGGCCAGGAAGATCAGTATAAGGCTCCCCATTCCGATGCTTTTCCAGTATCTTTCCTGTTCCTTTTTCAGTATCTTAAATATCATTAAACCATAATAAAATAATAAAAGAAACCAAAGGCTTGCACCTAAATATCCTATCTGGACTACCTGATAGGAAATCCCGGGGTATGTGCCTCCCACGCCAAATCTTTCGAATCTACCGTCTCCCCTGGTCGCTCCTTTAAGCGTTTCCGGCCCGAACCCGAATAATTTCGTTACAAACCTTGATTTTTCGAGAATAATATTCACCTGTTGAAAACTGGCAAATCTTCCGTAAGCATAATCTCCCTGCAAGGTATTATACTCCACGGATGATTCGATCAGAAAGTTCAGATCGAAAGTTCCGTTTTTTGAACCTTCCGGGTTCATCATTGGTATTTTTTTTGCTCCTATAATTAAAATAATTATTGACAGTACAAAAGTCGAAACCAGGTAAATGACTTTTTTATGAAATGCCCTCGATCTGATATCAACTTCACCGAGCATAACAATAAAAAAAACAAAAACAGCCGGCAGAAAAACAAATGTTCCTCTTTTCTGACTGGCATAAGCAATCAGTGTAAAGGCAAAGATAAGCACCAGAAAAAGTTTTTTCTTTTCATAAATGTAATAACGGCTCAATAAAAAGCCGGCAGCAATTAATGGAATAAATGTAGCCACACCACCTCCTGCAACGATAATTGTGCCAACCGGTTGCTCGGGGGTTCCGAGTATTAATAGTTTAACAACTGTGGCAATTAATTGAAAAACAAACAGGTATTGAATAAAATCAATGATTTTCCTTATCCCGTATTCCGGTAATTCTATATTTACCATTATTAACATAAACAGGTATGGCGTCAGAAAAAACCTGTAATAGAGATATGACTGATATAAATTGCTCGAGTTTATCAAAGCCGAAATGAATAATACAATTGAGAAAATTGCAAATATCCTGATCCCGGGAAGATTAAATTTTTTTCCTTTATTTGAAACAGAAATCATGGTTTTAACCAGCAGAAACATTATCAGGCTCTCAATCAGAATATTAGCATAAAATTGTCTTATATTGAATTGTTCTATTATTCCGAGAAAGAACACCAATAAAAGAACGCTGGTAATTAATGAATTAACAGATCGTGCTTTTCTAATTCTCGAAAAACTCAGAAACAGAAACAATATAGTTACTACAACAGGATACATGTACTCTAATCTGATTAATTCAAAAACTTCAAAAAAGACAAAAGATAAAAGGTTAAAGACAAAAGGTTCAAAACATTATGGAAAACAATCATAAAATCAACTTTTAAAAAAATTATTGAAATTGGGTTATATATACCTGACTTTTATCTTTTTACTTTTGTCTTTTATCTTCTGCATGAATAATGCAGGCTAAATATTTCGAAAGATCTGAACCAGGGATTTGGTGACAATATCTAAACTGTAATACTTATTTATGACTTGTATTCCATTGAACCCCATAAGTTTACTTTTATCCCGATTTTTGTAAAAGAATTCTAAACCTGATATCCAATCATCATCATTTAAGGCAGCGATACCTATTTCTCCTTTGGAAAGTACCTCACTGTTCATACCAACAGGTGAGACCAGTACAGGTATTCCGCATGCCATGTATTTAAGCATTTTAAAGCTGCATTTTCCCCTCTCCCAGGGTGTGTTGTTTAAGGGCATTATTCCAACCCGGGCCTCCTGTATAGCAACTACTTCATCTTCCGGAGTCCATTTTATAAACCTGACTCTTTCTTTTTTTATATTGGTAAAATTCGGATATGCATCTGATATAACAATCAGGAGAACATCCTTTCTTTCATTCACAAATTTTGCCAAAGCCTTCTCAATGGAATGAAGATAATGAATAGTCTGTTGAGATCCCGTCCATACGATCTTAAACAAATTGTCTGGTTTTGAATCAGAAGGACAAAACCATTGAGCATCAATAGCCGTAGGAATAATATTAATATTAGGATTGACCTTACAAAACCAGTCTGCAATAAAACTGTTGCCGGCTAATATTATCTCTGCTTTTTGTGCAATTTTCCTGGTGATTCTTTCATCATTAAGCCAGATGGCATCATCCACATCATAAATCAGAGGTCGCCGGATAAATTTCTCCATATATACCGTGTTAACAACTATTCTGTTGAGCCAGACCGCATCATACCGGTTACTCTTTATTATGTCATTTATTCTGGATATTGATTTAATTCCTATCCAGGTTGCACTGACAGGGAAGATGTACCTTTGTCTTACTCTGCCCAGTATTCCCGGCAATTTTGCAGAGTAATCTATTTTTGCAGCAAACTCATCGACAGAAATTCCGGCATCATTTAATAGAGGTATATATTGTCTGACCCTGTATTTCGAAGACGGGACATTAATACCAGGCGTCAGAGCCGAAATTCTCGTCATAATTTGTATGGTGTCCCCGCGGTATTAAAATTGTAAATTTTACTAAGCAGAATCTCGGACATATTGAGAGAAGTATTGTTGTATATCTTATCCCATTTATGAACCGGAATATTGAAACCTCTTTTTTTGCGATTCAGAATTTCTTCAGGTAAAAGATCCTTATATGCATACCTGACTAATCCTTTTAAATTGCCCTGATACAATAATATTTCCTCGGGTAATGAAAATGTAAATTCAATAAGCTCTCTTGAGAGCAACGGGACCCGGGCTTCAAGCGAAACTGCCATACTTACCCTGTCCAACTTTGTTAAGATATCATCCGGAAGATATGTTTTGAAATCAAGTAACATTAAATCTTTAATCCCAGTTTTTTCTTTGGTCCTCAGTGATTTAAAGCACCAGTAATCATCATAATCTTTTTCAATGTTCAGAAAAGTCCTGTATCTGCTCTTTTCTTCTTTCAGCATTCCACCAAGCAGCTTTACATAGAGGGATTGTTTGTCAAGATTAAAATTCAAAAGCCGGTTTGAGATCTTACCCGGAATCCGGTAACGATTCCGGTTCCGGATGTTTAAAAGCAATTTGTTTACCGGAAGATGTATATTTTTATTTGAATACTTAAGATAATTCTGATACCACAAATATCCTCCAAACAGTTCGTCACCTCCGTCACCTGTCAGAGCAACAGTCACTTCCTCCCGTGCGAATTTTGAAACCAGAAAAGAAGGAAGGGCAGAGGTATCAGCATAAGGTTCGTCGTACCAGCGGAGCATCTCCGGCAACAACTGAATAGCATCTTCCTCCGAAAGTATGCGTTCTTTATGCTGTGTTTTGCACACCCCGGCAATAGTTCTTGCATAAATGGCTTCACTATGTACGGGATCTTCAAAACCGATAGTATAAGTCTTATTATTGTTATTTACTTTCGACGCTTCATAGACAACAACACTGGAATCTATTCCACCGCTTAAAAAGTAACCTAAAGGAACATCTGACATCAATTGTTCTTTAACAGATTTCCTGATAAGGAATCTTAAATGTTCACCGGCTTCCGGGATGGTAATATTATAGGCTGATTCTTTCTTAATGTTCCAATAATTCGCAAGATTTGAAGTCCTGTTTAGTAAATCTATTTCAAGATAATGGGCAGGTTTTAATTTAAATACATTTTTATACAGCGTCTTAGGTGAGGGTATGTATGAATATGTGAGATAATCATAAATAGCAGATTCATCCTTTTGAAGCTGTCCATTGAAATAATTCTCTATTGCTTTAAGTTCGGAGGCCCAGATATAAGTACCATTAATAATCCCATAAAATAACGGTTTAATGCCAACCCTGTCTCTTACCAGGTAAACCTTTCCTTTTTTTTTATCATAAACACAAAAGGCAAACATGCCATCTATCCTATCAAGCAATCCATTGATGCCAAAATGTCTATAGCCATGGAGGATTACCTCTGAATCTGATTCACTCCTGAAATTATAAATTTGCTTCAGCTCATTCCTGATCTCCCTGTAATTATAAATCTCCCCATTTACTGTTATAATTACATTGCCATCTTCACTGATCATTGGTTGTCGGCCGTTTTCACTCAGATCTATTATAGAAAGTCTCCTGTGTCCAAGATAAAGTCCAATCTCAATATATTCACCCCATTGATCCGGCCCTCTGTGTTTAAGTGTATCGAGAGAAAGCCTAGCTCTCTCTATGTTCAAATTCTCAGTTATCAGTCCAAATATTCCGCACATTCATTTCTTATTTGATAAAATACCTGAATCCCTGAAATGATGCTTAACTTTTACAAGAAATTGAATAAAAACAAGTTTGAGAAATGTTACCGGATTTTCTTTTTTTGCTTTTCTGAGGAATTCCCTAGCTTTAATTTTATCATTATTTTCAGAGCAAATATTGCTGCAGTACCAATAACATTTTGCCATGACAATATGTCTCTGATTTTTATAATCTGCCCATTTTTCAATTAAGGATTCGTAGTAAACCGGAAGTTCTTCAGTCCATTTAATTGCTTCTTTTATGGATTTGGAATTTTGGTGTATCCTGAAAAAAGCCAGTGCGCCGGGGACGTAAAGAATACTATGATTTTTCGATATACGAATAAAATAATCCCTGTCGAGCAGTACATGCCATTTCGGATCAAGTATCCCGGTTTTCTCCAGCACTCTTCTTCTCCATATTGCAGATTGTTGGGGTATAGGTATTTCAAGTGTCTTACGCATAAGATTGTATGAAGTGCCTGCTCCTTTTCTGACATTTGAATCACCTGGTACCGGACCCTGGTCCACATCACCATAAATCATATCAATTTCCGGATTTTGCTCAAATTCTTTAATACGTCTTGAAATGAAATCAGGGTATAAAATATCATCTGAATTGAGCCAGCAGATATAATCTCCGGTCGCTATTAAAAAACCTTTGTTAATTGCATCTGCCTGTCCCTTATCCAGTTCGCTTACCCAATAAGCCAGCTTTGTTTCATACTTTTTAATTAGTTCTACAGAATTATCAGAAGAGCCTCCATCGATAATAATATATTCAATGTTACTATAGTCCTGATTTAGTACAGAATTAATGGTTTCTTCAAGGTATTTTGATTGATTAAATGAAGGAGTTATAACAGTGACTAAAGGTTTCAAATTCGGAAAATTAACGGATAATAGATTGATATTTTTAAAAAATAGTTTTGGTACAAATTAGTTAACTGTAGTTAAGGTTTTATAAAGATTTATAAGTTTACGGCTGACAGTTTCATATTTAAATATATTACCGATTTCAGACGGATCAAATGCAAGTGGATTTGATAAAACAAAGACCAAACCTCTGTACAAATCTTCAGTATCGAGATATTTAGAGAGGTAACCATTTTTTTTATGGATTAAAAAATCTCTTATGCCCGTATTATCAAAAGCAACCACCGGTGTTCCGCACAGCAGGCTTTCCAATGCAGTCTGACCAAATGATTCTTCCTCGGAAGCCGAAATAAAAACGTCACACGAATTATAAAATTCAGATAATTCATTTTCGGATTTTAGTTCACCAAGATACTTCGTTTTAAAAGGAATTTCATCAATTCTATAGTCGGAACCAATTAATATGACCTCAAATTCATAAAGATCATCCTCATCACGAAAAAGTCGATTAATGATCTCCAAAAAATTATTCAGCCCTTTATACTTTACTTCACCACAAGAATAATATCCAATAATTTTTTTCTTGCTATTATGCTTTTCAGCCTGATTGTTTTCTTTTTTATAAAAGACCGCTATGTCTATAGTATTTGGGATTAAATAAACAGGTTTTGAACTTAATAATTTTTGATTCTGAAATTGTTTAAGCATCCATGAGGATGGAACTGTAAAAGCTATATTACTGATTTTTAAAAATTCATCAATTTTACTATTTAATGATTTCCGTGTTATATCATTTAGTTTTGAAGATGACAACTGGGGACAAAAGCCACATTCCTGAGTAAACCTGGTACAATTTAAAATTATATGACATCCTCCTGTTATCGGCCAGGCATCGTGAAGGGTCCAGACCAAATGATCTGATAGTTCAGAAAGTTTAATTAAAGATTTAATATCAACAAAACTATTTATCCAATGCAAATGAATAATATCGTATCTGTTTTTAATTTGTTTTTCAATGTTCGTATAACCAATATTATCTATCGGAAAAAGGTAAGACTTGTCTGTTCTCTTATAAAAGTAGAATTTTGATTTTTCCAGAAGTTGTATCCATTTATACTTCAAGAAATCTGTCCATCCAGGTGTAAAAAGAAATGTGTCTTTTCCTTCATTACCATATAAAATTAACAGATCAACACTATGGCCCCCATTAATTAGCGCTTTTCGCATTCTTCCGGCTGCAATAGCGGCACCCCGGGTATCCCCGAAAGTACTTATAAATAATATTCGCATCGTGGAAATAAAATTTTCCTGATCATTTCTTTTTTTACATGAAATGATGATGAAAAAAAATTCATTAAAAAAATTAATAGGATGACTGACCTGTTCAGTTTATTTTTCTTTCTTTTTATAATTATATGATCTGAGGTTTCCTGGGTAAGTAATTTTAAGTTATTCATAGGATTAGACCCTGAATTATCGAAGCCGATATTTTTTACGAGAGAAGTCTTCGGATTAAGACATATTCCATTATTAATAATAATAGAACAATACCACTTAACTGCCCAGGTAGAATTTGTTCCATTTATATTTGCTTTTAATTGTTCACAAATTCTATAATTCAATGGATCTATATATGATACATATAATTTGGAAATTTTACCCGCCAGATAATCAGGATCGGATATTAGTAGTTGCCAGGCCCTCTTCCAGGTTCCCCATCCGGAACAATTCATGGTATTTGTAAAAAAAGTTTCAGGCATTAATCGGATAAATGGATGTTGATAGCCTGTGATATGCATAACATTACTGTCCTGACAATAAATGTTTAGCGCTTCGTTCATGTACTGAAGAAAACCCTTCGAAGTAATAAGATCATCTTCAAGTACAATAATTTTATCTGAAGTTAAAAAAACCCTGTTTATTCCATCAACGATTGCTGATGCGAGTCCTTTATTAGTATCCGATTCAATTATATTAACAGTTTTGCACCATTTTTTTGATGCAATAATCTTCCTGACTTCAAGAATTTTTGACAATTGTTCATTTGTACGATCCTTTTTAGGACCATCTGCGAAAATATAAAGTTCAGACTGATCCGAAAGATAGTTATTTCTTAAGGCCTCCAGTGTAAGTTCAGTGTGCCTTGGCCTGTTATAGACAAATAATGCAACCGGAGCTAATTTCAAGTCATCTAATGTATATGAATGATAATAACAGGTAATAGAATTATATGAGTATCTGGAATCATGCACCTAAATTCATTAATATTCTCACTCTCATTTTTTTCATTTTTGCCATTCGATGGGAGATTCCTCATTCCTCCCGCGAAGCGGGATTCATTCGGAATGACACCTTGTTGTTATGGCAGGGATACGCATATAGAATCATAAGAAACGATTTTATTTAGCTAGCTGGATAAATATATCTTTTCTGATAAGAGTATAATTATGTTTATTATCATAGTCAATTATTCTGTATCCGACTCTGAATAATGCCTTTAAAGAGTTATTAATCCTTAACAAATACTTATTATCCAAACGATAATTAGCTTCATCAAATTCAACACAAATAACTTTAATCTGAATTTTGTCCTGTATAATCGATTTAATAACCTCGTACTCTGCACCCTCAATATCTATTTTAAGCAAATCCAGATAGTCATGATTTAATTCTTTCATCAGCTCAGAAAGCTTCTTTACCTTACCAATAAAATATTTCTGAGTATTCTGGAGATTCAGAGCAGAGTGTGATACATGTGAAGAGTTTTGTGGTTCAAAAAATTTTATTTCACCACTACCTGACCACAAGCCAATCTTTAAAAAATTTAGTTTATCTATATTATCCGGTATTAAATTATACCATTGATCAGTTTCATTATTAATGACAGTATTAACCCCCTTTTGCGTATTTTGAATAAGCAGATTAAAATGAGAATATGCCCGTGAAGTCGGATCGAGAATATATACTTTACAATTAAATTTCTTAACTATTCCTACATCAAATGAAATATCTTCACCGGCTCCGGCCAAATAGCAAACAGAGTCTGAATTTAAAAGATTCACCGGAATGCTCCATCCTCCATAGGTTGTTCCAATTCTTTCAATGTCAATGTGTTTGAATTTAATTTTTAACAGGATTTTAAACCAGATAATTAAAACCTTCTCCGTAATAAGATTCATATACGCTTTACTTAAAATGTTCATCAGGTTTCATGAAACGATATTTACGGTTAAGGAGTGCAGGGATCACTATTTTCAAGGCTTCGGGAGTTGAAGACTTTGTATCATGAAAAAGCAAAATATCACCTTTTTGAATATCTCTTAACAACATTCTGGCAATCTGATCTGAATTGAATTCATACCTGTAATCATAGGAATCAAGGGACCAGTGTACTGTGAATTTATTTCTTTTATTTATCCATCCGAGGTAGGACTTTGTTGAAATACCATAAGGCGGACGGTAGAAATTAACCGCATTCCCCTCTGAAAGCTCTCTTATAAGATTATCAGTTTTTTCAAACCCTGAAATTAATTCATCAGTAGATAATCTTTCAGCAGAAACATGCTCATATCCATGATTACCCAAAACATGTCCCGCCTTATAAATTTCTTTTACGATATCAGGTGATTTTTCAATATTTGGTCCTGAAAGAAAAAAAGTTGCATATATATTATATTCCTTAAGTATTGAAAGAATTTGCCGGGTTAAAACAGGATCCGGCCCGTCATCAAAAGTCAGAGCCACCTGTTTTGAGAAAGAATTATTAATAAATTTAATACTCCGTGTAAAGAACTGATTATAGTAGAATAAGATCCTTTGAATCCGGTGATATAGTCTTTTCATTATTTTTCCCCGGTCAGGTTTTCCAAATTTATAGTTTGTATAAAAGTTTCTCCGGTTTGATAACATTCTTTTCTATGTTTGACAATAACCGGAATATCAGATAGAAGCTTGCAGATTGTTAAGATATCTATCAAGGCCTTATAAAATCTGAGTGTGAGAATTTTTTTAATGAATGAATAAAACAACCCGAATGAAAATGAGAAACAAAGTTTTGGAAGTTTCAGATCAAGCTTTTTCAATTCTATTAATAAAACAAAATAATTCTTGTTTATCTCTTTTCTTAAGCTCAATATAATACTATTTCTTTTCTCATTAATTAATTCTCGTGCATGATGTATTTTTGAGTCAGTTACAATCCCTATCTTTTTATTATGAAACAATATTCTATTGCAATAATCCTTGTCTTCGCCATAATGGAAGAAAAGAGGATCAAAAAACCCGATCTGGCTGATAGTATCGCGCTTAATCAACCAGGCAGCGGCATTTACAAAAGTCGTTGAGTACAACTCTTTTTTTGTGGATGAAAACAGATCATAAAACCAATTTTCGCAAAAAGGAGGCTGTGCATATTGAGTAAACCCTTTGTCAAAGTCCGTACCATCTTTATTCAAATGAACAGGGCTTAAAACATAATAATCAGGATTCCGAATACTTGTTTCAACCAGTTTTTGAATAGTGTCCGGTTCAACCCATGCATCCTGATTTAACAGGAAAACATAATCTGCATTGTTTTCATACGCATATTTTATTCCGATATTATTTGCTTTCCCAAAGCCTAAATTTCTATCTGATATTAACAGCACTGCATCAGGAAAATCTGCTTCAATAATTGCTGCCGTGTTATCCTCCGAAGCATTATCAACAACAACAATACTAACAGGAAACGAACTATTTTTAAGACTTTCAAGAAATTGCTTAATTAGTTTTTCACCATTGTAGGTTACTATAACAGCATATAGTTTATTTTCTGGCACTTAATCTTACTTAAAAATGATAATCAGGCAATAAAAAATATTGAGTTTCGGGAATCATGAATAAGATGTTAATATATCCCTTGCCTCTTCTCTTTTAGATTCCTCATTCCTCCCGCGAAGCGGGATTCATACGGAATGACACCTTGTTGTTATGGCACTAGTTTTTTAAAAGGTAAATTGAGCCTCCGGTAGTAAGATCCGGAAACGGGAAAGCCCCTTTAAGTTCTTTATAATAATTATGAAACAAATATTCATTAAAGAGGAGAATTTTAAAAGCACTGTTATACATAAGAAATGCTCTTAACAAGTAGTTTTCATTCCAGTTTCTTCCTCCAAATACCCATTGACGTGGATATTCGAAAGAATTAAAAACATCGTGAAAATGGATAATTACACCCTTTTTTAATACCGGAAGTATCTGAAAGAACAAATAATTTAAATCACTTCCGGTTTTGCAAACATGAGTACTGTCTATGAAAAGAATATCATTTTCCTCAAGTGATGCAAAAATCTCAAGCGGTACATCCTGCAAATCTTTTTCAATTATAGTTGATACCTCCTGATCGCCTGACCGGAATAAGTTATTTAACCGTTCCGGAAATGGTTCGATAAATATTAACCTTATTGATTTATTGTTGAAATTATCATTTGTATCTAACATAACTGCAGAAGAAAAACCTGAACCGACCTCTATAATTTTTTTTGGCCTTAAATGCCGTATGAATGAATAAAGTGTAATTGCATCCAAAGGATCAAAGAAAGTATTGATAAGAGTGTATCTCAAGCCATCTTTTGCATCTTTTCTGTAAGGAAAATCATTATAGTATTTTTTAAGTTTATGCAGCAATTCAATCTGTTGGTTCGCGTTCAGATCTATTTCAGCTGGCACAGATGGAATCTCCGGCCAAATTTCTTTTTCCTTCGCTTTTAGAGACTCCACATTAACAATTGGAGAATAAAAATGCCCGGGAGGGTAACAACTGTTTTGTTTGTACTTTGTGAGTATATCCAGATCTTGCTTTGAAAATATAAGTTTTTTAAGTCTGTTAGGAAAATATCTCCTAAGAAAATTAATTATCATAAATAAAATATGAGTATCGAAAGTCATGCATATAAATCCATTTTCACTCTTCTATTTTGGCATCCTGGCATTCGATTGTAGATTCCTCATGCCGCCTGCGAGGCGGGATTCATATTGAAGTTATAAATTACTAATCCCTATATAATTTCTTAAAGGGTTTTTTCATACTATTGACCATTAACGCTATCTGATATAAAACAGAAATCAATGCCTTTATTGGTTTTACAGATCCGGCCCAATACAATGACTGCAATTGTATTCTTTCTTCTTCCCGGTTTTCATAATCAGCCAGTATTCTGGGGGGTATGTTTTTTGACAAAACATCTTTTATCTCTGCTTTTGCCAATTCCTCATTAGAAGGGTTGCCTGAAATCCCATCAAGGTTATAATCAGCTACTATAATATCCAGCTTTTTTGTGGAGCAATTATTTAAAATTATAGTGCGGATCCAGAAATCAAGATCCGCGTAAATCTTTAAATCTTCCCTGTAATAACCGAACCTGTCAAAAAGGCTTCTTCGTATGAAGGCAGCCTGATGAGAAATTGTCTGTGTATAAAAAAACCCGAGGGTTAAATTATCCGGATGAGGTGTAGTAAAAATTACTCTATCCTCTTTGGAAATATTAGATCTGCCATAAAGCACATCCTCTGAATTGTCAGCACCAAATACATTTTTTAATACAGCATTATCAATAAGGAAGTCGCCTGAATTTAAAAATAAAACATATTCTCCTTTTCCAGCCCTGATTCCTTTGTTCATTGCCTGATAAATCCCACTGTCAGGCTCGCTTATCCAGAAAGAAATTTTATTCTGATTCTGAGCTATTAATTCTACGCTCCCGTCGGATGAAGCACCATCAATAATAATGAATTCAAAAAAATTCATGGTTTGTGATAAAACACTTGAAATAGTTTTCTGCAAACCGTTCTTATTATTGAGATTCACTGTTATTATGGAAAGTTTTACCTTGTTTTCTTCCAGGCTATTTCCCATTTAAGTTCGTTAAAATTATACCGGATAATTCTTGGAAAGTTGTGCAGTTTATCTATTATTTTAGATACAAAGGGCTCTAAAAACAAAAAAATCAGGGTATATTTAATAATCCATTGCAAACCCTTAAATAAGACAAGAATGTAATATTTCCTTTTCTCATTAAGAGTAACCGGTTTAAATTCTTTAGAGATATTACTGGCTTCTGTTTCATATTCTTTCTTAAAATCAGTGGTAAATTGAGAGCCATGCAATCTGAATCCTGCAAAAGAGGTATGGACCGAATATAATTCAGCATATTTAAAAAATCTGCACCAGAGTTCGAAGTCCCCTGCATATTTCAGATTGGTGCTGATAAATCCTCCTGATTTCTCCCATAACGATCGTTTCCAAAAAGTATTCTCCTGTTGTATCCATTTGTAGTCATTAAGCCAAACTCTTGATTTTGACCACTTCGTTAAATTATTTGTCTTTACACAGTTACCATCTTTATTATATAATGAACCCATCGCTGTAATCCATTCAACATCTGTATCGTTAAATATTGAGGCAATCATATTTAAGCTGCCGGGTTTATATATATCATCCGAATTCAGCCATGCCATTATTTCTCCTGATGATCTGTCAAATCCTTTCTGAATTGCATGATACATACCCAAATCCAGCTCAGATACCCAATAAGAAATAGATCTTTCATATTTTTTTATTAAATCCAATGAACCGTCAGTACTGTCGCCATCAATGATAATATATTCAAGATTTGGGTACCCCTGAGAAATAACTGATAAAATCGTATCTTCCAGGAATTGAACCCTGTTAAGTACAGGTGTTATTATTGATATCTTAGGATATGAGCTTTTATTTAGTATCATTGTTAAAATTAAATCTTTATCCCCTCTATGAACAAAGAATGTGGATCATAAATGGATCCATTTTTCACATCCAGTTCATAAGAAGCCCAGTACGGAATCTCGCTTTCAAATGGTGATTTGAAAGATATCCGTTTAAAACCACATCTTTCTAAAATCATTTTTAATGAAAACCTGTCATACATCCAGAAATGGATCTCTCCTCCCAATCTGAATTTTCCAAGTTTCAGATATTCGTATTCTTTTTTTGTCAGAATAATTTTTAATACATTTTGGCGAAATGCTTTGGGTCTGAAATTTATCTTTACTATAAATCGCTTAATTTTTTTAACTAACCTTAAAACCCCTGAAACTTTAGTCTTGTTAATTGAAGTAATATTCTGATCGATATACTGTTCTCTTAATTTTCTACCTCCAATTCCAATTCGGTTAAGGATGTACTTTTCATTGATAATCTCAGCTTGTTTAAGATATACTGCCATTTGTCCTCCTGAATAATTTCTTACTGTCTGATCGTACAATTCCAACATAGACCAATCATAATTAGCCAACGAAACTTCACTTGGATTACTGAGGTTCTCATTTAATTGATTTTTGTATTCATTGACAATATATTCCAAATCAGGGACAACTATCCTGATTATTCCATTGGGTTTTAAAACTCTATAACATTCTTTGATAAAATCCAGTGCCTTTTCTTTTGGGAAATGTTCTAATACCTGAGAATGATATATTACCTCGAATTTTTCATCTGCAAAAGGTAATCCATTAAGAAGATTATATGGTATGACAAAGGGACTATCTGATTCAATATCAATGTTAATCCAGTCTTTATGAAATTTAGTTCCACAACCAATATTCAGATAGTTCAATTTACTCATTTTAATTATTTTTCAGAGCATCCTTATAAACTTCGGTATATTGATCCAAAATATTTTTAACGCCAAACCTGGTTAATACATCCTCCCGTATCCAATCTGCCTCATATTTACTGTTCATTGCCAGCTTGATACTCTTCTTTAACGAAGCTATGTTGAATTCTGTAGCTCTTACTCCATTTTTTTCATTGATAAGCTCTTCTGTGCCGCTGCATGGGAAAGCCACCACTGGCAATCCGCAAGCCATTGCTTCCAACGGCGTTTGGGCAAAGGCTTCGTGGAATGAAGGCATAACAAAAATATCGGCTGCCGAATAGGCGAGAGATAGCAACCTGGCGTCATTTATTGCTCCGGGATAATAGATTTCGATTTTATTATCAATTTCAGCTTTGCCGATACCGATGGCAAACAGAGCTATATTAGATATATCCAGCTCATTCAATGCCATTAACAATTCATTAAAACCTTTTCGCTTGTCATTTAAATAATACGAAATAAAAATTAATATTTTCTTGTCAGGCGGAAGACCGAATACAGCTCTGCTCAGTTTTTTATCAAATTTTCTGAATATATTATGATCAACTGAGTTGCTTATCAGGTAATGTTTCCTGTTTTTAACAATCTCCTCAGATAGAGATAGCTTCAACATCATTCTTGATAAAGAAACAATAGAAAGATTCTTACAGTGATCGATACTTTTTTGTTTTATCTCAATGAGCTTTTTTTCAAGTTCCCTATAAACTGATATATTCGCAATTTGTTCTTTCCGGTAATGAAATCCGCCAAAATAGAGATTTTCATCATGTATGGTCCATACAACAGGTTTTAAAACCTTACCAAAAAAAGAGGGCCAATCCAAGAATCCTGCTGCCCAGTGCAAATGAATCAGATCAGCTTCCATAACCAAAGGGTGATTTGAAAGATCGTAATCTGAAACAGGAAGAGTATAATCCGGGGAACTCACAGTCCTGAGAGAATCTAACTTATACTTTAGTCTATGATACTGTGAAACGGGTATTTTTAGTTTATGTAATATCAACTTCAGGAAAAGTACCGGCCATCGGATGATTTTGGGAAGCCGGTAAATGTTCTTTTCAAATTGATAAACCTCCGGAGCGTCAGTTGTTTTTTTCAGAACCAGTACCTTACTATTGTACCCGTTTCCCAATAATCCCATGTGCAACCTGATACAGCTAAGGCCGGCGCCTCCGCTGTCAAATGTTGATATATGAAGAATTTTCAAGATAAGCTCTTATAAAAATCCAGTCTCTTTTTTATAGCCGATTCGAAAGAATATTTCTCTCTTAGTTTTATCGCAGCGCGGTTTACAAACTCTTGTTGTCCGGACCCATCCTTTGATAATCTGACTATCCCGTCAGCAAAACTTTCGGGAGTATCAGCAATTATACAATCCTTGTCATTTTCAAAATCAAGACCTTCTACGCCAATAGTAGTGGATATAAACGGGACCTGATGATTAATTGCTTCAATAATTTTCAGCCGCATACCACTTCCTATTCGTATGGGAACAATAAGAATAGATGAAGAAAAAGCTGTATTTAAATCCTTTATATAACCAAGAAAATTGATGTTTTTACGATGATATTTTTTAATAAAATGTTTATCCCATCTACCTATTATCTCGAGCCTGATATCAGAAATTTGTTTTTCAACCATCGGGAGTACTTGATCTAAAAACCATTCGAGTCCATCTGTATTTGGCAGGTGAATTGAGGAACCAATAAAAACTAATTTATTTTTAAAAGGAATATAGGGTCCCTCTTTTGTTTTCTCCTGAGAGATAGTTGCCGGAGATGCATAGATTTTTTCCGAAGGGATGTCTAATGACAATATTTCCTTATCCCTTTCAGTAAGAGTAATAATTTTATCAAATTTTTTGATTAGAGAAATCTCTTCATCTTTAATTATAGCAAGCCGGCACTGATCAAAAGCATCCACTTCTTTAAATAAATCCATCTCCCGCTGAATTCTTATATAACGGATTTCATGATGGACCAGAATTTTAACTGCCTTTTCCGGTAGTATATAAACCAGGGGAGCTAAACTTATGAAATCGATCTGTATTACATCAAACTGGTTTTCACTAAGGATCCCGGCTACATGGTCAACAAACCGGGCATTTTGTGGGAATATGGGCTGATGGATAAATGACTGGTATTTTATTGTGTCTGATATTTGCACAAGTTGAGACTTAATCAATAACAAAATTTCTCTTTTAAAATTTCTTATAACACTCTTTATCCATCTGTAAAAATATAAAAGTGTCTTTTTTTGTTTAAGATTAAATAGCGGATAAAATTTTACTCCATTCCAAATTTTCAATAGCTCTGTATAACCACTGTAATTTTGATCATTTACCTCAAAGCATACCGACACATCTATTTCTTTCAACAATTCACCGATAAAATGAAACTGAGCATGATCTCCTCCTGAGAATAAGGGATACGGAGGACGAGAAGTAATTATTAAAATGCTTTTCCCCATTTCACTCATTTTAAGACTCAAAATGAAACCCGATATTTATAAATGGAATTGAACAAAAAAAATTCTCCGTTAACTATCTATACCGTATTCTTTAATTAAAAACTTAATTTCATTATTCAATTCATGACTGGTCATCCATAACCTACAGTAATCATGCACCTCTTCAAATGTATAGACCTTATTATCAGGAATAAAATTATCAAGATTATTAACATTTCTATTAACAAAAGATGCTTTTAACCTGGATAACCAGGAATGGATTTTTCTGTAGGTACTTCTATTTTTTAATTCTTCTTCTCTACGTATATTAGCATGTTTATAATCATAAAATTGGCAAAGTTTTTCATTTTCAATTTTTGCCTCTTCAGCAAATTTTATATTGTTGCTTTGAGAATTTAATATGCGGGTAGCAATAATGCCGGTGCACCATGCAATTTTTGCAACACCTGTTACCCTGAGCGAAAATTCCATATCTGCCAGCAAGCTGCTTGTACTAAAAAGTCCTGTAAGCTCTAAGCTTGATTTTCTTAACATGAGGCAAGTGCCGTTAAAGAAGAAGTTTTTCATTAATCCCCTTCTCCATAATTCAAAATCATCCTGAAACGAAAACGAGCAATAAAGACTCTTTATATTTTCCACTCTAATGCCTCCGGTATTCCCGGCCATGATATCAATTTCCGGATGAAGAGCCATAAAATCTTTGCATTTTTTAATAACAGGATAATTGAAAGCATCATCGTCTGTAATTATTTTGATAAGGTCACAATTAGCCAACAATACCCCTTTATTAAACCCATGGGCTTCACCTTTATCTTTTTCGGATATAAAAGAGAATTTTTTGTTCTCCTGGTATAATTTTCCTAAATATTCCTTAGTCCCATCCTGACTATCTCCATCGATTACTATTAATTCATCATCTTCGTCCAATGAATCTATCAATATCGGAATTGTTACCTTAAGATATGCCAGTTTGTTATAGGTACTTAGTATATATGAAAGGTTATTATTCATTTTTAAATATCATAATCATTCTTCTGTTGTAAGTTGTAAAACCTAAATCCACATATAATTTAATGGCTTTTAGGCTAAGCTCACTAACATTTAGTTTAATCAATGAAAAAATCTTAACAGCTCATTTCTCCATGATTTATAAAATAAATTGTAACACCTGATTCCCCATCATTTTAATTTGGATTTCCTTTGATCATACTCATTTTTGTGAATAGACATTATTAATTGATCGTGGTATTTTCCTCCCTTATAGATGCTCTCTTTTAAAATTCCGATTTCTTTGAAGCCAATCTTTTTCCCCAGTTTTATGGACGGAATATTCTCTGCTAACCAAAATGCCCAAAAACAATTAATATTTAATTCTTCAAATACAAATTTCAACATCAATTCTGATGCTTCGGTTCCTAATCCTTTTCCCCAGTCTTTTTTATTCCCAATCAGTAATCCACCCCATTGTGCCCTTCTGTTTCGAAAATCAATATCATTAATATTCAGAAAACCTATCATTTCATTTGTTTCTGAATCGCATATTGCTAAACAAATCCTTGTATCACTAAAAATCGTATCCTCTACCCATTTTTTTACATAATCCAATGATGTGAAGTATATGTTCCCAATTGTTAAAAGGTTATTTTCCTCCATTACTTTAAATGAATAAATGACCTCAGAATCACTACTCATTAATCCTCTTAAATAAACACTCATACTAATCTTATTAAGTTGATATGTAATTATTTGCTATTAGAGCAATCTGTATTTTAGAAAATAATTTGATGTCGCAAGTTCAGGTCGTTGAGTAATAATATTATTGCAAAATGATTCAAAAACTTTATTATTATGAACCAGTTTACCCAAATAAAGGAAATTATTCTCAGAATTGAATTTTTTCTTATACAATAACAATGGGTCGTCACTCCGGGAGGTATTTCCTCCCCCTAAAACTAACTTATCAGAACCCTTTCCAGCAGCAAACTTACACATCTCAAATATTAATAAGTCATTTGCTCCGGATAAGCCAGGATAATTATTGGCAGCCAGGAAATAATAAGAACAAAGTGAATGTAAAATAAAAATACTAGCTGAATGAATGCGATTATTCTGATCAACTACTTTAAATAAATAAAAAAACTTATTCTTTGAAATGTTTAAAAAAAAACTTTCAGGAAAATACCATTCCTTTTTTGCATTGTTTCTATTCAGGTTGTCTATGTATAGTTTATAAAATTCCTTATAATTAAATGGGGAATGGCATATTTCGACCTTTAATGATCGAAATGCAGTTTTTATATCTCTTTTTCTTGATTTACTAAATTCATTAAGTTGAAGATCCCTGTTACTCTTACAATTTGCGACAACAATTTCTTTAACAGGAGATATTTTAATTGAACTTTTTTCAAAACAAATATGATTTTTTAATATAGGATTGAAGCGTAATACTTCTGCAATAATCATTTCCTTTTTACAAAAAGCAGAATAGCTTTCAATAGCGGTGTTTATAAATTCTTCATTTTCAGCTATCACTATCGGACCTGAGTATCCAAGAAAAGGTTCAATATCAAAGTATTCCGAATTATTAATGCGATTCCTGGAAAAAGTATGTATGAAAACGTTCTTATCATCAAGAATTATAAAGCTTTCCCAATTGTCCCCATATATAACATTTAATACCTCTCTGGATTGAAATGCATCAAGATTATTAAAGTCAACATATTCATTTACTATTTCAGGATAATCTGCATACGTATGAATAATCTTCAAACTCATTTATCTGATAACCTTGAAAATATTAAACATTTGTATATGGTGTCTTATAACTTATTGCACGAAGCGCTTTAACCAATTCATCAATTCCCTCCTCTACTCCTATTTTTGTTTCGAAGCCAAGTGAATTTAGTTTCTTATAGCTCACGGAGTAATTTCTTTTATCAACATCCTCTCCTACTTCTGCATAATGAATATAAGCATTGGTTTTTTTTGCGATAAAATTACAGATCTGTTCCTTGCTGTAATTCATTTCATCTGATCCGACATTATAAACGTTATTTTTCATTTTCAGGCTGTTTTCAATTCCAAAAACAAATGAACGTCCCATATCTGACACATGGATAAATGTCCTTAGAAAGTGCTTCTCATACACAACCAGATAACCTTCTTTTATGGCTTTGTAAGTAAAGTCATTTATCAATAGATCCAGCCTGAGCCTTGGTGATATCCCAAACGCAGTAGCAAACCTGTAGGCAATAGTGTTATTGTTCTCAAGTAATATTTTTTCTGCCAGAGTTTTTGTCTGTCCATAAAGGGAAAGTGGTGTGAGTGGAGTTTCTTCCGTGCAGATATCCTCAACTGAACCATAGTTGCTGCCTGTAGAGCCAAAAAGTACCAACTGATTTTTTGAAAGCAACTTTGAAAGAATGCGGGTCCCTCCAACATTAATTGCCTCAGCAACACCCGGGTTTTTTCTGCAGGCCGGGTAACCGACAATTGCTGCGAGATGTATAATGATATCGCAGTCTTTCACTGCCAACTCCATTTCTTTTTCATTTCTGACGTCGCCGAGTTCAAATTCAAAATTCGGATACCTGAAAAAAGGCAACAAGGCATCACCGCCAAATGTCAGGTTATCAAATACCCTTACCTTATAATTTTTATCCAGTAACTGCGGGATCAGCGACGTGCCAACATATCCCGCACCTCCTGTAATTAATACTTTTAACATATCTATTGGTCTAGATAAATATTTTTTTATAATACTCTATGGTGTTTTTAATTCCTTCATTTAAAGGTGTAAAACTAAATGAGGGGTATCTTTCCCTGAAAAGTTTATTATCCAGAATCTTAAACGGAGCTCCATCTGCATACTTTGTGTTGAAAACAAACTCTACATTGTAATCCAGGGCCTCTGCTGCAATTTTAGCTATTTCCGAGATAGAATATGCTTTGTTCTGGGCCAGGTTTAAAGGATATACCTGTTCTTCAATATTATCAACAGAGTAACATAATATCTTTGCAACATCCTCAATGTAAACCCATTCCCTTGTCGGAGTTCCGGAGCCCCAGATTTCAAAAGTTTTATCGCCTTCTTTCTTTGATTTAAGAAGCCTGATAATGATGCCATTCAGTGCATGGACCTTATTTGGATCTGAATAATCACCCGGTCCGTAAGCGTTTGCAATCAGCCAGTTTACTGATTTAATCTTATACTGTTTTCTGAAACTTTCGGCCAAAGCATAAACCATTCTTCTGGAGGATGCATAGGGAAGTACGGAATCATGAACGGGTCCCTTTTCCCAATCCGGTTCATAATGAATATTTGCATCTCCGGGATAAGTGCAGTTGGAAATAGGATTTATTATTTTTGCCTGAAGACAGCTTGACTGAACAGCCTTATAAAGATTTAACTCAATCTGCATGTTATCATAGATCATGTCGCCCGCATACTGAATTGCATAATGAACACTTCCGACATGCGCCGCACAGTTTATTATAACATCCGGCTTGAAGGTTGCCAACTTATCAACGAACTGAGCAAGGTTTGCTAAGTCAATCCCCTCCTTACGTGAAACAGAAACCACTTCATGAGTTGTTCCCGACAGTTGTTTAGAAACCTGTTTACCGAGAAAGCCTGTCCCTCCTAAAACTAAAATTTTTTTCATAAATATTTTTTGATTGTCTTATAGACCTCTGATATATATTTAAATGAGTATCGGTAATTATGAATAAGATGTTAAATATATCTATTGCCTCTTCTCTTTTAGGTTCCCCATTCCGAGTCCCCATACATTTTTGCGCACCAGATTCTATGACAACTTCTCAAATGCCTTGTAATGTGTATTTTATAAATATTGTAATTATTATATGGAGATTCCTCATTCCGCTTCGCTTCATTCGGAATGACACCTTAATTGTTATGGCAGGGGTATCAGAGGCGATTTGCCAGGGCAAATCGCCTCTGATACCCCTACTTGATACCTGCAATGCCTTGTCATTCCGAATGTTAGTGAGGAATCTCCATTACCCTTTGCTGCAACAATTCTTAGCATATACAATCACCAAACAAATTTACGTTTCAATTTTTATTAAACTTCACAACTATTATATAATGAGTATTTTATAAAATGTTGTCATTAATAGTAGCGTTAGCGAAGAACCGAGTACCGATCTATCGGTACGAGCTCACCGAAGGTAATCTCAATCTTGAATTATTATTGATTACCGACACTCATATAAAATTATTCGGGATAATACAAGTGTGAAACTTTTTTAAGATTCTTTAAGTTTGTTTTTTTAGTATATCCTAAAGAAGGATAACATGGAAGTAATCCTGAACCGGATCCGACAAATCCGGGTGAAACTGTTTGTAAATTTAGTGCCCACCAGGGGTCGTCAAAAAAGATTTTAACAACATCCAGATCGCCTGCATCATCCGTAATAATTTCTCCGCTTTCAACAAGTAATGGCCAGATATATTTCAAACACTCCCGGGTTGAAGATACCAGATCGACATCCATAAATGCCAATACTATAGGATCTTCCAGATTTACAAGAGATTCACTGTAAAATCCTTTAAGAAAACTGCATGATTGAATATCTCCGAATTTTTCCACATTTTCTTTGACATTTTCAAGTGACCCGTAAAACATCCCTTTCTTATAATAACCAAAAGTTTCAGAATGCATACCAACATGCAATTGCATATCATCATCCGGAAGTCCTTCAAATGAATCGCATACCAACAATTTTCTATTTACTAATTTGCACGCTAAAGATAAATTTGCAGCGCTTGCACCCTTAAAAGAGCCAAACTCTGCGATTAATCCCGGAACTTCAGGGCTAAATGAAAAAATTCTTTGCGCTAAATAAATGTGTGTTAAAAGATTTGTCCCGCTTTCAACACTTTCAAGAGTAGCTTTGAATTTTTCAACCAGGTTTCCCCGGATTAAAGAATCGATTCCGTAATCTTCTCCTCCGCCGTAATTTATAAATTGATTAACGATATGGGCATTGTAATCCAGCCGTATCCTCTGATCCGATATTAATTGTTTAACAGGATAATTATTGATCAGAAAGTTTTTAATTGTTTTTTTTATTCTCCTGGAAATCCGCATACTCTCACCAACCATTTTTTATTGTTTCTATAATATACTTTATGTCTCCATCTGTTAGCCCTGAATGGACCGGTAATGATACCTGTAATTCATTGAATTTTCCCTGATTTAACAGTTCTTTACGGACCCCTCCGAAAACACTGTTTTTATCTATTCTTAAATGCACTACAGAAGAAGGTATTCCGCATGAAGCGAGTTTCCTTATAAAGGCCTCCCTTCTTTCAACGAGGATAGTAAATATCCAATAGGAAGATTGCCGGTCAGAATTGTATTTAAGTAAAGTCACTCCCGGAATATTAAAAAGTTCTTTTGAATAAATGGCTGCAATGAACCTGTGTCTCATCAGTATTGCCGGCAAATCACCGAGATTCGCCAGACCAAGAGCAGCGGCGAAATCGTTTAAATGATATTTATATCCTATTTCTGAAACATTATATTCCCTTTCACCTAAGATTGAGGGTTTACTGTTTTCACGATCTATGCCAAACCAGCGTTTTTGTTTTGCTGCCTGGTAATCCTCATTTTTATCACAACACAAAGCACCACCATCTCCGGTGGTGAGATGCTTGATAGCCTGAAACGAAAATGCTGTAAAATCAGATAGTGTCCCTATTGGTTTCCCCTTATAACTTGCGCCCAAAGCATGGGCAGCATCTTCAATAACTTTTAAATTATAGTTTGAAGCGATGACATTAATCTCATCCATATCACAAGGATATCCTCCCCAATGGACAGGAATTATGGCTTTTGTTCTGGATGTAATCTTTTCTTTAATTGATTCAGGATCAATGTTTCCTGTTTCAACCTGTATATCTGCAAACACAGGAACCGCTTTCTGCATTAGTACTGACAATCCGGTAGCAATAAAAGTTTGTGCAGGGATAATTACTTCATCGCCTTCCTTAATTCCTGCAACAATAAGCCCGAGATGTAAAGCCGATGTACCACTATTAAGTGTTACAACATTTCTTAATTTCAGATTTTTCTCCAGCTCTTTTTCAAATTGTTCAGCTATCTTTCCTGCAGAAATAAAAGTTGTATCAAGAATCCGGTTCACAGATTCTTTGGCTCCTGAAGATATATGTGTATAAAAAAAATTCATGAATTGAAATATTTTTTAATCACTTCCAGATAGGCTTTCCCCCATTTCAGGTCGGGTTCAAGGTGGGCCCCTTCGGCCCATTCATTCCATGCGTTTATGAAAATAAAATTCTCTTCTTCAGAATAGGGTTTAAAATTCTCAAAAATTTTATTTAACCACCAATCGAATTTTTCAGGTGAGGAATCATGAAATACATGTGCATTACTGATTTTGCGCCTCGAGGTATTATCCCAGGAAGGAGCAATACCGGGGAAATATTTATAATCAGGCTTTGCTCTGTTGACACAGTTATCTGACAGATCCTCATATTTCATAACTTTATGATCATAGAATGGTGTTCTGTAAATTCTAAAATTATTTAAGATTTTGTGAAGAAACGTAGGCTTCTGACATTTGGGAAGTATTCCCCAGTCAGGAACTATTTCTGCTACGGCATCCAGGTTGTTTAATGCCGGATCCACAGAGTCGGACAAACAATCCAGGCTTATTAAATATAAACCGGGAAATCCATATTCTTTAGAAGTTTCCTGCCAGATTAATACTGTTTTTACGAGATCAGGAATTTCTTTTCGTTCCCATATTCCAAACAATGGTTTCCCTTTAATTTTTATATACCGCGGATCGTTGAAAACTTCACGGCAAAGATAGGAAATGTGCTGTTTATCATCTTCAAAACTATATTCCTGCTTTTGCAAAACCTGGTTGGGTTTACCTGTCCATACTTTTGTCCAGCTCTCATTGGCCCAGCAAAGGCAGAAAGGAAAATCGGGTTTCCCCGATTTTAACATATTATTCACCGGTAAATCCAGAAACCGTTTTCCGTGAAACCAGTAGTGATAGAACATAAATCCATACAATCCGGCATCTTTTGCCATGGCTGCCTGTTCTTCCATGATTTCAGGAATACGGAGGTCGTAGAAGCCCAGGTCGGCAGGCAGATGAGGCTGATAATGCCCTTTAAACAAAGGTTTTGCCTGAGAAACCGTGGTCCATTCAGTAAATCCCTTCCCCCACCACGAGTCGTTTTCAGGAGTAGGATAAAATTGTGGAAGGTAGAAGGCTATTGGTCGGATTTTATTCAGAGTCATTCTTTACTATTTTATCGAATAATTGCATTATTTGAGGAGCAATGACATCAATAGTATGAAATTTATTAACTCTTTCAAATGCATTATTACCAATTTTTTCTGCTATATTCTTATTTTTTTTCAGGTAATAAATTTTATCTCTCATAGACTCTATTGATAAATATGGAACTATATAACCACACTTATCTGAAACAAACTCAGGCATTCCCCCGGCCTGATTAAAACAAATAATAGGTTTGCCTAAACTTGCTGACTCTAAGCAAACTAATGGGAATGGATCTTCCCTTGAAGTTAAAACAAAAACATTAGCAGAAGCCATATAATCAAGAGGATTATTGACTTCGCCGGTTATATTAATATTTTTTAATTTTAATCTATCAATATCGTACATTACTTTTTTATAATCTATACTATCCTGATTACCTCCGATCCATAAAAAGTTTATATCATCTTCATCTTTAAACAAAGCAGCTAATTGAATAAAAATATCTATGCCCTTTCTCCAGTCAAGTGTGCCACATCCACAAATTGTAAAAACAGATGATTCTTTGTCTTGCTTTTTTTGATTTGGTTCTACGCAACCGTAAATTAATGAAATAGAATTCTCGTTTATATTGAATTTATTAATTAACAAATTTTTTACTGCATTTGAAACAGCAATATAATGATTAACAAATTCCCGGGATTCAATCAGTGAGTTAACATTGGAAAACTGATCAATAGCAATTTCTAATTCATGTATATGCAATATAGTTTTACACTTTAATGATATCCTTTTTTTTATTTCTTCAAGTAAGGATAAACTCGCAACAGAGTTAGCATATATTAAATCAATTTTTTGTTTATTTATTTCCAGAACAATTTTGTCCTGAAATGTATCCCTTTTTACTCCAAATATTTTAAAAAAGGCACGTTTGCATAACCTGGTGAAATAAAATTTGTCAAATAAATTTATATTCTCAAACCATCCATCCCATTGATAAGTTGTTCCTGTTGATTTAAATTCCTCAATCAGAGCACCTTTTGTTGTTGTTAAAATTGTAAGATTTACTGGAAAGTTGTTTTTAAGAAATTGGAGTAATCTAATAAACAGGATAGGCGCTCCTGTTCGGGAATTTCCAGCATTAATACAAAGAATATTTAACTTATCGCTCATTACTAGATTCAAAAAAAACTATAATATTACTTAATATGTATTCTATTTCTTCTGTCTTCAATTCATAATATAAGGGTAATCGCAATAAACAATCTTCATAATTTTCAGCATTAGGAAAACTTTTCATTTTTGATACTTTAAGATAATATTCACTTCTATGCAAACTCAAATAATGAAATATGGCCAATACTCCTTTCTCTCTCAAATGGGAGATCAGAAAATTACGTTCATCCATGGAATTACATACCAGATAAAACATGTGCGCATTGTTTGTGGCATATCCGGGCAGTTCAGGCAAAGCGAAATGTCCTTTTTCAGCATATTGCTTTAATCCTTCGTAATATCTGTACCAGAGTTCTCTGCGCCGGTTTTGTATTTCTTCAAGATTTTCTATTTGCGCCCATAGAAAAGCTGCACTCACTTCAGATGGCAAAAAAGAGGAACCTATATCTACCCATCCGTATTTATTTGTTTCACCACGATAAAATTCGGCCCTGTTTGTTCCTTTCTCCCAGATAATTTCAGAACGCTTAAAAAATCGCTTATCATTGATAACTAATATCCCGCCCTCTCCACATTGAATATTTTTTGTTTCGTGAAAAGAAAAACATCCTAAATGTCCTATCCCGCCAAGTGGTCTTCCTTTATAGTATGAATCAATTGCCTGGGCCGCGTCTTCAACAACCAGAAGATTATGCCTTTCTGCAATATCCATAATAAGATCCATATCGCATGCAACTCCGGCATAGTGAACTGGAACAATTACTTTTGTATGTGAAGTAATAAGAGATTCTATTTTGCTTTCGTCAATTCCGGGATGGTCCGTTTTACTGTCTGTAAAAACAATTTTTGCACCTCGCAGCACAAAAGCATTGGCTGTGGAAACAAAAGTGTATGAAGGAACAATTACCTCGTCGCCAGGTTTAATATCGCATAAAATTGCAGCCATTTCCAGAGCATCTGTACAACTAGTGGTAAGTAAACATTTTTTAAAGCCATACTTCTCCTGAAAAAACATCTGGCATTTTTGCGTATAATAACCATTACCTGATATTTTACCACGGGATACAGCATTTTTAATATATTTTAACTCCTTCCCAGTGAGATAGGGTTTATTAAAAGGAATCATCAAATTAGTTTTTGAGCTACAACAATACAACTTCCGCCAAATGGGATAATTTCTAAATCATTAAGTCTTTGCCTTTCCTTTTTTAACAAAAAATTAATTATAATACTAAAAAGACCTTTGTTTTGAGAATGTTCATTTATTTGGATATTTCGTTTTTTTGAATGAAATAGTTTATATGGCAAGGTCCTGAACAGAAAAATTGAAATAGGTAGAAAAGAAAAAAAATAGGTTTTGTATCTTATTTTAAAGCCAGAATCAACCAGTAATTTAGTCAATGTTGATAAGGTATATCTACGATAATGTCCGGCAAAATTGTCTTCTTGCGACCATAAAAACTGGTATGCAGGAACTGTTAAATATAATATACCTTCCGTCTCTAAATGCCATAATAATTCTTTTAAAAAATCCAAATCATTCTCCATATGTTCCAATACATCAAATATTCCGATTGCAGATATACATCCTTTTTTAAACTGTGCATCCCCAAATGTAGAACACAATAAATTAGCTATTCCTCTTCTTTTGGCATTTTTAATTCCCTGAATTCCGGGTTCTACTAAGAATGTCTCATAGCCACAATCATTCATTAATTTAGTAACGAAACCATTACCACCTCCAATATCAAATATGCAATCCTTTGGTGGAAATTTTTTTATTAAATCAAGAATTACAGAATTTCTATGGTTAAACCAAAAGCTACTTTCCTCTATCTGAAAACAAATTTCATTTCCCTCTTCTGGATACGAAATTGTTGATGTTCCTTTTGAATACCAGATATCATCGATTAATTTAACGTTATTTGCGATTAAATTGAGATTAAATAAAGGAATCATAACAATGATTATACTTTATAATATCGCTCCTGAAAGTAATTATGACATTTTTGGGTATAGTATACGTTACCTGATATTTTACCCCGTAAAACAGCATCATTTATGTACTCTAATTCATTACCTGTGAGATAGGGTTTATTAAAGGGAATCATGAGCAATTTATATGTTAATGATAGCCAAAAAATGCTTTAGAAAATTTAAACCCGTAAAATGAATAAAGATTTAGTATTCTAATATAACTTGCACTAAATAAGCACTTTTATATCCAACGTAGTATCCTGATAAATTAAATAACTTTGAATTAACCATTATTTTTTGCATTAAATTATATTCTTTTCTTCTTAAACCTGTCACTAAATTGTTGTTCTTCATCAATAATCACTTTTACCGGTACTTTAAAAGATTGTAGTTTTTGTTTACAATATATTTTTAATCGCATAATAAACTGTTTCTTTTCTTCCTCATTTACAAGTCTTACTTTCGCACAAACGATATTTCCTATTATAGGATTTTTTTCAGCAAATACCTTAACTTCTGCGACATTATCGAATTCCTGTATAATACTTTCGACTTCAGTAGGATAAACCTTTTCGCCACCGACATTAATAATCTCTGATTTTCGACCAAGTATTTTAATATATTCACCGTCTTCTTCAACCTGGTCACCAGTCATAAACCAACCATCTTCAGTAAAAGGAGATGGAGAATTTAAATAACCAAGCATGGCAGATTCCGCTTTTATTTCAAGAAGTCCATGAACTACTCTTGTATCAAAACCTTCTCCTCCTACTTTTACCCAGAGTGAGTCATTACTTTTGGATTTTGATCTAAGGACGCCTAATTCTATCAAACCATAAGTCTGTTGGAGTTTAACATCAGGGAATACTCTTCTTACTCTTTCAAGAGTAGACTGTGGCATTGGCTCAGTACCATAAGTAATCAGCTTTAGACTACTTAAGTCATATTTTTTATACTCTTCACTGATCAACAATAAATTAAGAAATGTTGGGGAAGCAGGAAGCAATTCAATTTTATATTTTTCAATAAAAGAGCATATCGAATCCGGTCGACGTTCTTTCAGTACAAGGACAATCCCTCCATTTGAAAGGGTATGAAACATTGTATTTAAACCACCCCAATGATCGAAAAGTAAAAAATTGACAGTACGCAGAGATTTTCGTGCAGTTCTGAATTTTTCAAGTAATTTTGAGAAATCATGCACAGCTCCTTTCGGTTTGCCTGACGTACCTGATGTAAATAATACTAAACCAGGATTTTTACATTCTCTAATTGTATCATAAAGTAAATGTTGCCCAGTCCCCCCTATGTTTTCCATTCTATACTTATCGTCTTCCACATTTACAATAATCCCTTTTTGCACACACGCGATTATAAGTTTAATATGTTCCGATTCTTTGGCATTGTGATTAATAGGAACAATGATATTGTTATTATGAATCAACGCAAACATTAAGGCAATGGTGTTAGGCGTAAAATCACCGGTAAGAGAAATAACTTCGCCTTCTTCCAACCCTTTTATTCTGATAAATTCAATTGCCTGACTATACTTGATTAATAAATTCTCATAAGTAACAAAATTATCATTCCATATAATTGCTGGAAGTTTAGAACATTCTTTAAATTTGTTAATGAAAAAATCCATATAGAGCACTTTAATATTTCATGATAATACTGCCCCATGATAAACCAACTCCAAAACCCGATAATAAAACTAAATCTCCTTTCTTCAGTTTCCGACTCTCTTCTGCATCTTTAAGGGCAATTGGGATGGAAGATGATACAGTATTTCCTATGTCTTTGAGATTAACAAACACTTTGTCTTCACTTATTTTAAGCATTTTGATAAGCGAATCTAAAGTCAATTTACTTGCCTGATGAAAAACAAATAAGTCTATATCATGTACAGTTAGTTTATTTCTCGTAAGTAACTTACTAATTTGTTCTGAGACTTTTTTTGAAATAAACTGCCAGACTGCAAATCCGTTCATATGAATGTTTTCTAAATTTCTTTCATTTCCACTATTATCAACAATAGTTTCCTTTGTATGAAGATCTTTTGGAATTTTGCAACCACCTGCAGGTATATAAAAAGTCTCAAACTTTTCTCCATTTGATGAGAGAATAACATCAATAATACCTCGTCCCCTATCGTTGGAAATTATACTTGCAGCTGCGGCATCTCCAAATAATATGCTAGTGGACCTGTCTCTGCAGTTAATGTATTTTGAATACGTTTCCGCCGTGATAAGCAAAACATTTTTTGCTAACATTGTCTCGATAATCCCTCTTGAAATAGCTAATCCAAATATGTACCCGGAACACGCTAAATTATAATCAAAAGCCCAAATTTTTTCATTAAAACTAAAATACCTATGAATAAGGAATGAATTAGATGGCATAATATAATCCGGACTTTGTGTACAAAATATTATTGCATCAATTTGATCTTTTCTAATTTTACCTTTTGAAAAAACTTTTTCTACAGCTTTTATTGCTAAATCTAGAGCCGTTTGGTCTGAATTGGCTATATGCCGACTTTTTACACCAGACTTTTCTTCTATTTTTTTAATATCCCAATCAGGATTTTCTTTAGCTAAATCAATATTTGTAACTACCATTTCAGGTAAATAATATTCGATTTGGTTGATTACTACTCCCATTAAATCGTCAGTTTAAATTTCCTGATTAAATTCTCGTTAAGAATAAATGATTCTCCGTGCCCCGGATGTATTCTAAATCCTAAAAACTTATCGAAAACGTAATTTATTGAAGTTATTAATAACCTTTTATTGCCTCCTGGTAAATCTGTTCTACCAACTGCACTTTCAAAAAACAAATCGCCGGTAAATAAATTCCCGTCTAATTCAAAACAGACCCCACCTTCAGTATGTCCAGGAGTATTGTGAATCAAGATTCTCTTATCCTTTAAATCAAGATATAATAAATTGTCTAAATATTTATCAACCCGAGGAGTTTTTGTAGTTGATAGCCCTCCTGCCATCCGCCTGTAGAGATTACTCCGGTTTATTAACCGTTCGTCATCAGAATGAATAAGAAATGGTATTTTGTATATCTCTTTGATGTCTTGAATAGCTCCTACATGATCAAAATGACCATGAGTATTTAAAATCCCTTTTAATTTAAAAATATCAAGATTAAAGTAATTAACAATTTTATCAAATTCATCTCCTGGATCAATTAACCATGCTTCATCTTCAATGGCAACTAAATAGCAATTAACTTTCCAATTTCCTACTGGAATAGCTTTTATGGTCACATCCATTAAACTCCTCCTAAATAAATGACCTGTCCAGTTACCGAGTTGCTTTTTTCATTGATTAAGTAATCTATTGAATTAGAAACATCAATAAAATTGCCGTAGTGTTTAATTGCGTTTCTGTTTAATACTTCCATCAAAGCAACTTGATTAATCGCTTTTGACAATTCAGTTTCTATCACTGATGGAGCCAAAACATTTACTGTAATACCTAAATTAATGACCTCTTTTGATAATACTTTTGTAAAGGCATTAACTGAAGCTTTAGTGGCTGTATATAATGCCTCTCCGGCAACTTCATGCCGAGTTGCCATTGATCCCAAATTAACAATTCTGCCAAAATTATTGCGCCCCATTAACTTAATTGCTTCTCTGCAAAACATTATTGGTGCAAATACATTGATCCTAAATATTTTTTGAATAGTATCATAAGGTAAAAATGCAACATTTAAAGTTGCAGGATTTATCGCAGCATTATTTATTAAAATATCTAATCTTTTATATTCCTTTCTAAGAATTTTGAAAATATTAAGAATTTCATCCTCATTAGATATATCCGCTGTAATGTGAAGATAATTATCATTAACAATTCCGGATGGGTTTCTACTGCATCCAATAACATTGAATCCTTTATTAAGATAGTAATTGGCAAGATAATTACCGATACCTCTACTGGTACCTGTGATTAGCATCACTGGCTGTATTGATTTTGCATCAATCATTTACAAGTTTTTCAATATAATTGGCAAAAGTTCCGACTGTTTTGAATGGGCTTTTTTCTAAGGAAAAAGCTCTCTCATCTGCAAAAGGAATATATTTCCCAGTTAGTTCTTCGATATTGTCCTCAATTGAGGTAATAAGATTTACCAAACCTAAAGAGTCCAAATCACTTTCAGATCCAAACAATTTGGTATTAATATCTTTTTGAATTTTACTATCATTCTGCTGATTTAATTCCTCGATACAATTGAAGATAATATCAATAATTTCTTTTTTTGTTACCATAATCGTTTTTTATTATATGATTATCTTAAACTCTTGTTTCAAAACACTTTCGATACCTTCTGTTCATTCAATTAGATTAGACCCATTATAAAACGATAATCTGCACTTGTTTTAGGTGTCGAAGATGTAAGATATGAACTGTTTTTTTCAGTCTTCTTCAAAACTATACAACCTGCACCTAAAATATTATTCTCTTCAATTATTATTTTATCTCTAATACTTGAGTTCAATCCAATAAAAGTGTTTTTCTTAATTTTGCAATAACCTCCTATCATAACACCTGATGTTATGAAGCAGTTTGCTTCAATAGTAACATTATGACCTATACGATTACCAATACCTAAAATCACATTATCCTTAATTTTTACGGAAAATTGAATTATATTCCCTTCCATAATAAAACAATTTTCTCCTGTCTCAAAATCATGCCAAACAATATTCTTTGAACTAACATAGCTTATTAATTTGTAGCCCTTAGCCTTTGCAGCAATGAATTTATTTTCACGCGTTTTGTTCAGTTTTTGATATCCAATTGCAATAAACATTCCATATTCCTCAGGTGGATACTCTTCTTGGATTTCCTCGAAATTTATAACTGGCATGCCTAAAAAGATTTTTTCTTTATTAAATTTTGCATCAACAGTGTATGCTGCAATTTCATAATTGGAATCATTTTTAAGATAATAACTAACCAGATTAGCAAAATCACTTGTTCCGAATACTATAATTTTCTTTGTTTTGGCTTTCATGCGAATTTTGTTATTTTCTCATCGGTTTTGATTCTTTTTAGATATTATTAAACAACTAGTTTTAGTCCGATTAAAATACCAATTTTTCATTGGATTGATATATAAAATATCCATTTCTGTCAGCACTGCATTTTAATGGCCGGACTTCAGTATCAGTAATTTCAGCCCTAACTATTTGTGATAGTGTTCTTTTTTCTATTATGTGCTTTATATACTCTCTTTCAGAAAAAAGGAAATATACTCCAGAATATTTATTGTGTTTCAATACTGGCTGTTCAAAAGTTCCCAATGCCACATCAAGAACTCCCTTTACAAAATCATATCCGGTAGATAGATAAACTAAATCTGAACCTATAAAATCACCTCCCATGCGAGCCCCTACTTCGATTACAAAAACCTCCCCTTCTGCTGTAATCTTAAATTCAGAATGGCTTGCGCCATATTTAATATTTAAAACATTCAGTGCTTTGTTTGTTTCAACCAAAATTTTTTCTTGAATCTCTATTTTTAACATAGATGGTTGATGATGAGCTATTTCTACAAAATATGGTTCTCCCGTGGTTTCTTTATCTGTAATTGCCAATATAAAATGTCTCCCCTCCCATGAAATTGATTCTACACTAACCTCCTTACCTTCGATGTATTCTTCTACAATACATTCATCAATAAATGACTCTTTTCGTGCTCTAATAACAGCAACTGATAACTCACAAGGATCTGAAACTTTTTGTACACCTCTACTTCCTGACCTATCAACAGGTTTAACTATTAGTGGGTAATTCAGGTTTGCTACACTTATTAAAGAATTAGATTTATTAACTCTTAGAAATTGCGGTGAAGAAATATTATTTTGTTTGAATCGCTCCCGCATACAATACTTATTCGTTGTAGCTTCAGAATCAGAAATACTATTACCTATCAGATTCAAATTGGTTGCCACAAAATTAACTGTTGGGACTGCAACATCAGAAGCGATAGATGCTATTGCATCAATATTAATGTTTTTACAAAGATTTAGAATTTGCTCTTTTTCTACTGAAGAAACTGAATAGAAAAAATCTACATATTGTTTACATACGGCACCTTCTTCCCATGCGAAACAATGTGTCTGCAATCCTAACTCCTTAGATTTTAATACCAAAGGCATTTGCAAATAACTTGCACCTATAATTGCAATTTTTTTCAAATTAAATTTCTACACCTCCCTAAAAAGTTATAACCTTTCATAACTTAGTTCAGTATAATTCGTTTATTTTCAGCCAATTATATCGTGTTAGTAAGAACTTGACAATAAATAAGTTCTTACTAAAAATTAAAGGTTTATTATGTCTTTAACTAAATATAACGGCCTGTTCTTTACTTCTTCGAAAATTTTGCCAATATACAATCCAATGATCCCCAATACAGATATTATTAGTCCCGTTGAAAAGAAAATGGATGCTATAATACTTGCCCACCCTAGAACAGAAGATCCAAAAAAAACAACTTTGACTACTTTAAATAGAATAAATAGACCTGAAATCATCGATAAATAAAAGCCAAATTTAATCGTAATTCGTAATGGTTTATCAGAAAAAGACAAAAAGGTATTTATGGATAATTTAAGTCGTTTTCTTAGGGTATATGTCGTTTCCCCTTCAAATCTATTATTGTGCTCTATTTCAATAGTATAAGCATTAAACCCAATCCATTTAAGAAAAAGCAAATTAATTGGATGATGTTCCCTTATTTTTTTTATTGATTCAATCACTTTTCGGTTCGCAATATTCATTGTAGATAGTCCTTTTTCAATATTTGTGCCGGTTAAATAATTGTAAAATTTCACAAATATTGTTGAAGTAATTTCATTTAAATAAGAACTTTTTATTGCTTTTTTCTTGGTAAAAACAATATCATAGCCTTCATTGGCTTTGTTATATAAATCGACAATATCAGCTGGGTCGCATTGCAAATCGCAATCCATTACGACCACCCATTCACCTTTACAATAGTCGAGTCCCGCAGTTATAGCATAATGCTGTCCAAAATTGCGCGATAGATCAATTCCTTTAACTCTTTTGTCTTTATTTGCCAGTTCAACAATAGCCTCCCATGCGCCATCAGGACTAGCGTCGTTTACAAGAATGATCTCGAAATCGGGAGTAATTTTTTCAAGGGTCTCCTTTAAACGGAAATACAGTTCGAATAGACAGGTTTTGCAGCCGTAAACAGGTGATACAACTGATATTAAATTGGACATTTATTAAGTTCTTGTTTAGGAAAATATTTTCGTGTTGGCAACCCCTATTTATTGAGGGTTTTATAATATTTATTCAATATTTCGGTAAAATCTATTTTTTCATAACCCTCAACATCAGCAGAATCTTTTTTTATGTAGGGTATGACCTTAAAATTCAGCTTCTTCTTTTCATGGAGCAATATTGTATTAATTAATGGCTCCGGAACCCAGGGTTGAGCAAGTGATGGCATTTGAAACTCATCAAAATATCTGGGTATTTTAGTATTGTTTGAATGAATATCATAATCAGGTTGTATAAATACGAAATCATAGTTTTGACTTTTTAATCTTTCGGTTAATAATCTGTACTCAATTACCTGGGGTTTAACAAAACCGTATTCCAAGTTGTAAAAAGCTAAAGATAAATGTATTATAAATAATATAATAATTAAAGGCGTTTGCAAAGAATTACTAAAAAAGCTTCTTATTGACAAAAATAAAATTAAAAAAAGTATTGGCGCTAATACTGCAAAGGTTCTCGCAGTAGGCCAATTCTCTGCAACGACTAAATTTGAGCAATACGATAAAAAGATTACTGATAAAATAAATATAATAATAAAAAAGAATGATTTTCTGTTAGCAATAAATAGTTTACTTACCCAAAATATCAATAATATTATATAAATATAAAAGAGGAGAGTTGTTAGCTTGCCGGGAAACAAAAGTGTATTAAATTTAATAACGTCTTTTATAACATGAAGAAACCAGAAAAACTTCCCGGTGATATCTTTAACGAGCATTGCCCTCGGATCTGGTTGAATATTAAAATAATAAAGTTGTAACTTATAAGTGAGAAAGTAAAAAATGAGAGAAATAACAATAAAGAACAAATAAAAATACCCAAACTGCAGGGTTTGTTTTGTTATCTTTTTATGTCTGAATACAATTGCTGTTAAAAGGATTAATGAAAAAAAAGCTACATACTGTCCGAAATTCAGAACAATAATATTTAATGTTAAAACCAGAATCAGAATTATCCAACTTTTTTTATTGTGTTGGATGTTTTGGCTTATCTTTTTAACAAGAAATTTGTTAATAAATATTTTGTTACCAATATCTAGAATATATCTGTATTGGCTCAATAGTATATGAAAAACAATTATTGATAAGAAAACAGGAATACATGCAACACAAAGAATTGTCCATGAATTGTACAATAAATAGGTTGGAAGAGTGATTATTGAAATGGAAAAAATAAAAGAAATAAATCTCTTCTTAAATATATAATGTGTAAAAAACCAAAATAAATATGAGGTGAGAAAAAAAGATAAGAGCAGACCAAATAATCTTAAATATCTTAAATCTTCTATCCTGTTAATTATCTTAAACAAATATACCTGCAGCATTACAATAAAGTATCTGCCTCCGGAAATACCAAAATTTGTATAATCAAATAAATGTCTCTTGGAATGGTAAAAAGTAAAATAGTCATCTGCAAAACCATAAACACTTAAAACGGGTGAAAAAATAATTAATAAAACAAGCGCTATAATAAAATAGTAAATAACATTATTAGTTTTATTTAATAGATTAATCCTCATTTTAAAATTCAGGTGTTGTTTGAATTCGAATATCAGAAAATTGTTCGCTATCAGGGTTCCCATTTTGCCACCAATCGGCGTTGATAATGTCTCTAAAAGGTATATTCTCGTTAATGGCTGAATGATATTTGTTCTTTAAAATATACTTTTTAAATAAGTGGTTTAATATTCTTCCAAACTTTCTATACGATTCTAAAGATGCCTTATTTTCTTTGATTTTGTTTGTTTGTAAAATTTGCAGTGCAAGATTTTTTGTCCTTTCATCAAAAATTGAATTATTTACAACTTCTTTTGCCTTAAGTTGTGCATTTTCAATATTTGTAAACTGAAGATAAAACAGATTAATAAAACTATTGAACAGAAAAAAATCTTCGTCGGAAATAGAGTAAAACTCATTATAGTAACTGTCGTTTTTACAACTTGTAACCATATTTAAAATCTGGCCTTCAAATTTTTTTACATGCATCCGTGTACGCTGTGAATCGTGTCTCTGATAAACGCCAGTATATTCATTCAGAAAATAGCCATTACCTAAATGCAATATCCGGTAATATAAGTCAGCATCAGCACACATATCGAACTGAGATCTCATTCCACTCACCTTTTCATAAAATTTCTTTTGGAAAAACGTGGTGTGTTGAAAGATCCCGGGGAAAGGGTGATCAAGAAGAAAGCTTCGGGGTGAAATTATTTCCGGCAGAATATATCCTCCAAAAACATATCCGTCAGGATTTTGCAAAACTTCACGTCCACAAATCAAAGATGCATTAGGGTGTTGACAAAATGATTCAATAATATTGAGGAAGACGTTTTTTAAATAATAATCATCGCTGGATTGAATAGCATAGATTTCCCCTGAAGCTTTCCGGAAGCCTTTGTTAACGGCATCGGCATATCCCGAATCCTTTTCAGACCACCAGGTAATCTGTTTATCATACTTTTTCAGAATGTCAACTGTATTATCAGTTGAACCTCCATCTGAAACTATAACTTCTAGTTTTCCCGGATACTCCTGCTTAAGAATACTGAGAAGTGTCCTTTCGATGTATTGTCCCTGGTTAAATGAGGGTATAACAATAGAGATATCCGGATTTCTCACTGGGGTTTCATTGTTTTACAACTATGTAGAATCCGCTGAATTGGGAGAAAAACTTTAAGCAATCCTTCCTTTCATTAAAAAACTGATCTACTGCCAGCCGGTTTCCCAGGAGCGCCGGATGTCCGTAATCCTCAAAAACCATGCAGCCACCCTTGGATAATGTATTATCATAAAGATATTCCATCAGAAATTTTGTAGCTCTGTAAGAATCACAATCAACATAAATCAGGCTAAATTTCTTAATGGATTGCAGTGGCAGCGTTTCAGTAAAATCGCCTTTAATTAATTTTACATTAGCCTGGGAGGCCAGTCTTCTTTTTACTTCCTCAAAATCCACCTTATGTGTATTACTCCAGAATGCATCAATCCCAAGTTCCTCTCCCGGAAATGCATTAAAAGTGTCAAACATATAAAGAAGTTTCTCTGATCTGAGTTTATTTAAAAGCTCTGATATTAAAAACCCGCTATGCCCTTTGTATGATCCGAATTCAGCTATGTCGCCTTCAAGGTCGTTCCGAACAACATTAGTGACTAGTTGAGAAAGATCCATGAAATCACGTATATCACATTTTGCGGTATATCTGAAATATGGCGTCCTGAGGTCAAACCTGTCAAGCGATTTTTCGTAAATTTCGTTAAAATTAAAATCTGCCGTCAGTAGGGGTGATACAAACGAATAGGAATTATAATCGTCATATTTTTCTAAAGCTGGATACTCTCCTTTAGGAATACAAACATATTCAAATGGGATATTGGCTATTGAATTGTTCTTTAAAATCTCTCTCCCAATTTTGTGAACAGTCCTTGCATCCATATAAGAAGTAAAGATACAACCTGTTTTATCTGTAAATTCTACAGATAATGTGCTAATCTGATCTAAATCAATTTTTTGAAAATTAACGGATTTCTCATTCAGACTTTTAATGAGTTGAGTGGCAACCCGATCACTTCCTGCTATTAATAAACTGGTCTTTGAATAATTGTTAAGGTCAGAAATTCTCTCTACTAAAAACTCTACCGCTTCCTCCCATGATTCTGTGAACCTTCCGATAATACGAACCGGTGCTGGTTTTTGCTTTTTTTTTGGTAACCAGGAAAAAAGAATATTTTTTAGAACTAATAACAAAGTACCCTGTTTATAATGTTTTTTAATTTTATTTATCATGCTTTTGTAAATCGTTAATCCAACTTTTCACCAATACTATCTCTTTCTTTTCTACTATCCCGTTTTTATGCAGTTCCTCATAAGCAATCACCAGATTATCATTTATTGAATAAGATGAAGAAATTCTTTTGGATATAATTTCTATAACATTTTCACCCCTGAGATAACATGGGATTTCAGATTCAAAGTCCTTCATGTAATCATGAGGGTTTCTTTCCTGTTTAACTGTTGCCTGTGTAAACCCAAGAGAATAATTATAAAGCCACATAATAGGCTGGGCCACATAACCTCTGAGTATATCGGTAAAACGAAAAGTGACAGTGGATGGTAAATATAACAAAGGGAAAAGTTCTTTCCGCCAGGATGTGTTCTGCGAATTAAACGGACTGATTGTTCCTTGATTAAGAACGACAGGGGCCCGAATTTTAAAAAAACACGGGGTATTGTTGATTAACCTGTAAATAGCATCCACATCAGGATCTTCATCAACAAGCCCTTGCCATATACCTACCTTGCAGGATCTTTTTTGAAGCTGCTTCTCATCTAATTTTAAACTTATTTTATTAAGTGGCAGACCTCTCGGCCAGATGTTCTGTTCAGTAAAAAAGTTATAAATGTTAATGAATCCCAGATCGGAATTTACCTGGTCAAATTCCCCGTTAAAATCCGGAAAAGACCAATCTGGATATGGCATATTGTCATCATCAGTATCAATTATGACTTCTGCCCCTTCCTGAATGGCAAAAATATAACCGATATTTTTTCTGCAGTAATGATTATATGGCAAATCTTTATTTACAGCATATCCTAATTCCGACTGTTTTTCAACTGATAAAAAAGTAACATTGGTATTGTCATATTCGGCCGGAGAATTTTTATCACCTACCACAATAGTTTTGAAAGATTCAAATTTGCTGTATGAATCAACTGCTTTTGTAGAGGGGAAAATTGAGGTAATGATAATGCTTTTCTTCACCTTTATTGCCTAATCCATTTAGTTGTGTGCCATAATACACCATAACCGGCATTTTTAAGATGTACATTCCCTATTTCCAGGGTAAGTTCCTCTTCTGAATATAGAATTGTTTCTTCTTTTTCGTCACGCATTCCAAAGCTGACCATATAAAGTCCCGGAGCCAGTGAAGTAATATCAAACTCTGTGTCAATAACCATCTTACCTTTGTACACTGGCGGCTTTTTAAACGAGTGATCGTCCAGGAGGTGAGAGGTAAATATACGCTGTCCGTCCATTCTGTTTATTCCGATACCCACATTGAATTGATTAAATGGAGATAAAAATTCAATTTCGAAACGAAGAGTTATCTTTTCTCCGAAAGTAAAGTACTTAACAACCTCCCCTGAACTGTTAATCCAGTAAGGCATTTGAAGTTTTACCCGGCCATCATCGGAAATAATATGCTCCCGGAATTTTTTAGCAGCTGCAGTTAATTGAAGATAGTTGTCGATTGTATCATCAACTTCTCCTTGGAAATGAACCTGTCCCTGGTTTAATAATACTGCTTTGTTACACAGGTATTTTATAGAACTCAGATTATGACTCACGAATAAAACAGCGCGACCCAGACCCAGGCTCACATCCTTCATTTTCTGCATTGCCTTTTTATGAAATTCGGCGTCCCCCACTGCCAAAACTTCATCCACGATCATAATCTCCGGATCGAGATGTGCAGCAACCGCAAAAGCAAGTCTTACGAACATCCCGCTTGAATAGCGTTTTACCGGAGTATCAATATATTTTTCAACACCTGAAAAATCTATGATTTCATCGAGTTTTGATCTGATCTCACTTCTCTTCATTCCAAGGATAGCGCCATTTAAGAAAATATTTTCCCTTCCTGTAAGCTCCGGATGGAATCCTGTTCCCACTTCAAGCAAACTGGCTATTTTACCGTTGATCATTATGGATCCCAGTGTAGGAGTTGTGACCTGGCTTAAAAGCTTTAATAATGTTGATTTACCCGCGCCATTCTTCCCGATAATTCCCAAAACATCTCCCCTGTTAATTTCCAGATTTATGTCTCTGAGGGCCCAGATGTATTGTTCTCTGCTTCCCTTTTTCCTCTGGCTGTTTAGCACATTGGATTGTCCTATTTTCAGAGCCGGATCTTCCTGTCCGCGCAAAAGGGCCCACCAACGCTGTAAATCGCCCCGGAGGGTCTGAGTGCTTACAACACCCAGCCGGTACTCCTTGGATACATTTTCTATTTTAATTATCGGCTTAATCATCCGGCAATCCTATTTATACAGTATCCATGAATGTTCTTTCCACCCTGTTAAATAGTATAATCCCAAAAAACAGAATTACCAGGGTAAAAACCGAACTGTATAACAGATAACCATAGCTTACAGATTGTGTTCCCAGAAGAGCGCTTTTAAAGGTTATGATTATTGCAGTAAGAGGATTTGCCAGAATAAAAATTTTGTACTTATCCGGAATCACTGACAGCGGGTATATTATAGGCGTGGCATACATCCATAACTGAATTCCAAAACCCATCAGGTTTGATAAGTCCCTGTACTTAGTAGTCAGAGAGGAAATAATAATACCAAATCCCAATCCAAGGAGCGCCATTAACAGGATAAGAAAGGGCACTAAGAATAAATTGTAATTAAATGTAAATGATACTCCTTTAAAATAGTAAATACCTATTACTATCAGCAACAATCCCAGTTGAATTAAAAACTGAATGATATTAGAAATTACTATAGAAAGAGGAACCACCAATCGAGGAAAATGAACTTTACCGAAAATATCGGCATTATTAATAAATGTACTTGCCGTGCTGTTTAAACACACCGAAAAGTAGGTCCAGGCAACAATCCCCGATAAATAAAACAGAATCGGAGGCACGTTATCTGTCGGAATATTCGCTATTCTTCCGAATACCAGCAAATACATCAGAGTGGTTAAAATGGGTTGTATTATAAACCATAACGGGCCAAGGATGGTCTGCTTATATTTTGTTACTATATCTCTTCGTATAAATAATATCAGTAAATCCCTGAATTCCCATATCTGCTTAAAATCAATCTCTAAGAGGTTTTTTTTTGGCCTGATTATAAGAGCCCATTCATCAACGGTTTGAGATTTCATAATTTTAAAGTTGATATAAATTAATTTCTGATCGTAAAGAAAGTTTGAAGGATATATTGTACTTGCTTATTTTAGATGATAAACATTAAGAGTTTAATGTCAAGTTGCTCTGTTATCAATTCTTTTCAGAGTAAAAGAGAACATAGATGAATTCATGAGAGAAAAGCAAAATTCAAGGTTTAGGCGTCATGAAAAGAATTAAGAATTATAATATTTGTGTTCTTCTTCAGAATATCCGTACCTGTAATAAGAATACTGACCATAATAATTTTTCCCATATGAATATCCATAGCCCCTGTAATATCCATATCTTAGTCCATATCCATAATAACCGGATAAGCTGATATCATTAATGATAATTCCCATGTTTTTAAGTTTTTCTCCCTTGTATAATTCCTGAATTAATTCCAGGGTGTTTTTTGAAGAGTACCTCTGTCTTACTACAAAAAGGTTGACATCAACAAATCTCGAAATCAACAGAGTATCGGAAACTACTGCGATGGGGGGTGTATCAATAATAATATAATCAAAGTCCATTTTTGCTTTTTCAATAAATGTATTCATCCTTTCGTCATCAATCAGTTCAGCCGGATTTGGAGGAACAGGTCCCGATGAAGCGTAATACAAATTACTTATTGAACTCTCCTTTATCACATCATCATATTCACAATTACTGCTTAAATAGGTGCTTAAACCTACACTGTTATCAATCCCGATTATTCTGTGTATCCTCGGTTTCCGAAGGTCAAGCCCTATTAATAAAACCTTTTTCCCCAATAATGCCGTTACTGCAGCAAGATTAATTGATATAAATGTCTTGCCTTCCGAACTTATTGTGGATGTTATGGCAATAACCGGATGGGGTGTTTCTTTAATAAAATACCTGAGAGTTGTTCTGATTGATCTGAAGGACTCTGAAAGAGCTGATCCGGGACTGTCAATTACCGGTATCTCTTTTATGTTTTCGTTATGACTGACATACCCGACTATCGGAACAGTTGTTCGTTTGAGTATATCCCCATTATCTATGATCCTGTTATTAAAATAATATAATAAGACAATAATTAAACCAGGCATAAACAATCCGATAATTAAAGCTTTTAAATCATTACTCCTGGGCATGGGTTTTATCTGGAAGGAATTATAGATTTCGGCTTCATCGATTATTTTATTATCTGAAACATTTGAAGCTCTTGCTATTCCGGTCTCAGCTCTTTTTTCAAGAAGATATGTGTAAACGGTATTATTAAGATCAAATTTTCTTTTAATACTTATCATATCCCTTTCGGTACCGGGAAGCTTTTTTATCTCCTGGCTAACCTTATCTATCCTTTTGTTTACATCTGCAAGAGATTGTTCAAGATTAATAAGACCGCTCTCAACATTCTCGGAAAGAGCCTTCTTTGCAATAATTATGTTTTCCTCCGAAAGATTTACAGGCGGTAATTCCGCTGAAAGATTCATGGATAGCTGTTTTTTCTTTTGTTGTACCACTGCAAGCTCAAGAACCAACTTTCCTAACGCCGGGTCGGTAACTCCCATTGCAGATGGAGAAACAATATCGCCCGACTCGTTCCTTGAATCAAGATATTTTTTAAGATATTGATAATATTGATATTGAAGTTCAAGTATCGTTTTCTCATTCTCAAATTTTTCTATCTGGATTTGAAGGAAGGTCCCTTCTTCACTGATGTTAACCAGTTTGTTTTCCAGCCTGAAATTCTGAAGATTATTCTCAGCATTTATTAGAGAATCCGAAATAGTTTTAATCTGACGATCAATGAATTTAATTGTGCTGTCTGCAGTCTGGTTCTTGGATTCCAGCCCCTCCCAGATGTAAAGTTCCATCAACTTATTAAGGTAATCGGCTTCCTGCTCCGGGACAAAACCTGAAGAAGATAAATTAACAAGTGTGGCATCTTTACTAACCGGTGTTACATCGAGCTTTCCCATATAATAACTTGCAAGATCCTCAGATCCGGCAAATGAAAAATAATATTTATTTGAATCTTCCGGTCTGAATGTAAAATGTTCAGGATCTCTCAGGTTAATAATAAAATTAAACCCATAATCGCTATACCTCGCTCCAAATTTTTTCTCTTTTGCAACTTTAATTTCCCCGACAGTCTCAAGCCTGTATTTTGTGGCAGAAGTTATCGTGACATATATTTTTACACCCTGAGGTTGTTTATCAATCGACTCAGTTTCTACCAGGAAAGGAGATCCCTTATAAAGCCGGCTCTCAACAATATTTCTTTTCCCGACACCAAAATATACTATCTTGAATTCGGGTAATGAGTCAATTACTCTTTTGTTGAGACTGAAAGACTTCAGTATCCCTATTTCGTTATTCAGATTTTGCTGACTGTTAAATACATCGGACCCGGGCATAATATTTTTCCCAAATGACAATCCTCCGCCCTTTTCATCCTTAATCAAAAGTGATGAAGAAACTGTGAATATCTTTTCGGAATACCTGTTTATGCAATAAACAACTGTAAGCGCTGTAAATAATGAAATAGCAAACCAATACCAGTTGCTGACAAATAAAGATAAATATCGCTTAAAAATAAAACTGTCATCGTCCAGTTGTGGGTCGAGTGGTTCCTGGTAACCATTTGGATAGGTGGGGGTTGTCATGATATCAGATTTGAAGGTCCAAGATTTAAGTATGTAGTATGTAGTATGCAGTAAAATTCATCAGACCAGAGATTTCGGTTTGGAATCTATTTGCCTAAAAAATTGATAAGCAACAAAGTCGTTGAAATTGCAGACAAGCCAGATGTAACCAAAAATGTATATGTCATAAGGTTAAGGTTGAATATCTTTTGTTTCATTGGTTCAACAATCACCACATCGTTTGGGAGAAGAAAATATGCCTCAGAACTTAAAATTGCTTTGTCCTGCACATTTAAAGTGTAGGTTTTTGTACCTTTATCTGTAGGACGGACTACAAGTATCCGGTCCCTTTTACCATAATCACCAATACCTCCTGCGCGTCCGATAGCCTCAAGGACCGTGAGATAGTTGTTATAATTGACGTATGTGCCGGGAACTTTTACTTCCCCGATCACTGTAAATTTAAAACTCAGCAATTTACATTCAACAGTAGCATTTTTATAATGTTTACTGAATTCTTCCTGCAATATTTTCCTCATTTCTTCAAGAGTCTTTCCTTCAGCTTGCAATACTCCAACGACCGGAACGATAATGCTTCCATCGGGTTTTACATCATAGCCAAACAAAAAACTTCCCGATTCGCCTTGCATGTTCATTGCTCCGCCTGATGCTCCGCTTCCGCCAAGGAAATCCATTATCACACCTTCGGGGTTCATGGCTTTAACGGTAATAAAAAGGATATCCTGGTTCTGGATCTTGTAATCGGGTACTGCCATTGTGAATTTTTCTTCGCCGGAAGGTACGGGAAGGTTATTCAGGTAGGCCAGTTGTTTCTGGCTGGTACAGGAAGCCGCTAAAAGAAGACTGATGAATAGTATGGGAGTTAGGCGTTTCATGGTTTTAAGAATAAGTAAAAAGGTAAAAGGTAAAAGTAAAAAGTGAATAATAAGTTAATTTCTGGATTTTATTAAAATCGACGCAAGAATTTTTCCAAGTTTTTCACTTTTGCCAATTAAATATACAATATTTTGTGTTTGGGGAAAAAGTTCCTTTATAATTCGCAACCAGTAATTTGACTCACGCATTTCTTTGAGGGAAATACCAACTTTGTTTATGAAATCAGCTTTTGAAACAGCAGCTTGAGATTCCTCGTAATTAGCTCCACCTGAAGTAGCCGATTTAGAAAGTTGATACTTGATTACATCAATTTCCTTCCCCCCTTTCAAGGTTTCAAGCATTTTTAATACACCAATGGCAAATTGAAATAGCCGTTCTTTTAAATCATTCTCTTTCATTAATAAATGACTTTTGTCTTACTACTTTTACCTTTTGCCTTTTTACTTTTTACTTTTTACTTAGCTTGCCGCCAGGCAAGCGCCCGCCCCGTCAGTCACATCCTTCGAAGTGCCCAACAAGCCCTGTTAATCTATGTTTGCAGCAGTTTCAGATAAAATCTGAATCGCAACAAGTTATATTATCATTTACCGGTCAATCCGGCATTCTTTGTCGGTTTTTTATCACCCAATCTCCCATTCTCCCGTTCTCCCCCTCTCCTCTTCATCCAGTCTCCCATTCTCCCATTCATATCCCAGAAGAAACGGAATTATGCACCAATAATTTACTTTCCTCGCTGTTCCATAATGGCAACAGATCCGCCGGTTTTACTCTTAAAAGATGATTTTCAGCCTCATCGGGGTGAAGCACAACATAACTTACCTTTCTTCCAACCAGCTCCTCAGCCTGCATAACTTTCCTTGCGAGATATTCACGGTCAATATTCTCCCCAACAAGAATAAGATCAATAACGGGACTATCCTTGCCACGGGCGAAATCTCCGGTGAGATACACACAAATAAGATTTCCTATGCGATGAATTACTTTATCAATTACCCGGTCGATGCCGGCCTCTTTCATTATAATGCTATGAATATCATCGAATAATGGATGATTGGTATTTGCCTGGTACACCTTTTTATTACCTTCACGCAGAGAATGTAAGAGGCCCGCTTCCTCAAATCTGTTTAATTCAAGACGTATTCCGTTTGAGGATTCACCAAATTCAGACTCTAACCCTCTAAGATGAGCTTTCGTACTGCTGTTCAGAAAAAACTTCCTGAGAAGCTTAATTCTTGTTTCAGAAGTGATCAGGGCATTAATCATCGGGGTTAGGTCGAGTTAATGAGTAACAAATTTACTCGGTTTCCCGGAATCACCAAATAAAAACTGATAAATGTGAGAAAATAGTACTGAAAAAGAGGGTTGAACGGGTTGAAAGAGTTGAATGGGTTGAACGAACTTGTTATTCTTTTCAACTCTTTCAACTCTTTCAACTCTTTCAACAGTGGTTTTCCAATCTTAGCTGGTCATCCGTACGCCGCACGCCGCAAACCGCATGCCTTTCAATAGATAAAGATAAATCAATTACCTTTGTCGAAATATGAAAGAGTTGTTGTTATTATTGAGCCGCTACCCCTTTGAAGAGAAGAACCGGGATACCTTATCAAAACTGATCAGTGAAGTTCAGGATTGGCAGAAAACGGTAGAGCTGATAAATGCTCATGGAATAATAGCCTTGGCTACCTATAATATTAAAGAGGCAGGTCTTGTGAAGAAGATCCCCGGAGATGCAATGGCTTTTCTTGAAAATGGATATATTCAGAGCATTGCAAGGAATACCTGGCTGACAGAGCGATGGAAAGAGGTAAATACAATACTTTGTAATGCAGGCATTAAACACATTCTTCTTAAAGGGATGGCGCTCGAACATACCATTTATGGTTCCAGAGGGTTGAGACAGATGAACGACAATGATATTTTCATTAAGCATGATGAATCATTCAAGGCCTGGCAGCTCTTAAAGCAGGAAGGATTTACAATTGAACCTCTTAAATCTTCTCTTTTTAAAAAAATAATGTTCGACCTCGGTCAACACCTGCCGACTTTATATAAAAACGGATTTGCAATTGAGATACACAATAAGCTATTTGACCAAAGAGGGACAGACAATAAAATTTCTTCCGATTTTTTTGAAGATGCTGTTGAAATAAATATAAGCGGGACAAACGCGTTAATTCTATCAAAAGAGGTTCAGGTAATGTATTTAATTGACCATTTTGAACGTCATGCGTTGGAAGGTGATTGTCAGTTACGATTATTCAATGATATTATCCTTCTGGATAAGAACAGTAAAATCGAGTTTCCTAATCGTTTTATATCTGATCCAAAACAAAGCAGTAAAACGGAATTTCGTAAAGCGGTATTCAGAACAAATATAAATTCACTCCCAGGAAAGAAAAGGTTACTCTATATTATCGGCGATATATTTCCTTCTCAAAAATGGATGAAAGAGCGTTACAAATGCAAAGGGTTAAAAGCGATGTTTTATTATCCTTTAAGAATATGGAAGTTGAGCTGGCTGTTATAGCCTGTGGTTGAGGCTGAAGGAAGAAAGACAAAAGATAATCCACCTTCGCTAAAGCTTCGTCGGTCAATGAAAGCTTCGGTGTACGAAGAAAGTAAAAAGACAAAAGTACGTCATTCCGAGACTGATTCAACTTTTCAACTTTTCTTTGTAACCTTGTATAATTATTTAACCATCAGCAATTTCTTATCCGTGGAATCATCTTTTCATCCCATAAACAATACTGACACTCCCTTGAAAATTGACATAGGGTTAATAAAAGAGGTTCTTAAGACCGGGCATTCGGTTGAACTTCCCGCAACCGGGTATAGCATGTTCCCGACATTAAGGCCTGGTGACAGGGTAGTTGTAAAACCAATAGATAAGGGAGAATATCCAAAGCCGGGCAGTGTTGTTGTTTATGATAATAGTGGCGTCCTTGTGATGCACCGGTTGATTAAAATAATTGCCGGGACTGAAGACAAACCGATATTTATAACAAGGGGTGATTCAGGAATTGAAAAAGATAAGCCATGGCATATGCAACAACTTGCAGGAACAGCGCTAACATATAATCGTGATGATAAGGAACATTCCATCAGGTCATATATTCCAAGCGTCTGTCGATATAAATACAATCAAAGGTTGTTATGGCTTCACAACCGGATAAGGAGTTAAACCTAATGTTTTAGGATGGATCTGTTAAATAATGAGGATAACGTTTCCTCCTGTAACTTTTTTCAATTGGCTTGTTTTCTTCTTTTGACTTTACAACCATGGCATACTGTCTTTTAGCTAAACTTGCCTACTGTGTAAGTTCTTATTTTTCATGCTCGTCTTTATTCACTCCTCTGACATGGTTCTTCTTAAATTATTTGCTATATTTGTTAGTTCAAATCAAGTTGCTAAACCGTTAATGCAATAAATAATAGATTTTAATGCAACCTGTGAGTTATTTCTAAGGTCATAATATAAACCCTCTTTTGAAATGAAAAAAATCACCTTATACCTTTTATTGTTGTTGGCATTGCCAACAGGCTTGTTATCCCAAACGGCCACTGTAGGTACTAATGGAGCTGATTTTCCAACTTTAAGGGAAGCCTTCGATTTTATCAATATCGGAAATTTGACTGGAAATGTTACACTTAATATAATTGACAATACAATTGAAGATGCAACCGCAGTTTTGTATGAGAGCGGACATAATGGTCTATCATCATACACGTCGGTAAATATTTTTCCAACTAAGGCAAATCTTAACATAAATGGAAATATAGATGGACCTCTTATTGACCTAAATAGTGCCGATAATATAACCTTTGATGGACGAGTGAATCAAACAGGTAACAAAGATCTTACAATAGTTAATACAAGTTCAGGAAATACCGCTTCTACCATACACTTTATCGAATCAGCCAAAAATAACTCAGTAAAATATTGCAAAATCATGGGCTCTGAAGGTGGCCCTTCCAGTGGGTTAATATTCTTCGAAACAGATGCAACTAGTGGAGGAGGAAACAGTTCAAATACAATAAGCAATAACGACTTATCAAGCAATGTATTATCAGGTAGGCCCGTGAATATTATCTACTCAGCGGGTAGCGCATCACCTGATGAAAACAGCGGAAATAATATCACAAACAATAATATTTTCGATTTTCTAAATACACTAACCACCTCAAGCGGTATATTTCTTAATTTGAATACAACTGCATGGAACATTTCAGGAAATAGTTTTTATGAAACAGCATCATTCGTGCCTGCTGGAAATGCAGCATATAATATCATACAAATTAATAATGCAACTGGAACAGGTTTTACTATATCCGGTAACTATATAGGTGGTCAGGCAGCTTTGTGCGGAGGTTTTGCATGGGCCAAGACTTCTGCTTTCGATAATATTTTTTATGCGATCAATATGAATGTTGGCACTGGTACAGCCAGCGATATTCAGAATAATACAATTAAAAACTTTTCATGGTCAAATTCAGCAGCTGCCAGTTGGACCGGGATTAATATTGCAGGAGGTAATGTGAATATTGGTACTGTAACCGGAAATATCATTGGTTCAAGCAGTAGCGGATTAGTAATCATAACTGACGGTACGACCGGCGCAAATGTATATGGTATTAATATTACCGGGACAGGAGTTATAAATTGTCAGCATAACAACATTGGCTACTTCATAGTTGCTAATGGTTCGAACACCAACGCAACAAACTTCTATGGTATAAGCAGGGCGGTCACTTCGGCCGGAACGACAACTATCAGCAATAATGCTATCTCCAATATAACTGCTAGCTCACTGAGTACTGGGACTATTCCACAAACTATTTATGGAATTTTTAATGCGGGTGGTGGGACAATTAATATTAACAACAATACTATCACTAATCTGACGAATGGCACAACCAATAGCACGACAAACAGAATTGGACTGATAAATGGAATAGCATCATCTGACGGTACAATTGCGGTATCAAGTAATATTGTACACAATCTGACCATTGCCAATGCAAATACAACAGCTACACAGACGGCCTCAGTTTGCGGTATAGCACTTACTGGCGCTGTTGATCCTAAAACTGTGACAGGGAATACAATTTATTCATTATCCAACAGCTTTGCCACATTTGCAGGTAACATTATTGGATTGTATTTTTCAGGTAATACGGGTGCTAATGTTGTATCGGGCAATTTCATTCATAGCTTATCGGTAACTGGAGCTTCTACAACTACTCCCTCTGTATATGGTATCAAGATGAATGCCGGAGCTACAACTTATTCCAACAATATCATCAATTTAGGAGGTGGTACACAAGGCACAATTTATGGTATCTTTGAAACAGGGGTTACAGGTAATATTAGTAATCTGTATTTTAACACAGTATATATTGGCGGGACGGCTTCATCTGGTGCGTTAAGTAGTTATGCTTTATATAGTGCCCTTGTTGCAAATAACAGAGATTTCAGAAATAATATCTTTGATAATGCACGTTCAAATAGCGGTGGAACAGGAAAACATTATGCCATCAGAGTAGCAGGCACATCTGCTGCCTTGACCATAGATTATAACGATTATTATGCTCCTGGTACTGGGGGAGTTTTGGGTTTATTTCTTGCTACAGACAGAGCAACCCTGGCCTTATGGAGAGCTTCAACCGGGAAGGATGCCAACAGCTTAAACATAGATCCGACGTTTACCAGCCCCGGTTCCACAAACGCTAACGATTACAGAATTGTTAGTGCATCGCTTCCCGGTGTGGTGGGAACGGGTATTACTATTGATTATGGATTGAACCCGAGAGGTACAACTACGGTTTCAATGGGAGCCTGGGAAAAGGATATAAATTTAAACAAATGGATCGGAGCAACAAGCACTGACTGGGGCACAACCGGCAACTGGTCATCGAATGTACTGCCAGCGGTTGATGCCAATATAATTTTTGATATTGCTTCTGTTAATAATTGTAATCTTGATATCGACAGATCAGTGACCGACATTACAAATGGATCCACTAAAAGCCTGGTTACCAACGGCCATAAACTGACAATAAAAGGCGCTATGATCTTTACAAACGGAACTCAGATTGATGCAACCCTGACCGCCTCCACTGTTGAATTTGCCGGAGCTTTGGCTCAAACCATTCCTGGTGGATCGTTTTTAAATAACCAGGTCTTTAACGTGATTATTAACAACGCCAACAATGTGTTTCTGAATGGGACCCTGAATTTGTTAAGTACGATTACCGCTACTTCGGGACGGCTGGATGCTACTACCAATACTTTTTTTGCTCCTACCGTTATCTATGGAGGCTCAGCGGCACAATCTCTGGAAGCCAACCGGTTTTTAAATGACAAAATTTATAACTTAACCATTGATAATGGTGCAGGGGTATCGGTAAATACAAATTTTACATTAGATAATAACCTGATCATTAATTCAGGAAAACTACTTATTATAACCTCAGGGAAACTGCTTACAGTATCAGGCACTATTGCAAACAATGCAGGTACTTCAGGGCTTGTAATTAAATCTGATGCTACAGGTGATGGAAAATTAATTAATAATAATTCTCCTATTAGTGGAACAGTTGAATTATTTCTTAGCGGTGGTCAGGCAGAATCAGGTGCCTCTAAATTTCATTATATTGTTCCTCCAATTGCAACGATGTCCTTCAATAATGCTTCTCCTGCAACAGTTGCAGCTGATCTTGGTCTGACATTTTTTAATGGAGATCTGGCTTCATACAGTGAAGTGGCTGCCGGTCCAAACAAAGACGCCGGGTGGCAGTATTTTGATGGCTATAATTATGGTTATGGCCCCACAACTCCATTCTCCTCATTAGTGTCTTCAACTGGATATAATATCTTCCTTTCCTCTGACGATAAAATTACCTTTAAAGGGACCTTGAATTCCACTGATCATACTTTTAGTAATTTGAGCTTTACCAGTATTGGATGGAACCTTGTTGGAAATCCTTATCCATGCAATTATGACCTTAATGGAATACCTGAACTCACTGATATTGGAGGTAGTGTAAATAATACAATATATTTCAACCACGACGGTGGTTTTGCTTATTGGAATGTGCTGGTAGGGGGCTCTACAGGATATTCCGATATTATAGCTCCGATGCAGGGATTTTTTGTTCATGTCAGCGCAACAGGTCAATCGGTAACTCTTCCGGCAAGTTCAAAAACGGCAACCACTGCAGCTCCATTAAGATCAAAGGGAACAGACACAGTTAAAAAAATAAAACTAGTCTTAAATAATGGTTCGGTTCCGGATGAAACCATTGTATGTTTAATTGATAAAGCCACAACAGGATTCGACGGGGATTTTGACGGATATAAACTATTTGGTAAGAGCACCACTACAGAACCATATATTTATACTCAAATTGATGCTATACAATATGCAATAAATGCTGTGCCGGAACCAACTTCAACCCCATTGGTAATCCCTGTAACAGTAGTTTTAAAAACTACGGGAACCTATAAGATAGATATAACTGAATTTCAGAATCTCGATGGTTTCAATGTTGTACTAAAGCATGGGACTGTTGAGACAACTCTGAGTAAAGATGCTTTCTATTCATTTACATTAGCAGCCGGAACATACACTGATTTCCAATTAATTTTCAGTAACATAAGCACGGTCGTTGAGAAACAAACTATTGAGAAATTTAAAACCTGGTATAATAATAACTACCTGTATATTAATTGTCCGGAAGATATTTCAACATACGATGGGAAGCTGGTAATATATGACATTCAGGGGAAAATAGTTTACAATAATAATCAGGTGTCAATAAATCCCGGGCAAACGAACCAGCTTTCACTAAATTTGCAGAAAGGGATGTATATAACAAATTTTATAGTTAACAATCAACGCTTTGTTTCAAAAATTGTAGTATTTTAATTGAATTAAAAAAAATCTCTACATTTGCACCGTGGGAAAGAAACCATATATTAAACCAGTCTTAGAAAAGATAGTGTTGGATCATACTATTTCTTTGCAGATGCAGTCGTCATTACCACCTTCTGACCCTCCGCCAAGGGGTGGTGCCAAGAAGGGCAATGATGAGCCTTTCCAGAGTCCGTTTGGGGATAAACCCTTCAGCTAATGGCGCAGGGCACAGAGCGCAGGGGAAGAACAAGATTTAGATAGATGAGAGCCGGGGAGAGGCTCTTTTTTGTTTAAGAAAAGGCGACAGGCGTCAGGCGTGGGGCGTCAGGCTACAGGCGTGGGGCGTGAGGCGTGAGGTGTGGGGCGTGAGGCGTGGGTCCTAATACCCAAAGCTTTAGACCAGATGCCGGATGTTGGATGCCTGATGCCTGAAGCCCGATGCCCAAAAGGCCACGGGCGTGAGGCGTGGGGCGACTGGCAGAAAGAGATTTACAAGAATAAGATCCTGGGAGAGGGCTTTTTTTTAATCATTGTTGTGCTGCAAAACCGCATCATGACCTGCATGCCCGACGCCTGACGCCTGATACTTTCCTTCTCCTGGACAACCAGTAAAACTAATCGATCAATTCAAACTGGTTCTTTACTTTTATAAACCTGTTTGGTTTTTGAGATTCCGGATATTCTGTTTTGATATAATCCTTATCTATAAATTCAATTACAGCTCCATCAGATATATTTTCCAGAATAGAAGGATCGTCTGATACCTGTCTTAGAAAATCAAAAGTCAACCCGATATTTCTTTCAGTATATTCCTTATTATTCATCTTTTCTTCTTCTTTAAATATTTCTCTTTGTAAAACTCCCATCTGTCCTTTAAATCCTGTTCAGCGTATAACAATGCATCTTCAAGATCCTTTATTCCAATTGCTTTTTTTTCTTTTGATC
>OCZT010000160.1_pt1 | contig 62030 bp, 48 predicted proteins | sample 1539031 | NCBI WGS metagenome assembly OCZT01 (sample SAMEA3539308, study PRJEB22396) | soil metagenome | biome: tundra; feature: field; material: soil | place: USA | collected 2010-05 | depth 0.15 m
AGTGCGCGAGCCTTCGGGAACTCTGGATAGTTGCCATATTCACTCTTTATTATAATAAGGATTTGAATTGATTTTTTGATGATTTTCTTTTTTTCGTAACTATTCAGCATGAGTAAGGTAATTTCAATAGCTTTTGCTATTATAATTAGATAATAAATTTGATGCAGGTGGATGCCATTTAGCTGTCTATTAATGCTCTTGTTTTTGTTTTCACATAATTTGATTTTCATAAGTATCTTTTATATCAAACTAGTTCTATCACATCTGATTTTTGGTGGGCTGAATATTTATATTTTTTTTTCATTAATGCCTTCTATTAATTTGTGATAATTTGTGATGTTCGAATTTCGGAAACTTGCCCCTATCCCAAAAAGAATCGATCACTCAGCTTTTTTTAGCATACGATTTTTTTGAAAAAAAATTACTTAATGTAAACACTTTTTATTATTCTTTATTTTAAAATTGATAAAGATCATTTTCAATGTAGGAGATATTCACTGCTAAAAGCAACTTAACTGTCGTTGGCAAATTTTAATGTGAATATTATTGTTGAGTTGAATATGGAGACTTCAATAAGCATCTGATTTTCACAAATTTTTTATATGATAATTATATTCTTATGATATAATTAATGGATTTTTCAAAATCTTTGATTGAAGAGTCCAATTTATTAGTTTCAAATCAGAATGTCAATTGATAAAAGGAATCAGTGTTTTTTCTGCTATTTTTTTCGATTTATTGGGATAAAAATTCGTGAAAATTTATATATTTCTATCAGTATGTGATATTCGAGTCATTAAAAACACAAAATTAAATGCAAATAATTGTATATTTTTAATATTATGTAACATCAATTACTTAAATCCTACAAAAACATGATTTTTTAAAAGTTAGTATTTTTATGCACGCGTATGGGTTAGGAAAGTCCTGAAAGAATATCTTCAAAACTGTTTCCTGGTAAATACAGTAAGCTGGCTAAACTTTGAAAGATTCTGAAAAAAGAATAAACTCAAAGATAGAAAATTGAACACGTGATAATGTAAAGTCAATGAACAGCACAACTATATACTATTTATAAATGCGTACGCTGTAATCCATAACAAATAATCCCATTAAATTCTAATTTGTTGCATGGGTAATATCTGGCTCAATGGTTATTATTATTACGACAACCGGATATGCTGAAACTAATAGCAACTATGGAATTTATCTCATCAATAATAGATCTAAATATAGTATAAGTATCAACATCCTATTTTTTAGATTGACAGTGTGCATAATTTTGTGCAATAGTAAGAACAAGTCACGGATATAATACAGTCAATATCCAAAAACATTTGCAAATTAGTGTTCACTGTCCCAATGTAAAACTTTTCAATACACAGTTTTTTGTAGGAAAATCCTCATATTTTTCATTTTCAACTGGAATTACAGAACAGTTTTTACCGAATTTGAGATAAATGCATAGATAATTACAAGACAGTCTGAGGATTTACCATATTGAAACTTTAATCATGTTTTGGGGATAACTTGGATCTGATCTAAAAAAGAGTATACTCCATGTTTGTGAATAATGTAGATAGTAAGTCTTGCATTGATAGGTTTCAGTAACTTTTTCCTACAATTATTCTTTTACTCACTCTCAAATATGTACTCCTTTGAGAACATTTCTAAAGTCAGAATAAAGTAGGAAAGCAATAGGGGGCCTATAACGATTCCTATCAGTCCAAAAAGGGATACTCCTATGATAATCCCAATTAGGGATAGAAAAGGATGAATTTCTCCAACTTTTTTCTGGATCATGGGCCTGAGAAAACTATCCACGAGACTTACAAAGATCCCGGCGGCAAGAATTGCAATCCCTGCAGTATAGTCTTTCAGGAGAAACTGGATAATAGTTGCAGGAACCCAGACTAAGGTTGATCCAAAAACGGGGACGAAGGAAAGGAGTGTTGCCATAGAACCCCAGAGAAAAGCTCCCTGAATTTTTACGATCAAAAAAGTTATAGTCAGAATTATACCCTGGAAAAGAGCTACAGCACCGCTGGAAATCATAGTTGTCCTGACAATTCGTCTGAACTCGCCAAGTAGAGTAGATGTATTTTTTTTATTGAATGGAACTGCTGCATAAATTTCATGTACAAAAATAGAATCTTCTCCTGTTAAAAGGTAGTAAAACAAGAAGTACATAATTAAGAGGCCTATAGACTGCTGGCTTAGTATCTGAATTGAACCTAAGAGGAACTTGCTTGTGTAATTGACGGCTTCAGATCCTATACCCATAACTTTTCCTTGTATTTGTTTTTGGAGAACATCTGTAGGAATACCCAGCCCTAAAAGATAATGAGTGAGAAATTGGTGTTCAGATCTAATAGATGTGATAATAAACTCCTGGTTAAGTAAAAGCTGCTGAATTTCACTAATAATTATACTCAGGAGAAAATATAATGGGATGAGGACAACACAGATTGAAATAATTATAACCAAGAATGCAGCAAATTGTTTTTTAAGTCGGGCTTTCCTTACAAAAAAATGATAAGGAGGCCTAAATATGATATAAAGGATAATGGCCCCTAAAAAATAATTTAAATATGGGAGCGTGGCGTAAACAATAACAGTGGTTAGGAGGAGGATAGTTAGGAGGGCCAATACAATTTTAGCTATTCTTTCCATCGAATCTAAATTGAAGTTAATATTATAAAAGTTTTGCAAGTTTGACAGTTCGGTCTTAAACTTATATTTCTAATATCTACTGGATTGTTGTAAATGTGATTTATTTCAATATTCAGTAGTTGAGTGGTTTACCATTGCATAGTTGATATTTCTATGATATTTAACTTCCAGTTGTTGAAAAATTTCCGGATCTTTTGTGGTGATCACGGAACTTAATTAAATCAATATAAACTTTTCGACTTTCGATATCTGAGTCTCTTCATTTTTTATATCAAATAAGAAAATATTTGGATATCAATAAGTTTTCAGGTTGATTATTATTTACAAAATAATGGTTTGCTATCTAAAAAAAGTGAAATAAATCGAATTCAAATAAATTTTCGATTTCAACAAATTTCTTATATGCTCTTGTAAACATAAGACTCGAATTTTGGGTGCCTCAACAATTCAATATTCTTTACATATCTGGGGTTTTATCAGTATGTCAGAGCATACCTCGAAAGCTGGAAAAAGACTACATTTTTTTGTTATATTTCTGGATATTTGAGCCCTCGTTAGCAAGTTTGGTTAGCGAAAACTCAAAGGAATCTTCGCTCTTATATTTCAGTTCTAATAGCTTAGTTTTTCCTAATATAAGCCGCAATTGATTAATATTTCAATATTTTTTAATTTATCCACCCATTTAAAAGCTTTTCAGCTTGTTTCAATACTATTTTGCAGCATCTGCAGCCTTAGTGGGACCTAAATTTCAGTTGGTTGGCAAAAAGTATATCTATTGCGACTGGTATGTAAGTCCAGTCTCACACTGAAGTAAAAGGATTATGGATCCACTCATGATCAGTGTAGAAAATACCATTATAGTAGTGGCCATGAGGTAGTGCTAATGTTGGTCATGCCAGTCGTTGAAGTTATACTTGCCTGAATGTTTGTAATCCACCAGTATTTTAGATGTAATATTCTTTTGACATGCTTATTTACTCCCCTTTTTGATAAGCATTAGGGATCAGTTAGATAAGTTTCAATATTGGCTTTAAAACCAATTTTTCAAGAAATTCAACACTCAATTAATTCAACTAAAAATACTCGTTGTCACACTTGCATAAAATTAAACAGACAAGATTATAGCTATGCCCAGTATCTTTACATAATTTACATTATGTAACTATTTTAAAATTAAATTTTCTTAATATAACTGCTATTAATTCTCTTATCTAGCGAAATATACTAATCTTGAAGTACAGATGGATTAATTCTAGTAAATACACAATTTTCGACACAAAAAAATATGTATGTTAGTTGAAAGGTTGGATAAAATAGAATCTATTTTTAAAATAAAAAGGTTTCTCCTTCAATTAGGACAACTTGCAGCATAGACATAAATATAATCATAGATTAATATATTTTCTAATAAATACACTGGTTTTATAATAATTAATTTTTCTTGTTACTATAGATGCATGCCAATTTATATTTACTTGGGAATTTAACATTTTAAAATTAGTTGGACTAAAAAAGGATAAATTATATGGTACATAAAAAAAATTTCTATTTTATAGCCTTCCTGTCAGTAGCTTTGATTTTTGTACTAGTGTGTATCACAGATGCAGTGCCATATGCATATATTACTAACCAGCGTGATAATACTGTCTCTGTAATTGACACAGCCACAAACATTGTAAACAATATGGGTGTAGGAAATGGTCCAGCTAGCTTCGGGCAGTTTATAGAAAAACTGACGCCTACAATCACCTGGAATAATCCTGCAAACCTAACCTATGGAACAACATTGAGCAGTAATCAGCTAGATGCATCAGCTTCAGATTCAATATCTTGAGCTACAGTGTCTGGTACTTTTGTATTTAATCCACCAGCAGGGACTGTATTAGATGCAGGCAATCATACATTGAATACCATTTTCATGCCAATAAATACTGTGGCTTATAATAGTGCTTCAGCGAGTGTTTCGATTAATGTGGTAACAAATCCCGGTAACTCCTATGAAAATGGAGTGACATTCACAAACGCGGGGAACAATAATATATACATAATTAATCCAGCAACTGACAATCTTGAAGCAACAACGCCTGTAGGATATATATCTTCTAGCCTTGAGAAGTTCTGGTCTTCTCCAGTAGTTCCTATAATTACTTGGAGTAACCCTACCAGCATAACCTATGGAATAGCATTGACTGAAACTCAGCTAGATGTAACTTCTTCGGTACCTGGAACCTTTGTCTACAATCCAGCAATAGGGACTGTATTAGGAGTGGGTACGTAGGCATTAAATGCTTTTTTCACACCGAATTATCTGGTTCATTATACTAACACATCAGCAAGTGTTTGAATCAATGTTGTAAACAATCCCACCTGTGAAAGTGGAGTAACATTTAAACCCAATCCAATAACTCAGGCAGTAGATATATTAAGATTCCCAGTTGGAAGGAATTTATAAAACAGTCAGTTTGAACTGTATAATGATAGAGTATATCATCGAATCAAGCTATGCAAAGAAGTCGTTTGAAACGGAGATATAATGCACAAAAATAGATAAAAAGTAACAAGTTAATAATTTCTTTTCATATTTTAAAATATATCTCAAAAAGCACGCTTTTAATCTATGATAAACTCGAAAGACATTGATTGTCAAGAAAAGTGAAAATTTCCAAATGATCTAATTTAATTTTTTTATTTAATATATCTAATTTCAATCAGAATTTAATTAATTTATCATACTATGTTATTTGATTAATGCTCTCAAGATTAAGCTATCTGTGTGATGAATATAAAAGGTACAAACTGAACTCAGGAGTAACTCTAGGAAAAACATCAATCAAATAACATAGGACAATCTAACCCCCTTTAAGTTAAATGCAAAAGGAGCAATATATAAAGTTTAGTAAATTTTGATTGGTTCGGTATCTTTTTTCTTTGTCACAAAAAAAATATGATTTATCGCTTTTACGAAATCATAGGTTTTAAATTCTTGTGTATCAAATGCTTACTGTTTTACGGCATATATTCTCAAAATTATTCAAAGGAATACAGTCTTTTTAACATAAAATTTCCTTCTTTAATGCCTAAATATTTTTTATTGCTTTTCTAAAAATGGACTAGTCTAAATTGATTCTTTCAACGTCAAGAGTTTTAAAATTGCTAATTACTCTTTTTTATAAATTATGTGCCACATTCCCAGCCATTCATATAGCACTCCTGTTCGGAAGTGAGCTCATCAATGTTTATGCCCATTGACTTTAACTTCTTTTCTGCCACATATGAGTCGATCCATTGAGGTACCCTATGTACCCCATTTAGGAGTTTGTTCTCTGCAATGTAGCGCGTACAAAGAGCTTGATTTGCAAAGCTCATGTCCATAACTTCAGCGGGGTGTCCATCTCCTGCAGCTAGATTGACAAGCCTGCCTTCGGCTATAACATTGATGCGCCGGTTGTCGATATAGTATTCCTTTATATTATGCCTGACTTCTCGAACTGATTTTGCATGGGAAGCAAGGGCTTCCATGTCTATTTCGACATTAAAATGCCCGGCGTTCGCAAGGATTACCCCGTCCTGCATAACTTTAAAATATTCATATGTAAGGATGTCGCGATTTCCGGTGGTAGTAACAAAAAGATCACCCAACTTTGCAGCGTCAGCCATTCTCATAACCCTGTATCCGTCCATTTTGGCTTCCAGGGCTCTGATAGGGTCTACCTCGGTCACAATTACACTTGCTCCAAGACCTGAGGCCCGCATTGCAACCCCGCGCCCACACCATCCATAGCCTGCGACAACGACATCTTTCCCTGCCACCAGAAGGTTTGTGGTCCTGTTAATTCCGTCCCAGGCTGATTGTCCTGTTCCATAGCGGTTGTCAAAAAGATACTTGGTCATGGCGTCGTTTACTGCAATTACAGGTATTTTCAAAGCACCTTCCTTTTCCATTGCGTGAAGTCGGTGAACTCCTGTGGTTGTTTCCTCGCAACCTCCGAGAATATCCGGAAGAAGGTCGTTTCTTTCTGTGTGAAGCTTAAAAATAAGATCTGCTCCATCATCGATTGTGATATCAGGTTTAAGGTCAAGGACTCTATCGAGAGCTTCGTAATATTCGCTGTTGCAGCACCTATATTTTGCAAAACAGTCTATGTTCTCGCGGGTATCAAGGGCCTTAGCTACATCATTCTGTGTACTAAGGGGATTGCAACTAGTGATGAATACCTTTGCACCTCCTGCAGCTAGGGTCTCCGCAAGTACTGCGGTTTTTGCTTCTACATGAAGTGCCATTCCCACCTTCAACCCTTTCAGAGGTTTCTCTTTCTCGAATTCACCTTTGATGATAGCAAGTACAGGCATATGACTCCTTGCCCATTCCATTTTCATGTTTCCAGATTCGGTAAGTTTCTCTTCTGTCATGGTGATCCCTTTATATAGATATGTAGTTTGATTCGATTACTATGTCCGGTTAGTTGGAAGGATTGCTTTTTATTTTTTTCCCAAGTTAGATCAGAGAAACCAGTTGCCTACCTATTCTCCCCAATTAACTGAGCTTAAAGTCGTCTTTCACTTCACTAAGAAATCTCTCTACCTCACCAGATGTCAGCCAAGGAATTGCATGCTATTATTATTATTATTATTATTATTAATTTTTGGGAAAGGAGTCTCATCTTCTTATACTCAACTCTTAAAAGTTTCCCAATCTATATGAGAATCATTATCAAGACCAGCCACATATAACATCAAATTTTGGTGACAGAGGAGGATACGAGTATTAAATAGAGGATTTATATTAACTCTGCTTTTCATGAGTCATTTATATCAAATTTACAAGCATATGACTAAATTTAGGGGTTTAGCTAAATTCTCTTAAATGCAAAATTTAACCACTGAAAACACTATAGACAAGAGGAATAAATAAAGAAACTGTTTTTATGTAACCTTTTCTGTTTTAATCATGTTTATAGGATCTCATGTGACTCCAACGTAAATAAATACATTTGAAACTATGGAGATATTGATAAATATCTCAATTTCGTCATATGCTTGTAAATTTGATATAAATGACTCATGAAAAGCAGAGTTAATATAAATCCTATTAAATTTAGTGAAAGATCTATATCCTTAGCTATAAATTCATTTTCCCATGGTTTTGAAGTGTTAATTTTTACTGTGATGATTAAAGAGGAATTCTATTTAAGGTTGATTTCCTCTTCTAGGGAATCCTGTTCAAATTTTTCCCGTGAATTTTTTTATCTAACCCGATTTTTCTTTTCTGGTTAACTGTTCTTTGATTTTAAAGATAGCTTCTGCGATTTTTAAAATACTCTTTTTATTTTCAATGCCATCAAACGATATAGATTCTAACAAAAATTTTTACACAATATCTTCAGATTCACTCTTTTAACAGTAGTGACAAGAATTTTTCCTGCTTTGAATATTTTTTTAGCTCCGAAATAAATTAATTCCCTTATATTTTGTTTGAGCTTTTGGAAATATAGTGTAGAAGAATATTTCAGCAAGGAAATAGTTGTATATTTTTTAAAAATTTTAATCTCGATATATTTTTCTAACTCGTGCGATCACCCACACAATGTCAAAAAGATTTATAGACTTCCATTTAAAAATGAGTTCCGATCTCTCATAGATTAAAGGCAACTTTAAATGTTTCTGAAGTTCCTTGAATAAAAAAGCGCATTAAAAGAATGGTGTCAAAAAATTGGTGTAAAGAGGATAGCCCGGAAGAGTTCTAATTTTCCCCGCCTTCCATTTAAGACCGTTCCAAGGTGACCTTACCTAAAGTTCATTTTTTTGAAATGGGATATCTTCCGGGCGGTTCAATGATCACATACTATTTTGTTTAATTTCCTCACTCTTTTTGACCTATTCACTTCCGTTAAAAAGTACAATGTTTCATTGTTATTTTAAATTAATTTATGAAAAGTTGTTTCTGAACGAAAATTACTTTCAGATAAAATATTTTGAGATTGGACAACAATTTGATTTTAATCATGTTTTTTATAGAGAATTAAATCTAGAATTAATGCTTGATTGCTCTGTATGTATTATTCTAAATACGTATTTATTAATCTATAACTATTTTGGTGGAGATTCTGCATATTTTCTACTTCAGAGGCCTACTACATTAAATCTTTTTAAGATTATTGCAAAAAATGGATTAAAAATGTATGAATGAAATTCTTCGTGTGAATAACTGGGGAAAAATTATACAACAGTTCGAACGTTTACTCAACCCAGTTCGTGATGATGGTATATAAATAAAAGTTCAAAGTACTGAACAAGTTGCATATAACTAAACGTTGCTCAATTCCGTTCTATGAGTTTTTAACAGGGTCACTCTAGGTAAGTATAGGGATCATTAGATTTTGATTTACAAACTGTCAGATGGCAATAGGCTATGTTCCTACCGGTACTATGGTTGTAACAGTATTAGTTGTTGTATCAATTACAGAAACAGTGTTCGCAGCTTGGTTAGCCACATACACTTTTAATCCAGCAGGAGCAATTGCAATTCCATAAGGGTTGGTACCTACAGTTACATTGGTTGTAACATTGTTTGTGGTTGTGTTAATTACAGAGACATTGTTGCTGCCATAATTTATAATATATGCAAACTGTGCTGCATCTACTATACCCACCAGCATTAAAATAAAAGCTATTGAAACTAAGGCTCTTAAGTACAATTTTTGTTTACCTAACATGTATTTTTCACCTTTTTCAACATAATATCCATCAAAAGATCAGAAAATGTTATATTCTATAGGATATTCATCAATCTGCGTAATTACTATTGTAATCCCGCTAGCTCTTGATAGCGAATCAACTAATACGGATTATAACCACGAAATTTATTATTTTTCTACTTATCCATTCATTTTTGATTTAGAATGATATTTGGCGAAAGCGCAGATAAGTTATATATAACGCTACAATTTTAAAGATGATTAACTTTTAAAAATAATTAGCTTTTGCATATTTATACGAAGGCTATCTAGATATCCTTTATCCACAAAAAATTTTAAAAAAGTACTATCTTTCTAATTTGTTTACATATTTTTTTAGTATAATTATAACCTGAAAACGTCATTTATTCCATCTGATTTTTCTCCAGGGTCAAAATTTTCATTCGTCTCATTAGTAATCATTGTTGATACCTACTGTCATAATAGAGACTTAAGTCTAAAGTAACATTTCAAGAAAAGTTGCCGGGACTTACAAAACAATTGTAGACTTACAAAAATAAGAATGAATTGCTGGCAAAAAGTAATCTACTCTCCTACTTCTAATGACCTTATCGCATAAGAAAGGTTATACTATAACAAAAAATTTTGTGAGTATAACTACGGTTAGTCATGGCAGGGAACCCTATAAAATCTGTAACTTTCCTTACGCAAAACAATTCTTTCGGTCTCCTTGAAAATTTGAAGCTTCTGAAGTCGTGAAGCATAAAGATGGTGATTATTATTTCCATCTTACTTATCACAGGAACTCCCAGACAAGAAAATAGGAGAAACTTCGATTTTCATGGGTATAGATCTAGGTATAATTTCTTAGCTGTAGCTTCAATTACTGACAAGAGATGCAAATTTTTTGCCGATAGATAAATAAAAAACAACAGAGACGTATATAAATATATGAGAGCAAGATTCTAATCTAAGGGAACTTTGTCAGCCAAGAGGATGATAAAATATTTAGCTGGAAAAGAGAAACGTTTAATGAAAGATGTTAATCACTGTGTCTCCAAAGCAATCATAAGATTTGCGGTTGAAAACGGTGTTTCCGTAATAGGTTTAGAAAACTTAACCGTAATAAGGTATAGAACTAACAACAATCTAAAGAAGACCCAAAAAATATCTCTATATATTTCTATAATAGTTCGGCTTTTTGCCAATTACAACAATTCATTGAGTGTAAAGCAAAGATTCCGGGGTTAATAACAGAATATAAGAGTCCGAAATATACTTTCAATATTTGTTGCAGGTGTAACATATCTCCATAAATAATAGAAATGCATTAAATTCCTATGTAAGGTTTGTGGCTTTGAACTTAATGCCGATTTGAATGGAGCTAGAAACATCGAACATAAAACGCAAGGCTATAGGTACATCTTATAGTCTCAGGGGTGTCTATCAACCACCCAAACGGATAATATGATCTGATTTTTCGCGGATATCCTTGCCGCCACTTCAGTGGCAGATAGTTTACAATTAGTAGCCTACTTTAAAGTCGAGCCAAACAACTTGGGAAACTGCTCAGTACTTATTGCAGTTCCCATGCAGTTGTTCAGCGTTATCGAGGATAAAAGCCCTATTACCTTTCCGACTTGCAACATCGGGGAACCGCTATCTTCCGACTGTGGCATATCTGAGATGGAAAATAACAGATAAAGCAATGAAGCCCCTGCATTAATTACTTTGCATTTTATAACATGCATATCATTGACAAGTGTAGCAGCTTCCAGTACTTCTGCACTGCCGAATTCGATGACTTCGAAAATGCTGCCATTAGGAAGCTTTATCAGAGCCAGATCAAAATCTTTAAAGATGTTCTTGACAACGAGTTCCCTTTTACCCACTGTCACACGGTCTCCTGTCCCGCGAAATATATGGGAAGCTGTAACTCAATGTGATCTTTTGAATGAGATAACAGCGCCGATAATACAGCGCATGCCCTTATATAAACAGTAACCGCCTGATTTAATCATATATTTATCTCATCTGCTGATATCATTTCAACATATTTTATGATATTTCTGATATTTATTTTAACTCTAAGGCGGAGATATCAATTCTTTTGTTTCACCAATCAATTCACTACCACTCCATTATTCCAAAAACAGATGCCCAGTTACTTTTTGAGCTTCGTCTGCCAAAAAGTTACAATTAAGGAGTTAATGGTTCTATAGCGTTAGTGGTTATAACAATATTGACAGTTTCGGTAGCATTGGTAGCTGCAGAAGCTAGCAAGATAAAAGAATACTATGCCAGTCGTAAAAATAAAGAAAAGAGTAAAAAGATGTAGTTTTTTCATGCTTTTCCGTACTTTTAATTTTGAAGCTTAATCACTTGAAATCAAAAATCAAGAGCAATAATAATTTTTCTTTCAAATAATGTTATACAATTTATATTTTTATATAATTTTCGATATGATGTTGCTGATTTCCGGTTCAACCGCATGATTCCTATACTATATATATTGATAATCATAGTTTTTGCTATAAAATCTATGCATCAATAAAACCGATAAATTCTGTGTTGTAATTAAAAAAAGATACCGAGTCAATCAGATTTTACAAAATTTTTGATGGTTCTGATGCAAAAATAATATTTCTGCAGTTTGATACTATAATTAGTACCTTATTGTATCATTTTTCCCTTGATTATATTGGTTAAATTTCCTAATTGTGAAGTTTTTCATTTATTTTGCAACAAAGCCATATTTTTTGCACCGGAACCCAACCAAACGTCATACGACCAAACACCATAAAACAGGAAAAAAACATTTAGCACTAGAGTAGATAAAAAACAGTTGAATTTTCAGATAGGGTATTCACATCTAAGCGTTGGATATCCGATATTATAATTTTGAAAATGAAGACGGAATAATTCACGAATTCTGTATCGATAAATGATTCTTCAATTAAATAATTATTTTACTTTCATGATCCAAAAACTTCCAGGTTTCGTTTCATTTTCTTTATAAGAATTAAATGTGCTTTTTACCTGGTCAGTATTTTTCAAGCACATATAATTTCCTGCCCACAATACTTTGAAATTTTCATTAAAAGCCATAAATGCTTGTAATAAGTATTGTTCATTCCAAAATATATGGTTATTGAAGATCCAATCTCTTGGATATTCTTCTGGTAAAAAGATATCATGTATATGAACAATTACTCCTTTTTTAAGGCGTGGTAATATATCTAAATACTCATATTGAACATCACTGCCTATTTTCAGAACGTGACTAGAATCTATAAAAAGAATATCATTTTCTTCTAATGAAGTGAAATCTGATAAAGGAACATCTTGTAATTTTTTTCGTATTAAATGAGATAATCCAGGAAAACCGTTATTTATTACTTTATTTGGATATGGTTCAATAGCTACTAATTCTGTTTCGTGGCCATAATCAATTTTATTTTTAATAATGGCTTGAGCAGACATATAAGTTGAATATCCAGATCCGATTTCAATCATTTTTGTTGGTTTGAAATGGCGTATCATGCAATATAAAATTTCACCATCTATCGCTTCGAAATATCCATTGTTAATGAAATATTGATAAGGGCACGTTACTTTATTCTCAGAAAATTTATCAAACTCTTCTTTATACTTTAAATCACATTCAGAAAGAAAATTTATCTGTGCTTGTTCATTCATATCAATACCGATTAACTTAGAATGTTGTTGCCATAATTTATTGCTCAATGTTGAAACATCAGGTATGGTTTCATAGTAATGATTCGGTGTAACATGTAATCCAATCATCTCCCACAAAGAAAATGTTTTTTTTACAATTAAATACAAAATACGTTTCAAGGCGATATCAGTAATTTCCATATTTTTATTACAACTCCTATCAAATACAATGTGCTGAAGAATAAACATATCTCATTGCTGATTGACTTTAAGAAAAACTGGTTAATAGGCAATAAATGTGCATTATTAGAGCAGAAAACCTAATTTTTTCTAAATCGCAAATTTCAGCAAGTAATTAACTGAGAAGTCACTAATATTAAACCTCTAATCGCTTACCGCACAAGTTTAAGTGCAACATATATATTATTCTATTTCAGTTATGTAGCTAGATAAACTTAAGTCTTACTAAATAATTGATAAATTCATGATACACTTTTTGTCCTTATGCGGTACGCATCAGCATGGAAGGTAGGAGATATTCGGTGATATAGCGAATTGGAATTACTGATCCAATAGATTAATTAATGTATCATTGTGTTAAAAGCTCAAATGAGCAAGTAAAAAATAAATCACAAAAGAGTTTAATCATCAGAAAGCAGTAACGTGGAGTTGATTTTTATACCTCATCCGAAAACAGTAGAAGAAATGATTGAGTGTGCTGGGCCTATAGAATGTGATCTGCTACCAAGGCTTGTTCAGGTGACTGAGACTGCTGCAATTGCTGCGGCATATCAAATGGGGCGTGGTAATAAAATTTTAGCTGACCAGGTGGCAGTTGCCTCCATGCGGAGAATGCTGAATAAGTTTGATATGAAAGGTATAATCAAAATAGGAGAAGGGGAAAGGGATAAAGCCCCTATGCTATACATAGGAGAACAAGTCGGAACAGGTAGAGGTAATCTTGAAGTTGATATCGCAGTCGATCCTCTAGAAGGAACAAACCTTACGGCCAACGGCGGTCCAGGTTCAGTTGCGGTTATGGCCATGGCTGAAAGGGGCGGAATTTTCCATGGCCCTGATATCTATATGGATAAGATCGTTGTGGGGCCAGATGTGGTGCGTTACGAAAGTGAGCATCCTGATGAGAAGATTGATTTAGATGCTCCTGTCAAGCACAATCTTGAGATAGTTGCCAAAGCTCTTGGGAGAAATATTGGAGAGCTTGTGGTCGTAATTCTAGATCGGCCCAGGCATGAGCAGAAAATAACCGAAATTCGGGGAGCTGGGGCTCGTATAAGGTTGATTACTGACGGAGACCTTATGCCAGGTATTGCAACTGCAATCAGAGGGTCAGGCATTCACATGGTTATGGGTTCGGGGGGCTCAGGCGAAGCTGTCTTGACAGCTGCTGCAATCAAAATTCTGGGGGGGAAAGTCCTTGCAAGGCTTGTTTTGCCTACGGTTGCAAATGGGCATACCAAGGACAAAATCGATAAAGAACTTGAGGAAAAAATGCCGAGGCTTGAGAAAATGGGGCTTACCTTGGGGAATCTTAAGGATGTTCTTGATACCGATAAACTTGTGCCAGGTAATGATATAATTTTCTCTGCAACTGCTGTTACTCCTGGCCACTTCCTTCGCGAAGTAAACCTCTTTGGTAGCGGGGATGCTAGGGTACACACTATTTCGATGGGTTCTTCAGGAACTGTCAGGTTCACTGATAGCATTTACATAAAGGACAAGCGGGAAACCCCTCTGTACCTATAAACCCTTTTTTGCTTATCCTTTTATTTTGTTTTGAAAAACTGAATATGTGGTGATCAGTTTAAATGTGGATTGTGAAAACAAGAATTAAGCCTGAAATGCAGCACTGAATGAACTTAATTAAAAGTTTAAGGGTTAAATGCAGAGTTACGAGTTAAAATATGAGGATCTATCTTGAAAGTTTTGGCTGTTCGGCAAATCAGGCATCGTCTGAAGTCATGAGAGCACTTGTAAAGAAGCTTGGACACGAACTACTGGGTCTCGATATTGCAGATCAGGCAGAGGTTTATATCTGCAACTCTTGCACTGTCAAATATACAACAGAGCAAAAAATTCTCCACAAAATCCGTAGTTTGGGTGAGAAAAATGTAGAGGTGATCGTCTCTGGTTGCATGCCCGAAGTTCAGCTTGAAGATGTCCTCAATGCAAATCCAGAAGCTCACATTTTAAGTTTAAATGCTATTTGTAGTCTTGAAGATCTTCTTTTCTCAATTGAGCAAAGAAAAAAAAAAGGTGTTTCTCGAGCAGATCACCTTGAAATTCACACCCTTAAACCCCTGGGCCTTCTGAACGTTCCACGTGAGCGCTTCAATTCCAATATCCACATTTGTCAGATTTCCCAGGGTTGTAATTTCGCTTGTTCTTATTGTATTGTAAAGCATGCACGAGGCAAACTCCACTCATTCCCACCAGATGAAATTGTTCAGGATATTAGAACTGCAGTTGTAGATGGCTGCAAGGAAATTTGGCTCACTTCCCAGGATGATAGTCAGTACGGAATGGATACGGGCTTCAAATTCCCTGACCTCTTGCGCATGATCTCTGAAATTCCTGGCGATTTTAGGATAAGAGTTGGGATGATGAATCCTCTTTCAGTCCAGCCAATTCTTGAAGACATCGTAGAAGCATTTGATTCCGAAAAAATTTTTAAATTCCTCCACCTTCCTATCCAGTCAGCCTCTCACTCTGTGCTTAAAAAGATGAACCGTCTGCATCAAATGGACGCAGTGGAAATGATAATTACAAAATTTCGTTCCCGATACAGAGATCTTTCTCTTTTCACTGACGTAATCGTTGGTTTTTGCAGTGAAACGGATGAAGACTTCAAAGAAACAGTCGAATGGATAAAAAAGTACCGGCCGGAAAAAGTAAATATCTCACGTTACTCCCCTCGAAAGCACACGAAAGCTTTTTCCTTCAGAAACCTAGATTCTAGGATTTCGGTTCAGCGTTCTCATTACTTGCACAAAGTATGTGAACAGATTAAGCTTGAGTCTAAACAGGAAATTATTGGCTGGAAAGGCAAAGCTTTTGCTTCGAAGTACACAGAAATGGGGGATATTCTCACACGAACGGACTCATATCGTCCGGTTATAATAAACGGTTCGGATCTTAGGCCTGGTCAGTGTGCCAATGTGGAAATTGTCGCGTCAAAGCCTGGTTATTTTCTCGGCAGACTTGTCAACAAATAATTCAGACTTTAATCACATTCTCTTCAGCCTATATATCTTATTCTAGTCTAATATCCGACAGCTTGCTTTGGGGACTGAAAAAATATGCTTTGAAGAGGTTAATGATGTTGTTTTAAGTTTAATGCAATTGATATTGATGGTGATCATATGCAACTTTTCATTATTGATGGGAAATATGTTATAGGCCAAAGCGTATTACACCGGATCTTCAATTGAGTGGATAATAAGCGTCAACTTAGATCCTTGTTCCGGATATAATTTTCGGTTGCCTTTGCTAACATTTTTGATAGAAGATGCAAAATATCCATCGCCCCATAGTGTATGTTCTCCCAATAGTATTTTTTTGAAATACTGTTTTTAGTTTCTATAGCCGAATTGTTACCTCTGGTTTCAGTTTTTGAATGATCGCAAGAGTGCTGATTTTTGGCTCGATCGGTGAAGTTTGATGGAAATGAACCGATTCAACCGGACTCGGAATCTTTGTTTTGTGATATGAAATTTTTGGAAGGCCTTGTAGAAAAAGCTATAAGAAGAAAATTGTTGTGTAAGGAAACGCATTGAAGAAAATAAATGTCGATACTCTTAAGCAGCTTTTTGCGGAAGGTCTTAGAGATACTGAGATCGGCATTTGATGTTTGTGACTCGATAATCTCCAACTGTCGTCGCTGTTTTGGGCTTTACAGGCAGAAGCAGCTGCCTAGACAAACCAGCGAAAAGGCATTGACATTGATGAGTTGAAAAAGCTCTACTGTGCGGGCATGAGAGATACCAAGATTGGTAAAGTTATCACATTTCTCAATCGGATGTCTTTTGGACAAACAATTACTTCATGTGCAAATGAGTGATCGACTCTAAAGATTGTGTAACTTACTCAGTTGCTTACTATGCAGGCAACTGAGCAAGTTCTATGTTAATGAGGTCTGCACTAGGAAGAATTTGTTGCGCTGTAACAAAATCTAGTTATTATTCGACTGCAGCAAAATCGTATCTTATTCTCACTATGTATATGTAATTTTATCGTTGACTGTTTTAATCATAGAAATGGTTCCACCTAGGTTTGTTACATATACCTTCGATCCATTCGTTGAGGCTGAAACCGCAAAAAGATGGTTTCCTACAGACACTGTGGCTACAACTGTAAATATGAAATTGAATGACAAAATAAGAAAATGCTTATTCATAGATCTCTCTCCTATTTATATTATATATTATAGCAATTCCTCTGGTCAGTATAGTTGATGCTATAACAGTTGCTTCGCCAAATGTTACAAAGACTGTTTCGCCAACGGATATATATATCAATAGCAGTTGTGGGCAGCCTAACACCATAACTGTGACTATAAATTATTATAGGAGCAGGAAAACTCAACTACAGCACCCTTACCCATTGATGTGGTCTATTCGATCGATGTTACTGGGAGTATGTCAACTAGTGACCCTACCAATCAACGGTTTTTCGCACCTATATTCTTTAATGGTATACTGAATAATTCAAGCGCGAATAATTTTGCTGTGTTTAACACCTGGAATACTACTGTCCAGAAATTCAGTAGTTTAACCAATCCAACGAACTTTACACTTTTGAATAATACTATAAATGCGTCTATCTCAGCTAATGATAATACAAATCTTAATGTTGGTTTGAATCAATCAATACTAACACTTGATAATGATCCAAGAGTTGGCCAGTCATCAAAGATAATAATTTTCCTTACCGATGGGCTGCAGACTAGTGGAACATATGATCCTAATATAGCAGTGACTGCTGGCCAAAAAGGTTATGCCATTTACTCAATTGGATTAGGTAGTGGGGTAGATACTAGTCTTTTACAAGCAATGGCAACTAGCAGTAGTGGAAAATACTACTCTTCTCCAACTGTGGCCAATCTCACTAGTGTTTATAACGACATATATCAATCGATAATTACAGATACTATTCCTTATAAAGTGAATGTCACAGAAGTCATTCCGAGTTACCTGGGAGTCAATAAAAGTTCTGTCAAAATTACACCTAACAATATTCTACCTAACAGCATTTCCACGGATGGTAATGGAAATACCTCTTTCATATGATATAACATTAGTTAAACTGCGTTCGGAACCGCAAATTTCACTTCTAACGAAACGGCACGTATATCTTTCGTTGCAAATTCTAGTCAAACTGGAACTCTTTTAGGTGTCGATGTATTCAATACTTCTTCGGTACATGGTGCTAATATAACCTATACAAACTCGACAGGAGGAAGTCCCGGTTCTATAAACATTCCACAGGCATATATTAATGTCACAGCACCGAATCTGGGTTCAGTTTTGAACCTAACAAAGAAACCAAATGTATCAATTTACAATGACGGTCAGAGTGTCACATATACCTACAATGTAACCAACACCGTAAATGTACTTCTAACATCTGTTAATGTAACAGATACAACATTTGGCAAACTGATCTCTCTGGGCACTACTACTCTTGTACCCGGTGCAAGCACTACTGGAACATATACCTACCCAACAACCCAGACGGACTATAATAATGGTTCAGTTGTTGATAACGCACTTGCAAAGGCACATTTAAATCCACAGTCGTTCAAGCCCCTGCTAGTGCTACAGTAAATGAGTCAATCAGAACCCAGCTCTAACAATAACAAAGACACCTAATCCCTCAACTTATACTGACGGAATGGGAACGAGTGTCACCTACACGTACCTTATTACTAACACAGGTAATGTGACTTTTTTCAATATTGGTGTTATCGATAACTTAGCTGGAACAATAAGTAATCTGAACGTTACTACTCTTGCACTTGGTCAGCAAGCTACAGGAACAGGTAGCTACGTCACAACACATAGCGACTATGTTAATGGTTCTGTCACCAATACAGTAACTGTCTACAATGGTAGCACAGCATTAAACCAGACTCAAGCAACAATAACAATAGTACCGAATCCAGCTCTGAACATAACAAAGGTAGTATCTCCATCGAGTTATGATCATATAGGGGAGCTTATCACATATACCTATACTGTAACTAACACAGGTAATGTGGATATTCCAGAGCCTATAACTGTTCATGATAGCAAGATACTTGGTGGACAAATTACGATTGGTACCAGTGGCAGCATGCTTGCACCAGGTCAAAGCGTTGCAGGAACAGCTACCTATACAATAACACAGGCAGACCTTGATGCAGGTTCTGTGACTAATTCAGCGTTTGCAACAGGTCCAAACAACATAGTAATTTCAAACAATACTAGTGCAACAGTATTAGCTATACAGAAACCTAATTTGAAAATGGATAAAGATGTAGATCCAAAAACTTATTTCACAGTAGGAGATAATATCGACTACTCATTCACTGTAACAAACAGAGGGAATGTGGATATTACAGGACCGATAACTGTTACAGATAGCATGTTTGGATCCAAACAAATCAGTTCCAGTGGGCTTGCACCCGGTCAAAGTGTTACGAGAGGAAAGAGCTACCTAATAACACCGCAAGATATTGAGAATGGTTTTGTGATTAATTCAGCGTTTGCTACAGGTTCATTTAACGACAAAAAAGTAACTTCAGACACCGATAAAGCAATAGCTAAATTTTTTGGACCCACCTCGAATCTATAAAAAAATAGAAAAGAACGTTAAGTTATAAAGATGAGATTAAGGAAGTTAAAAAAGATTACAAATATATCTATATAATTTATATATCTCTAACACAGAATTTGAGACTAGTTTAGAATAGAGATATTTTATTATATAGACTCTATTTTATTTTTTAAGAATAATTTTGATAGCATTCATAATTTTGTTAGTTTATGGAAAGTTCTGTAAATTTTGATTAACTCTTTACACTTTTTTGCCATAAAACAACTAGAACGAATCGTTTTTATCAATTTACAGTTTTTGTGATAAAGATCTGAATTTTTTAAGTTCCACAATAAATAACTAAAGTTACAGATTTATGACTCATGGAGTTCCTGGGACTCATAGAGCATCTGAAGCTCATGGAATATTTGTAACTAATTAGCTTAGACCACAATCAATAAATCAAACAAATCAGCAAAAAATAATTTAGAGCACTCTGAACAGAAATAAAACATGAATAAATGAGATCATAAACTCAATTTTTCAATATCAGAATGTAACTCATTAAATTTCTATAGAATCACTCCATATTTTACTTTCCATAAAAGGTAATTTCTTAATATGTTTTGCAATGGTGTTTAAGTTTTCATATGTGAATACCAGTGAAATAATAATTTATCATCCCATAAATTTGTTGCTTTGGGCTATGATCTCGAGACTAGGTATATTTTGTCCTATTCAATTCATATTATTATATTTTATATATGTGGGAATATATCTCATTTAATGTTCAATAGATATATCATGATCCATAAATGCACTATGGCATAGATCCCAAAGTAAAATTTTTTAATCTAGTTATGTTTCTGAAAGTGAAAAATCGTCGAGGAGCCCTTTGATAAATGATGTATTTTCTCTACAACTTATAATATTTATTTTTTGATACATCATTGATGCTCATAAGGCCTCAGGTATTCACCGCTGTTGTCGCTGTCAAATAATTGAGATACCATAATTTTGAGATATTCTTATGAGATCATAGAGCTGCAAAGTCTTAGGGATCAATAATGACAGTAATGTTTTCAGGTGACTTTTGAAAATGGCAAAAATCCAATAAATCAATGAATTTTCAATATGAACTTTCTTGTAAAATGGTTAATAATACCAAAGTTTAATACTCTGATTATAGAAGATTCGGAAGTCAAAGAAATGACTCAATATGAAAAAGGTAGAAAAACATTCTCAGAATAGATCAAATGAGAATCAAGGTTATCTTTCCTATTTCATCGAATTTTTAGCTATGAGTGCGAACTTATAGGTAAATGTTTTAAAAAAATAGATGAGAGCTATACTTCCAAATAGTGTTGTGTTTATGGAGCTAGATGAAAAATGCCTATTTGGGAATGAACTATAAATTGGGATTATGGAAATGTTATTGATCGAGATAGAAATAATTCAATTAATATCATAAAACTTTTTCTATCACAGAATGCTTTATGTAAAACTATCAATATTTTGTTAATAGTTTTCGACAAAAAGGCTTGCTGTTGGTTAGAAACAGTGATATTCATAATCAAATGATTTAAGTACTGGAAGGAAGTTTCCCCCTCGACGCATCAGCGGCATGGAAGGGGAGTTCACTTGTACTTTTCAAGAAGCTCATTTGCCCTAATCATATCTTTTTTCGCTATAATTATAATCTGAAAAAAGTCATTTATCCCCTCTGAATTTTCTCCAAGGTCAAAATAAATACCTTCATCCTTGAGATCATTCATTACGGCTTGTAAGACATAGCCCATTACTATGAACTGTGTTTTTTCATCCGTCTCACTAGTGGTCATTGTCGATACCTACTGCTATAATAGAGATTTAAGTCTGAATTGTGGGATTCTGTCATTCGTTATCAATTAGCACCACTTCCTACCTAAAAGTTCTTCAGGTTTTCATTCCTTTCCCCTGCTCATTAATGAGTTTTAAGAGAAACATTGGTTGTTATATGTATGTTTCACCCAATTGAAAATAATCGATCAAATATTCTTCATTCGGATTTGATACCGAAATTGGCTCTAGTGAAGCAACACTATAAAGTATATTAACATCACAAAAACAGGTAGTAAATAACTTTTTTGTTGTTCATCTCTAATATAGTAGTATAATATTATATTTAATATAATCCTGTTACTTCACTTAATCATGAGATATTTGCTACAGAGGATTTCGATAAATTTCCATATTTCGTAGTATGCTTATAAGTGGAATGCAAAATGATTCATGAAAATCATAGGTTTATTAAAATCCTCTATCCTTAAGGTTGAATAATGGTTAGATTGAAAGAAATTATTTAAGTAAGATTACACAAAAATACTTCATGGTTGAAGGTCAGTATTGAATTAAATTTATATTATTAATTTATAAGAAAATTTCTTTAAAGAATTTCTCAGATTCAGAAATTAATGACTAGTTGATTTTCTTCCGTATATTCCAGAAAAAGTTCTGCTACATCTTTCGAACAGATAAATTCAATTCCTGGGATCAATTCTTCTTTCTTAAGCCCTATCATATCCGAAGCAAGCTGACAGCATCGAATCTCTACTCCCATGTCTATGCATTCTTGAACAGAATTATCATACTTAGGTGAACCTCTTGATTTATCTCTCTTTGCAAGCAACACTCCCATTGGTCCCCACAGAATGACCAGTACTTTAAGTCCCCGACTCCTATAATATCTTGCAAATCTGAGTGTTTCCTGTGGGCTGCTGCTCTCATATACCATATTTTTGAGTAGCAATAATACTTTTTCTACTTTTGTCATAAGAACCCCAGGTCTAAACAATATATTTCTGGAACAGATAACTTGGATCTATATAAAGTTTCACATTGAAGGCATACAAAATACATAATTAACAAGTTTTTTTGTCATTTCAAGATGAAGCTTGAAAAGTCTTCGAAAATTACTTTCTTTCAAGTATATGTACTGGACGTAATTGTGGCATTATGCAATATTTCAGTGAAATTACTCTGAATTATTTACTCAGATTTAATCGGGGAAATAAAAATCAAGAGTTTTCACTTTCGGTTAATGGTATCTAGACTCATGAATATTATCAAAAAAAGTATAAAATATTTTTAGTGGAACTTATATATAAATTTTACTTTAGAATCTTCAGGTATTAGATTTTCCAGAGGAGGTTACATAAAAATGAAATTATTTTCTGTTGAGCTGTTGAGAGAAGAATTATAATCGAATATGAGTAGTCATCTGGAGCTACAGCAAACAGAACTACTGTTCGCTTGGACTTCTTTATATAAATTCAATTCCTATCTTTATATCAACATGAAATTTGATCTTCACGTGCATTCCGATCATTCAAAGGATAGCAAATCGAGTCATGATGAGATCTTGGAGGTCGTCCTTAAAAGGGGCCTTGACGGCTTTGCTATCTGTGACCATGACACCGTTGAAGGTGGGCTTCTCTGTGAAAAAAGAGCCTTAGAACTCGGTCTTGACATCACAGTCATTCCCGGAGTAGAGGTGACATCTTCAAAAGGACACATTCTGGTTTTGGGAATCAGGAAAAATATAGAGTCCTTATTGAGTCTGGAAGAGACGATAGCGAGGGCAAGGGAACTTGGAGGCACGGTTATCATACCTCATCCTTTCAAACAAAATTCTCATGGGATAGGAAATTTTGAAGGTCTTGATATTGATGCTGTTGAGGTATTCAATTCCCGTTGCATTTTAAACAATGCCAATCTTAAAGCCGAAATAGAGGCAAAAAGACTCGAAATTCCAGGTATCGGAGGAAGTGATTCCCATGTTCCAGAAATGGTAGGTCAGGCATATACCGAAATTAATGTCTCTGAAAATACCATTGAAGCTGTGCTCAGGGCAATAAAGATAGGAGAAGTGACACCGGCAGGAAAAAATACCCCGCTGTTAATCATCCTGAAACAGATGTCAGGTAGTGTGAAGCGAAATCTAGAGAGGCGATTGGGTAAATTGATAAAAATATAGGAATTACTTATCTTGAAAAAAACAATATTAATAGATTTTTAATCACGGTTTAATGGGTCAGTTTTTTGGAATCCGTTTTCTTGAGACGTTTATCTTTTTTGTCTTCATATCTTTGACTCTAAGGCTTGAAGTCTCCTTCTTCGGAGGTATTACCGCTCTACAAGGAGGGGTAGTTTACAAAGAATATGATAGGAAGATTTTTCTGATAATTTATATTATTTAAACTGGTGAAAATTTTGATTAGGACGTTCATAGCAGTTGAGTTAGATCCCTGTTTTAGGGGAAAGATCCAGGAACTCCAGGATCGATTCTCTTTTTTTAATCTGAAACTTGTTGAGCCTGAAATCGTTCACATCACTTTGAAGTTCTTGGGAAATGTGGATGAATCAAGGATTTCACTCATTTCTTCAGCTCTTGATTCCATTACATGTGAGCCTTTTAAAGCGACAATTGGGGGACTGGGGGTCTTTCCGAATTCTTCAAATCCTAAAGTTCTCTGGTTAGGTGCAACCGGAAAATTCAAAATTTTGCATGAAGATGTGGAAAATTTATTGAAACCTTTCGAATTCGAAAAAGATACTAGAGAATTTACAGCCCACGCTACGCTTGCTAGGGTGAAATTTCTTAATAGGGATCATAAAAGCGCTTTTATGAATACTCTTAAAGAGTGCAAAAATATGCAAGTAGGTAGTATGAAAGTGAATAAAGTTCTTTTAAAGAAAAGCATACTGACTCCGGAATATCCAATATACGAAACATTGCATACAGTATATATGGATTGAGCATTTGTAACTTCAAAGTTAAGTTCTTTGCTTTCTTCCGACAAAGATCCATTGATCATAGATTCCCTCAGAATCCGTATTATCAATAATCTCTCCTTTGACTCCTGCCCTGTGGAGAGCTTCGGTAAGAATTTCAATTTCAGGCTTGCTATTGACTGTGAAAAGTAAAAGAGCTCCTTTATTTGCAACTGAGACTGACTCCCTTATTATACCTGTCCAAAGTTCTTTATTAAATTCATAGATAAGCCCCAGCATAAATCCCATCACTGCATCAAAGGTTTCTGGATCGAAGTACCTGGAAATCGATGTAGCATCCATTACAATAACTTTTTGTGGGTCTAAAACTCTCTGTTCAAGTCCCTGACAAACCGCACATTTGTTAACCTCCACTACCAGTGGATTCAGTCCAAGTCTATGGAGAGCAAGTGTCGACATCCCATTTCCAGAGCATACTTCGAGGAGACGTTCTCCAAAGTAAAAATTCTTTTTTTGAAGCAAATCCAGAAGCTTTGTCAATTTCATCACACGCTTTTCGGAGAAAACACTTTCGTAAGACTCAGGCTTGAAAGTACAAACCGGACAAAGGTTCCGGTTTACAAGCATAAGGGAGTAGTACTCATTCACTGCATTTCTCCACTTTTCAGAAGATATCTCTACATCTTTTTCAGGAATATTGGAAATCAGAAGAGAATTCGCAATAGCCTCAAACTCTTTTTTCAATGGAGTTATTGCAAGGGATCCAGTAAACACCGACCAGAAATCTACAGAAACTTCTTCATCTGCCGGATTAAAGAACAGCAGTCCGAGTGTATGATCTCCTTCCCTGGCTCTCAAGAGCTGTATTTGTTGTTCCTCTGAAGCATCATAATTTTTTTTTAGATATTGTAATGTACGCTCAATAGTTCTTTGGGCGAGATAACTTTCCTCAACAAAATAGATCTTTTCCTCGATGTCAAAAAGTTTATGTAAAAGCATATTTGTGTAGATTCGGATAATCTCATATCAAGATTTCGAAGAAAAGATTTTTTGCTTAACTAACTCCTACTTTTATGTTTATGAAACTATATTAAAAGTGTTTTACTTTCTAAAGTTGGTCTGTCTTTAGCAATCCCAAAATTATGGATTGTATCCGCGGAAAGGGTTGTACTTCCTGGGGCTGGTAAGTAAAAATTTGAAAAATTCCTATGGCCTCATATTATCTAAGGGACTACTTAGTTCCACAGGATTTCTGTCCATAGGAATAATTTCAGAGTTCATAAATTCATTTATATGGGTATTTATGTACTCTTCTTTTGGAACTCAGTCCTATTTTGTCAGTCCATGTCTTGTTGCTTATATATCAATAACTATTTGATTTACCTAAAATTAGTTGGATGATACATATTTTGCAGCAATATATATTTTTGATTACTAACTTGTAACAAAAATAAAAACATGCTATATGGCCGACAGTTAAAGAAATAAGTTCACATAGATCTGCTTATTTGATTTTCATAAAGCTAGCTATTGATATTGTTTTTCCAAGTTGAATATTCATGAATATTTAATAAGAATTTGTGTTAAGAGTTGACTTGATATCTAAAAAACTATTTATTGAACAATCAATTCCGTTAGAACCATTGTTCTAGAGTTTTCTGACTCATTGTTGAACCGGTTTTAAGGCGTTCTACAGCTTTTTCAATTCTTTCAACCGAAAAATCATGATCATCACAGAGAAATTCGATAAGTTTTTCAGAGTCAGGTTTCATCCATTTGATCTTATAATCATCAGTTACTTCAGGGTGGATAAAGAGTTCCCTGATGCTATCCAAAGCTCCGATCTCTAACCCTCTCTCACGGAGCACAGCATGGATAGAACCATATTTTTTGATAAGCATAAGGGCTGTTTTCGGGCCTACTTTTTTTAGGCCTTTATTATAATCTGTGCCCACACAAATTGCAATATCTATAAGCTGTTCTCTGTCGATTCCGAGACTAAAAAGGGTTTCTTCCAATTCAATTATTTCGGGTTCAACATTAACATAAACATCCTTCCCAGGAAGCTTACGCTTTCCAGTAACAGCAAGGTTCCTAATTACTATTGGGGCTCCAAAAAGTAAGGAATCATAGTCTTGGGAAGTAATGCAGTTAGCATCTTTTTTGAGGGTCATATGCGCAGCTTGCGCTTCCCCTTCACTGGGAGCTTGAACAAAAGGAATTCCCATAATGTTAAGAAGATATTTCGAATCTTCAACGATTTCCGGTTTCACCCTTGAAGAAGCCTGAGCATATTTATAAGCATTTTCAATATCCCCCTCAGTTTTTGCAATCTCCCATTTTTCCCTTGCAGATTCCCTGACTTCTTTTCTCCGGCTCAGAGTTTCAGATTTTAAGTTAGGAGGTTTGCCGTCAAAGACGAAGATAGGTTTGATCCCAGCTTCAACAAAGTTTGCTGTCCGGTAGAGTAGGCCTGATATGTGAGAGGTTACTTTCCCTCCAGAATCAACCAGAGGACTACCGTCTCGCTGACGAACATTGCTTAAGAATTGGTGCAACGTGTTAAATGCATCGATGGCAATCACTTGGTTCGAAAGGCTTGAAAGTTCAATTTTTCTTTTCTGAAGCAGATCGCTTATGTTTGTGCCCATGTTTTCTTTTGAATATATGGAGCTTTCCCTTAAAGCATTAATTCTCACTTACATTTTACCATTTGGTCTCTTTAATTATTCAGTGGAACCTGGAAAATATCTTATCGAATATTTTTTGACCAATTTGATTGGCACATAAGGATAGAACATAATAATAAAGTTCAACAGAATTTATAATCTCTACTATTTCGAATTTTTGCACAGGAAAGTACTATATCGGCATTTTAGTGGAGGATGGAAAATAACTTCTAGTTAAACAGGTTTTTTTCTGAATCTATGACTATTGATTTAAAGGTTGGGATAAAAGATTTTGTTGTTGTTTCTACTGGAGAAAAGAGTGGAACTCATACTGCTCAAAAAATTATCTTAAGAAAATTAAAGTACTCCAAAAAAGAGTTAGTCGAAAATAGAATGGTCCTGCAAACAGAGATAAAGCCAAACAAAAAATTGCTGTACCTCACGAAAAGTAACAAATCAGAGAAATGTTTTTCAGCACAAACCCTCTTTCAAACTTGTTACTGAGAACCAAGCAATAGCTATTGAAACTCTGAATGTTAAAGGCCTGATTACGAATTACCATTTAGCATAGGTTGTAGATTATTTCGCGTGGAGTAGTTTTGTAGCAAAATTAGAGTATAAATCAGAAAGGTCAAGAAAAAACATTCTTATAATAGATAAATTTGAACTATCATCTCAGATCTTTCATGTTTGTGGATATCATAACTTTGGTCTAACACTAAAAGATAATAAATGGAAATGTCCTGATTGCAAGACAAAATATGATAGATATATTAGTGCTGCAATCAACATAAAAAAATTCGCTCTTATTTATTAAAATCTAAATGGAATCTGACACCGTGAAATGCGGGGATGCAATTGGGGACTTGTTCTCAAAAGAGAAGAGAGTGAACCGAGAAGCTACTTAGTATTCATCTGATTGGTAGTTTACCAAGGCCTGAGCCCTGTTAATTATCTCTAGCCTGGCTTCGTAATCCACAGTAATCCACTTCTCATATTCAATTTTGTGTACTATTCCTTCTTCGTACAGCCATGAAAGAATTGACATTCCTTTCTCTGAATTTGGCAGGGTGAGCGAAGAGAAAGACCAGGCAGGTAAATACTTTATGATTTCAGCTTTTAGCGCAGAAATACCCGTTTCTTCTTTTGCTGCAACAAATACAGGATTTGGGGCCATATGTTCTATCTGTTTCATAGTATTCTCAAGCTCGAATTCTTTAAGTAGATCGGTTTTGTTAAGCACTGTGATGACAGGAACACCCTGGATTTTGTCCCATAGAGTATCATGGGACGTCGAGAGCTTTTGAAGGATCATCTCAGGTTTTTCGCTCATATCCACGACCAGGAGGATAAGATCTGATAGATAAATTTCGTTTAATATGGATTTAAAGGCATCAACCAGCCAATGAGGAAGATCCTTGATAAATCCCACGGTATCGGTCAGGAGGGCTTTTCTTCCGCCAAGGTCAAGGGCGCGGGTCATAGGCACAAGTGTCGTAAAGAGCATATCTTTTACCTCGACACTTTCATTCACAATAGCATTGAAAAGAGTGCTTTTTCCTGCATTTGTGTATCCTGCAAGGGAAATTATAGAAAAACCTTTCCTATGCCTAAAAGCCCGCAGAGATTCATCGTCCTTTTCTGCCGATTCAAGTTCACTTTCAATTCTTGAGATTCTTTTCTTCAGATCCTGTTCAAAAGAGTTCTCATAATCTCCAAGCCCCATGAATCCTGGCCTTTCATCTTTTTTCAGTAAGGAAACAACCGCTTTTGCTCTTGAAACTTCATATTTTAACCGTGCAAGTTCCAACTGTAACTTTGAGCGATGGGTAATTGCTCTTTTCGCAAATATTTCAAAGATAAGCTGGAATTTGTCTATAACGTGGCATTGACAAATTTTCGAAATGTTGAACAGCTGCTTTGTAGAAAGCCTGTTGTAGAAAATTACTTTTTCTGTCTCTGTGCTTCTCACAAATTCGGCAAGTTCCTCGATTTTTCCTTTCCCAAGTTGATATCTTGAGTCCTGAAACCTGGTCTGAGTAAGTTTACCAACCGTAAGATAGCCTGCAGCTCTTGCCAGTTCCTTAAGTTCCTGAAAGAGAATCGCCTCACTTTCAGGATCAGAATTGGGGTTCGCTCTTTTAACGAGAATTACCTTACTCTCGCTACTTATTTTGTTTTCGTCTGAAATTGTCATATCTCGATTTCAAGTTTGTTAATAAGTAAATTTCGGGCGCTCAAAGAAATATGATGTACAAGTTCGATTGCCCTTCTCTCTGCAATGGATTCCTGGTATTTGAAAGCCCTGGAAAACATTAATTCTGGAACCCATAGGGGTTTATTGTATATATCACCTCTTTCTGTCACAATAGTGCCTTCAAAGGAAAGTTGGTCAGCCGTATCTTCAATCAGTTGTACGATGTCTAATAAGGTAGGATCCCTTTTGATCCAGAGGGGCTGAATTTTGATTTGTTTGATCTTTTCGATGTGGCTGGCTGAGACTTTAAGGGCAGCTGCAGCACAGACCATGTAATAACTTTTTTTAATCCTATGTCTACCAGAAATGTCCACTGCAATGATATCCCACATTTATTTCACTCTCGGTTGAAGATCCGATTTTTATGAATAATAAGGTGAAAGGTAAGGGCAATAGTCGAAAAAATACTTTTAATGTATCACATTTTAATTCTGCCGATATTTAGATACTTTATCTCATCCCTTTTTTCTACTGCAAAAAGCATTGTCTTATGCACGCTGTTTGCAAGCCGTACTGCTCCTGACATAACTGGAAGCCTGAATTCAAACTCAGTAGGAATGGTATTTACAAGGTATTCTGAATGCGGAATTCTTTCTATTGACTCGACTTTTTTGTAGACCCTGAAATGCGTGCCGAACTTAAAGCCAGTTTTGACAACATGGCCGGAATCCCTGAGATTTTTATATGTGCTATATTTCCTGAAAAAAGAACTTTCAATCTCAGAGGCTTTTTCTATAAATTCATCGAAAGAGAACACCTTACTTCCCCTGTCTCGAATCGTTATTATCCCTTTGGATAAAAGGTACAGAGATTCAACCAAGGAAAGCTGTAGCTTTTCTGAGTCAAGCATTTTTCCGTAAAATCCCTTGTTATATAGAGTTTTGGATGTTTTAGAGTCCCAGGATATTACCCTGTCTTCCAGGAAAGTCGCATATGTTTTGACTGTAGAAAGTTGCAGAGTCATTTCTCCTTTAGGGACTTCAGTTTTAACTTCGTAGAAAGTGATGTCTCCTTCTTCATCAACCACAGCAAGAATAAACTGTTTGTGCACATTTTCTGATGCTGTAACTGTTTCTTGAAGAATTTTTACAGGAAGATGCTGCCTCTCTGATTGGACACGAACAAAAATTTTTGCTGCACTTTTACCGGGGTGGCTGCCTCTTGGATATACCCTAAAATCTATAGCTGATGGCTGGACATAATACCCTCGATCCTTTAAGTCCTTATAAACTATGTACTTCAGCTCAAAATTCTGCTGCTTTAGAGAAGCTTGCTCGAAAAAATCTTTGAAATTGATTATTCTGCCTCCAATTTCAATCTCGAGCTTTCTTCTAGACAGTAGAAAGGCAGCTTCTAAGAGCGAAAGTTCGAGCATATCATCTTTAGGATGTCCAAAATAACTAGTTTTATAAAGTTCAGCTACCGCTTCTTTTCCAGCAAAGACTTTGTCTCCTATAAGTTGTGTTTTCAATAGATTCACCTGAAAATAAACTAAAGACGGGTTATTTTCAATAACCTTGCTTATTATTAATCCAATTTGATCTAAACTGGCTTGTTTCATAATCTGGTTTGATCTACTATTTTTTCCTTATCTTTATATATTCAAGGCCTGTAAGTTATTGGGGTTTATATAAATCCTCTATAATGTTTTACATGAGCTTATTGCTTACAAGCAATTTTTTTGCATGCATAAAAATAGGTTTATGAAATAACTTCGCACTCTTTAAACTTCCTGGCAGCTTCTACAATTGAGCTTACCAGCTCCCTGTATGCCACTCCATGCAGATGAGCATAAGATCCGAGGGTATTTCTGGAAATGAGTCCGTCTCTATTATTTTTTATCCCTGTTCCTCTGGAAAGTGTTATTGCAAATTTTGCACTATCAGAAATTTCCATAATTTCGGAGTGGTGAAACTCATGTCCTCTAAAGCTATTACCCTTTTTACCGATAAGACAATCCATTTCAAGAGTCCCTATATTGTAACTGACTATTCTTGTCTGCCCCATGATCGTATGTCCCGGAAGTGCACCAACCATCGAGTACGTGGATTCTGGTATTGATGTATCGTGGTAAATGCCAATTCCAGGGATGCCTGTGCTAATTTTTTTTGTAAGGTACATCAGTCCTCCACACTCGGCATATATTGGCATGCCTTCCAAAGAAGCTTTCTTGATATCCTGGCGCATGGATTCATTGGCTTCAAGTTCTGCTGCAAAGAGCTCAGGATAACCACCTCCAATATAGAGCCCATCAACTTCAGGAAGTACAGGATCTTTAACAGGGCTGAAGTAAACAATTTCTGCACCTCCAAGCTTCAGGAGGTCGATGTTATCGCGATAGTAAAAATTGAAAGCTTCATCCATGGCAATACCTATTTTCGGTTTACATTCTTTTTCATTGAACGTAGAGGAAAAAATTGTGTTTCCCGGAATTTTCGAAGATTTTGCACTGCTTGCAATTTTCAGGATGCGGTCAACATCTATTCCCTTATTGATAATATCCTCAATACCCATGAGCCTGGCTTCAAAAACTCCATCTCCCAGCCTTCTTCTGCCTTCAATAGCTGGCATAAGCCCGAGATGGCGCATGGAAATTTGCATTGCTGGATCTCTGGGAATAATACCCATTACAGAAACACCGGTATAGTACTCAATTGCTTCTTTTGCCTTTTCAGCATGACGTTGGCTTCCTATGTTGTTGAGAATAACCCCTGCGATATTCACATCAGGGTCGAAGTTTTTGTATCCGTTGACAAGAGCGGCACTTGAACGAGTAATGCTTTGTGCATTGATTACCAAGATCACTGGACAACTGAGCAACTTTGCGATTTGGGCGGTGCTCCCAAGGTCACTTAAGCTTTCAAAACCTTCATAAAGGCCACGGACACCTTCTATGATTGCAATATCAGTGTGACCTTCGGCTTCGCAGGCATGGATATAGATGTCCAGAATTTCATCCTTATTCATAAGGTAACCATCAAGATTCCGGCAGAACCTGCCAGTTATTTCGGTGTGATAGCTTGAGTCGATATAGTCCAGAGCGACCTTAAATGGCTGTACCCTATATCCTCTTGAAACAAGGGCAGCCATTAGGCCTATAGAAATAGTGGTCTTCCCTGAGGAGGAACGGTCTGCAGAAATAAGGATCCTAGGAATGCTATTTGTTCCTGTTCCTGATTGCTTATCATTAAACATGCTTTTCTACACCTTTGCAATTCTTTTTTTGCCTGAGAATTCTTTTCCATGGAGGTTATTGCAACTTAAATAATTCCACCGTCTACTTGTTAATGCAGCTTATTTAGTTAATTCTCTCAATCTCTTGTCGCTCAGAGAATCAGATATATTTCTTTTTTCGTTTTCGAGAATTGCTTTTCCAAGCTTGCGGTAGATTTCGGCAATATCTGAATCGGGTGCCTTTTCCATTACTGAATAGCCTTCTCTTTCACAGTCCTGAACTATATGCTTTTTTGGAATAAAAGCCATTAGTTGGCTGCAAATTTCCTCAGCAAACTTAGATACGATTTCTTCTTCCCTGCTTGCATTTCTAGAATTGCATATTATCCCGCTAAGAGGCATTCTTATCTTAGAAAGACCCTTGCAGATGTTATTTGCTGCATAAAGGGGCATATATTCCCCAGAGGTCATTATATAAGCCTCATTTACAAAACCTTTCCTAATAGGGGCCACAAAACCGCCACATACAATGTCTCCGGGAACATCATAAATGATGAGGTCCTGCTCTTTTAAGAGGTCACCAGAGATGCTTTTTAGTTTCTGGATAGCAACAATAATTCCGCGTCCTGCACAGCCTATGCCTGGCTCCGGACCGCCTGTTTCCACGCATTTGACTCCTGCATAACCTTCGAAAACCACATTCTCTTCTTTTACATCCATACCATCGCGCAGAAGGTCAAGGATGGTTGGAATTCTCATGCCTCTCAGCAGGGTGATGGAAGAGTCACTTTTAGGATCACAGCCTATGATCATAACTTTATTTCCTGCTTCTGCACAGGCAGCTGCAACATTTGAAGCCGCACTCGACTTGCCTATGCCACCTTTCCCATAGATTGCTATGATTTTTTGATTTTTCAAATAATCTTCCTCCTGGTTTTATTCTGACCTTTTTATCTCAGGCCTCCTTTGCAATTTCCCTTAAGGTGGCTCCAAATTCTGATTCCACTATTTTGCTGACTCCCAGAGTTTTCGGATGAAGATCTATTTCAACCAGAACATGTTCATGTCCCATCTCCTTCAAGGGTAGAACTTGCCTTGGACCGTTGGTAATTGAAATTAACTCCATGTGTCGTATGTTCTCCATTGGTATAGCATGTGGAACGCCTGTAATTACCGCAAAATCGTAGTCATCATATTTGTCCTTTATTAATTCACTTACTTTTTCCCCGGCTATAGGATATTCATCCATTCCTCCAATGATTTCATGCACTTCAACTCCATGGGCTTTCAGATCCCGCATTATGTATTCTGCATGTTGTCTAACCCTCGGAAGCCCGAGTATGGGATCGATATTTGCCATATTTATTAGATTTTTATGTGTCCTGAGAGCTGCTGCAACTTCGTTGACTGCAAGGGTAATGTCTGCAAACATGTAGCCAGTTTCCTTCTTAGCATTCATGATAATCAGGCCCTTTTTACCTTCCTTCAGAAGTTGAATTACTCGCTTAGCGACCTTATATTTGATATCTCCGCGGGAGGGAGCAAGATATTCCCTGCTTGCTGCTCCGAATCTCTTTTCAATGTCTGTGGCTTTTGCCAGGAGGTATTCCTGGCGCTTGAACTCTTTATGATCTATAATTCTTGCATTGAGTGCGGATTCCAGGGCATAGAGTACCCCTTTAGTGTTGTCAGGGTAACCTGCATGCACTTCAACCTCAATTACTGGGACTTCAGGGTTTGCCTCGAGAACAGCTTCATGCATTTCTTCTCCAATGATCATGCTGGCACAAGTTCCGACAACTCCGATGATTTTGGGATTGAAAAGTTCGATGGACCTTTTTATTAGTTTTACAAGCCGCTCGTGTCCTCCAAAAACAAAACTGTTCTCTTCAAGGCCTGTAGTGACGACATGTATTCCATCTTCTTCGAGGAGTCTCGCATGTTTGAAAGAACAGCCTGAGGGCCCATGTATTATAGCGACATCGACATTTAAGTCTCTGAGAGTGTAAAGAGCAGCAACAATGGAACTCGGGCGGGGATGAATGATCAAAATCTCTTTTCTAGTCATGAAAATTCCTCTTAGCGATAAATCATCTTAACTGCAAATTATCTTAATGATAAATATTCGAATGATATTTTCTAGTAATGACAGCTCGGATTATGATGAATATGGGGCTGATTCTGATTTTTCCATATAAGTTATTATGTTGTTTTAAATTTGGACAATAGTTCATAATGGAAGAAAGATCTGTGGATAAGATCAATTGAGATTTAATCAAGAGAAATATCAATCAACTGGAATTAAATCAAGCGATAGAAATGGATACAGATTGGAAGAGCCTGTATTAAATTGTATCATATAAATCTAGGGAAAACATCTTTGTCCTGAGATAAACCCATATTTAGCACCTTTTTTTTGGCGTTTGATACTTAGAATAAGAATCTAACAACGAATATTTCACAAAGGAAATCTCTAACGAAAGCACTTTACCGAAGATAGTATTATATCATCTTTCCTTGCAAGTTCAGAAGCTTTCGTGAGTCCTTCAGGAAGACTGGCTGCATAAAAGGCATTTTTGGCAGCTATTGCTTTCATCCGTTCTCCAACTAGGATAATTTGTTTATATTTCATGCCTAATTTCTTCACTAGATCTTGTACTGCTGCAGGGTGTAGTCCCTCGCAGACCTGAGAGGCTTCTTCACCAAGGATAAGGATGATGCTCCCTGTCTTTTTCTCATCTTTTTTCTTCAGGAGGGCATATTCAAATGATTTCTCGGCCGAAAGTATATCCATCCCAGAATTTGAATTATCTATGAGGGTTATACCGTTAAGCTCCCTTTCTTGCATCCTGCCTAATAGTCCCCTGAATCCCTCAAGAACCGTAACAATTGCCTCACATTCGATTCCAAGCTCAAGAGCCGTTGCAGATGCTGCTATGAAAGCTGTCATGTAAGCCGAAATATTGTACCCAGCAAGCAAGGAAGCTGAGAACATTACCTTTTCCATACGCATAAAATTAAGGAGAGAGCCTGAAGATGTCGGAGTCACTGATAATTCCGGTAATTTTGATGGCACTGATGAGGTTGACAAGTTTGAAGAAATTGATCGTAATTCAGTGTATTTTCTTTTTTTTATTGCAAAGTCAGCGATTTGATCTGTATTTTCGAGAATTTCCAAATTAAAGGGGTCTTTGAATGTTAAAACCTTTGCTTGAATCTTTTGTGTGATCTCAAGGGCTTTTTTGGCTCCTGCGTTGAGGATAAGAGTACTTCCAGGTTTCGCGTTCCTTACAAGCTGGAGTTTTGCCTCGCTGGCAAGGGAAGTATTATTTCCAATTAGGTAGTCTGGAGAAAGGGTCGTCAGGATTCCAATATCTGCGTTTCCCGTTCCCCCAATCGAGATTTCGAATATGAAAAAATCCGGCCTAAATCCAACCTCAAAAATTTTTTCCACTGCAACAAGAATATTTCCAGGTGTTATGCTCAAGCCCCTGTATATCAACGATGAAATCCCCCCTTTCCAGGTTTCAAGCCCCCTGGATGTATGCAACGCTATTTCAAACTTCCTGGAAAGCATATCAGCAAGGAGAGATGCAGTGCTTGTTTTTGCTTTGACGCCAGTAATTTCGATTGTTTTTATGCCAGAGAGTCTTGAGTCATTTTTGAGTATTTTTCCAACTATTTCATGATGCGATAGGATTTTTTTTCCGTTTGATCTGGCTTCTGAAAGCATTGGATAAGCAGAATCCAGGTGTACTGGCGCTACTAGGAGATCAAATACAAAAGAAGGGAGACAATTTTTTGAGCAGTATATGCCATTTTTTTCCTCAAGCTCGATCAGTAGTCCTGGATCCACTGTCCCATAGACATCTACTCCAGTTACTTCACACCCAGTGGTTGCAAGTTTTTTTGCTATAGGTATACCACCGTGGATCAGGTCCAGCACGGCGAGCTTCTTTGGGCAGAGGTTCATGAATGAAATCGGATCTTGGTGATGAGCTTACAGGACTTCCTGGGCTCTCTTGAAAATGAGGTCAGCAATCATTTCATCAGCTCCTAGAGGCTTTGCATAGCACACAGGAACCGGCTTTCCATCAATTGTCAGGTTTCCACAGCCTTTTTGGTCAAGTTTTAGTATCTCAGGAATGTCCTTTGTAATATGAACTCCAGAAGCCAGGAAAACCGGTACTGCTGCTACTTTAGTTACCCCCGTCCCTGAAAAGCCTTCAATTGCTTTTTCCAGGGTTGGTTCACTGTTTTCCATGAAACCGGCTCTGACGATGATGTTAGAGTGTTTCTGAGCGATATGATTTGCTATTTGAGTGACTACTTCTTTATTGTAAGGCAGTTTGCTCCCATGGCCTATGGCCAAAATTCCGAGTTTTTCTGTCATTTTTGAAACCTCAATTTTAGTTTGGGCTTAACACGATTATTCTAATTTGTAACATTTACGAGTTTACCATAGTTGGGATTATATATATATAACCTTTTTGAAAATGGAGTGGAATAAACAAATTTAAATATAATTGAATAAGATCTCTCGTCGTGAGGAGTCGAAAAAAAATTGTGGATTAAAAAAGAAATATAAAAGGAATTTCCCGAAAAAATAGATTTTTTTAACTTGGCTTTGTCACATTTCCAGGTATTAGGTATCTTATGTAGATTGATCTGTTTTGTTGCAATAAGGATCATTTGAGTAATAAACAGCTTATCATAGCACTTACATGTTTTCAAGGTTTTTATTGGTTTTGGAGAATAATTCTCTCATTCTCTTTGATAAGCTCTTAAATATCTAGCTTTTTGAGATTATTATGTATGAGTGTTTCTCGCATAACGTTTGTACCGTTTAGAGATAGATTGAATCTAATTATGCTGATTTTCATACTATAACTGTACAAAAAAATATTCTCGCTTGTAATTGAACCATTTATTTTGATACTTATGTATTCTTTAAAAGATTTATAATACAGCTTCGGTAAACCTTTTTGTTTTAATCCAACTACAATAAATATCTCTATTGTTTACAGCTATGGTTTATTGGTACGTGAAAACATAATAATGCACCTCAGATAATATAATAAATATTTAATTATTATGTGACTTTGCGAGATAGCAAGTAAAATATACCTATTCAATATCTCTTTAATTTATGAGTTTCTGTTTGACCGCATGTAACTGGTTATTGTTTGATTATGGTTTTTGAGGTTTCGTTGCAGAAATACTATTTTTGCAACGGAAACAGATTTAGTAATCAACCTTATATGTGTAAATATAACCTAAAGATAGGGCACTGATAGGCTCAAGTTAAGGTTCTAATTCGGGTTGTGGTGCAAAAAAATCTGTCTTTGTTGTAAAATCAGTGTAAACCTTCACAATTAAGAAAGTTAATCAATTTCATCGCCGGGAAAAAGGTACACAAAGGTGAAAATTAAAGTATCAAACTATGAAAATATTATTTTTGCACCACTACCTCACTCAGCTCTATTCTAGCTGGGCGCTCATAGACAAAACTACTTGTGACAAAAATCCACCTTTGTGGTTTTCCTTCTTTCAAAACCTCAATGAACCATTCCTTACTTCCAATAGGGTCTTCGTGTACATAAAGAGGGGGGAAAGCACTTCTCCTTATTAGAATAAATTCTTTCACGTGCTTTTAGAGTAGTCTCATCTTGAGTGAGCCAGGTTGCTACAGAAAGCCTTCTGCGATCAGAAGATCGCGAGAATGACTATTCTTATTTTGAGAACATTGTAAGATAATTCGTAGAAGAAAACGGCAGCATCATGACTTTGACTTTTGCAAATGCAGATGAACTGAAAAATGAGAAGAATTTGTTTAAGAATGTTGAAATTTGACATGTCAAGTATTTGAATAACATTATTGAACAAGATCATCGATCTATAAAGCGAATAATTGTTCCAATGCTAGGTTTTCAGTCCTTTTGATCTGCTAGTAAGACTTTAAAGGGAATTGAAGCTCTGAATATGGATAAAAAAGACAAGTCAATAATTTAAATTACTTTGTTTTTAATGAAGTCAAATATATTAATCAATTGTTTGGTATTATTTTATAATGTTGTATATTTCTCTCGGATCTTTTGACTCTTTTTATTACTCATAGATTTACATGCTTATTCTGAAGTTTTTGCAATGGAACCCTTATGCTCTATGAGTTCCATAAGCTCCATAAGCTATAGATCAACATTATTTTCATATGTAGCTATACGGATAGCTGGATGCTGGGTAGTGGGGTAAACCCATACACTGTTCACACATCCGCATTTCGAATTCTTGTCAATAAGTAGACACACTTGCAATGTTTTAATTAATTTATAACATTGCTTATTAAAAGCTTTAAAATTGAAAGAAAAACTGTTCAATAATTATATTATATTAAGTTTTTAAATTTGAATTAATACTTTTAAATTTGAATTAATACTTTAAAATTTTTGATAATACTTTTTAGAAGCAAACTAAAGTAAATTTTTGCTGATATTTTTATGATTCTATCATCCAATCTAATATAGGAATATGCCAATATTCACCGATTTTCTGAGTAAATGCAAAAAAACTAGTAAGAAAGCATAGCAAAATTTAATCAGTTCCTTTGTGATCTATTTTAATTAAATAGCAGTGCACTGAGAGTTCTATAAAAACGATTGTTTTTCTTTCTTGTCTTTCAGTAAAAAAACAGGATTTTTAGGTATCCTTGATCCATAATTTCGTTTGATCTATACGCAGAGTATCGAAATGGTCAGTAAGATACCGACGCGTTGATTGGCTGGCAAAGACTTATACGAAAAGCCTCTATTAATATCCACTTCATGAAACATGATATGTCGAGCGCCGACGTTGCGGCAGTTGTTGCCGAGTTGTCGGCAGGCCCAAAATCCATCATTAATTCGAAGATAGGGAAGATTTATCAGCTTGCAAATGAGGAGATTCGCATCAATCTTTATGTCTTTCATAAAGGTAGGGACAACCTGGTTATAGAGGCTGGTAAACGGATCCATTTAAGCAAAAACTTTGGGGCAAGTCCTAATCTTCCAAAATCTTTTCCGATGCTACTCAGAAAGTACCTGACGGGTGGCAGGATCGTATCTGTGGAACAGCATGATTTTGATAGAATCGTTAAAATCGAGACAGAGAGGGCAGGAGTCAGGAGTACTCTTATTGTGGAACTTTTTGCTCGAGGTAACTTACTTATCGTTGATTCTGAAAACAAAATTATTCTTCCGATGAATCCTGTGACCATGCGGGATCGCAGGCTCAGGAGCGGAGAAATCTACGAACTTCCTGAGGCACAACTCAGTCCAATAGATGCTAAGGTTTCGGACCTCATGATAGCTTTTTCCGAATCTACAGCTGATATTATCCGTACAATTGCTACAAGATTCAATTTAGGAGGAGTTCTTGCAGAAGAAGTCTGCTCAAGGGCAAAAATTGAAAAATCTAAGCCTGCGAAGGCAGCATCAGAAGAGGATGCTTCTAAGTTATCCAATGCTATGATTGATTTATTCACCCCGCTATTTAGGGCAAAGAATGCATGTAATGGAGAATTTCAAATTGAAATTGCGTCTGGAGTCGAAATCGAAATTAAAAATGAGATGATAATTGAAGCTGAATCTCTTAAACTCAAACCTCAGCACGTAAAAAAAGAAAGTAATGGAAAGATGGAAACTTTCGATGTGCTCCCTTTTGATCTTATACGCTATTCAGAATGTGAAAAAGAATATTTCGATTTTTTCAATACGGCACTCGACGAGTTCTTCGGGAAAAAGGCGCTTGAAAATATCATAAAAGTGGAGGAAGCTGATGCTAAAGAAAAAAACTCAAATGTTTACGCAAGGCGGCTTCTCCGGCAGGAAGAGAGCCTTGAGAAATTCGATAAAGAAATTGAAAAAAATAATATGCTTGCAGAAACTGTCTATGCTAATTATCAGCTTATTGAGAAGCTTTTTTCGGTGCTCAATGGGGCGAGATCAAAGGGTTATTCATGGGATGAGATATGCGTTATTCTTAAAAAAGCAAAACATACATTACCTGCTGCGCAAAGAATTACAAATATTGACCAAAAGGCAGGGACTGTAACCGCGGAGCTTGATGGCAAGAGCGTTAACCTTGATATACGAAAAACAGTGCCTCAGAACGCTCAGGAATACTACGAAAAAGTAAAAAAGTTTAGCAAAAAAAGTGAAGGTGCTATCAAAGCTATCGAAAATACCAGGAAAGCTATGGAGAAAAAAAGTGAAGCAAAGACTGCAAAAGCAAGGAAAAAATTCCAGGTGTCCAGAAAAAAGCACTGGTATGATCGCTTCAGATGGTTTGTATCTTCGGATAATTTTCTCGTTGTAGGAGGCAGAGATGCTGATACTAATGAGGAAATTTTCAAAAAATATATAGAAAAAAGAGATATTGTCTTCCATACTCATACCTCAGGTGCTCCCTTGACAGTTGTCAAGACCACAGGAGAGGAGGTCCCGGAATCAACGTTAAGAGAAGCTGCGCAGTTTGCAGTTTCTTATTCCAGCCTCTGGAAAGAAGGCCACTTTAATGGGGATTGCTACTGGGTCAGATCTGAACAGGTCTCAAAGACCCCCGAATCTGGAGAATATGTGAGAAAGGGAGGTTTTATCATTAGAGGAGAACGGAATTACTTTAGGGATGTGCCTCTAAGCATAGCAGTCGGGCTTGAGCTCAAAAATGAGGCAAGGGTGATCGGCGGCCCAATTTTTGCTGTCCGGAAGCACGGTGATTATATTCTGGAGATTGTTCCAGGCACTTTCAACCAGAACGACATCTCAAAAAAAATTTACAAAATTTATGCGGATGAACTCAGAGATCCTCGTTTCGTCAAACAGATTGCATCCCCAGACCAGGTTGCCATGATGATTCCTCCTGGAGAGTCGGATTTAAAGAACCAGAAACCAGAAAGAAAAAGTCAAAAAATAGAGCATGTGAGTGGAGAAGATGAAACTTCTGAAGTAGAATTTGAACATGAGGGTAGCGGAGAGGAAGCTGAAGAATAATTTGGAGAAACAGCAAAAGAAAAATCTTAAAAAAGACTTCGAGTAAAAGTTTGACAGAAAGCTGAAGAAGTGATGAAGACTTTGAATAAATTATAGAAAAATAAAGCCAAAGAGTTAATTGAAAGGTGGATTGAAATGCAGGGTGTGAGAAAGATATGAGAGTTACAAATCGTTTTCTTAAAGGGAGAGAAGGGAATATTTCAGTAACAATCGAATCTATCGACGACCTATGGCATCTAAAATATATTATTGAAGCATCGGACCTTATCTTTGCTTTTACCAAAAGGAAAGCTGACACTTCAAACGATAAAATACGTCCCGAAAAGGTTGAGAAAGTGAAGGTCAGACTCGGAATTAGGGTTGAAGAAATGGAGTTTAATAAATTTGCTAACAGGTTGCGGATACATGGGCCTATAGAGCATGGGATGGATGCTGGCTCCTATCACACCCTTAATGTCGAGATCGGGACTAACATTTCTATTATTAAAGAGCACTGGAAGAATGACCAGCTCCAGCGAATTAAGGACGCTGAAGAAGCTTCTAGGCGTCCGAAGGTAGTTATTGTTGCAATTGAAGAAGGAGATGCAGATATTGGTTTTGTACATCATTATGGAATCGAGATCTACTCCCACATTCATCAGTCATCCGGAAAGCGAGATACAAGTCTAAGGAATGAATTTTTTAGGAGCATTCTTGAACAGCTTAGACATGCAGTTCCTGAGAATGCCGCTTTAGTTATTGCAGGGCCAGGGTTTACCAAAGACGATTTTTTGAAGTATTTCTATGGGATTGAGCCCTCTATGGCTTCAAAGGCAATAGTAGAAGATACGGCCATGATAGGGATGTCCGGCTTTCAGGAAGTACTTCGTAGGGGCGCAGTTGATAGGATCATGCTGGAATCCCGCATAGCCCGTGAATCAATTCTGATAGAAGATCTTATTCGAGAAATATCAATGGATGGCAAAGCAGCCTATGGTTTTGCAGATGTTCAAAATGCTCTTGCTTATGGAGCTATCGAGACACTGCTCATTACTGACGAAACCTTAAGAAACGGGCGGGAAAAAGGGGTGGATATTGACAAGCTCCTGCTGAAGATAGAACAAGCTCACGGAAAAGTTGTTGTTTTCAGCACTGCCTTTGAACCCGGAGAAAAGCTTCATAAACTTGGAGGAATTGCAGCGTTGCTCCGATTTAAATTAAATCGCTAACACTTTTGTTTAATGTCCATCCTGCTCATTTACTCATAGAGAGAGTCTAGAGTTATTAAACTAGGAGGATGGTACGAACCCATTAAAAAATATTCCATCTAAAATTCCTGCTGCTCCTATATTTGCAACCAGGGTTTCAAGATTTTTTATTTTTTTGAATTTAAAAATATCGGTTCCTATAAGTGTTTTTATTATACATCCTGCGTGGACTTTATCGAATAGGTATTTTTCAATTGGGCAATTATATATATGAAAAATAAAGTTAACAAAATAGCAGTAAGGTTTGCTTTAGTTGTGGAACAATGGTTGGAGTTGTACCCCTAGTCTACGAATATATTTCACTAGTGAATGTGTTAAAACCGTGACAATTAAGATCCCTACCATTGTAATGGAAAAAGGAGAAGGGTATCTTGTGAGAAGGTAAGCAAAAATCTCGTACAGAGAAGTCAATTTTTAAAAAAATGAGATAAGAACTATGAGAAAGAAGGTACCAGGTTGAAGATCATAATACGGATTAAAAAGGAACCGGAGGCTGAAAGGAAAATAAAAAAGTAAAGTCTTTATTTATTTCGAATATCTCACAGCTTGCTGCGGGATGAAAACTTCCCAAGTGACCGTTGTTAAATGGCTGATTTATATCCTTAATCACTTTTTGTTGTAGATGGAATTAAGAAGTACAAATCATTGTGTCTATAAAATTATATATCAAATGGCTTTTTTGTATGAAATATCGTAAAAACTTTTGAAATTACGATGCAGTTTACTCTTTAGAAAAAGTGTTCTATGAGATTGATGAAAAATATTCTTTTGAATTTTATGCAATCAGCTGTGATTGTGATCATGTACACTTTTTTGTTGGGGCTGAGCCAAAATATTCTCCTTCAAGAGTGATGCAGTTATTTAAAGCATAACAGCCAGAAATATCTTCAAAGAGTGTCCTGAAATTAAAAAACAGCTTTCGAATATGAAACTATGGAGTGATGGAGGATACGTTGGAACAGTCTGAGATGGAATGACTTCCTATATTATAATAAATTATGTTCAGAATCAGGGAGATCAGGAGGAAAAGCAAGCATATAAGCAAATGAAAAGAATTGACTTTCAGTAAAAAACTATATAAAGAACGCTGATGCGAACATAACCCGTTGCTTGCAGATGGTGCACCAACGCAAGTTTGATTGTGTTTATTGAAACTATTAATGTTCTATTCCAAATATTGAATCCAAATTTATTAATTTATGAGATCAGATAGATTTATTGCAGGTTTCAGGGATTCCATGCAGATAGTCTCTTTTGCATCTTTGTATATCCTGATAACTCCTCCGGACTCAGATATCACAACCGCAATTGCAAATGTATCCCTGCTAATTGCGGCTGCTGAAACATGCCTGCCTCCTAACCCTTTTTCAATATCCACATTTTTTCCATCAACATCAAGGTATCGCCCTGCTGCAAGTATAAGGCCTGTGTCACTTATTACAAAAACCCCATCGAGCTGGGCAAATTCTTTTATAGACTCCCAGTTTTTTTTGTCAAGGAGATTTCTGTAAGCTTCAGCATGACCTGCATACGGATTAATAATTATCTGATGAGAACGTTTCATGACTTCTTCGGAATCCCCTAAAATAAAGGCGGTTCCTATCCTCTTTCCTTCTCTGCCTGCTAAGGCAATGTCACAAGAAATATTCATGATTGCGCTCATCACTTCTGGTTTTATCCTCTCTTGACATTCCTTCATGGCTTTTACAAGCGGGTTTTCATCGAGATTGTGCACAACTATTGAAATGGAGCCGCAGGCTTCGACCACACCTATAACAATTTCGCCTTTTAGTTTCCCAAGCACGTATTCTATCGCCACAGCCTGTTGGAGGTGTTCAGCGTTGCTTGAAGCTTCTCTGTTTATCTGGTCGCTAAGACCCCTTACAGGGCATTTTCCGTCTTTACTAGTCATTACAAGATGAGCTAGTATTCTTTTCGGCCGCGTAGAGCTATGGTGAATCGGGATCCCTCCAGTGTCGATCCCTTCAAAACTCAGCTCCCCAGAGACAACGATTGCGGCGGCATTGAGTTCCCTGGCTATCCTGACGACTGTTTCCTCAATTATACGCGCTTTATCCATTTAATTCACTGCTTTTTTATTTTTGTAGAAATTTATTCGTGATTCTGCGTTTTGTTTTTTATTTTGATATTATTCATTTTAACTAACATATTACTGAACTTACTTTTATTATTTTCTCATTTTTAACGATGCTTATTATGGTTGACATTGTTTTTCCTAGGTTAACATTAGTGTTACTTTTATAAATAGTTACGCTTGTTTGCCTCCTATAGTGTCAATCTATTGTATAATTTATTTTGATTTTGTCGCATTATTTCCCTCCGGCATCCACTCGGAAAGAAGATTTATTGCAGCAGACTTAGTCTAAATAAATAATTCATAAATAAAATGATATTTAATCGAGTAAAACAATTTATTTGTAGGAAAATATTTTTCTGGTACTTTTTTATAATAAACCGTATGAAAATAATCAGCATTCAGTCTAGCATATGGACGAGTTTGGAATAAGGATAGCTTAGTGATTTCAAAGTTTGGAATTTGTATAGAAGATGGCATACAGCTTCCTTTTTATGATTATATTTTATAAATGAGTCATCTGGGTAAATAATTTATTGCTAAAGGCACTTTCCAGTTTGAGCGCCCCTCACTTCAGCAACTTTCCGGTGATTTAATAGTCTACAAATCTGCGATCTCAGGTTCTGGCCATGATTTGATGATGTTATTCTTTCCATTAATTTGAAATCGATAATCTAAAACGTCTCAATTTTTGATAACTGTATTCTCGGGTGTGCATCGTTAGCCCCGCAAGTTATATATAGTATATTTAATTAATAATAATATCGTATAAAAATATTGCACAAAAATCTCTAATTAAATTGGAGAGTGTTTTTAATATAATGGTTTACGAGATACGAATACATCTTAATTTTAAGATGCTGTTGCTAAAGCTTTCCGTTTTTTTGTATATTTTTAAGGACTCTATAAAAGTTAGGGTATATGGATTAAAGCCTGAAACGTTATCTTACTCTTAAACTTGTTGAACGATGCTTGCAGTAAAAGGTAGTTTCCTAGAGTAATTGATTCAACTGAAAAAAGGGCATGATCCTGTTTTGAAAATTTAAAGAGGAACTTATGTTTGCAATTTTCAACAACGCATTGAAATGGTCGTAAATGGAATTTGTTTGAGAGACTTAGATATCTTTGGAATTGTCAGAATTTACTATCAATTACACTTGCAATTGACTTTAATCAATCAGAAATCCAGAAAATAATAACAAATCTTTTAATTAAAAGTAATATAAATTAAAGACAAAATTAACAAACCAAAGACATAATACTTTTAGCACCTTTATTTGCGAGGTCAGAAAGAAATGTCCGAAAAGTCGAAAGAAATGTCCGAAGAATCAGATGATCCAGACAGTAGTAGCAGTCGTCAGAAAATACTCACATTCGCCGGAATGGGCCTTTGTGCTGTACAATTTGCCTTCTTCATATATATGATATGTAAATTTGTAGAGATGGATTTTGGCCAGGGCTTTAAATTCATGGGCCTTGCTTATATTTCAGCATTTATCTACAAAAATCTCGAGGGTTCAGGAGCGATTCTAATTCCAGCAGACAACTGATGATGTCGTAATTTTCTTTAATGAACCCGTACTTTCTGCATAATTATATTTTCTGAATTTATTTCTCCTTTTTTTGTTATCCTATTATTTTTTTCCCGATGTACCATATTTTGTTAGTCACTTTTGATTTCTATAAACGTTATAATTAGCACTTTAAAGCCTCGTTTGTTTGTATAGCTATTTAATTTATTTTTAAAAGCTTATTTTTTTCCTTGAGATTATTGGACTTGCTCACTTGAGGTCTAAAATAAGGTACAATACATTTTATGATTAATTATGTATTTTATATAATTGGAGGCGTGATGCTATTGATTCTATACTTCAAGTGCATAAGTCTTAATAATGTTCACTACTTTTCACTTTGGTATACCTTAAATTGTTACTGAATTACTTCTGCAGAACTCTTTACAGTTAATATTAACATTGTTTTTTGTTCTTCACTGCTAATCTACACAAATTTTTTGGGTGTAGAAGTGCTTTACCACCTAATTCCCAAGGCCAGGAATTATTTGATCCAGTGTTTTTATTGGTTAATTCCAATGTTAATGGCGTCTTCCGTGTTAATCGATAAAGAAAAAGTAGTAGTCTGAAATTTCAAAAATCAACAGTATTTCTACTTCTTTAGATGTGTGAGGAATGCATAATCTTATCAATTCCTACTTTAGTGCAATATTCGCACGAAAATCATAAATTGTTTTGTATAAATATGCTATCATGGGATCTACTGAAACAACACCATTGGAAATAATGGATGCTGATTTTGATTCATTATAGATTATGAAAAAATATTCAAATTGAATTAACTACATTTCTTGTACGGTTTTTGATAACGGAAAAATCATTCCAGCTGAGTAATTACAACCTATGGTTTTTATGCTCATCTCCGCAGAAACATCGTTTTAAAGTCTCAAGTGAGTTGTAACTTTCCAAGACAAGTTGCTGGGCCGTATAAAACAATAATCGAACTTGCAAAAATAGGAATGAGTTACTGGCAAAAAATAACGTACTTTCTGACTTCTGTGATATTATCTTATAAGAGAGACTATAACAGAAGACTCGGTGAGTATAATTACATTTAGTAATAGTAGGAAAACCTATAAAATCCAAAATCATCCTTATGCAAAAATTTTTTTGGTCTCCTTGTAAATTTGAAGCTTCTAAAATCGTGAAGAATAAAGATGATGATTATTATTTCCATTTCACTGTATCACGATAACTTCCAGACAAGAAAATAGAATAAACTTCGATTCGCATTGGTATAGATCTAGGTATAAATTTCTTAACTGTAGCTTCCATTATTGACAAGAAATGCAAGTTTTTTGCCCGTGAGAAATCAAAAACAAAAGAAATATATACAATAATATGAGAACAAGATTATAATCTAATGGAACTTTGTCAGCTAAGAGGATGATAAAACATTTAGTTGAAAAAGAGAAAAGTTTAATGAATAATATTAATCATTGTATCTCCAAAGCAATCTTAAAATTTGCAGTTGAAAACGGAGTTTCTGTAATGGATTTTGAAAACTTAACCGGGATAAGGGATAGAACTAATAACAATCTAAGGAATAAACAAAAATATCTCCATAATAGCTCTGGGCTTCTCACCAATTACAACAATTCATTGAGTCTAAAGTAAAGAGTTCTGAACTAATAGCAGAATATGTGAATCTGGGTTATAAATCCAAGGTTTGTTGCCGGTGTAACCATATCGCTAAAAAATAGAAATGGAATAGAAATCCCTTTTGATACTTGCGGTTTTGGACGTCGATTCGAATGGCGCTAGAAACATAGAACCTGAGACTATACGTATATCTTAGAGTATCAGTGTATCTGTCAACTACTCACACGGATAAATACTATCTGATTTATCGTGGATATCCATGCCTTATACTTCATTGGAAGGTAGTTGACAGCAGTTACAACTATAGTTAGACTCTGTTGCATTATTTACTTTTAACAGCATTCTTTACTTTTTAGTTAAATGTATGTTTTATTATTCTGCTAAAGCATATGCATAGGATTCTTGATTGCTAAATTGTAACATCACCAAAACTTCATGTTATAAATATACTTCTCTCTAATCAAATGGATCATAGACAGGAGCATAAATTCTAATTATATTATTACTGAAGCTTTCAGTAGGGAATATAGGTGTTGATAAATGAGACTCTGATTTAGAGGCAGACCATGTATTCCCATCAGGGCCTATATTGATCCGGTTTCCGTTGGGTTGCGGTTCATTAGAATAATCTGATGAAGGATATCCGGCATCTATGCACGGAGAACTTATGATGTCATTTACCCAGCCACTTCCATCCCAGCGACCTGCTTTTGATTTCAGATGATAATCGTATTTATCCCCGTCTGCGTATTGAGGGTTTGCTTCTATATCTGAAGATGATGGATTAACACCGATATAGTTGCCTCCTGTATTGTTGTATAAACAGTTGTTCTGTAAGACAAAAGAGTGTGTGTCTGTAAGTAGGTTGCATATCCCATAGCCATCTCTTCCGGCTTCTAATTTCCGAGTATTCGTTATTATGTCGTTTCTTATCGTAATCACAAACCCTGAGCCAGCTGGGGTCTGAAAATAGTCATTATTCTGCACGATACCAACTCCATATGCTCCATCGATTACGTTGTTTTCAATTAGGGCATTGAATCCATCGGACACGATTCCACCTCTTATTTTGCCACTGGACGCAGTTCCGGTATCATATATTCGGTTATGATGAATATGGACATTTGCGGATGATATGGGATATGAAGCTGATCCGAACATCCAGATTCCTGCATGCGCAGTTTCGTATATTACGTTATTATATACCTCGATATCATCCATAGATGGAAAGCTAAATTTCTGGATTTCGATCCCCACCCCTCCGTAACCATTTGATGTGATAATATTGTCGTGAAAATTCACGTGATTTGTATTAAATATTCTTAATCCACTGTTTGTCCTGCATGTTATCTTATTATTATAAGCCTCCACATTTGAGCAGTGACTGGAATATAAAGCGTCATGGCCTAGCAAATAGGCTTCATTGTTATAGAATTTTATGGTAGAACAATTGTCAGTCTTTAAGCCATCTCCGTGGTTATTGGTCAGATACATATCATGTACATTGATATTTTGACAGTTGCTCAAATGGATGATATTGTAGTAGCCTTTTCCACTATCAACATTAGTATTGACTTCTCTGTTTCCATCAATTGCAAAGCCCCAAATATTAATATCATGGCTATTAGAGTTTTTTTCCTTAATCATCGGCTGCCTGTTTACCCAGTTTGCATTACCTACAAGTTTAATTGTTGCATTGGAATCTCCTGTCAGAATTGTACAGCTGCTGATAAGGATAGTATCATTGATTAAGTATGTGAAGGGGCCCTTGATATAGACAGTTGTATATTTTGGATTGTCTGCAACAAATTGAAGAGCCTGGTTGATTGGTATTTGATTACTTGTTGCATTACAATTAAAATCACCACTGCCATCGCCTGCAACATAGACTATTGGTGCATGTGCCGCACACAAAGCGGAATGAATAGGCGCAAGTATAAGGAAGCTTAGAATGAACAATATTTTTAACTTTCTATTCAACAGATCTATCCCCCATAGATTATCTCAAGTTGAAATTATATGCTACTATATCCTCAGCTCAACTGCTCAAGTCCAAAAGAAGTATAAGATTAAACTGGATATTAGAGAACAAATAGGGATTTTTGAAAAATCCAAAATTTTTCCGATGGTCTAATCTCCCTTATAGAGCCTAGTGACACATATTACCTTTCTCAAATCCAGATGGAAGTTTCCTTGGTCAAGATATAAGCAACTATTTCAGAGTTAAGCTTAATTTTCCTTGTAAACCTCTTCATCAATATATCCAGTGGATTTATTGTCAAGTTTTTTTTTGCCCTAATTTTTTCAATCACTGAGAGTAGAATGGTTAAAATTCTTTAGTGTCCTTCTTGTGACCACAGGCATCTCTTTTGATAATCTTTATTTTCTGAATATCAAGGAACATTTCAACAGATATTGATCTAGGTAACTGGATACTTTCATTTTTGGCTAGGTTCCTATCTAGTCAAAAATATCCTTTTCCCAAGGTCTGAAAGTCGGTTGATAAGTTGAACAAACTTTAATTTGAGTTAAGTCTAAATATTTTCTTATCTTAGACTAACTGTCCCATTTTCATGTTTCCCCTCACTGTAAAGTTTTTTTATGCTTTAACTTTGATATAATTAAGCTATACTCACCATAAATATTTATCTCAATGAGCTAACATTATTTTGATAGTATCTTGGATTTTCTGTTGATCAGGAATTAAGCAGATATTCAAAGATGTAAAATTGATTTGCCTATTTGATCATCATTATTCATTGAAAATTAGATTAATTTTTAGGCTACTATCATATTGAAAAAAAGATGGCTTTTTAATACCGTGGAAATCTACAATGTTTTCATCAAATATTAAGGATTGTCTATCTTCCAGTTTTTTGTAGCTGCTTTTTGCACTCCCTTCAAAGGAAAATATCGTCTTCTTTAGTTATTTGAAATCTTTCTGATTTTCCATAATCACTCACTTGAATTTCTTCCAATAGAATATCTCAAAGCTTTTTGTGGGGACGGAAATCTATACGAGAACCTTTATCATATAAATAATTTATATTTAAATTACCTTTACAAGTTCCATTGCAAAAAATTCTTTCTAATGATACAATAAAATAAAAGGTTACGTTGCAAAAACTTCAGAATAGACATGTAAATCTATAGGTAATAACTAAAAGTCAAAAGATCATAGAGTCAACCCTATTTTACAGAACTTTTGGTACACTGCCAAATCTATATAATTATTATTTCCTTATTTTTCTATTTACAATGGTTGTTTGGGCTAATTAATTTCAAGTGTTCCATAAAATCCATATGCTCTATAAGTCCCAGAAGCTCCAATAGCTCCGGAAGTTTTATGAGTTAGACATCTAAAATGTTTTCTTGTTATTGATGGCATTTAGGAAATCCAGAGGTTTTAGACATAATAACTGTACATAAGTAAATATAGGTGGCAAAAAAGCATGTTTAAAGGATCGTAGAAAAAGATGTACGAATTATGTTCCTTTTATTGTAAAATCTCGAATTATAAGTAAATTCTATTTTTATTGCATATATTGACCTAATCTTAGGGAAAGAAAAATATAGCCATCAATTCAAACAGTTTATTAGGAATTAATCCATTATAACTTGAAAAATGGCCATGATATCGTTTTATTTTATGCTCAGCAGCACTGAGACTCAATGGCTGTTCTTATTTAATCTATCGGTGGTGATGGTGGCGATGATGATCCCAGTACCTATCTCCATGGTATCCATCTCTATAGTATCCATCTCCATAGTATCCATCGTAATATCCGCCTACTACGACGGGTGTTTCTAAAACAGATTGCACGAAAACGGCTTGCTCTTCTACAACTGATTGCATGATAACAGGTTGCTTTTCTACAACTGGTTGCTTGATAACAGGTTGTTCTTCTACAAAGTAAGCACTTACTGCCGTAGCTGTCATTGATGCTACAAAAAAAACTAACATTGAGATAGCCAGTATCTTTTTTGTTCCATTAAATATTTGTTATCTCATTAAATACTCACATCCCATTTATTTTTAGAACAATATGATGTTGTAAATTTTATTCATTTCCTGTAAACTGTTGAATATATACTAAAATGTTATTTCAAATTAACTATATGAAACTAGTTTCTAGAGAGAACTTGCTTTCCAATAAAATGTTTTAAACTTTGACAATATTCTAATATTTAATGTGATTTGATTATTTCAGAAGATTTCTACAAAATTAACATTGAGCTTCTTCCTAAAAAAGTATTACATATTAACCTTAGAGTAAGTTCTAAATTTTAAAGGCCTGACAAAAGCTATTATCAACACCCTATAGCTAAAATAAATTTTATTAAAAGTAGGGTACTAGTGCAAAAAAATTGTAATCAAAAATTGACATTGAGAATATACATAGGTTTTAGTCACAAAAAACTGTGTATAATAAAGCTGTCTATATTTAAAGCTTAATCCAGGAAGCAGCATGATTAACGATTTAGTCTGAGAGGGAAAAAGTTGATTTCAACATACAACAAATAGTATGATATATTAATAAGTATTTTTAAAAAAAATTTAATATAAGAACTCTTATTCTGTATTTCTATTTCTCGATATTTGATATTCATTAAGTGATAATATATTGGCGATACGATTCAAAATCACCTCTTGTTGGCATACACTACTCTGTTCCGAAATATAGTGATTCTTACATTTTAGCACTGTGTTTGGATGCTGAGTAGACATGTGCTGTGAAATAAAGAAATTTTTGATAAACTTTCGATTTTTCACTAGTTGTATATACCATTTATAAGCATGTGATAAAACCTGGTGTTTATTGAAATTTCAGAACTTACACATTTAACAACTACTTTTTTTGCTGTTAAATTTTGTAAGCCCTAAACCGATTTACATTGTATCAAATTAAATGAAATGGGAGTGTAAATAAATGTTGAAACTTGGAATAAAGAAGGAACTGGTTATTTTGCTGGCAGTCTTTTTTGTAGTATCGTTGACTGCAGCGACAGCGAGTGCTGATCATAGAGGACATGGTGACTGTGGCCACGGCTTTGGTGATAGCTTTGACGGCTTCGGTAACCTTACGTTGCGATTCGTTTTCCAGTAGAGCCTTCTCTGCTTTTTTAATTTCGCTAATGTCTCGAACAACGGCTATAGATATCCAATGATATTACCTTTTTTATTTCGCATTGGGGAAGCATTCACTTGGCGATAACGCAACTCTCCATCGATAGGCATGCAAATGATCGCTTCCTGATTTTTCACAATTTCACCATTCAGAGCACGTAATGCCGGTGCATTCTCTATTTGACGCGGACTGCCATCAGAATCATAGACTTCTAAGTTAGAAGCTAATTTTTCCACATTGACTACTTCATCATCTCTGATGTTGAACTCTAAACGTCCAGAAAAATTGATCAAGGTGAAATTTTTCTGAAAGTTTGCAACCCAGACTTCATCAGTTATGCTGTTAATCAATACAGATAGTTTGTCTCTCTCCTGTTAAATATCGCCTAGAAGTCGCTCACATTCTTGTTCTGCCTTCTTGTGCTCTTGTGATATCAGTATTTGTCCCAAATTCAAGGGCAAAACGCGCGTTAGGGATGGGCGGAAAATGTCATCAGCTCCACACAGGGGAAACTCCATATCAAACATTTGTCCCGTAGCAATCGAAGCCTTCCATTGCTCCAGTACTTTTGGCAGCGTTGCAGGATCATGAACACTCTGTCAGCCCCCCCCTTCCATATGCTCCGGTGAGTACCGGTATAAGATATACCAGCGTTCGTTATACCAGCAGATATAGCCATCTGGATAAGCGATCCAAGCCAATTGTGGGATCGTATTAGCCATAGTACGGAACCGCTCTTCGCTTTCCTGCAGAATTCTATATGCTTTATGGAGTTCATTTGACTGAGCTCGTAACTCTTCGTTTTGTGCCTGGATCTCTTCAGACTGAGTCTGTAACTCTTCGGATTGCAACTGAAGATTCTCGTGAGCTGTCTGCAAAGATTCATCAGCTTGTGCTTTGGATAGGGCCACAGCCAGATAGTCAGCCAGCCGTTCCCACACCAAAATATTTTCCGGAGAAAATTGCCCTTTACGTCTGTCATTAAACTGGAGAAGACCGAGTCTCTCCTCACCCACACGCAGAGCTATCAGAGCCACAAATTCATAGCCTTCACCATTACATCTGTTACGCGTGCGAGCCTGGCGGTAGGCATCAGTCATTGTAGCCAGCAGTTCCGTGGTGCAGTTTATACAGAAATTTCACAGTGTCGTGAAAAATGGCTTAGATGGATCGAACCTTCCACAGATATCATTGCCACACATACAATCATGAATAGGGTAGCCATTACTATCGTGGATAAGCTGCCCAGAAGCATCTCGCACACAAAGACTGTTCTCCAATTTCACGAATTCCGCGGAAAACCCACTTGTCTCGAAGTATGGATAATCTTCATCACACTTGAGCCGGATGCCAACAGCTTCGAAACCGAAGCTCTCGCGGGAAAAATTAACGGCAGAATGAACCAAGTCTACTATCCCTTTGCTATTATTCACAAGTTGTAAGAACTCCACCATCATCTCACTCTCTTGTTCTGCTCTTTTTCGCTTGGTGATATCTACGAAAAAGCCAATAGTACCCAACAGCGTACTGTCCTTCGCGAGCCACGGTGACTTCGTCGAGAGATAAATTCGAAGGGAGCCGTCCTGCAATCGGACTGACTCCTCGGTAACCAGGGACTGACGCACCTCGCGGACTATCCGGTCGTTTTCCACCACAGCTTCACTGATAAGTGGATCAAAATAAAAATCGACGTCTGTCTGATCCAAAATTTCATCTGCTGACTTACCAAAAAAACGCAAAAAAGAATCGTTCGCATAGATTATCCGAGACTGGCAATCCTTGACAAATAAGAGCTCGGACGAGTTTTGTGAAATTGCATCCATTATCTCGGTTGTCTTCTGTAGTTTCTCTGACCGAATCTGCAACTTCGTAGAATGCAACTTGAGATTCTCATAAGCTTCACGAAGATCACTTTTCGATTTTTGTCTCTGAAGAGCCTGCATAATCACTGGGCAATAGTTTCAAGATCTTCCTGCTGGCTCGGAACTATAGCCACCTTCATGGTTTGTGACCGCAAGTAAGCCCTTTATTTTACTATCTAAGACTTAGGAGCACGCCGAGAAATGAAGTGGGTGGTGGATGACCGTATGGCAAGCCAATGCTATCTGGATGCGACGATGAATCATTGGTGAAGAAACTTTTCTTGTTGTTAATTACACTGCCGTACAAACCATGCACAACAAAATTTCCTGGGGGATGGCGATGGCCAGTCTTGTCATATATTAGACACTGCTCCCATCCCAGGTCGTTGATTGCGATATCGTGCAGTACCCCGTCAACCAATTAAACCAACTAAATCAATCCGACTGTTCGTCATTTCGAAGGCTACAGATGAACACTCATTTCCCAGCTCTTCTTTTGTTTTATCTTGCACGATAATGCTGAAGATCCGGTTAATTTCTTCAAGAACACGATTAGTTCTAAGCGTTATTTCAGCTTCGAGTTTATCTTCGAGTTTCAACATCCCATTTTTCGGTGCGTAATGCCTGATTAGCTTTTTCCACTTCAGTTATTCGTTCCTGAACAGGGATCTCTGGTTCATCGGCACCCCAACTATCTGAAGTAGTCATAAGTCTCCAATTTCGCTTTAAACCACATTCTGAAGATGTATATAGATGTATATTCTAGATGTGGATTCATAATTTGATTATTTTTAATTTAGTATTATCTCTAAATTTGGAACTGAATCTTAATCATTTTCTATGTTCAGTAACTTTTCCATCTCGATTCGATTCTCATGAGATCTTGTGTCCAACTGATTTTTGTTTACATACTCGAGTAGCTAGTGAAAGTTTCTAGATAATTTTCTAAAGATGAACCTAAATATATTAAAATATATCAAAAAAAAGTCCGTATCAAGTTCTCCATTTTGAATTACTAATGTTGAATTATTCTTGACTAGCTAATTTTAGGACTATCAGCTAGTATAAATTAGTAAAACAATAAAAATCAGGTATTATATGCCACAAAATGAAAATATGGAAAAACGAATAAATATTTGACCTTAAACAAACTCATTTATTTTCAGTTCAACTTGCTTTTTTATTTATAAATATGTCGATTAATTTTTAGTAAAGGATAACTGAATATTGTTTTGAAGATCAATATAATTAATTTAAGCTTTGAATCACAGAAAAGGGGTCCAAATTATTCAATTATTTTTTGATATCTTTTTTCCATAGCATTTTTGATTTTTGTGGTCGCAAAAAATTTAATGTGGAATTATTTTTTAATTAGAAATTATTTTTTATACAATTAATTTTAAATAAATATGGGGATAACTATGTTTTGTATCGTCGTCTCTACCGCGAACAGACCTAAAAGAGTAACAAAAGCTGCATAATGGATAAGGTAGTTAGTAGAATTACTTGGAAGATGTTGTTCTTATTTAGAATTAAATATACTTTATCCGGTAAACATACTTTCTCCGGTATATATTCTAAATGACTGTATTTGGGCATATAGTAGAGACAACTCTTCCAAGCTTTCATCCTGTTTTTTAATGCGAGTGCTTTGGTGGTAATGTTACAACTTTAAACCAAAAGTTTTCTATAGATTTAATTGCTGCCATGAATTCGTCAAAGTCGATAGGTTTAGCGATATAAGCATTGGCATGAAGATCATAAGCTTGGATTATGTCTTTTTTAGCACTGGAAGTAGTTAAAATGATTACAGGTATGTTTTTAAGGTCATTATTCTCTTTTATTTCTCTAAGAACTTCACGTCCGTCTTTTTTTGATAAATTTAAATCCAAGATAATTATATCTGGAAGTGTAGGACCTAAGAACTTATTCCTACCGTATAAAAAACGGATTGCTTCCTCTCCGTCTTCTGCAATATGAATATTAGTTATAACTTTTGCATCGCTGAAGAATTCTGTTATTAATCCAATATCTCCTTTATTATCTTCAACTAAAAGAATTTCCAAAGGCTTAGTTGATATTGTCATTTTTAAAATCTTCATAAACAGAACTAATATTGAACAGTTGGTCTGAATTTATGATCATTATTTGTTATAGATTTTTATTTGATATACATAAATATATCTATTTTTATCTTCGCAAATTATCTAAATATTTCCAGTAGCTCTTTGACTATATAAATAAAAACTACTTAAACGCACAATCTCAAAAAAGTCAAACCAAAATGGAAAAGCTACTAATCAAAGAAGATGCTCAAGATTCAGTTTAAATTTAGTGATGATACTAAACAAAAAATAATTAAATCATGAATTCACATCTAGAATCCACATACATCTGCAGTACACAGTTTAGAGCAGGATGGACATCTATGATTATGCAAGGGCTAGTAACTGATTATTTGTCTGTATTTAATCAAGACTTGAGACATTCTGGCATTGATATTATTGATTATGTACAATGGGGAACACATTTCTGTCAATTCTATCAAACCACGGAGGATTTGATAAATACACTTGTTCCTTATTTCAAAGCAGGACTGGAAAACAATGAATTTTGCATGTGGGTCACATCAAAACCATTGGAAGTAGAAGAGGCAAAAGAAGCCTTTAGAAAGGCGGTTCCTGATATTGATGTTTATATTGAGAAAGGACAACTTGAAATTATTTCTTACTTCCACTGGTATGTAAAAGATGGTTCTTTCGATTCAGATAGAGTACTGAATGGGTGGGTTGAAAAACTCAATAAGGCTCTGGATAATGGCTATGATGGTTTAAGGTTAACTGGAAATACTTTTTGGCTAGAAAAAAAAGATTGGAACGATTTTGTTAATTATGAGAGAGAGATGGATAGAGTCCTAGATAACTATCAGATAATAGCCCTCTGCACCTATAATCTAGATAGGTGCAATGCAATTGAAATCATCGATGTAGTCGCCAACCACCAATTTGCTTTGATCAAAAAGAAAGGAAAATGGGAACAAATAGAAAGTTCCAAGCGCAAAGAAATAACGCAAGCACTGCAAGATAGCGAAACTCGTCGTCTAGTTACCGAAGCCATCGGAGCTGAACGGCAGCGACTCTTTGCTATTCTTGAAACGTTACCGATGATGATATGCCTGCTAACATCTGATCATCACGTTACCTTTGCTAATAGAAGCTTCCGAGATAAATTTGGTGAATCAAGTGGAAGATGTTGTTATGAGTACATATTTGGAAAAACAAATCCGTGTGGGTTCTGTGAAGCATATAAAGTACTTAAAACAGGACAGCCATACAATTGGGAACTCAAAATCTTGGATGGAAGTACAATTATTGATGTCTACAACTTTCTTTTTACCGATATCGATGGTTCGCCTATGATCCTTGAGATGGATATAGATATCACTGAACGCAAAAAAGTAGAAAAAAATGTTAAAGTTGAAAGTAGAAGAGCTTAAACGTTCAAATGATGAATTGGAACGATTTGCTTATGTTTCGTCGCACGATTTACAAGAACCTTTGCGGATGATAACAAGTTATTTGCAGCTTTTACAAAGGAAGTATCAGGGTAATCTTGATGAGATGGCCGATATGTACATACACTTTGCTGTTGATGGGGCTTCCCGTATGCAAAATTTAATAAACGACCTTTTGGAATACTCCCGTGTGACTAATAGTGCCAGAGAAGCTAAAACTACAAATTGTTAATTCATTTTGAATCAGGCAGTAGCTGGTTTAGAAGTGGTTATAAAAGAGAATAAAGCTACTATATCTCATGATACCTTGCCTGAAGTAATGGTAGATTCTAGTCAACTTGGTCAGGTGTTTCAGAATCTTATACTCAACGGAATAAAATTCTGCAGCGAAGAAGCGCCCAAAATTCATATCGCTGCTGATAGAAAAGCAAATGAATTATTATTTTCAGTGCAGGACAATGGAATTGGAATTGGAATTGATCCGCAATATTCGGAAAAAATTTTTGAAATTTTTAAAAGATTGCATAAAAGGAAAGAATACTCTGGCACAGGAATAGGGCTTGCGATTTGTAAGAAAATTATAGAAAAACAGGGTGGGCGTATATGGGTAGAATCTGAACTAGGTAAAGGTTCAACTTTTTATTTCACATTACCAACCAACACCGCACAGAATTTCTAAAATCAGATTTTAATGCATAATAAAAACATTTTAAAATATTTATTTAAATTTACTTATTAAAGAAGTCTCATACACGCAGACACCTTTTTTCTTACTTGAAGTTGTGATATTACCATTCAAATATTTTTTGTCAATATTCAGCTAGAGCCTAATCTAATGCGTTAATCATAATTTGACTATCTTGGTACATATGTAATTATAAAATCTATGTATTTTATATCAATTGGGGTAAAGAATGCTCTCAATTTTAGGCTAAAATGGCAAAAATGCATAGTTTAAGATACTAAAAAGCTCTGTACCGAGATATATATCTCTGGATGGAGTGAATAAATCCAGGGGAATACGTAGTCGCTGGTGCAAAAATAATTTTACTATTTTTTTAAGCTATAATTATGTTTTTTGTATAATTATTGACTTTTTTATAGAATATAAATATCTCATTTATGATGTTTTTCACTGGTTTTGTAAAATAGCCAGATTTTTTGCAACGAAAACTAATGCCAAGTCATATTATCTATAAAAACGTGATAATTTGGTTATGTGAGATTTTTAAGAGTATAAATTAGCAGATACGGTAAAGTAGCAATGAAAAAAGGTAAATATTTGGAGAGAAAACCATGAATCCGAAGATAAACTCAACCAGTTTCGGTTCGATTACGGTCAATGAAAATAATTTTGAAAAGGATATCCTTATCCGCATGAGTGGGCAAATCGAAAAGCGTAAGAAAAAGCTTTCTAAAGAAGTCTACGGTACATCCCACAAAATCTCGCTTGCAGAGGCGAAATTCATCTATGAAAAAGGAGCAGATGAAATAATAATAGGAACTGGTCAAACTGGTTACGTTGAGCTCTCAAAAGAAGCGAAGAAGTTTTTCGAGGAGAAAGGGCTTGAGGCAAAACTCCTTCGCACCCCGGAAGCGATCAAACTGTGGAACAAAAGCGAGGGAAAGATAATAGCAATGTTTCATGTCACCTGTTGAAAATTAGAAACACTCCGGTTTTTTAAGTGCCTACAAGGCATTTTGATAACATTCTTTTCAAAATTTGCCAAGATCTCCACCGCATTTTTTTGGCTCCTGGCATTTTTTATCTTTCTCATAAAAATATGATTTGTAGTTTTTACCCATGCATAGTTTTTATATCAAAAAATGTGCATATTATTTTCAGATTCTTAATGGTTTAGATCGATTAGGGGTTCCGTTGCAATAAAGCCAAATTTTTTGCAACGGAACCCGGGAATATTGATGTACACATCTCATCATAGTACTGTGATCAACTTGAATTCCTCTTTTTATCATCATTTCCTTTAAATTTCTATAGCTCAATGGGTATTTTAAGTACAATCTTACGTTCAATAGGATAATTTCTCCTTCATAATACTTCCATTCAAAGGAATTAGATAGCATATTACTATCTTTGACTTTCTTTTGATTCTATTGATTCTATTGATTCTATTGTATCATTAGAAAGGATTTTTGCAACGGAATCCGAAAAAGCACTCCCACTTTATCAAAGGGCACTTGAAATATATGAGAAAGTTCTAGGTCCACAACATCCAAACGTTGCAACAATACGGAACAATCTCTCCGAACTTTATCATAAGATGGGAGATTAAGGAAAAGTACTCTCAATTTATTAAAGAATAAAAAACAATTCAAAGAACTCAAGACAATAGGAATTTATTCTGCTTAATTGATGCACAGTTTTTACGATTAAACCTATGCATCACATTTTAAGATCGGTCGTATTAAAAATATTTATAAAGTAAGAAAACAATTACTGTTTTGCAGAACAGATAAATAAAATTTCCGAAGAAAATTAGATACTGTTGATGTGTGCAGCATCAGCAGTATTTCTCTATCTGATTCATGATGAACTCTGGTTTCCATAATATTTAATTTTTGCAACGTTCAGATCCGTAGTCCAAGTTCTATCGTATTATAATTGAGCATGGATTGGATGACCTTTTACTAGATATACTATTTTTGTTTCAATATCTCCACCGCAAAAAAAGAGTCCAGAGTCACAAGTAGACTTACAAAACTGGTATTCTAATGCAGTGATTTTGCTATAAAACCTATGCATCACTGAAGGCCGCAAAAATGAAAAATTTATTTAGTAACTATTAGAAAATACGATTAATATCAAATTGTTGTTCAATATTGAAATATTTCATGTGAAAATAAATTTTATTCAGAAACTATTTTTTTTATAATTAATTTAAAATAACTAATTAAAATCATATAATATTGTAGTTAGTCAAAATTTTTGACAGCTTCGATAGTCACTATAAAATGAATTCCATTAAAATGATTAATTTTAATCACAATAAGGTGAAACAAATGTTGAAACAAGCATCTAGTAAAATCAAAAAGATACTGGCTATTTTGCTGATAATTATTTTTGTAGTATCAGTGACAGCGGCGGCAGTTGAAGCTCGCTGCGGCGATGACAGTTATAAAGGCCACAGCGGTAAAGGCTACGGTGGCGGTCATAGAGGTTCCGGGGACGGTCATAAAGGTCAGCACGGCTACCGAAGCAGATACTATGGCCACGGCAATCGCGAATGG
>OCZT010000161.1_pt1 | contig 61990 bp, 56 predicted proteins | sample 1539031 | NCBI WGS metagenome assembly OCZT01 (sample SAMEA3539308, study PRJEB22396) | soil metagenome | biome: tundra; feature: field; material: soil | place: USA | collected 2010-05 | depth 0.15 m
AGCCCGCCGCCAAGCGCGCCACAGGCCGCGTCGGCGCCCGCCGGGGCGCCCGCACGGCCGCATCGGCCCCAGCGGCACCCGCAGCGGCAACGACGCCGGCGTCGAGCTGACCTCGGACTGACTCAGAGAGGGCCCCGCCACGGTGGCGGGGCCCTCTCACTTTGCCGCGCACACCGGCCGGCGGGGCGTGAGTTGGTCGGTCGATCAGCCGTGGTGTCTGACGAACAGCTGGTGCAGGACGTCCGCCGCGCGCTGCACCGCCGCCGCGTCGACGTCCTTGTGGGTGACGCAGCGTAGGCGACGCTCGCCGACCGATGCCAGCAGCACACCGGAGTCAGCCGCCGAGCGGACCACGTCGGCAGCGGGACGGGGCGTGTCGAACATCACCATGTTGGTCGGCCAGGGCGCGTGCACGACCATCACCCCAGGGGAGGCGTGGAGGGCGGCGGAGAGCACTGCCGCGCTGGCGTGGTCCTCGGCGAGGCGCTCGACGTTGTGGCGCAGCGCGTGCAGGCCCGCCGCGGCGAGGATGCCGGCCTGGCGCATCCCGCCACCGAGACGCTTGCGCCACAGGCGCACCTCGGTGATGCAGGCGGCGTCGCCGCTGACCACCGAGCCCACCGGCGCGCCGAGGCCCTTGCTCAGGCACACGGAGACCGTGTCGCAGTCGCGAACCAGGCGGGCCGCGTCGGTGCGCATCGCGACGGCGGCGTTGAAGAGCCGGGCGCCGTCGCAGTGGACGCGCAGGCCGGCGGCGTGGGCAGCGCCCGCGGCGGCGTCGATGTTCTCCGCCGACACCGCGGTCCCGGAGCGGCCGCCGTGGGTGTTCTCGAGCCAGAGCAGCCGCGACACCGGGCGATGGATGTCGGGCTCCCGCAGCGCCGCCGCCACCTGAGCGGCGGTGGGTGCGCCCATGATCGCGTCGACGGTGTGCAGCATCACGCCGGCGACGGCGCCGGCACCCCCGGCCTCGTTCATGACAACGTGGGATAGGTTGTCGACGATCACCTCGTCGCCGGGCCGGGTCTGGGCCGCCAGCGAGGCGAGGTTGCCCATGGTGCCGCTGGGCACGAACACCGCGGCCTCCTTGCCGAGGCGGGCGGCCATCTCCTCCTCCAGCCGGCGCACGGTCGGGTCCTCGCCCCACACGTCATCTCCGACCTCGGCCTCGGCCATGACGCGGCGCATCTCCGCGTCCGGGGTCGTGAAGGTGTCACTGCGCAGATCGACGGGGACGGACGACGCTGGTGACATTGCTGGAAACCTCCGTGTCGGTGTCGGCGTCGTCGTCGCCGGCCATGCGCACCCGGTTGCGACCGGCGTGCTTGGCATCGTAGAGGGCGGCGTCGGCCGTCGCCAGGAGTTCGTTCGCCGTGGTGGTGTCCTCGGGGTAGGCGGCGCCCCCGACGCTCACGGTCAACGTCACCGTCTGCCTGCCGCCGTCGATGGGAACCACGATGGCCTCGGCGGCGGCGCGGATCTTCTCGGCGACCAGGCGCGCATCGGACGCGGCGGTGTTCGACATGACCACGATGAACTCCTCGCCGCCGTAGCGGGCGGCGAGGTCCGCGCGCCGGACGCTGTGGTTGAGCGTCTGCGCGAAGGAGGTGAGCACGATGTCGCCGATCGGGTGGCCATGGGTGTCGTTGACCCTCTTGAAGTGGTCGAGGTCGATGATGAGGATGGCGAGCGGGGTGTTGAGACGTTCGGCGAGGGCCAGCTGCTGGCCGAGGTAGTCGACGAGGAAGCGGTGGTTGTACAGCCCGGTGAGGTCGTCGATGCTTGCTTGGCGCTGGACCATGGCGATGAAGCGGTAGCGCTCCAGCGCGAGCGCGACCTGCTCGGCGGAGCTCGACACCAGCGAGGCGTCGGAGTTGGTGAAGCCGCCCTCGGTGCGGGCCACGCCGAGGACGCCGAGGACGGTGCGGCCCATGCGCAGAGGCGACACGCAGAACTCGCGCAGGCCAGTGCCAACCTCGTGGCTGGAGGCGGCTGCACCGACCATGAGCGCGTCGGTGCCGGTGTGCCGGTGGGCGGCGCCGATCGGGCCCTCCTGGCCGAGCAGGTCGCTGACATCAAGGTCGGCGTCGACGCCGACGCCGTCGGTCACCGCGAAGCTGTCGGTCATCTCCGACCCGTTGACGAGGATGAACGCGCTGTCAGCGCCGGCTGACTGGCGCAATGCCGAGCACACCTCGCCGAGCGCAGTCTCCAGCGGCTGGGGCGAGTTGAGCTCGCTGGCGATGACGGCGCGGGCGCGCGTCACCGCGATGGTGGCGCGCATCTGCCTGCGCATCTCCTCGAAACTGATGGCGAGCCGGCTGATCTCGTCGTTGCCGGCGCGCGGCACCGGGATGTCGTACTCGTCCTTGGCCATTGCCGCCACGGCGCGATCGAGGCGGCGCAGCGGGCGCTGCAGGTCGGTCTGCACGACGACCACGATGAAGAACATGGCGATGACGATCAGCGCGAGGAGGATGACCAGCGGCTGCCACAGGGTGCTCACCACCGAGACGCGCGTGCTCACCACCACGGCGAACCCCGATCCCAGCGACTCGGCGTCGACGCCCGCCTCGTGTCCGCCGACGTCGATCACCTGCCCGTTGCCAGGGTGGCTCAGCACCGGCGCGAGCTCGGCGGTGACGGTGCTGCCCGCCGCGACGGGTTGATCCAGGATGGTGCTGCCGGAGGCAACAACGCGGCCGCTGCGCACGATCTCGGTCCCCGCGGGGTCGGCCGAGGTGGTGATGGTGCCGTCGAGCGCCTGGAGGAACACCGCGTCCACGGGGCGTGCGATGAACGCCTGCTCGCCGTTGCCCACCACCGTGCTGGCGGCGAGCAGCCATGGCGTGCCATCAGGGCCTGCGATGACGTGGTCGCTCGACGCGAGGTTGGCGGCGAGGGAGACGTAGAGGGGATCGCTGCTGTCCAGCGGGGACCCGGCGCGCGCCGCGGCGCTGGCGAGTGGACCGTGCACGCCGACCACGTCGGAGGCGGTGTTCACCTGCGAGTAGCGCTGCAGCGTGCTCTGCAACTGCTGCGTGTCGCCGGCGTTCAGCTGGCCGGCCAGCTCCTGGGACATCCCCGCTGCGAAGGACGCCAACGACTTCTGCTGGCCCGCCACCAGGTTGACGACGATGCCCGCCTTGTCGGTGGCGCGCTGCGAGGCCTGGATGCTGTTCTCACGGCTGGCCAGCGAGAGCGGGATGACCGCGATCAGCACCCCGGCGACGGCGATGATGATCGCGAACTTTGCGGAGAAGTTGAGCCTGGCCCACACCCTCGGAGCGTGGAGGCGCCGCATCACTGGCGGCGCCTCGCCAGCAGGTCGGTGCCCCCGAGGAGGATGGCGGCGACGACGGCGAATGCGCCGGCGCAACGGTGGTCGGTGCCGGCATCGGGGCCGCGGCCTCCGTGAACGGACGCCGCCGCCGCCGGCGTCGCTGTCGCGGCGAGCAGCGCGCAGGCAGCCACCGCCGGCACGACCGCGTCAACCGATCTCAGCGAGCCGGTGCATCGGCGTGGTTGCGGAGTGTCCTCCGCCGGAAGCTGGATTGGTGGTTGGATGGGCATGTGCCTCGCTCGCAAAGATCGTACCGCCCGCCCCTGCGCGGCCCCTGTGACCGTTTGGTCACGAAGCAGCGCCATAGCTGTCTGAGGCCGCCGCCCGAACATCGCACCGACTGCCGTACGCTGCGCCAATGCCCGTGGTCGTGATCAGCTTCGTGGACGGCGAGGTGCTCCACGCGGAGATACCCGAGCTCACCTTTGACATGCCCGTCGTCGAGGCCGAAGTGCGCGGCGTCGAGCCCAACAACCAGCGCGCCATCCTGCCGCTCACGGCGATCACCCAGATGGTCCTGGGCGTCCCCGAGGCCGCCCCTCCCGACGAGGAGGTCGAGGGGTGGGACCGGGCCGCGTTCCACTTCATCGACGGCCAGGTGGTGCGCGCCTCGATCGCACCCGGCGCGCAGTTGGGACGCCATGGCGGGATCTGGAGGATCGTCATCCCCGGCGGCTCCGACCTGATCACGCTGGCGATCCCGTACTGCGCCCTCAAGGGCGTCTTCCAGGTACGCCAGTGGGACAGCCGGCCGCTCGCGGAGCGGGGCGGCGGGGACCGGATCGACACCGTCACCCGGGTGCTGGCGGAACGGGAGCGACACCTCGAGGAGCTGGCCACGCCCGAGCAGCGCCGCCCGCTGATGAGCCGGATGGGGCGCCGACGCACGCCCTAGTGGCACCGCGACGCCGCCCAGCGCGTGGCCCGATGGTACCGTCTCTCCCGTGTCGCTCAGCCCAACGCTGACGGAGCCCCCGCTGGACGCCTCCGGGATGACCCCGCCGGGTCGCCTCATCAACCGCCGCAACGTCCTCTCGCTGATCGCGGCCGCCCTCATCGTCGCGCTGGCGGTGTGGCGAGCCCCGATCAACTGGGCCGACGCGTGGTCGCGCATCCGCCACGCCAACGTCCTGTACTACCTCGCCGCCCTGGCGATGTACCAGGCCACCTTCATCGTCCGCGGATGGCGGTGGAAGCTGCTCCTCCGCAACGCCGGCGAGGACCGGCCGACCGCGTCCCTCATCCCCATCGTGGTGGTCTCGTTCTTTGTCAACTGCGTTGTTCCTGCCAAGATGGGCGACATCTATCGCGCCTACCTGGCGCGCATCCGCCAGCGCGTCCCGGCGACGCGAGCGCTGGGCACTATTATCGCGGAGCGCCTGCTCGACCTCGTCGTGCTGATGGCACTGCTGCTCATCGCCGGCGCCATCGTCTTCCACGACCGCGCCCCCGGGGTGCTGATCCCCTACCTAGTGGTGGGCGTCGCCGTATGCGCCGCCGGGATCGGGGCCATCGTGGTGATGCGCGCCGGGCGTGGCCAGCGCCTGCTGCGGCTGCTGCCCGAGGCGATCTTCCACCGGTACGAAAGCTTCCGGATGGGCACCGTCGAATCCTTCCGCAACCTGCCGGTGCTGGTGTCGCTGACGGCGGTGGTGTGGGGCATGGAGAGCGGCCGGCTCGCGCTCGTCGTCTTCGCACTCGGTCAGGGCGGATCGCTCGGCGCTGCGCAGCTGCTGCTCATCGCGCTGGTCGCGGCGCTGCTCACCACCGTGCCGTTCCTGCCCGGCGGGCTCGGCCTGGTCGAGGCCGGGATGGTGGGCGTGCTCATCAGCGTCGGCGGCGTCGATCACAGCGCCGCACTCTCGATCGCGCTGCTGGACCGCAGCATTAGCTACGGCAGCGTGGTGGTGATCGGCGCCGTGGTCTTCGCCGTCACCCACGTGCGCGTCCCCAAGGTGCCCGACACGACGCTGACCGAAGCCACCCCATGAAGGCACTGGTCACGGGGGGAGCAGGGTTCATCGGCTCGACCCTCGTCGACGCGCTGCTGGCGGATGGCGCGCGCGTCACCGTCGTCGACGACCTCTCCCGGGGACGGCGCGACCAGGTGGCAGCGGCGGCGACCTTTCATCAGCTCGACATCGTCGATGACCGCCTCGTCGAGCTGATCGCGGCGGTCACCCCCGATGTGGTTTTCCACGAGGCGGCGCAGATCGACGTGCGCCGCTCCGTCGGCGAGCCGATGTTGGACACGCGGATCAACGTGCTCGGCACGGTCAACCTGCTCCAGGGGTGCGTCCTGGCGGGAGTGCGCCGCCTCGTGTTCGCGTCCAGCGGCGGGGCCATCTACGGCGACACCGAGGTCATGCCGACACCGGAGTCGCACCCGGCCGCACCGGCCTCGGCATACGGCGCGGCCAAGCTCTCCGGCGAGACGTACGGGGGAGTGTTCGCCAAGCTCTACGGGCTCGAGTTCGTGGCGCTGCGCTACGCCAACGTGTACGGCCCGCGCCAGGATCCGCACGGCGAGGCCGGCGTCGTCGCCATCTTCGCGCAGCGGCTGATCAAGGGCGAGGAGCCGCTGATCAACGGGGACGGGGGCCAGACCCGCGACTACGTGCACGTCGATGATGTCGTCGACGCCAACCTCCGGGCGGCGCAGACCGCCAACCTCGGCGCCTACAACATCGGCACCGGGCGCGAGTGCGACGTCAACGAGCTGTACCTGCACATCGCGCGCGCTGCCGGGGTTGAGAGCGAGCCACGGCATGGCCCCGCCAAGCCAGGCGAGCAGCGTCGCTCATGCCTTGACATCAGCCGCGCCGCCGAGCTGCTCGACTGGCAGCCCCGCACCGGGCTCGAGAAGGGCATCGCCGGCACCGTCGGGTGGTTCGCCGCCCGCGGTGGCGTTGACTAGCGGGCCCGCCTCAGCGCAGCAGCGGGCGGCGTGCTCGCAGAGCACCAGCATCGCCTGCGCGAGCCCCGGCCCGGGTGGGCCGGCCTCGAGCATCCGCCACGCCCACGCGGCGTCCTCGGTGGCGGCGATCAGCAGCGCGCGCGCCGCGGCCTGCGCGTCGTCGAGCTGGGAGTCGGGAGGCAGGCCGTCGAGCGTCTGCTGGATGGCGGCGGTGCGACGGCGCCCGGCTCGCGCGGTGTCGTCATCGTGCGGCGCGCCCGGCACGGCGGCGGACAGCGCGGCCTGGAGGTTCTCGAGCGAGCCGGACAGCTCGGCGTGGAGCGAGCGCAGCAGTGCAGCCGGGTCGATGGGTCGTGAGGAGGCTCCGCCGAGGGCACGATAGGCGCTGACCAGCACCAGGATGACGGCCACGATGGCGATGATGTAGACCGCCATGGCGGTCTTACTTGTAGCGGAAGGTGATCCGCCCGCGCGTCAGATCGTACGGGCTGAGCTCGACGCGCACCTTGTCGCCGATGAGGATGCGGATATAAAATTTCCGCATCTTGCCCGCGGTGTAGGCGAGCACCTCCTGGCCAGTGAGCAGCTTGACCTTGAACATCGCGTTGGGCAGCGGCTCGACGACGGTCGCGTCCATCTCGATCGTCTCCTCCTTGACCTCGGCAGCCTCGGCTGCGGCCGCCGGGTCGCGGCGGCGCGCGGGACCGCGGCGGCGGGCGCCGCCGGGGCGAGGTGGACGTCGTGCCAAAGAGATTCTCCCGAGGATGAGGCGCACAGGCGGCCCGCGGAACCAACCGAGGGTAGCACGGCCGCTGGGAGTGCCGCGGCTGGGAAATCCGAACTCGCAGGTAGACTCTGGCAGATCAACGAGGGAGGCCAGATGTCCGATCAGCGTAGTCAGTCCGGCTCGCCATTCCTGCGCGCGCTCAGCGAGCGCGTGCTGGTCTTTGACGGCGGCATGGGCACCGGACTGCAGTCGCTGGAGCCCACCGCCGCGGATTTCGGCGGCGCCGCCCTCGAGGGATGGATGGACGGGCTGGTCCTCCATGCCCCCCACCTGGTCGAGACGGTGCATCGCTCGTTTCTCGAGGTCGGGTGTGACGTGGTGGAGACGGCGACCTTCCAGGCCACCCGCCTGCGTCTCGCCGAGTGGGGCCACGCGGACCGCACCCTCGAGCTGAACCGGGCCGCGGCGGCGCTGGCGCGGCGCCTCTGCGACGAGTACAGAACTGCGGCCCACCCGCGCTTCGTGGCCGGCAGCATGGGGCCCACCGGGTTCCTGCCGTCGTCGAGCGACCCGGCTCTCTCGAAGATCACCTTCGCCCAGCTGGTCGAGACGTTCGAGGAGCAGGCGCGCGGCCTGGTCGAGGGCGGCAGCGACCTCCTCATCATCGAGACCGCGCAGGACATCCTCGAGGTGCGGGCCGCGATCTTCGGCTGCCGCGACGCATTCGCGCGCACCGGCACCACCCTGCCGCTGCACGTGTCGGTCAGCCTGCTCGATAGCAGCGGCACGATGCTGCTGGGGACGTCGCCGGGCGCAGTGGTGGCCATCCTCGATTCGCTCGGTGTCGACGTCATCGGGCTCAACTGCTCCACAGGTCCGGAGCTGATGCGCGAGGGCATCCGCGTGCTCGCGGAGCGCAGCTCGGTGCCGGTGGCGTGCATCCCCAACGCCGGCATCCCCAGCAATGTCGGCGGCCGCGCCCATTTCCCCCTCGGCGCCGTCGACATGGGCGTGCACCTCGAGGACTTCGTGCGCCGGCTCCGTGTCGGCGCCGTCGGCGGGTGCTGCGGGACCACCCCGGAGCACATCGCCGAGCTGGTGCGGCGCGTCGGCGACCTGCCCACGCCACAGCGCACCGCCGACGGCATCCCCCGGCTGGCGAGCGCCATGAGCGACGTCGAGCTGCGCCAGGTGCCCGCCCCGCTTCTCATCGGCGAGCGCGTCAACTCACAGGGGAGCCGCGCGGTCAAGCGGCTGCTCCTCGCCGACGACTACGACGGAATTGTGGCGGTCGGGCGCGGCCAGTCGGAGGGCGGCGCCCACGCGCTCGACATCTGCGTGGCGATGACCGAGCGCAACGACGAGGCGGAGCAGATGGCATCGGTGGTGCGCGGCCTGGAGATGGCCGTGGACGCGCCCCTGATCATCGACAGCACCGACGCGGCGGTGATCCGCGCCGCCCTCGAGGTCAACCCCGGTCGCGCCGTCGTCAACAGCGTCAACCTCGAGAACGGGCGCACCCGCTGTGAGAACGTGCTGCCGCTGGTGCGCGACCACGGCGCGTGCGTGATCGCGCTCACCATCGACGAGCAAGGCATGGCCAACACCGCGGACCGCAAGCTGGCGGTGGCGACACGCATCCGTGACATCGCCTGCGACGAGTTCGGCCTGCAGCCATACCAGATCCTCTTCGACGCACTGACCTTCACGCTCGCCACCGGGGAGCGCGAATACATCGACTCCGCGCACCAGACCATCGACGGGATCCGGCGCATCAAGGACGCACTGCCCGGCGTGCTCACCGTGCTCGGCGTCTCCAATGTGTCGTTCGGCCTGTCGGTGGCGAGCCGTCCCGTGCTCAACAGCGTCTTCCTCTACCACTGCGTCCAGGCCGGCCTCGACGCCGCCATCGTCAACCCCGCGCACATCACCCCGTACGCGGAGATCGGTGCCGCCCAGCGCGAGCTTGCCGAGGACCTCGTGTTCAACCGTCGCGAGGACGCCCTGGCGCGCTACATCGGGCATTTCGACGGCGCCGAGGCAGTCGCGGCCGACACATCCGCCGACCCGTTCGCCGGGATGGAGCCGCCCGAACGTATCCACGCCCAGATCCTGCAGCGGCGTCGCGACGGCATCGAGGAGCAGATCGACCTCGCCGTCGCCGGCCGCGACCCCGTCGAGGTGCTCAATCAGGTGCTGCTGCCGGCGATGAAGGAGGTGGGCGACCGGTTCGGGGCCGGCGAGCTGATCCTTCCCTTCGTCCTGCAGAGCGCCGAGGTGATGAAGCGCGCCGTCGGTCAGCTGGAGAAGTACCTCGACCGCATCGACGGAACCTCCAAGGGCACCGTGGTGCTGGCCACGGTGTACGGCGACGTGCACGACATCGGCAAGAACCTGGTCAACACCATCCTCAGCAACAACGGGTACACCGTACATGACCTCGGCAAGCAGGTACCGCTGACCACGATCATCGAGCGCGCCGTCGACGTGGACGCCGACGTCATCGGGCTCAGCGCGCTGCTGGTCAGCACCAGCAAGCAGATGCCACTGTGCCTTCACGAGCTGGCGTCGCGCGGATTGAGCTTTCCGGTGATCATCGGCGGAGCCGCCATCAACCGCGGATTCGGACGGCGCATCCTCACCCTGGACAGCGGCGAGGCCTACGACCCCGGCGTCTTCTACTGCAAGGACGCGTTCGAGGGCCTCGACACCGTCGACCAGCTGCTCGACGAGCCGCGCCGCACCGCGCTCATCGAGCGGGCCCGCACCGAGTCCGTGCAGCAGCGCGAGCGCGACAGTGAGCGCGAGGCTCGGCGTCATGCCGCCACCGCGTCGGACGGGGCGGCGCCGGCGGCCCGCAGCGAGACGCGCACCGACGTCGCCGTCCCGGTGCCGCCGTTCTGGGGCTCCCGCGCGCTGATGGACATCCCGCTCGACGAGGTGGTGCCCTGCATCGACCGCAACTCGCTGTTCAAGATGAGCTGGCAGTTCCGCGGCGTCCACGACCCGGATCAGTGGGCCCGGTTGCTCGAGGAGGAGCTAGAACCACGCCTGGCACGCTCCATCGACGAGGCGCGGCGCGGCGACTGGCTGCGGCTCCACGCCGTGTATGGCTACTGGCCGGCGCTGGCCGACGGCGACTCCGTGGTGGTGTACGACCCCGAGCGCCAGGACGTCGAGATCGCTCGCTTCGCCTTTCCCAGGCAGAGCGCCCAGAACCGGCTGTGCCTCGCCGACTACGTGCGCCCGCTGAGCGAGGCGGGCGCCGGCGAGCGCGACGTGATCGCGCTGCAGCTGGTCACCACCGGGCCCGGGGCGTCAGAGCTGAGCGCGCGGCTGCAGCAGGACAGCGAATACGACGACATGCTCCGCGTGCACGGGTTCGCCACCCAGATGGCCGAGGCCACGGCTGAGTGGCTGCACGCCCGCATCCGCGCCGAGCTACTGCTGGACGCGGACCGCGGCCGGCGCTACTCGTGGGGATACCCGTCCTGCCCGGACCTCGAGGACCACCAGACGTTCTTCGGGATCGTCCCAGCAGACCTGGTCGGGGTCTCTCTGACCGAGGGGTTTCAGCTGGTCCCGGAGCAGTCGACCGCCGCGATCGTCCTACACCACCCGGAGGCGCGGTACTTCGCGGTGTACGGCGGCGGTGGCGAGGGACCGGGCGCGCCCGAGGCGGGGCCGCGCGAGGTGGCGGCCACTCAGTCCCGGTAGCGGTCGATGAGGTGGTTCTCCTGGGCCCACTGCTCGCGGTACCAGTGACAGGTCGCGGGCTCGCTGATGCAGGGCGGGACAGGGTGGCGACCCGTGAAGCTGTGGGTGCGGTGGTCGACGTGGCAGTCGGCCTTGTAGCGCGTCAGCAGACCGAAACCGGCACGCTCGCGGAGGATCTGCTCGAGGTAGGGACAGCGCTGCAGCGGGATGGTGCGACGCGGTCGGGCAGGGGGGTCATCGTCATCGCGCCACGGCGGTGGCGGATCGGCGCGCACGTGGTCCTGTCGGTGCTCAGGCCGCGAGCATGGACTGGATGCGCGAGGCGAGCTCCTTGATCTTGAAGGGCTTGGCGAGCGTCTGGACGTTGCCGTACGCCTCGAGCTTGGGCGTCGTGGTGGCGTTGACCAGCGCGCTCACGACCAGGACCTTGGCGGCGGCGCCGTGGTCGGCGCGGATGCGCTCGAGCACCTGTGTCCCGCTCAGCTCGCCCGGGAGCATGAGGTCGAGGAGGACGAGGTCGGGCTTGAAGTCGCTGAAGACGGTCAGCCCCTCGTCGCCGCTCTTGGCGACGCGGACCTCATACCCCTCCATGGTGCAGAGAAGCGATTCGATGTCAGCGAGGGCGTAGTAGTCCTCGATGATGAGTACCTTCTTCATTGCGGTCGCTCGTCAGTGGTCAGAGATCGGGTCTGCAAAGCTGAGTGAGCATAGCAAGCACCCCCGAAGGTGCGGCCACGGTGCGACAGAAGCGTCACCGTGGGTGCTCAACCAAGCTCAGACGTCGCGGTCGATGATCGTGGCCGTGCCGAGGCCGCCGCCGCAGCACATGGTCTCCAGGCCGATGCGGGCGTTGCGGCGCTCCAGCTCGTGGAGCAGCGTGATCATGAGGCGGGCACCGCTGGCGCCGAGCGGGTGGCCCAGCGCGATGGCGCCGCCGTTGACGTTGACGCGCTCCATGTCGGGGTGGTGTTCCTTCTCCCAGGCCAGCACCACCGGCGCAAAAGCTTCGTTGATCTCAAAAAGGTCGATGTCGTCAATGGTCAGGCCGCTCCTGTCGAGAACCCGCTTCGTCGCCGGGATCGGGCCGGTGAGCATGGTCACCGGGTCCACGCCCACCGCCGCCTGGGCGCGGATGGTGGCGCGAGGGGTGAGACCGAGCTCGGTTGCCCTCTGGCGCGACATCAGCAGCACAGCCGCGGCCCCGTCGGTGATCTGCGAGGAGTTGCCCGCGTGGAGGATGCCGTCGGGGCGGAAGGAGGGCTGCAGCTGGGCGAGCGTCTCGACAGTGGTGCCGGGGCGGATGCCCTGGTCCTGGGACACCACCTGGCTCTCGCCGTTCTCGCCGACGACGATCGGGGCGATCTCGCGGTCGAAGTGCCCAGCGGCCTGGGCGGCGGCGGCGCGCCGCTGCGAACAGCTGGCGAACGCGTCGGCCTGCTCGCGGGTGATCCCCCACTGTGCGGCGATCATCTCGCCGGCGAGGCCCTGGTTGACCAGGTCGTAGAGCTCGAGCAGCTCCGGCGGGAAGGGGGTGCCCGGCCCCTGCAGCACGGTGCTGCCCATGGGCACGCGGCTCATGCTCTCGACACCGGCGGCGATAGTGACATCGCACGCGCCCGCCTGGATGAGGTTGGCAGCGAAGTGCACGGCCTGCTGCGACGAGCCGCACTGCCGGTCGACGGTGGTGGCGGCGACCTCGACAGGGAATCCCGCGAGCAGCACCGCCTGGCGGGCGACGTTGATCGACTGCTCACCGGTCTGGCTCACGCACCCCATGACGACGTCCTCGACCATGGCGGGGTCGACGCCGGCGCGACCGACCACCTCGCGCAGGACGTGCGCCGCGAGCTTGAGTGGATGAACGTGGCGAAGATCGCCGTTCTTCTGGTTACCTCGGCCCAGCGGCGTGCGCACCGCGTCGATGATCACGACGTCGCCCATGGAAATCTCCTTCTCCTTGGTCCGGCCGCCAACGATAGCAGCGGCGGTCAAGCACGCGGCTCGGGTGGTCACCGCGCGTGTCAGCCGAGGCGATACACCACCACCGTGAGGTACGGCGGCGGCGGCGCGCCGAGAGCCAGCGCGGCGGCGGGCGTCACCTCGCTGAAGAGCATCTGCGCGTGCGCGGGGGCGGGGTCGGCGGCGCTGAGTACGGCGATCGCCCCGGGTCGCGAGGGCGGCTTGGCGCCGTCGATGAGTTGCATGTCCAGGGCGGCGAGTAGGGGCGTTGCCGAGTCCGGCGTGAACGTCGCGGGGGGTGCGGGGCGGAAGGCGAAAGCCGCTTGGATGTACAGCTGGTCGAGTGACTGCGACAGCAGCAGGGGTGTGCCGCCGGTCAGCGCCTCCGCCCGGGTGATGGCGTCGATCTCGCCGGCGTCGAACGCGACCGCGGACCTCACCGGCCAGGTGGCGTACATGTCGATGGTGAACAGGGCGCCCTGGACGGCGAGCACGGCGGCCGCGATGGCGTAGGCCGGCCGTCGGGAGGCGCCCAGGCGCTCGCGCAGCAGGATGATCCCCTCGACGGCGAGCACGAGCAGGAAGGGCAGCGTCACCGCCGCCCTGACGGCGTGGGGAACGCTCTCTTCGGTGAGCGCGGCGCTGACCGGGGCGAGCAGCAGGCCGAGCAGCAGGAAGCGTATGAACGGCTCGGTGCGGCGGCGCCACGCCGCGACCAGGCCGGCGAGCACCAGGGGCAGCGTGACCCAGAGCAGCATCCCGCCGAACTGCGTGTTGTGACGGGGATTGTGGTCACCGGTGAGGAAGAGGAAGTCGGGACCGAAGTAGGTCAGGTAGTTGCCGGCAAAGCGCCCCAACACGGTCAGCGGGGGCGCGCCGTCAGCGGCGATGCTGATGAGGCTGAAACGCGCCGTCAGCGCGCCGGGGTGCATCAGGTTCCACGCGCCGAGGGCGAGATATGCGGCGCCGATCGGGATCATTGTGGCCAGCCAGGCGCCGACCCGACGGCGGCGCCAGCACTCCGCGGCAACCAGCGCGACCGTGAACAGGACGACCGCCACGCGCCCGGTGCTGTAGGCGAACACCGCGATTCCGAGCAGGCATCCCGCCGCGATGTACCAGGCGGTGCGTCCGCCGTTCTGGGCGATCGACAGGCACCAGAGAGCCGCAGACACGACGGCGAGCATCGAGATCACCTCGAAGCCGACGCGGCTCTCCACGGTGAGCCAAGGCGTCAGACCAGCCAGCGCGACAGCGAGCACGGTGATCGGCAGCGAGCGGCTGCGACGCCACGCGATCAACGCGACGAACAGGCAGGTAAGCATGCCGAAGAGCGCCGCGGGAAGGCGCTCGGTGGCGACGGTGAGCGGGAGGATCCTGAGCAGCGCGCTGAGCGTGTAGATGTAGACTGGGTTCTTGTACTCGCCGAAAGCGGTGAAGTACAGAGGAAGATGGGCGCCGTGCTCGTCGACGCCGTGCGTGCTGATCGCCCACGCGTTGTAGCCGATCGACGTCTCGTCGACGTAGGCGCCCACCGGAGCACTGTCCAGCGAGCTCAGGTTGCGAACCACGATGAGGACCGCCACGACCGCGACGGCCGCGCCCCAGAGGACGCGGCGGCCGGGGGCGCGAATCACGAGCTGAACGTGAACCGGCCGAGGTGCAGCCATGGCGCCAGCGTGGCGCCGAAGTAGCCGCGGGAGGCGAGCCGCTCCGACCCGATGGCACGGACATCGGACAGCGCATCGACAATGCTCTGGGTGAACCTCAGGTCGCGAACAGGCCGGACGACATGGCCCTTCTCGATGAGGAACGTGCCGTCCCTGGTCATGCCCGTGATGATGGTCGCCAGCGGATGGACCGGACGGACGTACCAGAAGCGGGTCACCAGGAGGCCGTGGTCGCAGGCGACGATCATCGATTCCGGGTCGGCGTCACCGGGTGCCAGGCAGAGGTAGTGCGGTAGCGGCCCGTCACTGTTGGGTTGTGGGAAGGAGTGGCCGGTGGTGGCGACGCCGGCCCGCTTGGCGGTCACCGAGTCGTGCACGACGGCGTTGCACACCCCGGCGTCGATGATGGTCACCGGTCGTGTGGTCGCGCCCTCGCCGTCGAATGGCAGCGGCGCCAGCTCAGGCAGTCGCACGTCGTCGGTGAGGGTCACGGACTTGCTCATCAACCGTTCGCCGAAGCGCATGAAGCTGCGCTGCTCGAGGACCGAGAGTCCGCCCAGCCCGATGAGCCCAAGGTACTCGAGCATCTCGGCGACGGCGTACGGGCTGAGGACGACCTGGTAGGTGCCGGGGTCGACCGGCTGCGCACCCTGGTTGCGAGAACAGCGTTCGGTGACCTCGTCGGCAAGGGCGCCGGCGTCGATCGCTCCCGCGTCGGCGGCGTGCCGGGCGCCGTATGCAGACCCGTCATCGCCCCGGCACACGGCGATCAGCTCGGCGACGCTGTGTCGCGCGGCACGCCGCAGGCCGGCCGTGCTGACCATGGCCACGGTGGTGGCGACCGTCTCGCACGTTCCGTAGGCGCGCTGACCGCGCGCCGCCGCCGCCGCGCACACCGCCGCCACCCGGTCGGCACGGTCCTCGGGTGTCACCGCGACGGTTGCGTCGCTGTACCCGGACTCGTCGTCCGCGCCACCGTCAGGAGTGAGGATGTGCACCGGGTCACCCTGGGGCGAGTGGCTGCGAATCGCCTCGGCGGTCTCGACCAGCGAGGCGGCGCCGTCGACACCGGCCACCTGCATCTCGGCGACACCGGAACGACCGTCGCGCACCAGTCGGAGGCGCAGGCGCAGCGTGCGATCGGCGACGTTCTGGTGGATGCCACCGTTTGCGTATCGGGTCAGCGCGGTGGACGACTCGGTGACTGTCACCTCCGCCTCGGCGCCCGCGGGTGCGCGCTCGAGGACCCCGTCGGCGATGGCGAGAAGCTCCTCGCGAGAGCGCAGCTCGGAGGTCACGCCGGACGGACCGCGACGTTCTGGAAGCGGCAGGGGGCCGCACCGTGACCGACATGCATCACCTGGCCGGGCTGTCCCTTGCCGCAGTTGATGACGCCGTACATCCGCCACTCCGCGGGCCCACCGACGGCGTCGCACGAGTTCCAGAATTCCGGTGTGCTCCCGCTGTACAGGGGGTTGCGCACCAGGCGGACGCGGCGGCCATCCCGGATCTCCCAGCCCGCCTGGGTGCCGAACTGGAAGTTGAGGCGCCGGTCATCGATGCTCCAGGAGCGATTTGTCTGCAGGTAGACACCGTGCTCGGTGCCGGCGATCATCTCCTCGAGGGTGGACTGGCCGGGCTCGAGATTGATGTTGGTCATGCGGATCAGCGGTAGCCGGTTCCAGCTCTCCGCGCGCACAGTGCCACCGCTGAGCGCGTCGAACTGGGCAGCGGTCTCGCGAGAGGTCAGGTAGCCGGTAAACAGTCCCTGGTCGATGAGAAGGGTGCGCTGCGCGGCGACGCCCTCGTCGTCGTAGGCGAAGGTGCCGAGCCCACGCGGGCTGGTGGCGTCCGCGCTGATGGTCACGTGCTCGCTGCCATAGCGAAAGCTGCCGAGCATCTCGGGCATCAGGAACGAGGTGCCCGCGTACGCGGCCTCGAAGCCGAGCACACGGTCGAGCTCGGTGGGATGGCCACAGGACTCGTGCACCTGCAGCGCCGCCTGGGTAGCGTCGAGGATCACGGTCATTCTCCCCGCCGGGCAGAGATCGGCCTCGAGCAGCGCCACCGCCTCCTCGGCGATCTCGCGCCCATTACCCGCCAAGTCCATCTCCTCGATGACCTCCCAGCCGGCGGTGAGTTGCTGGCGTCCGAAGCTGTTGGGAAAGCTGCGTGTCTGTACCTCCCCGTCGCCGGTGGCGGTGGCGTCGAGGCCACCACCGGTCTCGATGATGGTCTGCTCGATCCGGGAGCCCTCGCTGCTGGCGAACAGTTGGCGGTGACGCACGGCTCCGAGAGCTCCGATACGGGTGGTCACGCCAGGAACGTCCATGGCGGCGTCAGCTGCCAGCAGAAGCTGGATCTTGCGGTCCAGCGATACCGCGAACGGGTCGGTGATCACCGGGGTTGTGTAGGTCGCTGTCACCGACGGCACCGGTGCGAGTCGAACCGGGGCCACAGAGGTGCGCGCAGACGCCCTGGCAATGCGGACAGCCAGCCGGGCTGCGGTCTCGAGGCCATCGGCATCGGTGCGCTGCGTGCCGCAGAAACCCCAGGCACCATCGACGAGAACGCGCACGCCGGAGCCCGCATCCTCGAACTGGATGACGTTGTTGACCTGGCCGTTCTTCACGGTGACGGACTGGGTTGTGCGCTCCACCACCCGGGCATCTGCGTACGTTGCACCCGCCGCGTGGGCGGCATCCAAGAGGCGCTCGGCGATGTCACGCATGCTAGGTCAGGCCGTGAGCTAGAGCGCGACCTTGGCCGCGATCTCCGCCACCGCCTTGGTGTCCGAGAAGTGACAGGCGGCGAGGTGGTTGGGCTTGCGGTCCTTCGGTTCGAAGATCGGCTCCTGATCGGTGCAGATCTGCTGAGCGAGCGGGCACCTCGTGTGGAAGCGGCAGCCCGACGGCGGATTGATGGGCGAGGGCACGTCCCCCTTGAGCAGGAGACGTTCCCTCCGCAGCGTCGGGTCGGGAATGGGCACGGCGCTCAGCAGTGCCTGTGTGTAGGGATGGCGCGGATTGCGGTACAGCTCGTCCGCCGGGGCCAGCTCGACCAGCTTGCCCAGGTACATGACCCCAACTCTGTCGCTGATGTGCTCGACCACCGAGAGGTTGTGCGAGATGAAGATGTAGGTGAGCCCGAACTCCTCCTGCAGGTCCTTGAGCAGGTTGAGCACCTGCGACTGAATGGATACGTCGAGCGCCGACACGGGCTCGTCGGCGACGACGAATTCCGGTTGCAACACCAGCGCGCGGGCGATCCCGATTCGCTGGCGCTGGCCGCCGGAGAACTCGTGCGGATAACGGTTGATGTAGTAGCGCCTAAGCCCGACTCGTTCGAGCGTCTGTGACACGATCCTCTCCCGGTCGGCCGCGTGACGGACTCCGAAATTGAACAGGCCCTCGCCGATGATGTCTCCCACCGGAAGACGAGGATTGAGCGACGCGTACGGGTCCTGAAAGATGATCTGCATCTTCGCCCGATAGGCTTTGAGGTCCTTGTAGTCGAGCGCACGAAGGTCGACGCTCCGATACACCAGGGAACCCGACGTCGCCTCGATGAGGCGGATGAGCAGCCGGCCCATCGTGGTCTTACCGCATCCCGATTCACCGACGATGCCGAGGGTCTCCCCCTCCTGGATGGTGAAGCTGACGTCGCTGACCGCCTGCACCACGTCGCCGCTGCCGGTCACCGCGTTGCCCTTGACCGGGAAGTTCTTGACGAGGTTGCGCACCTCGAAGAGAGGAGCACGTATGGGGGCGTCGACGGGTGCAGGAAGCTGGCCGACGGGCGCGGTCGGTGGCGGCGGGCCCTGGGTCACCCGGTCAATTCCTCAGCGAGTGGACTGCTCGGATCGAAGACGATCTCCGAACCACGAACCTCGTCCTGCTTGCGCGTGTAGAGGTAGCAGGCAGCGAGATGGTCGGGATCGACAATGTCAAGTGCAGGAAACGCCGTGTCGCACATGTCGAAGCGATAGGGACAGCGCGGCGCAAAACTGCATCCCGGGGGAAGGTTGAGCGGATGGGGCACCACCCCCTGGATGGCATTGAGTCGCTTGCCGATCTTCTCGCGCGAGGGCATGGAGGCGAGCAACCCTTGCGTATACGGGTGTTTGGCCCGGGCGAAGATATCGTACACCGACGCCGATTCGACGATTTTACCCGCGTACATCACGGACACGGTGTCGGCCGTTTCTGCGATGACGCCGAGATCATGGGTGATCATGATGATGCCCATATTCTCGGTGCGCTTCAGCTCGTCGAGCAGCGCGAGTATCTGGGCCTGGATGGTGACGTCCAGCGCCGTGGTGGGCTCGTCGGCGATGAGCAGGCGTGGATTGCACGCCAGCGCCATCGCGATCATGACGCGCTGGCGCATGCCGCCTGAGAGCTGGTGGGGGTAATCCTGCACGCGCTGCTTGGGAGATGGGATGCGGACCTTCTCGAAGAGCTCAACGATGCGCACCCGAGCCTGCCTGTCACTGATGCCGAAGTGGCGCATCAGGCTGTCGCGGATCTGATCGCCAACCTTGAGCACGGGGTTCAGAGCGGTCATCGGCTCCTGGAAGATCATCGAGATGTCGTTGCCGCGGACATCCTCCATCTCCTCGTCGGAGAGCTCGAGCAGGTTGCGGCCCTGGAACAGGATGCGACCGGCGACGGTCCGCCCCGGCTTGCTCAGCAGACGCATGATCGACAGCGACGTCATGCTCTTGCCGCAGCCGGACTCGCCGACGATTCCGAGGGTTTGGCCCGGCTGTACCGAGAAGCTGATGCCGTCAACCGCCTTGACGACGCCGTCGTTGGTGAAGAAATGGGTGCGCAGACCCTCGACGGCGAGCAGCGGCTGGCCAGGAACCAGTTCGGCTCGCGCCGCGCTTCGCGGCAGGACGAACAGGTTCTCCGGGGGGTGGTCGCCGATGAAACCGACGGCGAATGCACCGGCCAGGGAGCCGGTGAACTGCAGCGTCACGATGACCGTGGCCGCGAGCGCCACGTCCACCAGTCCCACCTTCGAGGAGGCCGCAGTGACGATGAGGGCGGCGACCAGCAGTAGCCACTCGAGCGCGACCAGGCGTCGCCGTGAGGGGTTGTTCAGCGCGGGGAGGCCGCGAGCCGACAGCACCAGCAGGACGCCGACGGCGACAGCAACGAGACCGCCGAAGACCATGTACCCACCGGAGCCCGTGAAGCCGATCACCAGGAGGGCCAGGCCGCCGAGCACGTTGAGGGCGCCTTGCACGATCGCGATGGCCGCGATGACGCTGAGGATGCGCGGCGGCGCCTCCGCCTCCTGACCCATCAGCGCTCGAACGACCGCGGGTCAAAGGCGTCGCGCAGAGCGTCGCCGACGTAGGCGAAGCACAGGACCGTGGTCAGGATTGAGACTCCCGGCCAGAAAGCGTAGAGGAAGTCATTGTGGGCGGTTGTTGCGATGTAGCCGCCGTCGAGCAGCGCTCCCCAGGTGGCGGTCGGAATGCCGATTCCGAGCCCGAGGAAGGAGAGGGCCGACTCGAGCAGGATGGCGCCGACAACCGCGAAGGTCGCCGACACGATGATCGGACCGAGCGCGTTGGGCAGGATGTGGCGGAGGATGGTGCGCATGCGCGTCGTGCCCAGCGCTCGCGCGGCCTCAACGTACTCCTTCTCGCGAAGGCTCAGCACCACGGACCGGATGATGCGCGAGGTACTTGGCCAGGAGATGAAACCAATGGCCAGGATGACGCCGGTGACCGGCGATACCCCCGCCGCCACCAGGATCTTGCTGACCAGGATGAGCAACACGATCCCCGGGATGCCGAGCAGCGCGTTGGTGAGCAGAGTCACGATACCGTCGACGAAGCCGGCCACGAAACCGCTGATGGCGCCGAGCGTGGTGGCGATGATGATGGTCAGGATCATCGCGAAGAGACCCACCTCGAGCGAGATCTGGCCACCGAGAAGGGTGCGCGTGAAGAGGTCGCGGCCGATCTCGTCGGTGCCGAAGGGATGCGCCAGCGAGAGGCCCGCGTAGGCGTTGCCGGCGTCCGGCACATTGGGCGGCAGGAACAGCGGCACCAGGAAGCAGGACGCGGTGATGAACGCGATCACCGCGATCGCCAGCAAGGCGATCCTGCGACTCCGGAAGCGGCGCCAGACCAGCGAGTAGTAGCCCACCTCTCTGGTGGTCTCGAAATCGATGGCCGAGGCGGGCGCGACCGCCGGTGCCCGGGGGTCGGGCAGGAGGGCGGCCGTGTCGACGCTCATGCCCGTTTCCCAAAGGTTATTCGCGGGTCGGCGAGCGTGTACGCGAGGTCGGCGATGATGTTGCCGATCACCACCAGGCTGGCCAGCACCAGCATGATGCCCACCACGGTGATCAGGTCTCCGCTCTCCGCCTGGTTCACAGTCAGTTGTCCCATGCCGTGCCAGTTGAAGACGAACTCGGTGATGATCGCCCCAGCGAAGAGTTGCGGGATCTCGAGGCCGGCCAGGGTGATGATGGGGAGGAGTGAGTTCCGGAATGCGTGCCGCATGATCACCGCGTAGCCCGTGAGACCCTTGGCCCGGGCCGTTCGTATGTAGTCCTGGCCGAGGACGTCGAGCATGGCGCTGCGCGTGTAGCGGGCGTCCTGGGCGATGCCCTGCACGGCGAGCACGATGACGGGCAGCACCAGGTGCCAGGCCAGGTCGCCGAGGCCGGTCTGCTCGCCGGTGTGCTGCCCGCCCACCGGGAAGATGGCGGAGTGGCCGAGTTGGATGGGCAGGATGGCGAACACGTAGATGAGCATGGACCCGAACCAGTAGTTCGGCATCGAGATCCCGAAGAAGGAGAACCCGGTGACGAAGCTGTCCACCTTGCTGTACGGCTTGACGGCGCTGATGACGCCGACAGGGATGGCGATGAGCATCTGTACGACATACGCGGTGGTCATGAGCACCGCGGTCGGGCCGATGTGGGTGCTGATGGCGTCCCAGACGGTCTGGCTCAACGCTGACGAGTAGCCCAGGTCCGGGGGGATGGCGATGAGCTGGTTGAGGTAGCCTAGGAACTGCACGTAGACGGGGCGATCGATGCCGTAGTGATGCATGATCAACGCTATCTGCGCGGGCGTCTGGTTGCGGACGTTGAGCAGGTGCGAGTACCACTTCTCACCGGGGATCGCGTTGAGGACAAAGTACACGAGCGCGACGATGATGAAGACGGTGAGCGCGCCCAGCACCATGCGCCGCGTGAAGTAACGGAGTCGCGGACCCATCCACTCGGCCACGATGAAGAGGCCGATGCCGACGTCGGCGAGCAGGAGGAGCTTGTGGAGGGCGTCGCGGCCCGTGTCCGGAATCTGGTCGATGGTGAGCAGCGCGTTGGCGCCGAAGTACCAGACCAGGTTGCCGGCGACGATCGCGGCGAGGATCAGCAGCAGGCGGGTTGGCAGGCGCGGGAGTGAGGCCGCCGTGGGTGGCCGAGTGCCGACCAGCGTTGCCATGGCTTCACGCCCTCCGAAGCGCCGTCACTCGAGCCGGGAGATCCCCGCCCTCGGGCCGCTGAGTATAGGAGAGGGCCCCGGTTGCCCGGGGCCCTCCATGTGACCTTTGGTCCGCCGGGCCTATGCCTGGCAGTTGCCGCCGGTGCAGTACCAGTCGAACGAGTTGTAGTCCCACACCAGGTCGTTGTCACGCAGACCCTGCAGCTTGGTGCTGTAGCTGTCGACGGTGACCTGCTGGTAGAGCGGGATCTCCGGGATGATCGCGGCCAGGTCGTGCTCGATGGCCTTGTAGGCAGTGGTGCGCTGGGCCAGGTCGACGGACGTCCGACCGAGGTCGAAGTTCTTGTCGATATCGGCACTGTTGGTGCCGGTAGTGTTCTGACCGTTGCCCTTGTTGGCGGTCGAGGGGATCTGGTTCTCGGTTGGGCAGCTCCCGCCACAGTCAGCGTGGTAGGCGGGGTACCAGCCGTCCGGCTCGGCCGGCGAGCTGACGGTGTTGGTGTACATGCCCAGGTTGAACGAGTGGGTGTAGAGCGGGCCGCCGTCAGCGAAGCTGCCGAAGAAGGCACCGGACTTGAGGTTCGCGTAGGGCGTGGCAACGTTGATGCCGATGGCCAACAGATCGTTGGCGACCAAGACCTCGGTGGCCTCACGCGATGGGTTGCCGCTGGTCGTCCCGATGGTCACCTTGATGCAGGTGCCGTCCTTGAACTTCCGGTAGGGCTGGCCGTCGGGCGCGTTGCCGCAGGCGGCGTCACGGGTGTAGCCCGCGCCGTCGAGCAGCTTGTTGGCGCCCGCCTTGTCGTACGCCGTGGTCGGGATGCTCGGGTCGTCGATGTACTCGATGCCGAGGTACATGAACGCGTCACGCGGGATGCTCGTCTTGCCAGCGGCCTGGTTGTCGATGATCGCCTGGCGGTTGATGCCCTCGAGCATCGCCTTGCGGATCGTCAGGTCGGCGGTGTACGGGTTCTTGTTGACGGCCGGGTTGTCACAGAGCGTCCCGTCGTTGGCGCACATGTTGAGGTCGATCTTCTCAGCGCCGCTGTCCGGGATCGTCTGAACCTTGATCTTCGGCGCCGACGCCGTCGACGCCGTGATCAGGCCCTGCAGGTTGTAGAGGCGCATGTCGAACGCCATGTCGACGTCGCCCGCCTTGGCCGCGTTGACCTCGGAGGTGAGGTCGGCCTCGATCTTGAAGACCAGCTTCTGGATGTGCGGCTGATGGTCCTTGTTCCAGTAGTGCTGGTTGATGACGTAGACGATCTCCTTGCCCTGGGTGTAGCTCTGGAACACGTACGGGCCGGTGCCGTCGATCGCCAGATCGAGGGTCGAGGTGCCCTTGAAGGCAGCCGGGTTGGCCGACGTGAAGTCGAACGTGTTCATCTGCTTCTCAACGTCGGCGTTGCCGGCGAGGGCCTTGTCGAGGACGGATGCGGGGAGGATGCCGTAGGTGCCCGAGCCGAGGCCCAGGTACGGCGCGTAGATCGACTTGAAGTCGATCGTCGCGGTGTACGCGGTGGCGTCCGCGGTGCACTTGATGGTCTGGTCCCAGCCGCTGGTGCTGAGTAGGGCGGTCGGGTTGTTGTTGGTGAGCCCGTACTTGAGGAAGAACATCTGGAACGTGTCGCAGACGTCGGTGGGCCCGAAGGTGCTGCCGTCGTGCCACTTGACGCCCTGGCGGAGCTTCCAGGTCACGCACATACTGGCCTTGGCGTTGGCGCAGCCACTGGTCTTGACGTCGCCGTTGGCCGTGGTCGGAACCTCGGTGGCGAGGTCAGGCGCCCAGTAGTCGGCGAGCGACTTGGCACTGCTCGTCTCGTTCGCCGAGCGGTACCAGAGGAGTCCCTCGGTGACCGGCGAGTCGATCAGATACGAGAAGGTCAGGCTGTCGGTGATGCCGGCGGCGAGGAAGCTGCTGGGCTCCTGCCACACACCGAGGTTGAACGTGCCTCCGGCGACTGCGTTGGGGTCCTGTGTCGCCGGGACGGCCGAGGCGGGGCCTGAGCTCGAGGTGCTGCCTCCACCACACGCGGCGATGAAAAGACTGACGACGCCGACGGTTCCCCACAACCGGCGTCCGAATCGCGATTTGCCCATGCACGCTCTCCCTTGTCGGCCCTTCACGGCCGTTGTTCACCGATCGTGGACATGAGCGTCCCCGGCGGACTGCCATTCTGCGCAGGCCGGCGGCACCCCGCATCCCCCGTTGGGGTGATCTTTTGCGGCTCGGAGCCGGGAATCGGGCCGGCCACCTCTATACTCGCGATCTCAGATCGGGTGAGGTGGCTGTGAGATTCCCGCGGCGGCTGGTCCTGGACCCGCGCCATCGCTTTCGCGACCGACTCCTCGCGGGGATGGTCCTGGTCGCCCTGCTGCCACTTGCCGTGTTCGGGCTGCTCGTCGCCGCCGACCTCGGCGGGATCACCAGCCGCACGGTCGACGAGGCCCACCGGACCATCCGCGGCGACCTCGAGAGCCGCCAGCAGACCGCGGTCACCGACCGCGGCAGGCTGGCGGACGCGCGGCTCGCCGCAATCGCCGCCGAGGTCCGCCAGCTTCGCGACGAGATGACCAGAGCCCTCTCCGCGGTCCCCGCGACAGCCTCGCTGCCCGGCCCGCTGGTCAACGCCGGCGCCGTTGAGTACACCGGATCAGGGTCGCAGACGCTGCTGGCGCGGGTCGGGACCGAGGCCGCCACCGCCCCTGCAGCCCAGGCGGCCGGCTCGCTGGGTACCTCGATGGCTGGGATCCGGCGCGCCTACCCCGAGGTCGAGACCGCGTGGGTCATGCGCCGCAGCATCGGCATGCTCCTCACCGTGCCCGGCTTCGACATCGCCGGCGCGCTCGCCGCCCATCGGCTCACCCCCGCGCTGCCCGAGGTGCGGGGATCACAGGACGTTTTCGCCGCCTCGCAGACACGCATGGCGACCTCCGACGAGGGCTCCACCGACTGGGTGCAGCCCGGCACCCCCCAGTCGGTGCAGGGCCCGTACTGGACTGATGCCTACCCCACCATGGAGGACGGCAACAACGGGGTCACCGTGTGGATGCCGCTGGCCGACGGCGACACCCTGGTCGGGGTCGACGTCTCCCTCACCAAGCTCACCGGGGACATCCTGACCCCCGCTGTGACCGACGCGACCTCCGCTGACGCGATCCTGCTGAGCAGCAGCAACATGGTGCTCGCCGGGACCGGCGACCTCAGCCGCGATTTCTCCTTGCCGGCGCAGGCTGCGGGGGCCTTCCTGTCGACGTCACCCAGCGCGGGGTTCGCCAGCTCGCTGCACACGCTCGAGCGGACCGGCCGCTTCACGGTGCTCCAGGCCCAGATCGGTGGCTCGCCGCGCGAGTTCATCGCGGCGCCGGTGTACACCAGCCACTGGATCCTCGCCACCGTCGTCCCGGTCAGCGATTTCGAGCCCGACCTCGCCGCCCTGAGTCGCGGCGTCGAAAGCGGGATCCACCGCCTCTACTTCGAGGCGCTCCCGGTGCTCCTGCTCCTTCTCCTGCTGGCCTTCCTGCTGGCGACCGTGCTGGCCCGCCGCCTGGTGGTGCCTGTCCGGGCGCTCACCACCGCCGCCGGCAGGCTGGCTGAGGGCCACACCGACGAGGCCGTCCCCCCGCAGGGCCAGGACGAGGTGGGTGGCCTCGCCGACTCGCTCGAGCGGATGCGCCAGGACATCAACACCTCGCGGGACGCAATCCTCGCCGCCTCGCGCGAGCTGGAGGGGAGAGTGGCCGCGCGTACCCGTGAGTTGCACGCCCGCAACGACGAGCTTGTCGCCCTCAACGACCTGGCCGGTTCGCTGACGCGTTCCCTGGACCCCGACGAGATCATCGGCGGCGCGCTCAGCGCGCTCCGCGCCATCGCACCTGCCCAGGACGCTCGGGGATACCTGGTGCGCGAGGGCCGGCTGTACGCCATGGCGGGGGGACAGGAGAGGCCGCCGGCGCCGGACGAGGCGCTCGCCGGGGCCGCGGCGCGGGCGGTCGAGGAGGCCGCGCTGATCGAGCTCGTCGACGAGCGCGACCGCCTCATCGCGGTGCCGCTGACCAGCGGAGACGGCGCCCTGGGAGCACTGGTGGTGCGCATCGGGCGCCGCCGCCCCGCCGACCAGACGCTGCGGCTCTTCCGCGCCATCGGCGACCAGGCCGGCCTGGCGCTGCGAACGGCGGCGCTCTCGGCGGAGAGTCAGAAGACCGCCGTCCTCTCCGAGCGAGCCCGGCTCGCCAGGGAGATCCACGACACGCTCGCCCAGCAGCTCACCGCCGTCGTGCTCCAGCTCGAGGCCGCCGAGGGGTTGGTGGCCAGGGACGCCGACCGCGCCCACCGCGCCGTGGAAACGGCTCGCGGGATGGCCCGCTCCGCCCTACAGGAGGCGCGCCGCTCGGTGTGGGATCTCCGGCCCACCCCGCTGGCCGCGACCGGGCTGGTTGCGGCGCTTGCCGCCGAGGTCGAGAACTGGCGCAAGCGGAGCAGGATTACGGCCAGCTTCCACTCCGACGGCATCCGCCCCCCGCTGGCGCTGGCTCCGGCCGCCGAGGTGGCCCTGCTCCGCATCCTCCAGGAGGCGCTCACCAACGTGGCCCGGCATAGCGGGGCCGGCCGGGTGGAGGTGCGCCTGCGCCGCGTCGAGGACGAGGTGCGCCTCACCATCGAGGACGACGGCCGCGGCTTCGTCGCCGGCGGCGATGCCCGGGCCGGATCGTTCGGGCTCATCGGCATGGCCGAGCGCGCCCGCCTCGCCGGCGGTACGCTGACGGTGATGAGCACTCCCGGCAAGGGCACCGCCCTGGCGGTGCAGGTGCCGCTTGGCGACGCCGCCGCGGTGCCGGCGTGATCCGCGTGCTCGTCGCCGACGACCACCCAGTGGTTCGCCAGGGTCTCTGCACCATGCTCGAGCTGGAGGACGACATCGAGGTGGTGGGAAGGGCCGCCGACGGCGCCGAGGCGGTGCTGCTGGCGCGCAGCGAGCACCCCGACATCACCCTGATGGACGTGCAGATGCCCATCCTCGACGGCATCGAGGCGCTCCGCCGCATCCGGTCCGACAACCCCGACGCACGCGTCATCGTGCTCACCACCTACCGCAACGAGGACTACATCTTCCCCTCGCTGCGGGCCGGGGCCCGCGGCTACCTCCTCAAGGACTCGTCCCGCGAGGAGCTGGCAGGCGCGATCCGTGCGGTCGCGCGGGGCGAGTCACTGCTTGACCCGGAGATGGTCGACGCGGCCCGCGACGACGGCGGCCTCACCGCCAGGGAGTGTGAGGTGCTCCGGCTCATGGCCGACGGCCACAACAACGCCCAGATCGCGGTCTCGCTGTTCGTCAGCGAGAACACCATCAAGACGCACGTCAGCAACATCTTCACCAAGCTCGGCTGCCGTGACCGCGCCGCCGCGGTGCTGCTGGCCTGGAAGCGACACCTGATCTGAGCCGCGCGGCCCGCCGCCACCCGGCGGTGGCCACGGCACGCCCCACCCCTAGACTTCGGCCGCGATGACGGCAGTGGTCGGCGTGGGTCTGATCGGGCTCGGCACGGTGGGCGCGGCCGTGGCGCGGCGCCTCGTCGCGGAGTGGGAAATGCTCGGCCGCCGTGCCGGTGTCACACCCGCGCTGCGCCGGGTGGCCGTCCGCGACCCGGCGCGACCCCGCGAGGTGGCGCTGCCGCGCGTGGCCCTCGACGCGGATCCGGAGGGGCTGGTCGACGACGATGCCGTGGCCGTGGTCGTCGAGGTGATGGGCGGCGTCGACCGGGCCACGTCGCTGATGGCGCGGGCGCTGCGCGCGGGCAAACCCGTGATCACCGCCAACAAGGCGGCCCTGGCCGCGCACGGGCTGGAGCTGGCCGCCCTGGCCGCCGACCGCGGGGTCTCGCTGCGCTATGAGGCTGCGGTGGGCGCCGGCCTGCCGGTGGTGGCGCTGCTCCGCGACAGCCTTCGCGGGGACCGTGTCAGCAGCATGGCGATGATCATCAACGGCACCACCAACGTCATCCTCAGCCGCATGGAGACCGGCGGCATCAGCTTCGCCGAGGCGCTCGCGGAGGCGCAGGCCCGCGGCTTCGCCGAGGCCGACCCGAGTGCGGACGTCGACGGTCACGACGCCGCCGCCAAGCTGCTCCTGCTGAGCCGGCTGGCGTTCGACTCGCCGCTCACCATCGAGTCGGTCGACACCACGGGGATCGGTGCCGTCGACGCCGCCGACGTCGCCTGCGCCCGCGGCCTGGGGGGCGCCGTCAAGCTGGTCGGCCACGCCCAGCGCACCGGCGCCGGCGTCGCCCTCTCGGTGCGCCCCACCGTCGTCCTCCCCGGGCACCCGCTGTGCGGCGTCGACGACGCCGAGAACGCGCTCGTCCTCCGCTCCGACCTGGCGGGGTCGGTGACCATGCGCGGGCCTGGCGCCGGTGGCGACAGCACGGCGAGCGCGGTGCTGTCCGACATCGTCGCCACGCTGCGAGCGCCGGGGCACGCGCCGGAGCTCCCCAGCAACAATCTGGTCGCTGGCGACGACGGCGCCGTCGAGCGCCGCGGCTACATGCGGGTTCGCCTGCGCGGCGTCGCCGAGGCCGGCGAGCTGGTCATCCAGGCGCTGGAGGATCGCGGCATCCCGGTGACCGCGTCGCTTGGCGCTCCCGGCGGAGACCTCGCCCTGCTCACCGACCCCGTCCAGCGGAAGATGCTCGAGCGCGCCACGGAGACACTGGACTCCCTGGCGGTGGTCGACGGCGTGCAGACGGTGATGGACTGCGTGGGCGGCGGCTGATGGCCATCCGCCAGGGGGTGATCGCGCGCTACACATCGCGGCTGCCGGTCACCGCCGACACGCCGCGGATCACGCTGTTCGAGGGCGAGACGCCGTGCATCCCCGCGCCACGACTGTGCGAGCAACTCGGCCTGGCCTCGCTGCACCTCAAGGTCGAGGGGCTCAACCCGACGGGGTCGTTCAAGGACAGGGGCATGGTGGTCGCGGTGGCGCGGGCGCTCGAGGCGGGGAGTCGGGCGCTGGTCTGCGCCAGCACCGGCAACACCTCCGCCTCGGCGGCCGCATACGGCGCCCGCTTCGGACTGCGCACCATCGTGGTGATCCCGTCGGGGCGCATCGCCATGGGCAAGCTGGTGCAGGCGCAGGTCCACGGCGCCGAGGTTCTGGCCATCAACGGCAATTTCGATGAGGCGCTTGCCGCCGTGCGCGAGCTCGCCGGCAAGCTGCCGGTCACGCTGGTCAACTCGGTCAACCCGCACCGCATCGAGGGGCAGAAGACAGCCGCATTCGAGATCGTGGACGAGCTCGGCGACGCGCCCGACGTGCTCGCCATCCCGGTCGGCAACGCGGGCAACATCACCGCCTACTGGCGGGGCTTTCGCGAGTACTTCGCCGACGGTCTGTGCAGCCGCCTGCCGCGCATGATCGGTGGCCAGGCCGCCGGCGCCGCGCCGCTGGTGCTCGGACACCCGGTTGCGCAACCGGACACGGTGGCCACCGCGATCCGCATCGGCAACCCGGCGTCGTGGCAGGGTGCCATCGACGCGCGCGACCAGTCCGAGGGGGCGATCGCCGCGGTCGACGACGCCGCCATCCTCGAGGCCCAGCGCGACCTCGCGAGCATCGAGGGTGTCTTCTGCGAGCCGGCCTCGGCGGCGTCACTGGCGGTGCTGCGCGCCATGGTCGCCGACGGCGTGGTGGCTCGTGGCAGCACCGCGGTCTGCGTGCTCACCGGCAACGGGCTCAAGGACGCGGGGATCGCCGCCGAGGGCCTGCGCGCCCCGACGCCCGTCGAGGCTGACGTGGCCTCCATCGGCGCCGCGCTGGGACTGCGATGAGGGCGACGGTCCGCGTTCCGGCGACCGTCGCCAACCTCGGCCCGGGGTTCGACATGCTGGCGCTGGCGCTGCAGCTGCAGAACGAGGTGTTCGCGGAGAGCACCGGGGACGACGTGGTCAGCATCGCCATCGACGGCGACGCCGACGCCGACGCCGAGCTGCTCGACCTGGCGCGCAACCTGGTGGCGCGCGCGTACAGCGAGGTGTGCTCCCGTCTCGAGGTCCCCACCGAACAGCGGGGCGTGAGGCTTCGCTGCGTCAACGCCATCCCCATGGGCCGTGGCCTGGGCTCGAGCGCGGCCGCCACGCTCAGCGGCATCCTCACGGCCGTCGCGCTGCACCGCGCGCCCTGGGACGAGGTGACCATCCTCGAGTGCGCGCGCCACTTCGAGGGACACGTCGACAACGCCGCGGCAGCACTGCTCGGTGGCCTGGCGATCTGCGCCCCGGGGGCGGCCCCGCAGCGCTGCGACGTGCCCGACGAGCTCCACGCCATCGTCTTCGCCCCCGACCTCCGCCTGGCGACCCAGGAGGCGCGGCGGGCGGTGGCAACCTCGTTCTCTCGCGAGGACGCCATCTTCAACGCCTCGCGGTGCGCACTGCTGGTGCGCGCCCTGCTGCTGCGCGAGTACGCGTCGTTGCGCGAGGCGATGGACGACCGCTGGCACCAGGCCCAGCGCGGCGCCCTGTTCCCCGCGATGGCCGCGCTCATCGAGGCCGCGTACGCCGGCGGCGCGGACGGGGCCTGCCTCGCGGGCGCGGGGCCATCGATCCTCGCCCTGACCGCGCGCAATCCCGCTCCCGTCGAGGCGGCGCTGCGCGACGCCGCCGCCCGCCTGGAGGTGCCTGGGGTGGTGCTGCTGCTGCGCCCGCGCAACTTCGGCGCCCGCGTGGACGTGCGCCCGTGAGCGTCGTCGTCCAGAAGTACGGCGGCAGCAGCCTTGCCGGCGTCGAACACCTCCGTGACGTCGCCGAGCGAGTGGCCCGCACGCGCGCCGGCGGCGAGGATGTCGTCGTCGTGGTCAGCGCCATGGGCGACACGACCAACGAGCTGATCGCGCTCGCCCACACACTCGACGTCGACCCGCCGTCGCGCGAGATGGACATGCTGCTCAGCACCGGTGAGACGGTGACCGCGCCGCTGCTCGCCATGGCGCTGCACGCACGCGGCGTCGACGCGGTGTCACTGACCGGGATGCAGGCGGGGATCCGCACCAGCGGCGCGCACCGCAAGGCGCGGATCACCGACATCGTCCCGCATCGCGTCATCGAACAGCTCGGCGCCGGACGGGTGGTGATCGTCGCCGGGTTCCAGGGCGCCACCGACCAGCTCGACGTGACCACGCTGGGACGTGGTGGCTCGGACACCACCGCCGTCGCCCTCGCCGTCGCGCTCCACGCGGCGGAGTGCGAGATCAACACCGACGTCGCCGGCATCCTCACCGCCGACCCCAGGGTCGTCGAGGACGCCCGCCCCATCGCCAGCATCGGCTACGACGAGATGCTCGAGATGGCCGCGGCCGGCGCCGGGGTGATGCACCCGCGGGCCGTGGAGATCGGCGAGGCATACTCCATGCCGATCCGGGTTCGCTCCGCCTTCGGCGATGGTCCCGGCACGCTGATTCGCAGGCATGGAGAGATGGAAGACCGTCCCAAGGTGCGCGGCATCGCCCACGAGACAGACGTCGCCAAGGTGACCATCCTCGGCGTGCCCGATCGCCCCGGCATCGCCGCCGCGGTGTTCGGACCGCTCGGCGAGTCCCACATCAACGTCGACATCATCGTGCAGAACGTGAGTCACTCCGGGCACACTGACCTCTCGTTCACCGTCGCGGAGTCGGAGCTGTCGCGGGCGCGCCCTGTCCTGGAGCGGGTCGCGGCCGACGTCGGCGCGGCCGGCTACGACGCCGACCAGGGCATCGCCAAGGTCACCGTGGTGGGCAGTGGCATCCTCGGCACGCCCGGGGTGTTCGCGCGCATCTTCGAGACGCTGGCGCACGAGTCGATCAACATCCGGATGATCAGCACCAGCGAGATCCGGGTGACGTGCATCATCGACCGCGATCGCATCGAGGACGCGGTGCGCGCGCTGCACCGGGCGTTCGAGCTCGAGCTGCTGTGAGGTGCGCTGCGGCGCGCCCTCGCTGACGGAGGGGGTGCGATGAGCCTCTCGGTGGGCATCGTCGGGCTTCCCAACGCGGGCAAGTCCACGCTCTTCAACGCGCTGACCATGGCCGGGGCTGTGGTCGGCAACTACCCGTTCACCACCATCGAGCCCAACACCGGCATGGTCTCGGTGCCCGACCAGCGCCTCGACCGGCTGGCCGAGCTGTTCGCACCGCCCAAGGTCATCCCCGCCACCGTCACCTTCACCGACATTGCCGGCCTGGTGCGCGGCGCCAGTCGCGGCGAGGGTCTCGGCAACCGCTTCCTCGGGCACATCCGCGAATGCGACGCCATCGCCCTGGTGGTGCGCGGTTTTACGGATGAGGACGTCACCCACGTCGAGGGCAGCGTCGACCCGCTGCGCGACATCGACGTCATCGAGCTGGAGCTGCAGCTCGCCGACCTCGAGAGCGTCACCAAGCGGCTGGACAAAGCGGAGAAGACGGTGCGGCTGCAGAAGGAGAAGGGCGTCGAGCTGATCGCGCTGCTGCAGCGCGTCCGCGATCACCTCGACGGCGGCAACCCGGTGCGCACCATGACGCTGAGCAGCACCGAGCGTGAGGACCTCCGCGAGCTGTGGCTGCTCACTGCGACCCCCCTGGTCGTGGTCGTCAACGTCGCCGAAGACGCCGCGGCAGCGGGCGACGTTCCCGCGGCGATCAGCGCCCGCGCCGCGCAGAGCGGTGGTGAGGCGATCGCGATCTCGGCGCGCATCGAGGCGGAGCTGGCCGAGCTCGAGGCCGCCGATCGCGCCGCCTTCCTCGCCGATCTCGGCATCGCCGAGCCCGGCCTCAACCGCCTCGCCAAGCGCGCCCACGACCTGCTCGACCTGATCACCTTCTTCACCGCCGGTGAGAAGGAGGTGCGGGCCTGGGAACTTCGCCGCGGCCTCACCGCGGTCGACGCCGCGGGAAGCATCCACACCGACTTCGCCAAGGGATTCATCCGCGCCGAGGTGAGCGATGTCGAAGACCTGCTCGCCGCGGGCTCCTATCTCGCGCTGCGCGAGCAGGGCAAGCAGCGGCTCGAGGGCAGGGACTACGTCGTCCGCGACGGCGACGTCGTCCACTTTCGGTTCAACGTCTGAGCTGCGAACTCGGGGGGAGCACCGCGCCATTCTCGCCGCGACGCGAAATATCTGTCAGAGGTGCCGTGCCCTCTGCCACAGGGCCGGCAGGCGCCGGATGAGTTCAGCCTCAACTGAGACGTGAAGCAGGGAAGGTGCGGGGTCCCGGCGCCTGCCGCCCGTGGTTCCGATGATGGGGCACCCCCAACATCTTGTGGTTCCTGCGGCACCCTACCACAGCATGCTGGGGGTCGTGGGACCGCGGCGGGATCGCCTCCGCGGGCAGGTCGCGCCGGCGGTCTCCGCCTCGCGCGCGATCCGATACTCTTGGCCGCGCCCATGGCCAAGAAGACACGCAAGCAGAAGCAGCGCGCGGTCGCACGCCGCCCAGGACCCTCGGTGGCGCCGCCAACCGCGAGCGCGCCCACGGGCGTGGCCGTCGAGGCCGAGGACCTCCAGCCGACGGACACCCCCTCCGCGGTGGAGGCTCTTGAGGCCCTCGAGGCCGAAACGACCGCGTCCCTCGCGGCCGCATCCGTCGCGGTCGACCTGGGGACAGCGGACCCGGGTCGCCGCCGCGTCGAGCGCGTCTCCCGTGCCGCAGCGCCCGTGCGGGCTCGCCCCGGTCGCGCCCAGGCCTCCGGGTTCATCCAGCCGCTCGAGTCCGAGGACGCCGCCATCCCGTTCGACCGGGTCCCCTACGTGCCCGCGGATCTTCGCCGGGTGGCGATCATCGCGACCCTGATGATCGCGCTCATCATCGTTGCGGACATCATCGTCAGCAACGTCGTCAAGTAGGCGTCGTGCGGGTCATCCTCTACACCGGCAAGGGTGGCGTGGGCAAGACGACGGTGGCGGCCGCGACCGCGGTGGCCTGCGCCAAGCTCGGCCATCGCACCCTGGTCATCTCCACCGACGCCGCCCATTCGCTCGGTGATTCCTTCGACGTCGTGCTGGGTGACCACCCCACCAACATCGCTCCCAATCTCGACGCTCAGGAGATCAACGCCCTGCACGAGATGGAGGAGCATTGGGACCGCGTCCATCGCTACCTGATGTCGCTGTTCGCGTCGTGGGGCGTCGACGATTTCGTCGCCGAGGAGATGGCCACGCCGCCGGGGATGGAGGAGGTGGCCAGCCTGATGTGGATCAAGCGCCACAAGGAGCAGGGCAACTACGACGTGGTCATCGTCGATTGCGCGCCGACGGGCGAGACCCTGCAGCTGCTGGCCTTTCCCGACGTGGCCCGCTGGTACCTGACCAAGATCTTCCCGCTGGAGCGCAAGGTGTGGAAAATGGCCAGGCCGATGGTGCAGCCGTTCACCAACATCCCGCTGCCCACCGACGACATCTTCGGCCACATCAAGGACCTCCTCTTCGACCTCGATAGCATGAAGAACATTCTCGGCGACCCCAAGGTGTGCACCGTCCGGCTGGTGCTCAACCTCGAGAAGATGGTGGTCAAGGAGGCGCAGCGGGCATTCACCTATCTCTGCCTGTACGACTACCTGACCGACCTCGTGGTGGTGAATCGCGTGCTTCCCGAGGAGGTCACCGACGAGTACTTCGACGCCTGGCACCGGTCCCAGAAGAAGTACGACGCGCTGGTCGACACTGCGTTCTCTCCGGTCCCGATCCGGCGCACACCACTCTTCGACCACGAGATCGTCGGCCTCGAATCCCTCGGCGAGATGGCCGAGTCGATCTTCGCCGGCACCGATCCCAGCCAGCGCTTCCACACCACGGTGTCGCAGCACCTCAAGAAGGTGGGCACAGGCTACGAATTGCAGCTCCAGTTGCCGTTCGTCAGCAAGGACGAGGTCGACATCACCCATCGCCCCGGCGAGCTGTTCGTCAGCGTGGGGCCGTACAAGCGCGAGATCAGCCTGCCCCGCGTCCTCAACGGAACCCGGGTGACCAAGGGGAGGCTGGACGAGGGCATGCTCCGGGTCACGTTCGCCGGGGCCGAGAAATGAGCGCCCCCACCTCCGTCGACCCCGCCAAGCTCATCGCCGACATCACCCGGATGCTGGCGGCGTCCCTCGGTGAGTTCGTCCCACCCGAGGCACAGCTCCACCTTCTCAACGCCCAGCGCGAGCTGCTGCTCGCTGTGGCGGTGATCATCGAGCACAACAGCACCCGCAGCCCCCGCCGGCCACGGGCGCGCCGCACCCCTGCCGCCAAGGGTGGTGGCGCGGCACGGCGCCCCAAGCGCGTGCAGCTAGATTGATCCGCCGCGACCGCCGGCCCGAGCGCCCCTCGCAGGTGGTCGTGGACGGGGTCGCCTGGCCGGTGCAGGGCGCCCAGGTGGCGATCGTGGACGGGCCCCGGGTGCTGCTCCAGCTGCGACCCCTCCCGCCCGGGTGGGAGCTGCCCGGCGGCCACGTCGAGGCCGACGAGGATCCCGCCCAGACCGCCGTCCGCGAGGCTGAGGAGGAGACCGGCTACCAGGTCAACATCCGCGGCCTGGTCGGGGTGTACTCGTGGAGCGGACTGCGCAACGCGGCCGACGTCGTCTTCCTCGCCGAGGTGGCGGGGGGCCAGCCGCGCTGGAGCATCGAGGCCTGGCGGACGATGTTCGTCACCGCCGACCACATCCCCCGCACTACGTTTCCGTGGTGCCGGCAGCGGGTGTACGACGCGCTGGCCCGCTCCGAGGGCGCCCCGCCGGTGCACCGCGTGCAGCCGGTGACCATCCGCCAGGTCGCCACCTTCGGCACCAACTGGATGCGCAGCCCGGTGGATCGCCTGCACAGGCGACGGCCGTGAGGTCCGCGCTCCTCTTCGGCGGCGGGCTGCTGCTCATCGTGGCGGCGGCCGAGCTGTTCACCAACGCCGTCGAGTGGGCGGGGTTCCGCATGAAGCTCGCCAGCGGCGCCACCGGCAGCCTCCTCGCCGCGCTGGGCACCTCCCTGCCGGAGACGTTCGTGCCGGTCGTGGCCCTGATCAGCCGGCAGCCCTCGGCCACGTCCGTGGCCAGCGGCGCGGTGCTGGGCTCGCCGTTCCTCCTGCTCGGCGTCGGTGTCGGCATCACCGGCCTGGCCGTGATGCTGCGCCGCGACCGCACCCTGCGCATCGATCCCGGCCAGGCCCGCCGCGACCTCGGCGTCTTCCTCGGGGCGTTCTCGGTGGTGCTGGTGTCGATCCTGCTCCCCGACGCCGCCCGCGTCGCGGTCGGGATCGGGCTGCTGGTCACCTACGCGCTCTACGTGCGCGCCACCCTGCGTGGCGGCGGCCCGTCGGAGGAGATGCCCGAGCCGCTGCACCTTCTCCGGCGCGCCAGCGGCCAGCCGGCGAGCTGGGGGGTGACTCTGCAGCTGCTGATCTCGGTGGCCATCCTGATCGTCGGCTCGGACCTCTTCGTCAGCGCGCTCAGCGACACCGCCGCCGCGCTCCACGCCAACCCGCTGACGCTGGCGCTGATCGTGGTGCCGCTGGCCACCGAGCTGCCCGAGACGTTCAACAGCGTGCTCTGGGTGCGCAGCGGGGACGACGGGCTGGCCTTCGGCAATGTCGCCGGGTCGGCGGCCTTCCAGGCCTGCGTCCTCGGCTTCATCGGCCTCACCTTCACCCCCTGGAGGCCCAACTTCAGCGGGGTGCTGAGCGGGCTGCTCACCATGGCCGTCGCGGCCACCCTTTTCGTCCTCCTGCGCAACGGGGCCGCCCGAGGCCGATGGCTGGCTCTCGCCGCGCTGCCCTGGGTCGGCTACGTCATCGCCGAGATCGCCACCGGCGGCCGCCTCGGGGGCTGAGGCGCGGAGGGAGACACGACCGCGACAATGTGCCGCGCAGCGACGCGCCCGCGGCGTGCGCTTACCACGTCAGCCCAGGGAGGAGCCATGAATCTCGACGGAAAGGTCGCCGTTGTCACCGGCAGCGGTCGCGGTATCGGCCGCGCCTACGCCCGCGCCCTCGCGGAGGCGGGGTCCGCCGTGGTCATCAACGATGTCGACGCCGACGTCGCCGAGCAGACCGTCAAGGAACTGACCGACGGCGGCGCCAAGGCCGTCGCCGAGGTCGTACCCGTGGGCGGGACGGAGGCCGCGGAGCGACTCGTGCAGAAGGCGGTGGACAGCTTCGGTGGCATCGACATCATGTGCACCAACGCGGGCATCCTCCGCGACAAGGTCCTCTGGAAGATGACCGACGAGGACTTCGACTCGGTCATCGAGACGCACATGCGCGGCACCTTCACCTGCGCGCGTGCCGCTGCCGTGCGCATGCGCGAGCAGGGCCGTGGCGGGCGGATCGTGGTCGTCTCGTCGTGGGCCGGCCAGCGCGGCAACTTCGGGCAGACAAACTACGCCGGCGCCAAGGCGGGGATCGCCGCGTTCGCGCGCACCTGGGCGATGGAGCTGGCCCGCGCCGAGATCACCGTCAACGCCATCGTCCCCAACGCGATCACCCGGATGATCGCCAGCATCCCCGGCATGGCCGAGATGGTCGACGCCGCGGAGAAGGGCGAGCCGCTGCCCGACCTGATCCGCAAGCAGATGGGCATGGGAATGCCTGAGGACGTGGCGCCGCTGCTCGTGTTCCTCTGTTCGGACGCGGCCAAGGAGGTCACCGGCCAGTGCATCGGGCTCGGTGGCGACAAGCTGTCGCTGTGGGCACACCCGCAGGAGATCAGTGCGGCGTACCGCGACGGGGGCTGGACCGCCGACGCGATCGCGGAGGTGTGGCCATCGTCAGTCGGCTCGCGGCTGGAGACGTACGGGATACCGTTCCTCGGCGGCGGCAAGTAGCCGCGCGGCCGGCGCCGCGATGAGCCTGCGCGACGCGCTGCTGGTGATGGTGGGCGGGTTGGTCGCCGGCACCGCCAACACCATTGCCGGCGGTGGCTCGCTGCTGACCTTCCCGCTGCTCGTCGCCCTCGGACTGCCGCCGCTCGACGCCAACGTCACCAACACCGTCGGCATCGCGCCAGCGGGGTTGGGCGGCGCCATCGGCTACCGCCGCGAACTGGTCGGTCAGCGCGGCCGGATGCTCGTCCTGCTGCCGTTCACCGTGGTCGGCGCCGCGGCCGGTGCCACGCTGCTGCTGACCACGCCGGCTCGCGCCTTCGAGAAGGTGGTGCCCATCCTCATCGTGCTGGCGTGCGCTCTGCTCCTCGCCCAGCGGCACATCGCGCGCCTGCTCGAGGGACGACACGGCAGCCGGACCACCTTGCTGCGCGCCGGCGTCCTGGTGACCGCTGTGTACGGTGGCTACTTCGGTGCGGCGGTGAGCGTTGTGGTCATCGCGCTTCTCGCCATCACCATCGAGGACACTTTCCAGCGCCTCAACGCCATCAAGGTGCCCCTCGCGGGTGTCATGAACCTGGTGTCGGGCATCGCCTTCGCGATCTTCGCGCCGGTCCATTGGGGATACGCACTGGTGCTGGCGCCGTCGACGCTTGTCGGCGGACGGATCGGCGCGGCCGCGGGGCGGCGTGTTCCTGATCAGCCGCTCCGGCTGGCGGTGGTCGTGCTCGGCGTCATCGCCGCGGTGTGGCTAGAATTCTCCCGCTGAGCGCAGGTCACGTCGTTGGAGCGAGACCTACTCTGGCGAGTCCGTCCAGCCCATGTGCTTCCAGCGGAAAATCCCGCGAAGGCCGAGTCGCGACACGTGAAGCTGGTGAAACTCTTCGTAACCTTCGGCGGCGCCGGCGTCAACGGTCAGATACACGGCGCGAGTGGTGATGCGCGCAACGTCGGACGCCGGAGCCAGGTAGGTGCGCCCTCGGCCGTGGTGCTGAAACACGATGCCGTGGAAGATGTCCTCCGCCGCCAACGCGGCCACCTCGAGAACGTGACCGACCTCCTGACCGTCACTGGCGATGACCGGCAGATGTGGTCCGACGTCCAACCAGGAGACCTGCTCTTCAGTCTTGTCTTCCATGTCAACTCAACGATACCAATCCGTCAGGCCGGGCTGGCGGCTCGGTCGGGCGCGCCGCCCTGCGACAATCCGCGCATGCTGATCGGCGCCCATGTGTCATGCCGCGGTGGCATCCACACCGCCGTCGACAGGGCCGCCGCCATCGGCGCCGACCTGTTCCAGACGCACCCGACGCCGGCGCAGATGTGGCGTCCGCTGCGCCTCGACCCCGAGGTGCGCAAGCAATATCTCACCAGCTACGCCGCGGCGGGAATGCGCGGTCACTACATGCACGCCGTGTACCTGATCAACCTGGCCACGCCCAAGGACCAGCTGCTGCGCCAGTCGATCGGCTCTCTGGTGCACTACATGCAGCTCGCCGAACAGCTCAACGCCGACGGCGTCATCTTCCATCCCGGCTCGCATCTCGGCGCCGGATTCGACGGCATGCTCGAGCAGATGGGCACCGCCCTGCGCGAGGTGCTCGAGCGCGCTCCGGATTCGCCGGCGAAACTCGTCGTCGAGAACAGCGCCGGTTCCGGTGGCTGCGTCGGCTGCAGCTTCGAGGAGTTGGGGCGGATCGTCGATGCCGCCGGCTCGGATCGCGTCGGCGTGTGCCTCGACACCCAGCACATGTTCGCCAGCGGCTACGACGTGCGCACAGCCGAGCAGGTGGCGACGACCCTCGACCGCTTCGCTACCGACGTCGGCTTCGAGCGACTCGCGCTGGTGCACGCCAACGACTCGCGACGGCCGCTGGGCAGCAACGTCGACCGCCACGCCAACATCGGCGAGGGCGAGATTGGCACAGAGGCGTTCACCCTGCTTCTCGCGGACGATCGCCTTCGTGGCGTCCCCTGGATCCTCGAGGTGCCGGGCGAGGATCGCAGTGGTCCCGACCTGGCCAACATCAACCGGCTGCGCGAATGCGCCGGGCTGGCGCCGCGCGTGCTCGAGCCGGCAGCCGCCGGCTGATGGTCAGCCGGTCGGCGGCGGCGCGGACGAGGGTGGGCTGAACGAGGGGGGCGGGGCCGACGGGGGCGGTGCGCCGCCCGAGGGAGGCCCAGGCCACGCGGACGAGTCGGAGGACGGTGGCGCGGGGCCGGCGGCGGTGGCCGAGCCAAATTTCAACCCCGTGCCGCCGAGCACTCCGAGCAGGTTGACGATGACCGCCAGGAAGAGCGCGACCAGGATCAGGGTGAAGCCGAGCCCGGCGTGAATGTTGAAGAAGCTGTCGAGCGAGCTGTTGATCCCCAAGCTCGACAGCGAACTGCCGCTGCTCGAACTGATCTTGCTGAGGATCACGCTGTGGACACTGCTGTTGTTGACGATCACCAGGATGGCAGCGACCAGGGCGGCGCCGCCCGCGATGATGCCTCGCAAGGGCGCCTTGAGCACGGTGGCGATGATCCCGACCACGATCAGGATGAGCGCAACGATGAGCAGCGGCTGGGCGCCGATACCGCCCTTGTCGGACGACGAGGACGACGAGGACTGGGCCGTGTCACACGAGGCGGACGCGGCCGGGTCACTGCCGGTGATGAGGTTGACGCCGCTGTAGGTGATGACGTCCTTGCCCGTGGACAGGTCGTTGAGGCAGGCGGTCTGCGCAGGGTTCGCGCCCGAGCCGGAACCCGATGCGCCGCCCAGGCTGCCGAGGCTGCTGCCGAGGCTTCCCAGCGCGCCGCTCGCCGCGCTCGAGTTGCAGGACACGCCGACGAAGGGCAGCAGGAAGCAGAGCGCGGCGAGCACGAGCAGGATCGGCGAAATGCCTCTGGTTGCCTTCTGGACAGTCGGTGGCATGTGGTTCTCTCCCCTGGGGTGTCGCGCGCACTGTACGACCAGTGCAGCATTTTGTGGGATCTCTGACCGGCTCCGCCAGCCTCAGCCGATGCGGTCGCCCGGCGAGCAGTCCCCGTCCGGCCGGAGCAGCCTGACCCGTGTGCCGCCGTGCTGGTAGGCGCCGAGCACAAGCACCTCGCTGCGCACCGGCCCGATCTGCCGCGGCGGCAGGTTGACCACCGCCACCACCAACGTGCCGACCAGCTCCTCGGGGGTGTAGTTGTCGGTGAGGCGGGCGGACGAGCGCCGCGTCCCCAGTGGCCCGAAATCGATGAGCATCCGGTACGCAGGCTGGCGCGCCTGTGGGAACGGCTCGCACTCCACCACCCGGCCGACGCGCATGTCGACGGCGAAGAAGCTCGCGGCGGGAACGGGTGGCTCCGCCGCCGACTCACTCACCGTGCGAGTATCGGGCGGGCTCGCGAACGCTGTCTATACTCCGTGGCAATTCACACGGGAGGAGACGCGTGCGTGGCGCCGGCCGTCTGCTCGCAACCGGGGCGCTGCTCGCGTCGGTGGCCGCGTGCGGCGGCAGCAACGTCGACCCCGCGCAGCTGCTCCGCGATGCCAAGCGGAGCATCGACTCAGCGCCGAGCGTCCACTTCACCCTGACCAGCACGAACGTGACCGGCGCCGGCCCCCTGATCACCGGCGGCCAGGGCGACGCCCACCGCCCCAACAGCTTCGCGGGCAGCCTCAGCGTCGTCGCCAGCGGCTTCACGGTGACGGTTGACGTCGTCTCGGTGGGCGGCGTGTTCTACGCACGAACCCCCCTGGGCAGCGGCGGCTTCGCCAAGACCGACCCCGCGACGTACGGCTTCGGCGACCCCGGTCAGCTGCTCGATCCCAATCGCGGCCTGTCGAGCCTGCTCGCGGCCTGCACCAGTCCGGCCAACATGGACGGCGACCGGCTCAACGGAGAACAGCTCACCGAGGTTGGCTGTTCGATCCCCGGCGCGCTGGTGGCGGCGCTGCTGACCAGCGCGGACTCCTCGCAGGCGGTGCAGGCGACCGTCGGCGTCGACAGCAGCACCCACGAGCTGCGCCGCGTCGTCCTGGTCGGGCCCTTCTTTGACAAGACCCACTCGAGCACGTTCACCGTGGTTCTTGACAAGTACGGCGAAAACGTGAGCATCACGCCGCCGGCCGGCTGAGGTGGCCGAGGGCGGAGACGGCGCTCCACCCGGAGCCGGGCGGAGGCTCGGGTTCGCGGCGCTCGGCGTCCTGCTCGGAGCCGCCGACACCTACGTGGTGGTGATTGCGCTGCCGGCGATCATGAGCTCGATCGGAATCGACCTCTCCCACCTCGGCCAGGCCACGCCGATCATCAGCTGCTTCCTGCTCGGCTACATCGCCGTGCTGCCGCTGCTCGGACGTCTCTCCGACCTGTTCGGTCGCGGGCCGGTGCTGCTCTCCTGCCTGCTGGTCTTCGCGCTCGGCTCCCTGGTGACGGCGTCGGCGAACAGCCTCGTCGAGGTCGTGGTCGGGCGCACCCTGCAGGGCGCGGGTGGCGGCGGGCTCGTGCCGGTGACGCTGGCGCTGGTGGCCGACCTCTGGCCGCCCCGCCGCCGCGGCGTTCCGCTCGGCGTCGTCGGCGCCGTCCAGGAGTTCGGCAGCGTCGTCGGCCCGCTCTACGGCGCCGCGCTCACCGCCGCCGGCACGTGGCGCGCCATCTTCTATGTCAATGTGCCGCTCACCGCCGTGGTCGCGGCGGGCGTTCGCTCGCGGCGGCCGGCCGGGGCGGCCCTGCGCCGCTTCGACGTGCTCGGCGGCTGCCTCGCCGTGGTCTGCGCCGCCGCCACCGCGCTGGCCATCGCCACCCCGCCGGCACTGACCGACAGCGTCGTCGCCGGCACCGCGTTCGTGCCGCTGGTGACCGGTGTGGCGATCACCTCGCCGGTCGCGGCGCTGGCACTCGTCTCCGCGGGTCTGCTGCTGTTCCGCGAGCTCACCGTGCCCCCGTCTGTGCGCCCGCTCCTCGGCCTGCGCGGCCTTCCCGGTGGTTTGCGCCGCGTCGACTGGCCCGGAGCGCTGCTGGTCGCGCTCGTGCTCGGCGCCATCGTCGCCGTGTTCGCCACCGCCGATCCGCAGAGCGGGGTGCTCGGAGCGGGTGCACCGGTGCTGCTGCCGGCGGCGGCTGCGCTGGCCGCTCTGTTCGTGGTGCGCGAGCTGCGTACGCCCGACCCGCTGGTCGACCTGCGCGCACTCGCCAACCGCGCCGCCACCGGGTCGCTGCTCGCCAACCTCGCGGTGGGTGCGGCGCTGATGGCCGCTCTGGTGGACATCCCGGTGTTCGCCCGCGCCACGGCCGATCCCGACTCGCAGCTCGGCGCCGCCCTGGTGCTGGCGCGGCTCCTGGTGGCCGTGCCCGTGGGTGCCCTGCTCGGTGGCGCGCTGGTGGGGCGATTCGGCAATCGCGCGGTCGCGGGGCTGGGCATGCTGGTCACCGCGGTGATGTTCTGGCTCATGGCCGGCTGGACCGGCACCACGCTGTCCGATCCGCTCGGGGCCACGTGGCTGCATCCCAGCGACCCCGTGCTCCTGGCCTGCGGGCTGGGCTTCGGGCTGTCGATCGTGCCCGTCACGGCGGCGATGCTCGGCGCGGTGCCGGCGCGGCTCCACGGTGTCGCCGCCTCGCTGACGGTGGCCGCGCGGATGGTCGGGATGCTCACCGGCCTCGCCGTGCTCACGGCCATCGGGCTGCGACGTTTCTACAGTGTGCAGGCGATGCTGCCCAACCCCGCCACCCTCTGCCCGCGCACGCCCCTGCAGTGCCCCGCCTACAACACGCTCGAGACCGGCGCGATCATCGACGAGTTGCACGTCATCTTCATCGGCGCGGCGGTGTGCGCGCTGGTCGCCGCCGTTTTGGCGGCCGCTCTGCTGCGCGCCCACGCCGTCGACGGCGGCGGTTCGCGTCTCGGCATGGGCGTGGCGTGAGCGGCGAGGTGCGCATGCACGCGCTGCCGCTGACTCAGGACGCGCTCCTCGAGGCGATCGGCGAGGCGGCAAGCGCGCACGGCACCGAGGCGTACCTGGTCGGCGGCTTCGTGCGCGACCGCCTGCTCGGTCGCGAGGGCAAGGACATCGACCTGCTCACCGTCGGCGACGACGGGACTGATCTGCTCGCCTCAGTGGCACGCCGTTTCGGCTGGGCACCGCCGCAGCGGTTCGAGCGATTCGGCACCGGCCAGGTCCGCGGCGGCGGTTTCATCGTCGAGGTGGTGCGGGCCCGCGCCGAGAGCTACGACGCCGCCTCGCGCAAACCGGACGTGCGCCCCGGCAGCCTCGAGGAGGACATCTGGCGCCGCGACTTCACCGTCAACGCGCTCTGCCAGACGCTCGCGGGCCGCGTCATCGACGTCACCGGGCGCGGTCTCGACGACCTCCGCGACGGCGTGCTGCGCACCCCGCTCGATCCAGAGCAGACGTTCAGCGAGGACCCGCTGCGCATGTTCCGTGCCGCCCGCTTCACCGCCCAGCTCGGTTTCGCCGCGGCCCCCGGGCTGGTCGATGCGATGCGCAGCATGGCGACGCGGTCGGAGATCCTCAGTGCGGAACGCGTCGCCGAGGAGATCCGCCGCCTGCTCCTCTCCGACGACCCTCGCGCCGGGCTCGAGATGCTGCGCGACGGCGGCCTGCTGGCGATGTGGTTCCCCGAGCTCGAGGCGATGATCGGCATCGAGCAGGGCGGCTTCCACGTCTACGACGTCTTCGACCACAGCACCCACACCACGGCGGGCGTGTCCCGTGACCTGGTCAGCCGTCTTGCCGGGCTGCTCCACGACGTCGGCAAGCCGCCCACCCACGCCGTCGACGACAGCGGCAAGCACACCTTCTACGACCACCCCGGCGTCGGCGCGGCGCTGTCGGCTGCGCTGCTCACCCGCTTGCGGTTCAGCAACGACATCGCGGAGCGCGTCGCGCTGCTGGTGCGCCACCACCTCCGGCCCATCCAGTACCGGCCGGAGGAATGGAGCGACGCCGCCGTGCGCCGGCTGGTGCGCGACATCGGCGACGAGCGGGAGCGCCTGCTCGACCTCGCCCGCGCCGACACCAGGGCGTCGTCCTTCCCCACCACCGAGGCCATCGACGACCTCGAACGGCGCATGGAGAGGCTCGACGCCGGCGGCGCCCTGTCGCGGATGCGGCCGCCGCTCGACGGCCACGAGATCACGGCGCTGGCGGGCCGCGCGCCCGGGCCCTGGGTGGGGCGGGCGCAGCGCGCCCTCGAGGAGGCAGTGCTCGATGGCGGCCTGGCTCCCGGCGATGCGCAGGCGGCGCGACGCTGGCTCGAGGAGCACGCCGAGCTGCTCCGCGACTGAGCGGCGGCACGCTCCCGGGTCCGCGGGCGGCGGGCGATAGAATGCGGCCTTCATGTTGAACAGGTTCCGCTTCCTCAAGCGCTTCGCGGTCGACCTCCCGCGGCAGGCGCGCCTCGCCTACTGCCTGGTGCGGGACCCGCGCGTCCCCCGTCACACCAGGGTGGCGTTCGTGGCCGGGATCGGTGTCATCGTCACGCCGTTCATCGATCTGCCCGCGGCCATCCCCGTCGTCGGTGAGCTCGACATGCTCGCGCTGTCGCTGCTGGCGCTGCGGCTGTTCATCGCCGCGTGCCCGGACGACGCCGTCGCCGATGTGCAGCAGCAGATCCTCGAGAAGTGCAGTGTCTTCGACGAGGACCTGCGCAACGGCGAGCGGATCGCCACCGCGATCGCGCGGCGATTCCATCACGACGACGAGGCGACCGATCATCAGACAGGGTTCGACACTCCGGCCGCGCCGGTCACAGAACAGGTCATGGGAGTTGGTGTGTGAAGGTGCTGTTCGTCAAGGAGGTCCAGGGGACCGCCAAGGCCGGTGATGTCAAGGAGGTTTCGCCCGGCTACGCGCGCAACTACCTTCTGCCCAAGCGGCTCGCCGTTGTCGCCGACGACCGCGCCGTCGAGCAGATCAAGCAGCGCGAGGAGGCCACCCACCGCCGCGCCGAGAAGGCGCTCACCGATGCCCGCGGGGCGGCGGCACGCCTGCGCAAGCTCACCGTCACCATCTACGCCAAGACCGGTGAGGCCGGGCGCCTCTTCGGCTCGGTCACCAACGCCGACATCGCCACCCAGCTGAAGCGCGAGGCGGGACTCGACATCGACAAGCGGAAGATCGAGGTGGACCCCCCGATCAAGTCGCTGGGTCCACACGAGGTCACCGTCCAGCTTCACACGGAGGTGAGTGAGACACTGCGCGTCGTCGTCGCCGCGCAGTGAGCGTTCCACCGGCCTCCGACATCGCCACCGTCAGCGTCACCGGCACGGTTTCCTCCGGGCGGGTGCCGCCCAACGACCTCGGCGCCGAACGCGCCGTGCTCGGCTCGCTGATGATCGATCAGGCGGCGATCGCGGAGATCCGCGATGTCCTCGAGCCCGAGGACTTCTACGCCGAGCGCCACGCCCACATCTACCGTGCCGCCACAGCCCTCGCCGACCGCGGCGACCCCATCGACGAGGTGACCCTGCAGGCGCAACTCGAGCGCGGCCCGGGCATCGGCCGCGCCGGCGGGGTCGACTACATCTCGGAGCTGACGCTCGAGGTCCCCACCGCCGCGTCGGTGCGCCACTGGGGCGAGATCGTCATCAACCACGCCCTGCGCCGCCGCCTCATCGCCGCCGGCGGCGAGGTGGCGCGGATGGGATTCGACAACGCGGTGTCGGCGACCGACGCGATCGAGTCGGCGGAGCAGCGCATCTTCGCGATCAGCCAGGCGCGGCGCGGCAGTGAGGCCACCCACATCGCCAAGCTTGTCCACGACACCTGGGAGATGCTCGAAGAGCGCCTGCAGAAGAAGGACCTGATCAACGGCGTCCGCACCAACTACTCGCGGCTCGACGGGATCACCCAGGGGCTACAGCCGCAGGAGCTGATCATTCTCGCCGCGCGCCCGTCGGTCGGCAAGACGTCGTTCGCGCTCAACATCGCGCGCAACGCCGCGGTGCTGGCGCGCGTCCCGGTGGCCATCTTCTCGCTGGAGATGAGCCGCCAGGCGCTGGCTCAGCGGCTGATCTGCAGCGAGGCCGGGGTCAACTCGCACGTGCTGCGCTCCGGACAGGCCAGCCAGCTCGACTTCCAGCGCATCGCAGCGGCCATGGACAAGCTCACCCAGGCGGAGCTGTGGATCGACGACACCCCGCGGCTCTCGATCGCGACGCTGCGCGCGCGGGCGCGGCGGATGAAGTCGCAGCACGGCATCGGGCTCGTCATCGTCGACTACCTGCAGTTGATGCACGGCGGCCGCCAGGAGTCGCGCGTCCAGGAGGTGTCGGACATCTCCGCCGGCCTCAAGGCGATCGCCATGGAGCTCGAGGTGCCGGTGCTGGCGCTGTCGCAGCTGTCGCGCGCCAGCGAGCAGCGCAACGAGAAGAGGCCCCAGCTCTCCGACCTCCGCGATTCCGGAGCCATCGAGCAGGACGCCGACGTGGTCCTCTTTCTCTATCGCGAGGGGATGCACAAGCCGGACGTCGACAAGTCCCGCACCGAGCTGATCGTCGCCAAGAACCGCAACGGTCCCACCGACGACATCGAACTGGTGTTCGTCCCCGAGCAGACCGTGTTCCGGGAGCCCTACCCGCACGACTAAGATAACGCCGCGCAACGGTTTCTGCGACGGCGAGCGTTAACCCCAGTGACGGTCCGCCAACGTGCTGACGCGATCAGGACATCGGTGGTTGAATGGGTTCGTGAGGAGTTCGATGACGATCGCTCGCGCCGTGCTCGGGTCGAAGTGGCTTCGGATCGGGGGCACCATCGCCGGTGTCGCCTTCCTGGTCCACAACGTCGATATGGGCAGCGCCGGAGCCAGCCTGATGCACGCCGACTGGCGCTGGGTCTCCCTGGCGCTGGCGCTCACCGCGGTCGCCTGCCTCGCCTCGGTGTTCGAGTGGGGTGTCCTGCTGCGCAGCAGCGCCGGGATCGGTACCGGCCACCCCGCCGCAACCGCGGCCGAGCAACGCCGGCACCACCACCTCTTCAGCTGGACCCGTCTGTCGTCCTCATACCTGCAGAGCCTCTTCTTCGCCCAGCTGCTGCCCGCCGGCGTCGGCGGCGACGCGATGCGCACCGTCGAGATGGGCAAGGTGGTCGGGCACGGCAAGATCCTCGCCTCGCTGGCGGGAAGCCGCATGGCCGGCACCCTGGGCATGGCCTGCTGGGGCCTCGCCGCGGCCGTGCTGCTGCGCGGCTGGATCGGTGTCGGGTCGCTGGTGGGCGCGTGCGTGTTCGCCGGCCTCATGGTGCTCGCCTGGATGGCCGCGCTGGCCGCCGACCGCATCGTCGGCCGTCGTGTCTTCGAGCGCAGTACGCGGGCGTTCGTGCGCACCCTGGTGTCGTTCGCCCAGACCTTCTCCGGCTACCGCCGCCACCCCCACGCGATCGTGCAGTGCATCATCGTCGGGGCGGCCGGCTGGGGCGTCAACATCCTCGCGCTCGACATCTTCGCCCGGGCCATCGGCGTCGACATCAGCTGGACGGTGTTCGCGGTGGCCATCCCGGTCACCCTGGTCGCCACGCTGACCCCGTTCTCGGTGAACGGGCTCGGCATCCGTGAGGGCGTGCTCGTCGGCATGCTGGCCCACGCCGGCGTCTCCGCCGCGCAATCGGCCGCCATCGCGGTCCTCGTCGACGTCCAGATGCTTCCCTTCGGGATCCTCGGCGCCATGCTCTGGATGCGCCATCGCCGGCGCGACGCCGCCGCCTCTGTCGGGGAGGTCGCTCGGGCCGAGGCGCATGCCATCCACGAGGTCGTGACCGCCGCCTGAGCGCAGGCCGGCTCGCGGTGTGCGGATCGCCCGCAGGTCACCGCCATTTGCCCGGGGTGCAACGGACCGCAACGCATCGTTGACGGATCAACCGCCTCGAACTCACAGCCAATACACTCGCAGCGCGCATGACCGGCCAATTGAGCGACTTCCTGGCTGCACACGCCGAACGCGTCGCAGACGTCATGCGACGCACCGGCGCGGAGATGGAAAGCCGTGGCAACAAGGGTGACCACGGGCCGCGCCAGTTCATCAACGCGGTGCTCGTCGCGCTCACCGCCGACGACCTGCGCCCTCTGACGACGTACTTCGACCTCGGTGGCGAGAAGCCGTCTGGCATCGACCAGCGACTCGAGACCGCCATGTCGCGACTGGCGGCGCTGCGCCGCGCGGCGGTGGCCGTCGCCGAGGAGGAGATGGACGGCCAGGACCGCCTCTCGCTCTGGGAGAGCGCCGCCGACGAGATGGCGCTGATCGGCCGGCGCCTGGCCAGCTCGGTCACCGCCACGCTGGCGTCCCGCCTCAGCACGATGACCACCTCGAGCAGCGCACGGGGCACCTCGATGAGCATCACCATGCACGAGCTGCGCCGGCCTCTCACCATCCTCAACAGCTACGGCCAGCTGCTCTCCACCGGCATGCTCGGCCAACTCCCCGAAACGGCCATGGTGGCGATCGAGGGGATCACCGCGAGCACCGAGATGATGGTGCGCATGGTCAACGCGATCGCCGAGGTGTCACGCCTCGAGGACCCCGACGACCAGCTCAACTTCGAGCTGATCTCCATCGACGAGATCGTCACCGGCGCGGTCGACCACGTCAGCATGGAGGCCAAGCTGCGCGACACCGTCCTCGAGACCAACGTCGCCGACGCGGTCACCATCCGCGGCGACCGCCGCCGCCTCATCCTGGCGCTGACCAACATGGTCGGCAACGCCGTCAAGCACGGGCCGCCCGGCTCGACCATCGCCGTCCGCGCCTTCGGCGACGAGGACGGAGCGCACTTCCTGGTCCGCGACCAGGGGCAGGGATTCCCCAGCGAGGACGCCGCCCACCTCTTCGACAAGTATTTCCGCTCGGTCACCGAGCGGCAGCGCAAGGTGCCCGGCAGCGGGCTCGGGCTGTTCATCGTCAAGACCGTGGCCGAGCGCCACAGCGGCCATGTCCTGGCCCGCTCCGCGCCCGGCGAGGGAGCGGAGTTCGAGATGATCATCCCGATCCACCAGGAACACGGGAGGCGGGCCGGCGCCGCGCAGCCCACGGAGCGCTGAGCCATGACCAGCACGGTCGCCACCCGCCGGGAGCGGGACTCGATGGGTGAGCTCGAGGTTCCCGCGGACGCGTACTACGGCGCCACGTCGATGCGCGCGAAGCTCAACTTCCCGATCAGCGACCTGCGCTTCAACCGCGGGTTCATCCGCGCCCTGGGGCTCATCAAGCTGTCCGCGGCCGCGGTCAACGAGGAGCTGGGTCTGCTCGAGGCGAGGCTGGCGGACGCGATCAGGCGGGCCGCCCAGGAGGTGGCCGACGGCCGCTTCGACGACCAGTTCGTCGTGGACATCTTCCAGACCGGCAGCGGCACCTCGACCAACATGAACGCCAACGAGGTGATCAGCAACCGGGCCATCGAGCTGCTCGGCGGCGAGCGCGGCTCGCGCACCCCGGTGCATCCGAACGACCACGTCAACATGGGCCAGTCCAGCAACGACGTCATCCCGACCGCGATCCACGTCGCCGCGGCGGTGGCGGTCCAGGACGAGCTGCTGGCCTCGCTGGCGGTGCTCGAGGCCTCGCTGCGCGCCAAGTCGGAAGAGTTCTGGGGCGTCATCAAGACGGGTCGCACCCATCTGCAGGACGCCACCCCGATCCGCCTCGGCCAGGAGTTCCTGGGCTACGTAGGCCAGGTCGAGCGGGCCCGAAGGCGCTGCGGCGAGGCGCTCGCCGAGCTGTCCGAGCTGGCGCTGGGCGGCACCGCGGTCGGCACCGGGGTGGGCATGCACCCGGAGTTCGCCAAGCGAGTGATCGCCCGGCTCGCGGAGGCCACCGGGGTCGCCTTCGCCGAGAGTGACAACCACTTCCAGTCGCAGGCCACGCTCGACAACGTGGTATCGGCGAGCGGCGCTCTGCGCAGCGTCGCGGTGTCGCTGTACAAGATCGCGAGCGACATCCGGCTGATGGGCAGCGGACCGCGCGCCAACCTGGCGGAGCTGGAGATCCCGGCGGTGCAGCCGGGCTCGTCGATCATGCCCGGCAAGGTCAACCCGGTCATCGTCGAGTCGGTGACCATGGTCGCCGCGCAGGTGATCGGCAACGACGCCACCGTGGCCTTCGCCGGCGCTGCGGGCTCCTACCTCGAGCTCAACGTGATGATGCCGGTGGCCGCGTACAACCTCCTGCAGTCGATCTCGATCCTGGCCACCTGCTCGCGGAACTTCGCCACCCAGTGCGTCGACGGGCTACGGGCCACGGCGAACGGACCCGATGCGGTCGAGCGCGGGCTGATGACCACCACCGGGCTGGCACCGCGCATCGGCTACGACGCCGCGGCGGCCATCGCCAAGGAGGCGTACGCGTCGGGCCGGACCATCCGCGAGGTGGCCCGCGAGCGGACCGACCTCAGCGAGGATGAGCTGACCGCGCTGCTCGACCCCGAGGCGATGACCATGCCCGGGCGCTCGGCCGGCGGCGCCGGCGGCTGAGGCCTCACTCGCAGCGCCGGCTTCCCCGGATCCCCGTCAGTCAGCCCATGCACTCGCTGAGCCCTGCACGAACAGGACCGGCCGAGAGAGTTGACGTACGTGTCAACTAGACTGGCGCGCCATGGAAACCATCCTCTGCGTCGTGGGCGCGGGCGCGATGGGCGCCCAGATCGCCCACCAGGCCGCCCTCCACGGCGTGCCGGTGCGCCTCTACAGCCGCAGCCGGGAGCGGCTCGACGGCGCCACGGCACAGTGCGGCGGTCTGCTCCGCAAGCGCGTCGAGAAGGGCAAGCTCACCGCTGAGGAATGCCAGGCGGCCACCGACCTGATCTCCACCACCACCGATCTCGATGAGGCCACGTCCGGCGCCACCATGATCATCGAGACCGTCGCAGAGGATCGGGACACCAAGCGCACCGTCCTCGAGGCGGTCGGCAAGCATGCCGACGCGGGCGCGATCATCGGTACCAACAGCTCGACGCTGCCGTCCTCACTCTTCGCCGACGTTGTGCCCGACCCGAGCCGCCTGCTCAACGTGCACTTCATGAACCCCGCGATGGTGATGCCGCTCGTCGAGGTGGTGCGCGGCCCCCACACCTCCGAGGAGACGGTGACCGCCGCCATGGAGTTCGCCCGCCACATCGGCAAGTCGCCGGTGCTGGTCGAGCGCGAGAGCTTCGGCTTCGTCGCCAACCGTATCCTCTTCATCGCCATGCAGGAGGCGTTCTCGCTGGTGGAGAAGGGCTACGTCTCCGTGGAGGACTGCGACCTGGCCGTGCGCAACGGGCTGGGCTGGCCGATGGGACCGTTCGCCCTCGCCGACCTGGTCGGCCTCGACGTCACCGAGGCGATCCTCGAGGAGGGCCATCGCCAGACCGGCGAGGAGCGCTGGGCGGCGCCCGCGCTGCTGCACGACCGCGTCGCCCGCGGCGAGCTGGGTCGCAAGAGCGGCCGCGGGTTCACTCTCCCGGGCTGACGCCGCTCAGCCGCGCGGAGCCTTCCGGCAGCTGCGGCACTCGCCCTCGACGGTGAGGTCGACGCTGCGGATGGCGAAACCGTGCTGGCGCGCCAGCCGCCCGCTGATCTCGGCGAGCACCTCGCTGGGCAGGTTCTCGATGCCGCCGCAGGTTCGGCAGACCAGGTGGTAGTGGCGTTCGGGCGCACCGGCGATCTCGAAGTGGGCGCTGTCGCCGAAGCGCGTCTGCTGAACGATGCCCGCGTCGCAGAGCTGTTCGAGCACGCGGTACGCGGTGGAGCGGTTGAACGACGGATGGCGGGTCGCCGCTCCGCGCCAGATGTCGTCAGCGGTGAGGTGGCGGTGATTGCCGCCGCTGAGAAGGTCGAGGACCGTCTGACGCTGCGGCGTGGAGCGCAGTCCGGCGCGTCGCAGCAGCGCGTGGGAGTCAGGCGGAACGGTCATGGGTGGCCCGATCATCGCATCGCGGCGGCAACGGCAGTCTCAGCCGGCGAGGTCGAAGTGCTCGAGCACGTCGGCGACGCCGGCGTCCGCGGGGCCCGCGCAGACCGCGTCGGCGCCGGCGAGCACCTCCGGGCGCGCGCTGCACACCGCAACCCCGCAGCCGGCGGCGACGAGCATCTCCGTGTCGTTGGGGGCGTCACCGACGGCCACCGCGTCGGTGATCGGGATACCCAGTCGCTCGAGCACCATCTGCACCGCGAGAGCCTTGTGGACCCGCAGGCTGACCACCTCGACGAACTGTTCCATCGACCGCGTCACCCGGGCCCGGTCGCGCAGATCCTCGCGCAGCGTCGCCACGCAGGCGTCGATGGTGGCCGGATCCTCGCTGACCACGACGATCTTGGTCGTTCCATTGATGACAAGCGTGGCCAGATCGTCGACGAAGCGGATCGGCACCTGAGCGATGCCGGCGTAGAGGTGGGCCTCGGGCCGGTCCTGCTCGCAGTACAGCTCGTCGTCCTGGTACGCCTGGACGTGCCAGCCGTGGGCGCGGGCGATCTCGATGGTCGTGACCGCCACGGCGGTGTCCAGCCCCTCCTCGAAGATCACCCGTCCGGGAGCGTCACCGATGGGCAGCTTGCGGATCAACGCGCCCTGGTAGCAGACCAGCGGCTCGGTGACGTTCAGCTCGCGCGCCCACGGCACCGCCGACTGGAACATCCTGCCGCTGGCGAGGACCACGGGCAGCGACTGTGTGGCCGCGCGCACGGCGGCGCGGGTGCGGGGATGGAGGAAGAGCTCGGCGTCGATGAGGGTGCCGTCGATGTCCAGGACCACAGCGCGTGGCGTGAAGGTGGTGGTCAGCTCGCCGATCGGCGGCGGCCCGGGGGCGATCTCCGTCACGGCGCCGGCGAGGGCGCGCCCGATGCCCACGCCGCCGGGTTGACGCAGTTGGTCGGCACCCGGCCCTCGAGCGCATCGAGCGTGTTCTGCGCGGTGAGCCGGGCCATCGCCGACCTCGTCGCGACGGTGGCGCTGCCGAGGTGGGGCGCCAGCACAGCGTTGCGGCAGTCGGTGAGCCCCGGCGCCAGCTCGGGCTCGTTCTCGTACACGTCGAGGCCCGCTCCGGCGATCCAGCCCTCCTGCAGAGCGCGCACCAGGGCGGGCTCGTCAACGACCGGTCCGCGCGAGGTGTTGACCAGCACGGCGGTGGAACGCATCGACCGCAGGGCGTCTTCGTCGATGAGGTGGTGGGTGGCGTCGGTGAGCGGCACGTGCAGGGAGATGACGTCTGCGGCGGCGAGCAGCTCGGCCAGCGGCATCTCGCTGACGCGGTCGCGGAGATCGTCCTCGATGCTGACGGAAACGTCGGTGGCGTAGGCGATGCGCATGCCGAAGCCGAGCGCTCGACGCGCCACCGCCTGGCCGATGCGGCCGAAGCCGACCAGGCCGAGGAGGGCTCCGTTGAGCTCGAGACCGAGCATGTGCTCCGGCTCCCAGCCGGTCCATTCACCCGCCCGCACCGCGGCGTCGCCCTCGCAGAGGCGCCGGGCGGCGGCCAGCATGAGGCCGACGGCGCAGTCGGCAGTGGCGTCGGTGAGCACGCCGGGGGTATTGCTGACGGCGATGCCGCGCTCGGTGGCGGCGTCGATGTCGACGTTGTTGTAGCCGACGGCGTACAGCGCCACGCAGCGCAGCCGGGGAAGCGCGGCGTCGAGCACCGCCGCGGTGATCGGGTCTCGCAGCTGCGGGCAGAGCACGTCGATGGGCTGGGCGTGGAGGCGCTCGACGAGCCCGGCGGTGGCCGGGATGCGACCGAGGACGTCGAGCGACGCGCGGGGGCGCACCATCTCCTTGAACGGGGCCGGCAGCGCCAGGGTGCAGAGGACCTCGGCCATCGTCGGATCTTAGGCGGCAGGGTCGGGATCCGTTCAAACCCGCCTGTCGAGTACACTCAATCTCGTCTTGCGTTCATCTTTCAGAGCGCGGTCTCACAGACCGTCAGTCGCAAGGCCCCGTCCCGCTGTCAGTGTGGACGACGAGGCCTCGGCAGAACCGATACAACAGTCCGCTCCCTTCGATCGGCTGGGACTGAGCGCTGCCATGCTCACCACCGTCGGCGAGATGGGCTTCACCATCGCCACGCCCATCCAGGCCGCGGCCATCCCGCTGGCGCTGCAGGGCCGCGACGTGATCGGCCAGGCACACACCGGCAGCGGCAAGACCGCCGCGTTCGGCATTCCCATCATCGAGCAGCTCGACCCGCGCAACGGCCCGGTGCAGGCGCTCATCCTCTGCCCCACCCGCGAGCTGGCCGTCCAGGTCCACGACGAGATCACCGTTCTCGCCGCCCGCCACGGGATCTCGTCGGTGGCCATCTACGGTGGCGACTCGATGGCCCGCCAGCTGGAGGCGCTGCGCGCCGGTGCGCACATCATCGTGGCCACGCCCGGCCGGCTCGCGGACCACATCCAGCGCGGTTCCCTGAGCCTCGCCAAGGTGCGCTTCGCGGTCCTCGACGAGGCCGACCGGATGCTCGACATGGGCTTTGCGCCCGACGTCGAGAAGATCCTTCGTCAGTGCCCGGCCAAGCGGCAGACGCTGCTGTTCAGCGCGACCATGCCGGAGTGGGTCAAGCGGCTGGCGATGCGCCACATGCACGAGCCGCTGACCGTGGCCATCAGCGTCCGGCCCGAGATCGTCGCCGGCGTCCGCCAGCTGTATGTGCAGACGACGTGGGCCGACAAGCTCGACGTGATGATGCGCATCCTCGACCAGCCAGACGTGGTGATGTCGCTGATCTTCGTGGAGACCAAGCGCACCGCCGACCTGCTGCAGGCGCAGCTCGAGCGCCGCGGCCAGAGCGTCGGCGTGCTTCACGGCGACCTCACGCAGAAGGAGCGCAACGCGGCCATGGAGGCGTTCGTCGCCACCCATGTCAAGCACCTCATCGCCACCAACGTCGCCGCCCGCGGGCTGGACATCGACGACATCTCCCATGTCATCAACTTCGACGTGCCGACCACCCCCGACGAGTACCTGCACCGCGTCGGCCGGACGGCTCGCGCGGGCCGCACCGGGGTGGCCATCACCCTGATCACACCGAGCGAGATCCTCAAGCTGCGCGACGTCGAGAAGCACGCCCGCACCACCATCGAGCCCGCCACGCTCGAGGACTTCCCGGTCCAACCGGCGCCCACCCCCAGCTGATACGCGCGGCGGTTGGGTCGGCTAGTGTCGGCGCGATGAGCGGACCGGCAATACACGCCAGCGGCGAGGGGTCGGCCCTGCTCTTCCTCCACGCGTTCCCGTTGGACGCCTCGCAGTGGGACCACCAGGTGGCGGCACTCAGCGATCGGTATCTCTGCCTGCGTCCGGATTTCTGGGGTTGCGGGTCGTCACCGCCACCGCCGGGCTCGGTGACCCTGGACAGCTACGCAGCCGACGTGCTCGCCGCCCTCGATGGACTCGGTGTCACCGACTTCGCGGTGTGCGGCAGCTCGATGGGCGGGTACACGGCATTCGCTGTGCTTCGCGCTGCTGGACGCCGGGTGCGCGCGCTGGTGCTCAGCAACACGCGCGCCGCTGCCGACACCGACGACACGCGCGCCGATCGCGCGGCGATGGTGGAGCGCATCCGTGCCGGCGGAACGGAGGCGATCGTCGAACCGATGACGCAGCGGATGCTGTGCGTTCGCTGTCGTGAGGAGGTGCACATCGCCGATCCGGTGCGCGGCCGCATCCGGCGGACCACGGCTGACGGCGCGGTGGCCGCGGTCCAGGCGATGGCAGCGCGCCCGGGCAGCACGCCCATGCTGGCGAGGATCGATGTGCCCACGCTGGTGATCGGCGGAGGAGCCGACCCGATCGTGCCGGTCGACGAGGCGCAGGCCATGGCCGCGGCGATCCCCGGCGCGGTGGTCGAGGTTCTCGATGGCTCCGCCCACCTCTGCAACCTCGAGCAACCGGCGCTGTTCTCGCGGCTGGTTGGTGACTTCCTGGACGCCTCGTACGCGACTCAGACGACGGGCGGGGGCGGGGGGGGCTGAGCAGCGCCGATCGGCCCGGCTTGCCACGGTCCGGATGGGCTCCACTACAGCGGATTCGGGAGCGTCCCGGCGAACTCAATGGTGTCGGTGCTGAACGGCAGCAAGCGCGTCGAGCCGCGGTCCACGGCCACCACACCGAGCGTCTGGACATCGACAGCGACAAGCAGGTGCGTGGCATCGAGCCAGCCAAGGATGCGGTAGTCGAAACCGAGGTCGGTGATTCCGCCGCCCGGTCCGAGAAGCTCGATCGCCTGGTTGTCGTTGGAGATGCACGCCATCCGCGATCCATCCGGGGAGAGAAAACACCCGTTCAGCGCGTTCGCGGCACTGGAGTCCCTGGCAGCGAAGACGTGATGGTGACCGATCCAATCCACGGCGAAGATCGTGCCAACGCTCGGTCCCGATGGGTTGGACGCGGCCAGGACGTCCGCGTAGGCGACGCCGGCCGCGGCCGGCAATCCGGTGGGGGTCGTGAATCCAGCGAGTCCAGACGCCGGCGCGCACAGTCCGGCGGGTGTGGTGCCGGTTGCTGCGGAGACGAGCCGGTAGGACGTGACACACTGCGCGCCAAAGGATGCGTCGCAGCCGAGGTCCCCGCCGGCCTCGACAATCGACCCGCCGTGCCATCCGACCACCCAGTCCATCGATTGCAGCCCACGCGTGCTGGAGAGTTCCCTGTGGCCCGAGCCGTCAGAGAGATCCTCGACGTACGTCCTGGCGGCGACTGCAGCAGGATCGAGGTCGCGGCTGATGACGGTCACGGCGATGCTCCGGTCGTCCGGGCTCACCGCGAAGGCGAGGTCGTTGGTGGAGCCGGCCGGAATGGATTTGACCAGCCCCGTCGAGCCATCGGGTGAGAGCCACCGGATGTCGGTGTCACCGTCGAGGAAGTACGCGCGCGACGACGAGGTGCTGGCTCCCGGCACGTGGAGCCTGCGAATCGTGAACGAGTCGAATGTGGGCACGTGGGCGGACGCGCGGGCGGCGATCCGGGCGTTGCTGGTGACGAGGAGGACCTGGTACGTCAGTCCCGGCGTGTTGAGGTCGGTGGCGACGGCGGCGTACGGGCCGGGGAGCACACCCTGCTGAGTGGAGGAAGGACGCGTCGCAACGGCGCCGAGTGTGGCGGGTGACGTGGGGCTCGGCGACGGCCGCGGCGGCGTGTCACAACCCGCCAGCAGGATCGCTGCGCCGAGAAGAAGCCCGGGCCGGCGCGTCCAGGTCACAGTCTCACGGTCATGTCATGGCCGCCGAATCATAGGCGGCGGTCAAGCGAGCGGCCGGGGCGATCAGGCCCCGACGGGCACTGCCTCCGTCGCCACCCCGGCGGGCATCAGGCAGAAGCCCTCGTAGTCGATGGGCTCGGTGATCGTCGGGTTCTCACCGCACACCGGGCAGTTCGGATCGCGGGGGACGCGGAACTCGCGGAAGCGCATGTCCAGCGCGTCGATGTGGAGCAGGCGGCCGGCGAGCGGCTCACCGACGCCGACGATGAGCTTGACCACCTCGGTCGCCTGGAGGATGCCGACGATGCCGGGAAGGACGCCGAGCACACCGGCCTCAGCGCACGACGGCGCCTCCTCGGGCGGGGGCGGCGAGGGGTACCGGCAGCGGTAGCACGGCGAGGCGAAGGGGATCACCGTGGTGACCTGTCCCTCGAACCGAAAGATGCCGCCGTCGACCAGGGGCTTGCGTGCGAAGAGCGCGACGTCGTTGGCGAGGTAGCGCGTGGGGAAGTTGTCGCAGCCGTTGACGATGATGTCGTACTGGTCGAACAACTCGCGGGCGTTGGCGCTGTTGAGCATCTCGTTGTGCTGCACGACCTTGACGTCGGCGTTGAGCGCCTCGATGGCGATGCGCGCTGACTCCGTCTTGCGCATGCCGACGCGGTCACGCGTGTGGATCACCTGGCGCTGCAGGTTGGACTCGTCGACGATGTCGAAGTCGATCAGGCCGATGGTGCCAACGCCGGCCGCGGCGAGGTAGAGCGCGGCGGGGCTGCCCAGGCCACCGGCGCCGATCAGCAGCACCCTGGCGTCGAGAAGCTTGAGCTGGCCCTCCTCGCCCACCTCGGGGACGAGCAGGTGGCGGCTGTAGCGACGCTTCTGGTCGGGGGTGAGCACCCGCGGCACCTCGAAATCGAGGCCCGCCTGCTTCCAGCCGTTGAACCCGCCGCTCATGGACTTGACGTCGGTGTAGCCCAACTCGTGCAGGGATCGCGCCGCCAGCAGCGAACGCGTGCCGCCGGCGCAATAGAGGGTGATCGGGGTGTCCTTGCCGGGCACCCGATCCTCGACCTGGACCTCGATGAACCCCTTGCTGAGGTGCATGGCCCCGGGGATGAACCCCTCCTCGAACTCGTTGCGCTCGCGGACGTCGATGAGCGTGCGCGAACTCCCGTCGGCGGCAACCTGCTGAGGGCTCACCTCGGGGATGACGCGGCGGGCTTCGTCGAGGAGATCGCGGGAACTTGGCATGGGTCGATGGTACCCAATACCCGACTAACCAAGTCGTCTTTCCCGGGGCGGGCAAGTCGGCGGGCTACGAAGGCCTGGCGGTCAGCAGCGTCGCACCCAGCGTCGCCGTCGCCGTGATCGGCGTCGCACCCCCCGCGCGCCCGTTGGCCGTGCTGCTGTAGCCGGCGAACAGGTGGACCGACGGCGCCCACTGCGCGGTGACGTTGATGGTCGCCGTGTAGGGGATGCCCTGGTAGGTCCCCGAGAACGTCCCCGACGCGCTCACAGACACTGTGGGGACGCTCTGGCCGCCGACGGCCGCGGTGCCCGCCGACCCGGTGGAGCCGTTCCAGGTCCCGCTCCCGCCCCCCGGCCCGGTGAAGCTGCCGGACCAGCTCTGGCCCGGCGCCGCGCCGGCGGGGACGACCATCACCGGCGGCGACGGGGTGAAGCCCGGCTGGCCCGGCTGCGAGGCGCTGGCCAGGAGGACGCTCCCATCGGCCATGTACACGAGGTCGAACACGAACCGCTTGCCATCTGAGGTGGTCACCGTGTCCGCCTGGGCCACACCGCCGTTCTGCGAAACGGGCGCCGACGCGTCGAACGGGTCGTCCTCGTTGCGCTGGGGACCGTTGGCCCGGCCATTGATTGTGGAGGTGGACGTGACGTGGACCATGTAGCGGCCGGCGGCCGCGGCCAGAGCCGCCTGTGCCGGCGAAGCCGCGGGGCCACTGAGGGCGAACCCTCGGGTGCCGCCGGCCCCGCTGACACCCAACTGCGGTTGCGGGGTGGGATTGCCGACGGGAACGCCGGCAAAGGGACTGACCGCCTGCCCGGTGCTCGCGCCGGCGCTGACCGTCACCTGATTGCCGACGACGTGGCCGGAATCGGAGCCACATGCGGCCACGACCAGCAGGACCGGGGCGAGCACGAGCAGACGGCGCATCCCGCAATGGTGCACCGTCTGCCCAATTCGACACCCGCCACCGTGAGACGGCCTACGCGCTGCCGGCGACCTCGCGCACCTCGGTGTGCAGCAGCTTTACCCCGGGCGGGAGCTGCATGCGGTCCGCCGACATCCTGGCCACGTCCTCGCTCTCGACGACGATGAAGCTCAGCCCCTCCCGGCCCTCTGGGGGTGCCAAAAAGTACGCGCACACGAAGCCGGGGATCTGCTTGATCTGCGGCAGCACCTCAGCCTCCAGCTGCCTGCGGCCCTCCTCGATCGTTCCCCCCTCGGGCAGCTCCACCCTGGTCACGACAGCAAACATCGCCTTTCCTCCAGTGGACCCACGAACCTGGCTCGTCGCGCGGCGACCGACCGCGAAGCCTACCCCTGCGCAATGGCCGCTGCGGCGCCCTCCCCTAGACTGCCGTCGTGACCGAGCTCGCCGCGCTCTGCGCCGACGCAGGGCTGTCGATTCCACCCGGCGTCCGAGATGTGCAGGTCACCGCCGTGGTCCACGACTCCCGTGACACCCGGCCAGGCGCGCTCTTCGTCGCGGTCGGCGGCCTGCGCCAGGACGGCCACCGCCACGCCGCTGCCGCGGTCACAGCCGGCGCCGTGGCGGTGGTGGCCGAACACGCCCCCGATCCGCCCACGCCGCCTCACGTTCCGGTCATTATCGTCAACAACTCGCGGGTCGCGCTGAGCGCGCTGGCGGCGGCGTTCCACGGCCATCCGTCGCGATCGCTCACCGTCGCGGGCGTGACCGGCACCGACGGCAAGACAACCACGAGCACGATGCTCTGGGCGGCGTGGCGCGCCGCCGGCCTGCACACCGGGCTGATCTCGACAGTCGACTTCCGCGACGGCGACACCGTCACCGCCAACACCACGCGGCAGACCACAATGGAGGCGGTCGAGACCCAGCGCCGGCTCGCCGAGCTGCGCGCCTCGGGATGCACGCACGTCGTCGTCGAGACCTCGTCGCACGCGCTCGAGATGCACCGCGTCGATGACGTCGACTACCGCGTCGCCGTCTACACGCGGATCACCTCGGAGCACCTCGATGTCCATGGCGACCGCGCGGGCTACCTCGCCGCCAAGGCGCGGCTTCTCGGCATGGTGTCGGCGCGCCCCGACGGCGTCGCCGTGCTCGATCGCGACGACGAATTCGCGTACCCGCGCCTGCTCACCATCCCGGTGGCGACGCGACTCACCTACAGCGCAGCCGGCGCGAGCGACGCCGACCTTATCGCGCAGAGCATCCGGACCGGTCCCAACGGGGTCAGCTTCACGGCCCGCACACCGTGGGGAGACGCCGCCCTCCGCCTCCACCTCGCCGGCCGGTTCAACGCCGCCAACGCCCTCGCCGGGCTCGCCGCCGCCTGCTCCACGGGCGCCTCGCTTGACGCCGCCGTCCGAGGGGTCACCGCCCTCGAGCGTGTCGACGGCCGCATGGAGCGGGTCGACGCCGGCCAGCCATTCTCCGTGGTGATCGACTACGCCCACACGGCCGAGGCGCTCGAGAAGGTGCTCAGCGAGCTGCGCGCGGCCACGGCCGGCCGGCTCTGGGTGGTCTTCGGCTCGGCGGGAGAGCGCGACGTGGAGAAGCGACCGGCGATGGGCGCCGTCGCCGCCCGCCTCGCCGATGTGGCCGTGGTCACCGACGAGGACCCGCGCGAGGAGGACCGGCTCGCCATCTGCGAGCAGATCGCCGTCGGTGCGGTAGCCGCCGGGGCGGTGCGCGGCGACACCCTGCACGTCATCCCGGACCGCGCCGAGGCGGTGGCGTTTGCGACCTCCCGGGCGGCGCCGGGGGACACGGTGCTGTTCGCCGGCAAGGGGCACGAGAGCTCGATCGAGTCCGCCGGACGCAGCCTGCCCTGGAACGAGCGCACCGCCGTGATCGCGGCGCTGCGCGCCCGCGCCGGCACCTGAGGTTCAGGGGGCACGCTTCTCCACGGCGAGGATGCCCGGGGCGGCGGCCCACGCCCGCACCCAGATCGGAAGAGCGTCGTGTAGGGAAAGAGTGTAGATCTCGGTG
>OCZT010000162.1_pt1 | contig 61954 bp, 54 predicted proteins | sample 1539031 | NCBI WGS metagenome assembly OCZT01 (sample SAMEA3539308, study PRJEB22396) | soil metagenome | biome: tundra; feature: field; material: soil | place: USA | collected 2010-05 | depth 0.15 m
GGAAGCCGGCGCGCTCGGCGTCGGCCGGCGCGTCGAAGAACGTCACGACCTCGCGGCGCGGGCGCCGGCTCGCGCACGACGGCCGGCAGTAGATGCCGGTCGAGCCGACCGCATACACGAATTCGCCGTCCGCGCGGCGGTCGTGCGCGACGACCGCACGCCACCGCCCGGCGTCGTCAATCTCAATAGCCATCGACTTCATGCCCACACTATGCCCGGCCGCCGGACTGGCCGCTATCCGCATCTTGCGGGCAAATGTGGATTGTACGTCGCCGGAATACGCGTCCCACCCGGGATAAAATGATGCCGTGATCCCTCTTCGTATCGCGATCGTCGGCAGCGGCGGCGTCGGCGGCTATTTCGGCGGCCGTCTCGCGGCGGCCGGAGCCGACGTCACCTTCATTGCCCGCGGCGCGCACCTGCAGGCGCTCCGCACGAACGGGTTGCGCCTCGAAAGTCCAAAGGGCGATCTTCACCTGCCGCACGTCAGCGCCACCGAGGACACATCGACACTCGCACCGGTCGACGTCGTGCTGTTCGCGGTCAAGCTCTACGACGCGGAATCGGCGGCCCGCCTCCTTCCGCCGCTCATCGGCGCGGACACCGTCGTCGTACCGCTGCAGAACGGCGTGGACGGGGTCGAGACGGTCGCCGGCGCGGTCGGACGGCCGCACGTCGCCGGCGGCGTCGCGTACGTCGCGGCCGTCGTCAGCGAACCGGGCGTCATCCGGCACACGACGATGGACCATCTGCTGTTCGGGGAGCTCGACGGCGCGAGATCGCCGCGACTCGAGCGTCTGCTCGAGGCCTGCCGCGCGGCGGGATTCCAGGCAACGCTGTCCGACCATATCGACGTGGACATCTGGTCGAAGTTCGTGCGCCTGTCGGTCATGAGCGGCATGACGGCGGTCACGCGATCGCCGATCGGGCCGCTGCGCGACGATCCGGATCTCTTCGCGATGATTCAGGCGGCGGTGCTCGAAGCCATGGCCGTCGCGCGCAAGAAAGGGATCGCGCTGCCGGCCGGCGTGTTCGACGAAATCATCAGGATGACGCAAGAGCTGCCGCCGCAGGCCAAGTCGTCGATGCTCGAGGATCTCGAGCGCGGGAAGCGGCTGGAGCTGCCCTGGCTGAGCGGCGCCGTCGTGCGCCTCGGGAATGAGCTCGGCGTCGAGACGCCGATTCACCGTTTTATCGCGACGGTCCTCAAGCCGCACGTCAACGGGGCGGAGACTCGAAGCGCGCGAGCCGCTGAAAAGCCCGTACCTTTTCCGATCGATCGATCGCCGCGCGGTTGATGGCGATGTTCAGAATCTCGATCGTCCTGTCGTAGGTCAGTTTGTCGACCGGAAACGGCGTGCCGTCCTTCCCGCCGTGGGCGAATGCGAACCTCGCCGGGTCGCGGAGGCTCGCCGGCGTCCCGTGCACGAGCTCTGACGCGAGCGCCAGTGCGCGGAGCGTCTTCGGGCCCACTCCCTCGATGCCGAGCAGCGTCTCGAAGTTCTCTGGCGCGCGCTCGTACGTCTTCAGCAGGATCTTCTCGAGATACGGACCCGCCACATCGAGCTCCGGGAACAGCGTGTGCCGCGCCGGCATCGTCAACATCGGCACACGAGCCTTCTCGAGGGCCTTCAACGTCACGTCCGGCTTCAGGCACGCCAGCTCCGCCGACGCGCGGCGGGCCGCGTCGCTCTCGTGCGCGACCAGATTGAGCGTGTCGCCGCGCGCGTCACAGCACACCGCCTCGTGCGGCTCGTCGACGAAGCTCGCCACGTGCTCGGACAGCCAGTGATAGCGGCGCGCCGTGCTCGTCCGATCGCTCATCCCCTGCTGGACGACCGACCACTCGCCGGCCGCGGTGAAGAAGAACACGTGGTGATAGAGCTGGTAGCCGTCCTGTACCGCGGCGCTGTCCACTTTCGCCGCCGTCCGGCTCGCGTACACCAGCGGTTTCGGATCTCGGCCGATCCGCTCGCACGACGCCGCAATCTGTTCCGGGGTCTTTCGCGACGTCCTCCCTTTCCCGCCCGCCGCGAAGAAGCCGAGATCGCGATCGATCTCCTTGATTCCCTCCTTGACCGCCCCGCACACCGTCGTCGTCACACCGCTCGAATGCCAGTCGAAGCCGAGGACGCAGCCGAACGCCTGGAACCAGAACGGATCGGACAGACGGCGCAGAATCTCGCGGCTCCCGAATTCGCTGGAGAGGTAGATCAGGATCTCGCGCGAGAGCCGCACCATGCGCGAGAAGAGCCAGGGCGGCGCTTTTCCGCCGTGCAGCGGAAGAGAGGCATAGCCGGTATGGCGGGCCACGAATCGATTCTATTTTCGCTTGGACGTGTGCTTCAACTCACGCTTCGACGCGGCGACGCGGATCGCGTTGCGCGCCCACGTCGCGAGCTCATCCGCGTCCTCGAGTACGACGAGCGGCACTTCGTAGTACTGAAAGATCTCGCGGTCGTCGCCATAGGGTTTGAACGGTCCCATCCCCGCCGCTTCGAAATCGCCGCGGTTCGAGTCGTCGACCTTTAAATAGAGCAGATCGTCGGCGATCAACGCGAAGAAGAGCTCGCCGCCGTACACGCCGACGCCGCCGAACATCCGTTTCGTCGTAATGAGCCCGCACCCGGCGAGCTGGTCGACGACGAATGCGATGAAGCTCTCAGTGACCGGCATGGCCAGGCGTCTGGATCGACGCCAGTATCTTGCCGATGACATCGTTGAGCGCCGGCCCGCCGCGAATCCAGCGCACGACGGCGACGATGTCGTTGTCCCAGTCGATGTAGATGATGTTGGCGCCGTTGCCCTCGAAGCACACCGCCGATGCCGGCGCCGCGGGCAGCGGCTTTCTTCCGGTGTTCAAGAACCAATTCGCAAAACCATAATCAGGATTCGCGGGCCCCGGCGTTCGCGCCATCTGAATCCACTGCTCCGACACGATCGGCTTGCCCTTCCACGCGCCGTTGCGAAGAAAGAGATACCCAAATCGCGCCATGTCGTACGCGTTGATGAACATGCCGCCGCCCCAGTGGCCGCCGCCGGTCACCGACTGCACTTTCTGGCCGTCGAGCTCCACCCACGAGTTGTCGTAGCCGTACCACCGCCACGTGGACGAGGCGCCGATGGGCTCCATCACCTGCTCGCGCAGGACATCCGGCAGCGGACGTCGCCACACGTTGAGCGCCGCCAGCGCGAGCACGTTCACGCGCACGTCGTTGTACTTGTAGTGCGTGCCTGGGTCCCACAGCTTGCGGTTTGGCCAATCCGCCGCGGTCGCGCCTTCCGGGCGATCCGCCCAGTCGGGCTTTCCCCACAACGTGCCCTGCCAATCGCTGGTCTGCCGCAGGAGATGATCCCACTTGATCGTCTGATTGTGCGGCGCCTCGAAAAGATCGACGGCGGGCGGCATGTAGTCGCGCGCGTAATCGTTGACGTCGTGGATCAGCCCGCGCTGCCACGCCAACCCGACGACCGTGGTGAGAAACGTCTTCGTCACGCTGTGCGTCATGTCCACACGTCCGGGATCGCCCCATTCGGCCACGATGTAGCCGTGGCGGGTGATGAGACCAGCCGCGGGCCCGCGGTCTTTCACCGGACCGATCGGCGTGTCGAACGGTTCGCTCCGGCCGAACGTCGTCGCGAGATACAGCAGCATGTTCTTCGTCGCCGGATTCTCGCTATCGATCGCCGCCCTTACGGCTTCGTCGAGCATCGCCCGGTCCATGCCGGCCTCGGCCGGCGTCTTGTGCTGCCAGTCGAAGCGCTCGGGAAAGTAAGCGGCGGCCGTTTGCGCGTTCGGAAGCGCTGGACGCTGAATCGGCGCGCCGCGCTGCCCGGAGGCGGCGGCAACGACGACTGACACGGCGGCCGTGAACGACAAAGCGGCGCGAAACATGGCGGCCTCCTCGGTGCGGCGTGCAGTATATCCTCTACGTTGGATGAGGCCCGTGGTCACCGCCGTCATCGCCGTCATCGCCCCAGGGGCGCTCGCCGCGCTCACCGCGGCCGCGATGGTCTGCGCGCAGACGCCGGCGCCGGTGACGCTCGCCGATCTCCTGGCGCGCGCCGGTGCGTACGTCACGGACTTCGAGACGCGCTTCTCGAACGTCGTCGCCGAAGAGCACTACGTGCAGCAGACGTCGGGAAACGTGCGCGCTCCCCACGGCGGCCTGCAGCCGGCCATGCGCACGTTGGTGTCAGACTTCCTGCTCGTCAAGCTGCCAAGCCAGGACGTCTGGCTGCCGTTTCGCGACGTGTTCGAGGTCGACAGCAAGCCGGTGCGCGACCGGCAGGATCGGTTAACGAAGCTCTTTCTGCAGCCGGCGGCGACCGCCGTGCAGCAGGCGGAACAAATCGTCGCCGAGAGCGCGCGGTACAACATCGGGATTACGCGGAACATCAACATCCCGGTCCTCGCGCTCACCGTGCTCGATCCGCGCTATCAGGGGCGATTCGCGTTCTCGCACCTGAAGGAGGACCGCAAGATCGGATCCGACGTCTGGTCGATCGAGTACATCGAGCGGGAGCGGCCGACGCTGATTCGCGGCGCCGGCGGCATCGATCTCATCACGCAAGGGCGTCTTTGGATCGAGGCATCCACCGGACGCGTCGTCAAGACCGAGCTGGTCAACAACGACCGCGGCGTGCGTGCGACCATCACGACGACGTACCGGTTCGATCCCGGCTTCAACCTCAACGTGCCGGCCGACATGCACGAGGAGTACTTTCTGTCGTCGGCGGGCGCACCCGTCGTGGGCACGGCGACCTATTCGAACTTCCGCCGCTTCACCGTGGAGGTCGACGAGAAGATTCGGAGGGATCAGCGATGAACGCGTACTGGAACTGATCGACGATCTGGCCGTTCTTGAGCGCGCTGCGGCGGAGGCACCCTTCGAGCGCGTAGCCGTTCTTCTCGAGGACGCGGCACGACGCCTTGTTGTACGCAAACGGCACCGCGAACACGCGCGTCAGACCGTGCGTCTCGATGGCATGCCGCGTGATCGCCCCGAGGGCCTCCGACGCAATCCCGCGCCCCCAGTACTGCTCGCCAAGCCAATAGCCGACCTCCGCCGACACGCGATCCACGTCCTTTTGCAGGACGAAGCCGATGGCGCCGACCGCTTTGCCGCCGACGTCGATGGCGAACACGGTTTCCGGGCGGCGTGCCTGCATGTGGCGCAGGAACGTCCGCCCCGCGCGCTTCGTGTAGGGATGCGGGAACTGATCGCGCAGGTTCAGCCAGACCTGCGGACTGTTGGCGTTCTCGACGAGCGAATCCAGATCGGACGCTCGCCACGTGCGGATGAGGCAGGTCTTCAGCGCGATCGTCACAGCGAGGCCCTACACGTGCTCATGGCTGCGGCAATTCTCGCATGATCACACCACGTAGCGCTCTCGCGCCGCGGTGCCGGCCGCCAGCCGCTCGAGCGCGAAGGGGGCGAGGTCCATCGCCGGATTCTCGCCGACGATGAGGTCGGCGAGAATCCGCCCGGCCGCGGGCGAATGCTGGAACCCGTGGCCGCTGAAGCCGTTGATGAGAAAGAATCCGGGCACGTCGCGCGCGGGGCCGATGATCGGATTCGCGTCCGGCGTCATTTCGTACAGCCCGGCCCAGGCATGCGAAATCGACGCGTCCGCGAGCGCGGGCACACGCATCACCGCGATATCGGTCGCCTGCGCGAGGAAGTCCCACCGAACGGTCGTGTCGAAGGTCGAAGGCTCGCCGGGATCGCCCATCCCGAACAGGAGACCGGCGCCCTCGCGATGGAAATAGAAAGTCGTCTCGAAGTCGATGACCATGATCTTCGACGCGGGCAGGGCGGCCGCTCGAAGCGGCGACGCCGGCTGAGCGATGAAGATGTGCCGGCGATACGGGTCCACCGGCACGTCGATCCCCGCCATGCGGCCGATCGCACGCGCGTGGGGCCCGGCGGCGTTCACGACGATGGGCGCCGCGATTGCGCCGCGCGTGGTGTCCACGCCCGACACGCGTCCGCGGTCGACCGTGATGCCGGTGACCTCCGTGTCGCGCTCAATCGTCGTCCCCATCGCCTGCGCCGCCTTGGCGAATCCCATCGTCACGCCGTTGGGATCGGCGATGCCGTCGCGCCGGCAGAAAGTGGCACCAAGCACGCCGTCGGTCGAAAGACCCGGCGCGAGCCGCGCCGCCTCGTCCGCCGCGAGCCACTCGACGTCGATACCGAAGCTCCGCTGGAGGGCGACGTTCTGCCTGAACGTCTCGACGCTCGCCGCCGTCGAGAGCAGGAACAGATACCCGTCCTGATGAAAGTCGATCTCGTAGCCGATTTCGTCCTTGAAGCGCTCGAGCAGCGCAATCGATTCGATCGAGAGCCGGATGTTGGCGGCGTTGGAGAATTGGTGGCGGACGCCGCCCGCGTTGCGGCCGGTGGATCCTGACGCGAGCAGCTTCTCGCGTTCGAGAAGCACGACGTCGGTGACACCGCGCCGCGCCAGGTGATAGGCGACGCTCGCGCCCATGCACCCGCCGCCCACGATCACGACGTCAGCGCTTCGCTTCATCGTTCAAGACGATCAACGTCGTGCTATTTTCCCGCCGCGCGCTCGACGGCTTCCATCACTCGGAGTATGTTGCCGCCGAGAATCTTCTCGATGTCCTGATCCGAATAGCCCTTCTTCATCAGCGCCTCGGTAATCCTCGGCAGCTTGGACGCGTCGTCCATCCCGAAGGGCATCGTGGCGCCGTCGAAGTCTGACCCGAGGCCGACGTGATCGACGCCGGCCACCTTTACCGCGTGATCGATGTGGTCGATGATCTTCTCCCACGTCACCATCGGCATCGTGCCGTTCTTCATCGACTCGCGGTCGATGCGCGCCGACTCGAGCGTCGAGCACGCCTCGTTGCCTCCGCATTTCTTCGACGCCGCCTCGTTCTGCGCCACGATGTCACCGCTCTTCTTCTCGCTGGCGGCGCGGAATTCCTCGCTCAGGAAGCTGACGTGATAGTTGATCATCACGACGCCGCCGTTCTTCGCGAGCGCGCGCAGCATGTCGTCGCTCATGTTGCGCGGGTGATGCGAAATCTCCCGGCAGGAGGAGTGCGACGCGATGACCGGCGCCCGGCTCACCTCGATGGCGTCGTAGAAGGTCTTGTCGGCGACGTGCGAGATGTCGACCATGAGCCCCAAGCGATTCAGCTCGCGCACGACGTCCTTGCCGAACGGCGTGAGGCCGTTGTGCTCGGGCTTGTCGGTCGAGGAATCGGCCCACGTGTTGTTCTTGAAGTGCGTGAGCGTGAGGTACCGTACGCCGCGCCCGGCATAATCACGCAGCGGCTGCAGGCTGTCGTTGATCATGTGGCCGCCTTCCACCCCCATCAGCGCGGCGATCTTGTGGTCGGCCGCGGCGCGCCGGATGTCGGCCGCGGTCTTCGCCAGCACGAGATCCTTGGGATGCGTGCGAACGGCCGCCAGCACCGCGTCGATGAGCGCGTTCGCCTGCTTGACGGCCGGAGCGCCCGTCACGTCGCTCGGCACCCAAATGGAGAAGAAGAGCGCGTCGAGGCCGCCGTCGCGCATGCGCGGGATGTCGATATTTCCGTCGGTGTGGCGGGCGCCGATGTCGAACGTCTTGTCGAACAGCAGCCGCTGCGTCGTGTCGTCGTGGGAATCGATGACGATGGCGCGATCGTGGAGCTGCTTGGCGTGTGGCGACACCACCACGTCCTCGGCGCGCTGCGTGAACACCAGCACGGGCATGACGATCGCCGCCAGCAGGGCGGCGGCGCGAAGATATCCAATCGACAGCATGGGGGCTCCTCTGTGTTTATGCCTCTTCCCAGCGGAAGCGCGACATGGCGACTATACCGAAGAACGCCGCGAAGCCGAGCAGCACCAGCGTCGGCGCGACGGCGCCTGCCAGGCCGATGCCGCGCCACGTCATCGCGTCGAGTCCGTCCACCGCCCAGCGCGCGGGGACGACGAGCGTCAGCTGCTGCAGCCAGGAGGGAAAGATGAAGGTCGGCACCCACGCGCCCCCGAGCATGACCATCATCAGGACGGCCAGCGTGCTGACGCCGCGCGCCGCCTGCGGCGTGTGCCCGAGCGCCGCGATGAGCAGGCCGAACGTCGCCGCCATCAGCGACGTCGCAATCGCGACGCTGAGGAACCCGATGAGGCTCCCGGAGATGTGGACATGGAACACCACCATCGCAAAGGCGAACGACACGAGCAGCGTCATCAACGCCACGATCGTCATGCTCAGCGTTTTGCCGGCGAGGAGCGTCAGCCGCGAGATGGGCGCGCTGCGCAATCGCTTCCACAGCCCCTTCTGGCGCTCGAGGAGGATCTCGATGCCGAGGCCAGACGTGGCGAACAGCAGAAACTGAATGCCCATGCCCGCGAACGAATGCGCGTACCCGTTGTAGGCAATGTTGGCGCCGGAGGTGACCGCTTCCTCGTGCGTCGAATACGGCATCGCCAAGCCAGGCGCCCGCGTGCTGGTCGACCCGGCCGTGCTCTGCTGATTGTAGTACGCCTGGACCGAGTGGAGCATGGTGCCGAGCGCGCGCTGCTCGTCGGACGGAAGCCCCGTCGCCTGGAGACGGCCGAGCGCATCGTCAACGGCCTTGCGGCCGCCGGGACCCGTGAACATCTCCTTGCTCACCGCTTCCATCACGTGCTCGGTGAGGATGCCGCGGACCATCGCGAGCTCCGTCGCATGCGACGGGTCGAACAGCAGGTCGAGCTGCGGCTTCGCGCCGCCAGCGAAGAACGCCTTCCCCGCCGCATCGCCGAACCCTTTCGGAATGATGACGCCGACCGTCATCTTGCCGCGGCGCACTTGGTCGCGCGCGGCGTCCGCGGAAATCAGCGACAGCGCGAAGTTCTTATCGGTACGCGCGCTGGCCACGATGTCATTGGAGATCGGACTGCCGTCTTGATCGACGATGGCGACCGGAATCCTCGCGGCCTCGGTGTTGGTGCTCGGCCCGGAAAAGATCGAGCCGAAGAACGACCCGATCGCGATCGGCACGATAAAACTCATGATCACGGCGCGTCGATCGGCGAAGAAGAGCTGCAGGTCCTTGCGGACCATGGCGATGAGCGGTGTGATCGGCATCAGTCGCGCAAGCTCCTTCCAGTGAGCGTGAGAAACACGGTTTCGAGCGTCGCCCGGCCGCCGTCTGGACCGGCCGGCACGCGCGCGTGCAACTCCGCGAGCGTCTCGTTGGCGATCACGTTGCCGTGATCGATGACGACGATGCGGTCGGCGAGACGTTCGGCCTCTTCCATGTAATGCGTCGTGTACAGCAGCGCCTTGCCGCGCTTCTTCAGGACTTCGAGGTTGTCGAAAATCGCGTTGCGGCTCTGCGGATCGACGCCGACCGTCGGCTCGTCGAGCAGCAGGATGTCGGGATCGTGCAGCAGTCCGGCCGCCAGATTCAGACGACGCTTCATGCCGCCGCTGAACGTCTTCACCCGGTCGCGGGCGCGATCGGACAGCCCGACGAGTTCGAGCACGGAGGCGATGCTCTGCTCGAGCGCGGCGCCCGTCAGATCGTAGAGCGCGCCGAAGAAGCGCAGATTGTCGTGGGCCGTCAACTCGTCGTACAACGCGAGATCCTGGGGCACGAGCCCAATCCGTCGCTTCACGGGATCCGTGTCGCCGGAGAGCCGGTGATCGCCGACGAATACCTCGCCGCGATCCGGGGTGACCAGCCCGGCGATCATCGACACGGTCGTCGTCTTGCCGGCGCCGTTCGGGCCGAGCAAACCGACGAGCTGGCCGCGCTCGAGCGTAAACGACACGTCGCTCACGGCCACGAGATCTTTGTATGTCTTGCGCAGGTTGTTGATTTTCAGCATGGTTCCCGAGGCGGTGTCGCCAAAGGCATCTTGCCACGACCTCGAGCGAGGAGGGCGAGAACCCGACAGGCGGTTGGTTTGGCTAGATGAACGGTGTCCAACAGCGGTTCACCGGCAATTATTCGCCGAGAGCCACAATCGGATCGATCTTCGTGGCGCGCCGCGCGGGAACGGCGCAGGCGGCAAGCGCGACCAGCGCGAGCACCGTCGTCACGGTGGCGAGGACGATGGGATCGGTCGCGCTGACGCCGAACAACTGGCTCTCGAGGCTCCTGCGCAGCGCGATCGCACCGATCGCGCCGAGCACGAATCCGCCGGCGATGAGCAGGACGCCTTCCCGCAGCACGAGCTCGAAGATGGCGCCGGCGCTGCTGCCGAGCGCGATGCGAATTCCGATCTCTTTGGTCCGCTGCGTCACCAGATACGCGAGCACGCCGTAGATGCCGATCGCCGACAGCAGCAGCGCCACCACGCCGAAGCCGAGCGACAGCAGGACCGGCGAGCGGCGCGTCATCAACGATTTCTCCGTGCGGTCCTGCATCGTCTGCGTATCGAAAACCGGAAGCTCGCGGTCGATGGCGTTGATCGCCCCCCGCACCGCGCTCGTGACGGCGCCCGGGTCACCCGCGGTCTTAACGGCGAACGTCATGCTGCGAGCGGCGTCCTGGGCCATGGGAAAGTAGAACGCCCCGACCGATTTCGGCCCCTCGACGAGATCGTGCAGCTTCATGTCGCCGATGACGCCGACGACCGTCAGAAACACCGTCTTGTCGGTGATGGCGAGGAGCTGGTTGATGTCGGTCGGCATATACATCCGGCGGCCGATCGGATCCTGATTGGGCCAGAACCGCTTCGCCAGCTTGTCGTCGACGATGATCACGTGCGGCGCCTTGGCGGCGTCGCGGTCGTCGAACAAGCGACCGCGAAGACGCTTCGCGCCCATCGTCTCGAAGTAGCCAGGGGTGACGTCGACGTTCTGCGGCGAGATCACCGACTCGCCCGGCTTCATCTGATAACCCTCGGCCAGGATGACGCTGTCGCTTTGGTTCCCGCCGAACGGAATCGTCGTCGTCGCGCCCGCGGAGACGACGCCAGGCAGCGCGCGAATGCGCCGCAGCGACTCGTCGGTGAACTGTATCAGCGCCTCGTCCTTAGCGTAGTGCGTCCGCGGCAGGGTGATCGACGCCGTCATCACGCCATCGGCGTTGAAGCCCGGGTCCACCGACAGGACCCGTCTGAAGCTGGCGAACAGCAAACCGGCGCCGATGAGGAGCACGAACGCGAACGCCACCTGCGCGACGACGAGCGTGCGCCGGAGGGTTCGCGCGCCCCGCCCGACCGTGCCCGAGCGTCCTTCCTCGTGCAGCGCGGTGGTGAGGTTCACCGGCAGCGCACTCGCCACCGGAATCAGGCCGAGCACGATGCCGATGGCCGCCGCGATGGCGACGGTCCAGGCGGCGACGACGCCATCGAGACGAATCTCCGATCCGCGTGGCAGATCCTGAATGCCGAGCGTGCCGAGCGCGCGCAGCACGGCGTAGCCCACGAAGAGGCCTCCGGCCGCGGACACGAGCGTCAGGACGACGCTCTCGGTGACGAGCTGACGGGCGAGCCGCCAGCGTCCGGCGCCGAGCGCGAGGCGCATGGCCAGCTCTTTCAGGCGCACGCGCGAGCGGACGAGCACGAGGTTCGCGACGTTGACGCAGCCGATGAGCAGCACGAACAGCGCGCCGCCCCAGATGAGATACAGCGTCGCCTTGACGTCGCGCACGAGATTGTCTTGCAGTCCCGAAACCTTCGTCCGGAAGCCCGCGTTGATGAGCAATTCCTTGTACTGCGGGAACCGCTCGAGGTTGGCGGCGTTCAGCGCGTCGATCTGCAGCTGTGCCTGCTTCAGCGAAGCGCCCGGCTTCAGGCGGCCGATGTTCTGAAAATTGTTGTTATGGCGATGGGCGTCGGACTTCTGCTCGGCCGTGAATGCCAGCGGCCGCCACAGCATGATGTTCGGGCTCAGGAAGCCGAACGATTGCGGCATCACGCCGACGACGGTGTACGGCTGGCCGTCGAGGCGCAGATCGCGCCCGACGACGTGCGGATCGCCGCCAAACTGCGTCTGCCAGAGCGCGTAGCTCAAGATGATCTTCTGTTCGTTGCCCGATTCGCCGTCCTTCTCGTCGAAAGCCCGTCCGAACTGAACCGGCACGCGAAGCAGCCGGAAGAACGACGGCGTCACGTTCATCGCCCGGATGCGCGTCGGCACGCCGTTCTGGTCGACGTTGAGGTTCGTCGAGTTGTAGAGCGCCTGTTCCTCGAACACCATGATGTCGCGCAGCCGGTCGTAGTAGTCCGGCACGCCCGCGCCGCCAACATCCGCGCCGGCCCTGGGATAGATGTTCTCCATCACCAGAATGCGATCCGACTCCGGGACCGGCAGCGGGCGCATCAGCACGTTGTGGACGACGGAAAAGAGCGCCGTGTTGGCGCCGATGCACACCGCCAGCGTCAGCGCCGCGGTGAGGGTGAACGATTTGTCCTTCCACAGAAGGCGCAGGCCGACACGAAGATCATTGAACATGGAGTCCTGTCTGAAGGTAGACGACGGCCGAACCGTGCGGGTTCCGTTATTCGACGCGCAGCGCTTCCGACGGGTCGATACGCGCGGCCCGACGCGCGGGAATCAGATTCGCCAGCGCCGATACGGTGAGAAGCACCGCCACCGCCGCGCCCCAGGACACGGGATCGCCGGTGCCGATCCCGTAGAGCGCGCCCGCGATCCACCGCGAGACGATTACGCCGAAGAGACACCCCGCCGCCAGCCCGACCGCCGCCACGCGCAGCCCCTGCCGCATGATCAGGCCGAGCACCGACGCGGGCGCCGCGCCGAGAGCGAGGCGAATGCCGATTTCCCGCGTCCGCTGCGACACCGAGTAGGCGATGACGCCGTACAGGCCGATCGCCGCCAGCGCCATCGCGACCAGGCCGACGATGCCGACAAGCCACGCGCTCGCGCGGACCAGAAATAGCGTCGCCGCCACTTCTCCCTCCATCGTCTGGTTCTCGACGAACACCAGATTCGGCTCGAGCGCGAGCAGCTCGCGGCGCATGTCGCGCAGAAGCGCCCCCGCGTCGCCGCGCGTGCGCGCGATCACGATGTTGTAGGGGTTGGGCTGCTGTCCGCGCGCTACATGAATGAACGGCATCGGGCTCTCGCCGATTGTCGCGACCTTGTGATCGGCCGCGACGCCGACGATCTGAAACAGCTTGCCGTCGGATCCGTTGGTATTGAACGTCCTGCCGATCGCGCTCGTGCCGGGCCAGTAGCGCTTCGCCATCGTCTCGTTGATGACGGCGACCCGCGGCGTATCGGGGCGATCATCGTCTGTAAAGCCGCGACCCTGGAGAATCGAGACGCCGATCGTCTTGAAATAGTCTGGCGACACGCGCGTCGCGTTGATGACGTCGCCGCGGTCGCCGGGCGCGTGCCGACCGGGAATCCAGACGTCCCACTGGTTGCCGTTCAACGAGAAGGGCACGAAGGTCGCGAGGGCGGCCGCATCGACGCCGGGAATCGCGCGCACGCGCGCGAGCGCCTGATCGTAGAACTCGACGCTGCGCTCGGGCGAGTACTGCACCATCGCCGTGTCGAGCGACACGAGCGCCAGGCGGTTGACCTCGAATCCGAGATTGGCGCGCTGCTCGGCGACGAGGCTCCGCGTCAGGAGCGCCGCCGTGATGAGGAGCGCGGTGGTGACCATCATCTGGCAGGCGACGAGCACGTCGCCGAGCGTCCATCCCCACCAGGCCGCGCGCGACACGGTCTTCTCGCCGCGCAGATCGGCGACCACGTCCGAGCGTGACGCCTTGGCCGCCGGAATCAGTCCGGCGAGGAGGCCGGCCGTGAGCGTCGCGCCAGACGTGAACAGCAACGCGCGCATGTCGATGCGGAGATCGAACGCGATCGGAAACGGGATCGGCAAGCTCAGCGATGCGACGATCCCCGTAATCCACCGCGCCAGGATCACTCCGGCGACGGCGCCGATGACCGACATCACGAGGCTCTCCGTGACGAGCTGGCGCACGAGCCGTCCGCGACTTGCGCCGATCGCGAGGCGGATGCCGATTTCCTTCTGCCGTCCCGATGCGCGCGAGAGCAGCATGCTCGCCACGTTCGCGCACGCGACGAGCAGCACCAGGCCGACGACGACCATCAGGCCCGCGGCGGCGGGCAGTATTTGCGGGTCGAACGCGGGATGAAAATGCACCTCGCTCGTCGGCTTCACGGCGCTGCGGCGGTTCTTGTTGGTCGCCGGATTGGCCGCCTCGAGCCGGGCCATGACTACGTCGAGATTGGCCGCCGCCTGGCCAATCGTCGCGCCCGGCTTGAGCCGGCCCTTCATGAATATCCAGCGATCGCCGCGGCGATCGAGCCGCGTCGTCCCCGTCGGCGAGGGGACGACGTCGTGCATGCCGATCGGCTCGACTTCGAGCGCGGCCGTCATCGGCACCCAGAGATCGGGCGAGAGAATCGACGTCATGCCGCTGAAGCCGCTCGGCGTGACGCCGACGATGGTGTACGGATGGCCGCGAAGCCGGAGCGTCCGGCCGACGACGTCCGGCGTGCCCCCGAGCTCGCGCGTCCAGTAGCGATACGAAATCATCGCCACGCGCGGGGCCTCCAGCGCATCGTCTTCCTGGACGAGAGTGCGGCCGGCGGCGGCGCCGACGCCAAGCGTCCGGAAGTAGTTGCCGGTGACGATTTCGCCGAGCATCTTGCGCGAGCGGTCGCCCAGATTGAGCGCGACGAACATGGGCGAGTAGCCGATCAAATCGTCGAACACGTCGTTCTGGACTTGGAGGTCGCGATAGTCGGCGTAGGAGGTCGTGCTGAAGCGGTCGGTCGCCGATCCGCCGGGGGTGCTCGTGTAGACGTCGACGAGCCGATCGACTTGGGCGACCGGCAGCGGGCGGAAGAGGACGGCGTCGACGATCGCGAAGAGCGCCGTGTTGAAGCCGATGCCAATGGCGAGCGAGGCGACGGCGACGACGGTGAACCCCGGGCTTTTGCGCAGCCAGCGCAACGCGTATCGGACGTCAGCGAGGATGGATTCCAGCACTAGGATCTTCGGTGCAGCTCCTTATGATATGCCGCGCCGCGCCTTCTTGTGCCACGACCACCAGATGCCGTACTGCGTGTCGGCGTCGACCTTGTGGCCGCTGAGCTTGAGCGTGAGCAGGATGTTGCCTCGATGATGGGCATCGTGCGCGAGGAAGTACCCAAACGCCTTGTACGGTCCGCCCGCGAAATTCTTCATCTTCACGCCTTCGTCGATCGCCGCCGCGACGTCGCGGCCGCCGCGCGTGGACATCGTGGAGGTCATCCCGGCGGCGCTGATGCCGTCGATCAGGCGCAGGTTGATCTGGTTGTTGAGGCGCCACGCGCCTCCGGCGATCGCGTGGCTGACAATCGATCCGTATCGTCAGATTGGCGCCGGGCGTATCATCGAGACGGCGTGAATCTGAATCTCGATCCGACCTGGTTGTTTCTCTCGCTGATTCCGAGCGGCATCGGGTTCGTGCTCTTCGTGTACGGGAAGAAGCAAAGCCGCATGCCGCAGCTCGTCGCCGGGCTGGTGCTGATGGTGTATCCAATTCTCACGCCGACGGTCTTCTCGCTCGTCGGCGTCGGCGTGCTCGTGTGCGCGGCGCTCTGGATCGCGGTTCGCGCGGGGTGGTGAGCTCGGCGGACGGCCGGGCGTGCCAGATTGCCGCGGCGGGTTGACAGGTGTATTGGTACTTATATATATTGTTACCAATGTCACAACAACCGCGACTCGTCGAACGGGTTCAAACGGGCGTCCGGATCGAAAAACGGCTGCTCAAGGTGGTGAAGGGGCTGGCCGAGACGCTCGACCTCACGGTGGGCGATCTGCTCGAGGGGGTGCTCCTGCACGCCTTCGAGGGCAAAGCGCCGTTCTCGAAGGCGACGCTGCAGAAGATCGCCGACCTCAAACGGATCTACGGCCTCGATCTGACCGCGGCCGACAGCCACAACCTCAAGGAGCGGGCGTGACCACGCCGATCGGAGACGCGGCCGCTGCCGTCGCCGTCCGGGCCGCGCTAGATCAGGGCTTGGTACCGAGCGCCTTGTCCGCGTCGGCCTTGATCGACGTCCACTCTTTCATCAACTCGGTGAATCGCCCGGTCGCGCTGGCTGGGACCTTCTGATCGCCCTGCCCGAGCGCCCGTCCGATGTTCGACATCTGATCGATGAACATCTGATCCTCGTACGGGCCGGTCTTGGTGACGAGCCTGGACAACACGGCCTGCAGCCTCTGCGGATCGCCGGACCTGGCGTCGAGCGCCGCGCGGATGCGCTGTGACAAGTCGCGCGCGTCAGCGAGCACGTCGCGCACCTTCAGCGCGAAGCGTGTCTGCGCCGCGAGATCGGCGACCGTCACGCCGTCTTTCGCGACTCGCGGATCGATCTTCACCGTGATGGATTCCATTTTCGTCACGCCACCGGCCGTAAGCCGCGCTTGATACACGCCCGGCGGCACCATGGGCCCGCCGCCGCCGAAGCCACCGCCTTCACCATCCGGCGCGCTCGCCGCCCCGCCGGCATACCGCAAATCCCACACGAAACGATTCATCCCGATTTTCGCAGGCAGCGTGGACGGCACGCCGCCGCGACGGCCGCCGCCGCGTTGTGGGGCACCGGCGCCGCTCGTGTAGCTGCGCACGGTCTTTCCGGCGGCGTCGAGGATCTCGATCTTGACATCGTTGCCGCCAGGAGCCGACAGGTAATAATCGATCCGCGCGCCCACGGGCGGATATTCGGGCCAGCCGGGACGGCCGCTGGACGTGGCGTAATGCGTGCGATACGTCGGCGCGGGCTTGAAGAGAGCGACAGCCGCGTCCTTCGTCACGCCAGCCGCGATCTGGCGCAGTGGCGCCACGTCGTCCATGATCCACAGCGATCGTCCCATCGTGGACGCCAGAAGATCGCCGTGATGCACTTTCAAGTCGGTGACCGGCGTGGCTGGCAGGTTCTGCTGGAGCGACTGCCAGTGCTTGCCCTGATCGAACGACACGAAGGCGCCGTACCACGTGCCCGCGTACAACAGGCCTTCCCGCTCGGGATCCTCGCGCACGACGTGCATCGGCTGATCGGCGGGGATCCCGTTCGTGCCGTTGGTGAGCAGCGTCCAATGCTCACCGTAATCGTTCGTCATGTAGAGATACGGCTTGAAGTCGTTCAGGAAGATCCGGTAGACCGACACGTACGCCGATCCTTTGCGATGCGGCGAGTCTTCGATCGTGTGCACGCGCCCGCCGGGCGGCAGATCCTTCGGCGTGACGTTCTTCCACGTCTTGCCGCCGTCGCGCGTCACGTAGACGGGGCCGTCGTTCGAGCCGGTCCAGATCACGCCGGGTTCGAGACGCGACGCGCGGATCGCGTAGAGCGCCGAGTAGACTTCCTCGCCCGTCATGTCACGCGTGATCGGCTCGCCGGAGGTGACTTCTCCCTCCGGCCCGTCCGCGGTGACGTCGGGGCTGATCGTCGTCCAGTGCACGCCGCCGTCGATCGTCTTGTGCAGGAACTGCGAGCCGTGGTAGACGACCAGCGGATTGTGCGGATCGACTTCGATCGGTGCCTGCCGGACGAAGCGGAACTTCATGTCCTTCGGGTTCTTGCCGTAGCGCTGCTCTGGGTTGATCCAGTAGTGCTGCTCCTGTCCGCTCTCGACGTTGTAGCGCCCGAACTCGCCCTTGCAGTCGCCGTAAATGATCTTGCCGTTCGGCGTCGGCCGAATCTGTCCGCTCTCGCATCCTGACGCCTGAAACCACGTCTGCGTGGGGTCGTCCATCCGCCACGCAAACGGCGGCACGTTGGCGACGACGAGGGTGCTGTTGTCCTGCTGCGGCGCGTAGAGGCGATACGGAAACTGCTCGTCGGCGTCCACCATGTAGAGCTCGGCGGTCGGTTGATTGAAGAGACTCGACCAGCTCTTCGCCCCGTCTTGCGTGACGTTGGCGCCGCCATCGTTGCTCTCGATCAGGATCTTCGGGTTGTCGGGATTGAACCACACCGAGTGATTGTCGCCGTGCGGCGTCTCGACGGTGGCAAACGTCCGGCCGCCGTCAGTCGAATGGTGGAACCCGAGCTCGGTCACCCAGACGTCGTTCTCGTCTTTCGGGTTGACGAACATCTTGTTGAAGTAGAACGGCCGGGCGCGCAGCCGCTGATCGCTCGTCTGCAGCGTCCAGTGCAGGCCGGCGTCGATCGTGCGATAGAGGCCGCCCTTCTGGCCCTTGGCTTCGACCATCGCGTACACGACCTTCGGATTCGATTGCGCGATGTCGAGCCAGACTTTGCCGATGAGATCGTCGGGCAGGCCGCTCGTCAGGTGCGACCAGTGATCGCCGCCGTCAGTGGTCTTGTAGACGCCGCCTTCGCTCGCCGGGCCGCCGCTGATAATCGTCCACGGCTTGCGCTGCGTTCTCCACGCGGCGGCGTAGATCTCGTTCGGATTCGACCAGTTGATCGCGATCGACACGGCGCCGGTCTGGTCGTTGATGAACAGCACCTTCTGCCACGTCTTGCCGCCGTCCCTGGTGCGGTACACCCCGCGGTCGGGGCCCCACGCGAACGGATTCCCCTGCGCCGCGACATAGACGATGTCAGGGTTCTTCGGATGGACCTTGAGCTGCCCGATCTGTCCGACCTCTTTCAGGCCGGTGAACTGCCACGTCCGCCCCGCGTCCGCCGACCTGTACACACCTTGGCCGAGAATGACGTTCGAGCGGATGGCTTCGCTGCCCGTGCCGACGTAGACGACGTTGGGATTGGAATCGGCGACATCGATGGCGCCAATCGATCCGGTCGAGATCTGGCCGTCGGTGACCGGCAGCCATGTGATGCCGTAGTTCTCCGTCTTCCACACGCCGCCGCCGGTCGCGCCCATGTAAAACACGTTGGGCTGCGTGCGCACGCCGGCCACGGCGGTCGAGCGTCCGCCGCGTGCGGGGCCAATCGATCGCCACCGCATGTCTTGATAGCTCTTCGGCTCGACGACCGTATTGGAATCGATTTGAGGTGCAGCCGTAGGGGCCGAGCTTGCTCGGCCCATGGTTGGTGCTCGGCCCACAACAAGCACGATCGCGGCGGCGAGGGAAACAATTCTTTTCATGACGGCGGAATTGTAACACCCGCGCCGACGCGTCAGCCTATTCCGCGCGCAGTGTGATGGCGGGCTCGATGCGCGCCGCGCGGCGGATTTGGACGGCCCGCAGGACGAAAGGGTTGTCTTATACTGACGCCATGGATCTCAACGCTCCGCGCGTCATCACCGACCTTCGAGAACTCGCGGCTCGAACGTCCACGCCCGAGGGCGCGCAGCGCCTCGCCTGGGGCCCGGTGTGGCGCGAGGCGCGCGCCTGGTTCAAGAGCAAAGTGGTAGAGATCGGTCTGACGGTCGACACGGATTCGGCCGGCAACAACTGGGTCACGCTCGCGGGCGCCTCGAAGAAGACCGTCATCGTCGGCAGCCACCTCGACTCGGTGCCGAACGGCGGATGGCTCGACGGCTGCCTCGGCGTCATGGCCGCGCTCGAAGCGCTGCGGATGCATGCGGCCAACCGGCCGCCGGTGACCCTGAAGCTCGTCGACTGGGCAGACGAGGAAGGCGCGCGGTTTGGACGGAGCCTTCTCGGATCGTCCGCCGCGGCGGGAAGCCTGAAGATCGACGACGTGCGCGCGCTGAAGGATCGCCAAGGCACGACCCTCATCGACGCGCTCGCCGAGAACGGCGTCTCGCTCGATCGCATGCTCGACGCGCACCGCGAGCTGAAGACGATCGACGCCGGCGCCTACCTCGAACTCCACATCGAGCAGGGTCCGGTGCTCGAGTCGATGCAGAAGCCGAGCGGTGTCGTGCTCGGCACTTTCGGCGTCGAGCGCCACATGATCCGGTTCACCGGCCAGGCGGCACACTCCGGATCGACGCCGATTCCGATGCGCCGCGACGCCTTTCTCGCCGCCGCTCAGACCGCGCTCGAGTGCCGCGCGATCGCCACTTGCCACTCCAAGCCGGGTGCGGGTGTCGTGTGCACGGTCGGCATCGTCAACGTCGAGCCGAAGATCGTCACCGCAGTCCCCGGCGTGTGCGAAATCTCGCTGGACCAGCGGGCGCTCGACGCGAGCATGCTGGCCACGATGCACCGCGAGGCGCGCGAGGCGTCGGAACGGGCGGCGCGCGAGAACAACGTCGCCGTCGAATGGAGGGACTTGTGGCGAATCGATCCGCGCCCGTTCGACCCGACGCTCCTCCGGCTGTGTGAGGAAGCGGTCCGCGAGGAGACCGGAGACGCGCCGCGGCTGCCGTCGGGACCGCTGCACGACGCGGCGGAAATGGTGCCGCACATGCCGGTCGTGATGATGTTCGCCGTGTCGTCGAACGGCCTGTCGCACTGCAAGGAGGAGGACACGCCCGGCCCGCAGCTCGAGCAGACCATCCGCGCGTATCTTCGGCTCGTGGAGAAAACGGTCGCCCACCTCGCACGTTCCACGTAAGCGATTACGACCGGGGTAAGTATTGCGATAGACAAGTCGCTGATTCTAAACGTCTTGTCGCTGGTATCCCGATTGCTCAGTAGACGATCGCATCAGTTTCACCTGGAGGAACACAGCATGCGATCTTCTCTCTCACTGAACGCCGGCCTGGCTCTCGCGGTTGTCGCGATGGCCAGCTGCGGCGGCGGATCCTACAGCGCGCCGTCCGCGACGGCGCCCACGACGACGACGACGGCGGTGACGACGACGACCGCCACCAGCGTTACCGTCTCCATCGTCGGCTCGACAGGGAACCAGGCGTTCACACCCAATCCGGCGATGGTGAGCGACGGCGGCACCGTCACGTTCAAGAACAACGACACGACGATACACCACATCGTGCTCGACGATGGGTCGGCGGACCTTGGCGAAATCGGCCCAGGCGCGGCCAAGTCGGTCACGCTCAAGGGCGCCGGCGGCAACTTCCACTGCGTCATCCATTCGACGATGGTCGGCAGCATCAACGGCGCGGTGGCGCCGACGGCGCCGGCCCCCCCGTGCGACGTGTACGGGTATGGCTGCTGACGCTGATCGGGTTTCTTAGTCCTTGGTGCTTGAATGTAAGAGCGCCTTGCGTCCTCAAAGCGGACGCCGTAGTCTGTGCGGCATGAGAAATCTGTGCTGGCTTCTGATCGGGCTCGCGGCGGTCGCATTCGGCATCGGCACGGCGCTGGCGTTCACGGGACATCCGTTCCTGCTGCCGCCGGTCGGCTACTGGCGCGGCGCGGTCGGGTTCCTGCTGTTCGCGATCGCGCTGCGAACCATGGACAAGAGCTGAGAATCACGACGATCGACTATTTCCCGTTCTACGGATGTGAGGATGTGCGCGGCTGGGGATTGCCGACGTGTTCGCCGTTAATCGCCTCGTACTCGTAGGTCATCTTGAAGGTCGATCGCCCGGCGATGAGCACTTGCGCAATCGATTCAATCGCGACCGGCACGCGGATGCCGTTGATCCGCTCATACCGGCGCACCACCTCGACCCGGCGCGTCCAGAACGACGGCGTCCTGGAGAGCTTGCCTTCGACGCGCACGAGATCGGCATCATCAGGATTGACGAACACGGAACCGTTGACGAGCAGGACATCGTTCCGCAGCGGCGTGACACCGAGCGTGGCGAGCGCGTCGGCGTGCGGGGCGCGCTCCTCGAAGATGTAGTTGTCGCGCGTCAGCGCGGCCTTGGCCGAGTCGCCCGACATCCACATCTTCTGTTCGCCCGCCAGCGCCGCGCGCAGCACGCGCGACCTGATGTACCCCGAGCCACCCTCGGCGACAATCTGATAACGAAAGCCCCCGGCGTGATCGACCTCCGTCCACGCGTCCATCCAGCCGGCGACGCCGAAGTGCTCGTTGCGGGCGTCAAGATGCCGAAGGGCGCGGTACTGAAATGGCGGCAAGTCTTTCCGCGCGAGGAACCGCTCGACGATGGACGGTGAGGCCTGGCGCGCCGACAGCTGCGCGGTGAGAAGCGCGCAGGCAGCCGCAAAGGGGACGACTAAACGGAGGAAATGACGAGGCGTTCGTCGATCGTAACGGAATCGACTCCGTGAATTGTCACGGCGGCGCCGGGGAAGTAGCGGCGCGCACTTGCGGAATTCCGACGCGCTGGCCGTTGACGGTTTCGTATTCGTAGCTCATGCGGAACGTCGAGCGCCCGGCGATGAGGACGGTGGCCACCGACTCGAGAGCGACCGGCATCCGCACGCCCGCGAAACGCTGATACCGGCGGACGATCTCGACGCGGCGCGTCCAGAACGACGGCGGCTTCGACAGCCGTCCTTCAATCCGCACCAATTCTCCGTCTTCCGGCCTCAAGAAAATAGACCCTTCCACGAGCAACAGGTCTTTGCGCCGCGGCCTCACCGATAGGCCCACCAGACCGTCCCTCTGCTCGCCGCGATCTTCGAAAACGTAGTTCTCCTGGGTGAAGGCGGCATGGTCCGGCTCGCCGGCTGCCACCATTTTGCGTTCCATCTCGAGCGTAGCGACAAAAACGTGGAAACGAATGTATTCAGAGCCGCCCTCGGAAACGATGCGGTAGCGGAAGCCGTTTATGCGGTCGGCTTCAGTCCAGACGTCCATCCACGCGCTTGATTCGAAGCGGTCGTTGTGGGCGTCGAGATGGCGAAGCGCGCGGTAATCGGTGGGTGGCGGATCGCCGATGGCGAGAAAGCGCTGCAAAATGGCCGCGTTCGGCCCGGCCGCGCGTGGGTGGCCAGCCGCCGAGATGGCGACGAGTGCGACGAGCGCGCCATGGATGAGCCGGCGCGCCAAGCGTGACATACCTCTGACGGAAGCAAACGGCGCGCCGTGCCGGCGCGTTTACGTAAGCGTGATCCCGCGAACCTGCTCGGCGATTTCCTCGCGATAGGCCACGAGCTTCGCGCGGACGTCGGGGCGCGACGTCGCCAGAATCGCGACGGCGAGGAGGCCCGCGTTCGCCGCGCCCGACGCGCCGATCGCCACGGTGGCGACAGGAATGCCTTTCGGCATCTGCACCGTCGACAGCAGCGAGTCGAGGCCCCCAAGCGACGTCGTCTGCATAGGGACGCCGATCACCGGCAGAATCGTGTGGGCGGCGACGACGCCCGCCAGGTGCGCGGCGCCGCCGGCGCCGGCAATGATCACCTGAAGCCCGCGATCCGCGGCACCCGAGGCGTACTCGGACACGAGCGCCGGCGTCCGATGCGCCGACATGACGCGCGATTCGTGCGGCACGCCGAACTTCGTGAGGATTTCGGAGGCCTGGCGCATCGCCTCCCAGTCCGACTGGCTTCCCATGATGATGCCGACGAGCGGTGCAGCATGATTCACCCGCTTATTTCACCACGAAGGACACAAGGGACACAAAGGGCCGGGCGGAAAAAGCCCTGAGACGGTCCCACAAACGGACACGCGACGCGCGGTAGAATCGGCGGTATGAAGCGCGCAGCTCTTCTTCTCGTCGTCGTCCTCACCAGCCCGGTCGTCGCGCAGTCGCCGCCGGCGTCAATCGCCCAGGCGGCCTCAACGGCCGCCCCCAAGATTGAAGTGAAGTACACGCAGTTCACCCTGCCGAACGGCCTGCGCGTGATTCTCCACGAGGATCACAGCGTGCCGATGGTCTCGGTCGACATGTGGTACCACGTCGGGTCGGCGCGCGAGCGCACCGGCCGCACCGGCTTCGCGCACCTCTTCGAGCACCTGATGTTCATGGGCTCGGGCCACGTGCAGCCGGGCCAGTTCGACGAGTGGCTCGAAGCGGCGGGCGGCGACAACAACGGCTCCACCGAGAACGATCGCACCAACTACTGGATCAACGTGCCGTCCAACTCGATCGAGCTCGCGCTGTTTCTCGAATCCGATCGCATGGGCTACCTGCTCGACACGATGACGCCGAAAACGGTCGACGCACAGCGCGACGTCGTGAAGAACGAGCGGCGGCAAAGCTACGAGAACCGTCCGTACGGCCAGGCGGACATCACGCTCGGCGAACTGCTCTACCCCGAGGGCCATCCGTACCACTGGCCGGTCATCGGCTACATGCCCGACCTCACCGCCGCGAGCTACGACGATGTCGTGGCATTTTTCAAGACCTATTACGCGCCGGGCAACGCGAGCCTGGTGGTGGCGGGCGATATCGAGACGGCCAACGCGCGCTCGCTCGTCGAGAAGTGGTTTGGCGACGTCAAGCCGGGCGCGTCGGTCGAGCCGATGACGATGCCGGGCGTGGCGCTCGCCGGCGTGCAGAAGAAAACAGTGACCGACAAAGTGCAGCTTCCGCGGCTCTCGCTGGCGTGGCTGACGCCGCCGCATCTCGCCCCCGCCGACGCGGCGCTCGACATCGTCGCCGACATGCTGGCGGGCGGGAAGAATTCGCGCCTCTACAAGCGGCTCGTGTACGACATGCAGATCGCGCAGAGCGTCTCCGCCGGCCAGAACTCGCAGGCGCTGTCGTCGTATTTCTTGATAGAGGCGACGCCGCGGCCCGGACACACGGTCGAAGAGCTGCAGAAGGTGATCGACGAAGAGATCGCGAGGCTGCAGAACGACGCGCCATCGCAACACGAGATGGAGCGGTCTTTCAATCAAATTGAAGCGTCGTTCTACAATCGCATGGAGCGCGTGGGCGGCTTCGGCGGGAAAGCCGATCAGCTGAACGCGTACTACACGCAGACGGGCGACCCGGACTGGTTCAACGAGGATCTTGGACGCTACCGCCCGCTGTCGGCGACCGACGTCCAGGCCGCGGCGGCGCAGTATCTGCCGCTCGGCCGCCGCGTGGAGCTGGTCGTGATGCCCGAAGGATCCAAATAATGATGACGCGTCGGTTCGTATTGGCAACAGCGCTGGCAGGACTGACCGCGGTCCTGTCCGCCCAGCAGGCACCCGATCGCACGCACCCGCCGCAGCCCGGCCCGCCACCGGCACTCACGCTCCCGACGATTCAGAAGCGGCAGCTCTCGAACGGCCTGCCCGTCTGGATGGTAGAGATGCACAAAGTGCCGGTCGTGCAGGTCACCCTGCTGGTCTTCAGCGGCACCGCGGACGATCCGGCGGGCAAGTTCGGCGTCGCGAGTCTGACGACCGCGATGCTGGAGGAAGGCGCGGGGGCGCGATCGGCGCTCGAGATCGCGGACGCCGTCGATTTCCTCGGCGCCGACCTCGGCGCGGGCACGAGCATCGACGCCTCCGCGGTGCGTCTGCACGTGCCGGTCGCGCGTCTGGCGGGCGCGCTGCCGATCATGGCCGATGTCGCGCTGCGGCCGACGTTTCCGAAGGACGAACTCGAGCGTCTGCGACGCGAGCGGCTGACGAATCTGCTCCAGGCGCGCGACGACCCGCCGACGATTGCGGCGCTGGCGTTCTCGCGCATCCTGTACGGACCGGCGCACCGCTACGGCACGGCGATGCTCGGCACCGGCGCGACGATCGCGGCGTTCACGCCGGACGATCTCCGCGCTTTCTATGCGGGGACGTTTCGTCCGGCCAACACCACGCTGCTCGTCGTCGGCGACGTCGCGCCGGACCGCGTGATGCCGCTCCTGGAGTCGAGCTTCGGCAGCTGGACGGCGCAAACCGGCGCGGCGGCGCACGCGACGCTGCCGGCGGCACCCGAACCGGCCAGGCGGGAAATCTATCTGGTCGACAAGCCGGACGCCGCGCAGTCGCAGGTCCGCATCGGGTGGATCGGCGTCCCGCGCTCGACGCCCGATTACTTTCCCATTCAGGTCATGAACACGATCCTCGGCGGCTCGTTCAGCTCGCGCCTCAACATGAACCTGCGCGAGAAGCACGGGTACGCGTACGGCGCCGGATCGGGCTTCGATATGCGCGCCTCGGCGGGGCCGTTCGCGGCGTCAGCCGGCGTACAGACAGACAAGACCGCGGAGTCGCTGAAGGAGTTCTTCAACGAGCTGAACGGCATTCTGCAGCCGATTCCGCCAGACGAGCTCGCGCGCGCCAAGAACTACGTCGCGCTGCGCTTCCCGGGCGGCTTCGAAACGACAGGCGACATCTCGCGGAAGCTCGAAGACGCGCTCGTCTACCATCTACCCGACACCTACTTCTCGCAGTACGTGCAGAGCATTCAGGCGGTCACCGCGGCCGACGTGCAGCGCGTCGCGCAGAAATACATTCAGCCGGGACGCTTCGTCGTCGTGGTGGTTGGCGATCGTAAGAAGATAGAACCCGGCATCCGCGCCCTGAATCTTGGGCCGATCAAGATCGTGACAATCGACGAGGTCTTCGGCCCGGCGCCCTCGATCCCGCAGTAGGCGTCAGGCCCGCGCTTTCGAACCCACCACGACGAGCGCGATCCCGGCGACCACTGCCGTAACGCCGACGACCGGCGCGATGGGCACCGTTTCGTGCCTCTCGGTCGTCGCCTGGAGCGGGCCGATGTCCAAGACCTTCTCCCGCCTGGTGTAACTGAACCCTCCGACCGCCAGCGCGACGAGCCCGAAGACAATCAAGAGCACACCGATGAGCTTCACATAGGCCTCCGTCGACCCGTCATGCACACGCCGCGCCAGTTGCGATCGCCCCTGCTGTACAATCCCGGCACTTATCAAGGAGCGGCCCATGCTGACCACCCGATCCGGGCGCATCGTTCTACTACTCGCGGTCCTCGTCGCGCCGGTCGTCGCGGCGCGGGCGCCAGCCGGTGCCGAGAAATACCTGCTGCCGCCAAAAGCCATCGTCGATGCGTTCGACGTGGAGCCGCTGCCCGGGTCGATGCTCAGTCCGAACAAGCAGGTCCTGGCGCTGACGTATCGCCACGGTCAGCCCGGCATTGCCGAGCTCGCGCAACCGGTGCTGCGCCTGGCGGGCGCGCGCGTCAACCCGAAAACGTACGGCCCGCACCGCACGTCGCTCAACTACGCGATCACCATGAAGCGGATCGCCGACGGCAGCGAGATCAAGATCGCCATGCCGCCGCAAGCCAATCTGTCCAACGTCAAGTTCTCGCCAGACGGCGCGCATCTCTCGTTCCTCAACACCAAGGAGAACGGGATCGACCTGTGGATCGCCGACACGGCGACGGGCAGCGCGAAGGCGGTCGTGGATCACATCAACGCGACGACGGGCGATCCGTGCGATTGGCTGAAGGACAACACCACGATCGTGTGCGAGCTCGTGCCGGCCGGGCGCGGCCCCGCGCCGGCGGAGCCGCTGGTCCCGACCGGCCCGAACATCCAGGAGAACTTCGGCAAGCCGTCGCCGGCCGCGACCTACGAGGACATGATCAAGACGACGCACGACGAGGATTTGTTCGAGTACTACTTCACGAGCCAGCTCGCCGCGATCAACATCGCCACCGGTGCCAGGACGCCGTTCGGGCGGCACGCGATCTTCGGCAGCGTCACGCCGTCGCCGAACAACGAGTACCTCCTCGTCTCGACGATCAAGCGTCCCTTCTCGCACCTCATCCCGATGAACGGCTTCCCCGAGGACGTCGAGATCTGGGATCGGAAGGGCGCGGTCGCCCGGAAGATCGCCGATCGGCCGACCCGAGAGGGGACGACGCTCACCGGAGTCGAACCGGGGCCGCGGGGCTACCACTGGCGCGCGGATCAGCCGGCCACGATCATCTGGACCGAAGCGCTCGACGGCGGCGATCTCAAGAACAACGTTCCGTTCCGCGACAAGGTCATCGCAATGTCGGCGCCGTTCACGGAGCAGCCGACCGAGCTCGCGAAGACGGAGTGGCGGTTCGGCGGGATCGCGTTCACCGAAAAAGGCGTCGCGCTACTGACTGAAAGCGATCGGGCCTCGCGGCACGTGCGGACGTGGATCCTCGAGCCGGGCGCCGAGCCGCGCAAGCTGTGGGATCGCCGGCAGGACGCCGCGTACGACAATCCCGGCAACCCGATGGCGCGCCGCGACGGCGGCGACGGCGGCCGGGGTGGCGGACGCGGCGGCGGCGGCGGCCCGATCATGCAGACCGGCGACTACATCTATCTGACGGGCCCGGGATCGTCGCCGGAAGGCGATCGCCCGTTCCTCGATCGGCTGAATCTGAAGACCCTGCAGACCGAGCGGCTGTTCCGTTCGGCGCCGAACGCGTACGAGACGGTCGTGGCGCCGCTCGACGACAACATGAACCGGTTCCTCACGCGCTATGAATCGCCGACCGAGCCGCCCAATTACTACGCGCGCAATCGCGACACGGCGTCGAAGCGCTCGGTCACGGTGTTCACGGATCCGCAGCCGCAGTTTCGCGGCGTCGAGCATCAACTCATCACCTACAAGCGGAAGGACGGCGTCACGCTGAATGCCACGCTCTACACGCCGCCGGGGTACAAGAAGGGCGACAAGCTGCCCGTCATCCTCTGGGCCTATCCGCGTGAGTTCGGCGATCCCGATTCCGCCAGCCAGATTACCGGTTCGCCGAACCATTTCACGATTGTGAGCGGCTACTCGCACCTGTTCCTGCTGTTGTCGGGCTACGCGGTCCTCGACAATCCGACGATGCCGATCGTCGGGCCTGGCGAGACGGCGAACGATCACTACGTCGAGCAGCTCGTCGCGAGCGCCGAGGCCGCGATCGACAAGGTTGTCGAGATGGGCATCGGCGATCGGGATCACATCGGGGTCGGCGGTCACAGTTACGGCGCGTTCATGACGGCGAATCTGCTGGCGCACTCACGGCTCTTCCGCGCCGGCTTCGCCGAGAGCGGCGCGTACAACCGGTCGCTCACGCCGTTCGGGTTCCAGAGCGAGCGCCGCACGTTCTGGGAGGTGCCGGATCTCTACGGCAAGATGTCGCCGTTCTGGTACGCGAACCAGATCAAGGATCCGATCCTGCTGATGCACGGCGAGGCGGACGACAACTCGGGGACGTTCCCGATCCAGTCGGAACGCCTGTTCATGGCGCTCAAGGGATTCGGAGCGACCGTCCGCTACGTGACGCTGCCGTTCGAAGCACACGGCTACGCGGCGCGCGAGACGCTGCTTCACGTGCTCGCCGAGCGTCTCGACTGGTTCGACAAGTACGTGAAGAACGCGCAGCCCAGGACGACGACCGAGGCGGCGCGGTAGCAACGACCGATGACGCCGGAACAGGCCGGCCAGCTGTTCGCCGCGCGTTGAGGCGAGGAAGCACAACCTACGGCGGCTGGTAGTAATCCCGTCCGCCCGATAGATTGCTTGATAGATTGCTTAGTAGATTCGACGTTCTGCGCGTCACCACCTTCACCAAACGCTACGGAAACCTGACCGCGCTCAGCGACGTCTCGTTCTCCATTCGCGAGGGCGAAGTGCTCGGCCTCATCGGTCCCAACGGGTCCGGCAAGACGACGCTGTTCGAGTGCCTCGGCGGCGTGTTGCCGGCCGACGGCGGTGCGCTGCTCCGCGGCGATCGGCCGCTCACCTCGGGCGAGCGGGTCGCGTCTGTTTTCTACCTTCCCGACTCCATCGTCCCCTGGCCGACGGAGCCGGTGCGGTGGGCGATCGACTTCACGATTGGATTTTTCGGCGGTCGAAGCGAGATACGCGGCGAAGTGGTCCAGCGTCTGGGGCTCGAGCCGCTGCTCGACTCGCCGATCTGGACGCTGTCGAAGGGTCAGCGGAAGCGGGCGCTCCTCGCGATCGGTCTGCTGATGCCGCAGCCGGTCCTGATGGCGGACGAGCCGTTCGAAGGCCTCGACCTCCGGCAGACGCGCGAGGTCGCGCTGGCGCTTCGCGCCTTCGCGGGGGCCGGCCGGACGATGGTGCTGTCGATCCACCAAATCAGCGATGCGGCGCGCGTGTGCGATCGGTTCGTGCTCCTGAGCGGCGGCCGCGCGTGCGGCGAAGGCACGCTCGAGGAATTGTCCGCGCTCGCGGCGCCGCGCGGCGCGGCGTCATCCAGTCTCGAGGACATCTTCCTTGCGCTCACCTAGATCCGCCTTCCGGTGGCTCGTCAACAAGGAATGGCGCGAGCTCGTCGCGTCGCGTTCGTGGTGGGTGCTGCTCGTCGCCATGGGCCCGCTCGTCGGCGTGTCGTTCATCAGCGCGGTGCGCACCTACGGCGAAGCGAGCGGGCTGAACGGCACGTCGGCTGGCGTGGGCGAGGCGTTTTCGCCGCTCATCGGCATCTGGGCGCCGACCTTCAGCGCGTGCGAGCTGGCGGCGGCGTTCTTACTGCCGTTCGTCGCCATCCGGCTCGTGTCCGGCGATCGACAGAGCGGCGCGCTGAAGCTCGAGCTGCAGCATCCCATGCCGGCATTCGCGCGCGTCGGCGCCAAGGCGCTCGTGCTCGCCGCCGGCTGGTTCATCGCCTTCGCGGCGCCGCTCGCCGCGATCCTGTTGTGGAAAAGCTACGGCGGGAGCGTGTATCCGCCGGAGCTGGCCACGGTCGCGATGGGTCATGTGCTGAACGCCGGCTTGACGATTGCGCTGGCCGCGGCGATGGCCTCGCTCACCGAGCACCCGTCGACGGCAGCCATCCTGACGCTCGGCGTCACCGTCGGCACGTGGATTATCAACTTCATCGCCGCCGTGAACGGCGGCGTCTGGGAACGCGCCGCCGGCTACACGCCCACGGCGATGGTGGCCGAGTTCCAGCACGGCCTCGTCCGGCTGGATGTGACGCTCGTCGCGCTGACGCTGATTGCGGCTGGCCTCACCTTCGCGGCGATCTGGATGCGGCTCGGCATGACCGTCCGCCGACGCGCCTATGAATCAATCGCCGTCGGCGCGCTGGCGGCCGCCGCGATCTTCGCGTGCGCGTTCGTTACCGCGAGCTGGGATACGTCGGAGAGCCGCAGCAATTCATTCTCCGAGCCGGAGGAAGACGCGCTTCGCCAGATTCGGCTGCCGCTCCGGATCGAGGCGCACCTGGCGCCCGAGGATCCGCGGCGCTTCGACCTCGAGCATCGGGCGATCGTCAAGCTCCGGCGCGTGATGCCGAAGGTACAGGTCGATTACGTGTCGGCCACGTCCATCGGGCTGTTCGAACAGACGAGCGCGCATTACGGCGAAATCTGGTACGACCTGGGCGGCAAGAAGGTGATGAGCCGATTGACGACCGCGGACGGCGTCCTCGAGACGATCTACTCGCTCGCCGGCATTTCCCCGCCGATCGAAAGAGACGACGTCTTTCGCGGGCATCCGCTCGCCGTGCCGCCCAAGGGCGCGGCCACCGTGTTCTATGGCATCTGGCCGGCGGCGATCGTGGCCGGTCTGTTTTTCGCTCGCAGGAGACGTGTATGAAGGCATTCAGACTGAGCAAGTACTCTCTGGGCGCGGCGGCGCTTCTCCTGATCGCGCCGCTTCGCGCGGCGGACGTGAAAATCGATCTCAGCAAGGAGGCTGTCGGCAAGCCGCCCGTGACCTTCGAGCCGATGGTCGGCACGTGGGTCGTCGCACAGGACGGTGCCGACAAAGTGATCATGATCGACGGCCGTCCGTGGGTGGCCGGCAAGGACAATCCGACCAAGCTCCTCGTCGAGAGCGCGCGCAAACTGTACGGCACGTCCAACGAAGAGCTGATGGACAACGCGAAGCAGTTCGCGTACTACCCGGTCGCGGTCCTGAAGAGCGTCGGCACCTTCTCGAACGGCACGATCAGCATGAAGTTCAAGACCATCTCGGGCGACGCCGACCGCTGCTCGGGCATTCTGTTCAACGTCAAGCCCAACGGCGACTGGCTGGCCGTCCGCTACAACGACACCGAGAACAACGTCGCGCTCTGGGAATTCCACAACGGCCTCAGGCGCAACGTGAAATTCAGCGACCGTGCGAAAAAGTTCATGCTCGATCGAAGCCAGTGGCACGAGCTGAAGATGACGATCGACGGAGCCAGCCTCAAGGCATGGCTCGACGGCGATCTCGCGCTCGAGTACACGCTCGGCAGCCAGCCGGGCCCGGGCCGCGGCGGCGCGGCGCCGAATCCGGATCTGTTTCCCTCGAACAATCCAGTAATTCGCCCACCGGTGGCGGGCCAGATCGGCCTGTGGTCGAAGACCGACAGCACGAGCTATTTCAAAGACTACGTCGTCAGTCCTAAATAACCTTCGAGAGAATCCATGATGAATCGGACGATTCGTTCCTGCATCGCCGCCGCGCTGTGCGCCCTTGCCGTTCCGGCGCTCGCGCAATCGCCCAACACTGCCGCCATCGTGGTCATCGTGATTGACCAGACCGGCGCCGTCATACCGGCGGCTCAGGTGTCGATCGCCAACGCGAGCACCGGCGCCACCCGCGAAACGGCGTCGGGTGCGGATGGATCCGTCACGATCGCGGCGCTGTCGATCGCGGGCACGTATAAGGTGACCGTGTCGAAGGACGGCTTCACGACCCAGGAAGTACCGAACGTCGCGCTTCGCGCCGGCGAAACCGCCAGCGTCCGGGTGAAGCTCATGGCCAGCGGCGGCAAGAGCGAAGTGACGGTGTTCGGCACGACCGAGGGCGTGCGCGCGGACGCGCAGATCGGACGCCGGATCGAAAGCGCGACCATCGACGAGACGCCGATCCTGGGGCGCAAAGTCAGTTCGGTGCCGCTGCTCAACTCCGGGTTCCGTTCGGCCAAGGGAACCGGCGACCTCTTCGTCAACGCCACCTATTTCGCCACGGGCGCCGGCAGCCGGCGAACCACGACGTTCACGATCGACGGCGTGAACAACGACGAGGGCTGGGGGCGCCAGACCATGATGTCTACGGTGCCGTTGGGCGCCGTCCAGGAAATGACCACGCTGTCGAACGCGTTTTCCGCCGAGTTCGGCTGGACCGCCGGCCCTGCGGTGAGCATCGTTACCAAGTCCGGCACCAACGCCGTGCACGGCGAAGGACTGTTCATGGGTCGCCCCGCCGACTGGCAGGCGAAGACGTTCGCGACCACGGGTTTCTGCGCGCCGTCCGTCGCGACCTGCGTGACGCCGACGACACTTGCCGCCATCAACCCCGCGGATGTTCCCGACACGCTGAGCCAGTACTCCGCTTCAGTCGGCGGCGCACTCGTCAAGGACAAGACGTTCTTCTTCGTGACGGGGGACTACACACGGCAGGATCGGACGACGTTCCTCTCGAGCTCGTTGCCGGCGTTCCTCTTGCCGGCGGACGGCAACCTGGCCTACACGGGCAATTACCGGCAGGAGCTCTTCGACGGACGAGTGGACCACAAGATCACGCCAAACCAGACGTTGATGGTACGGATGAACGTCGATCGGTTTTACGACACCAATCCGAACGACGCCGTCGGCGGCACGAGCGCGCCAAATGTCGCGCGGAAGTACACGCGCGGTTCAGTGACGGGGCAGGCTAACCTCACGTCGATCCTAGGGTCGCATCTCGTCAACGAAGCGCGAATGGCCTTCCTGGACGGCGATCCGGTCACACGCTGGGAGGCCCAGACACTATCGACCGCTTACAGCCGCGCCGGGTCGGTGCCCTTCACCATCGGACAATCGCGCCTCACCGACACCTTCAGCCGGCAGGCGCAGGTGTCGGACACGCTGTCGTGGTCACACGACAAGCACACCGTCCGCATCGGCGGCAGCGCGGCCCGTCACATGTCCGGAGGCCAGGGCAACGAGCCTGGGTTTGCCGTGCTCGGCACCTTCACCTTCCTCAACACGACGACGAAGCCGTTCGATCAGTTGACGCTGGCCGACGTGCAGAACTACTCGCAGCCGATCAGCTATGGGATCACGAGCTACAACCTCAACCAGTGGCTCATCGACGGGTTCGTCCAGGACAGCATCCGCGTGAACAACGACCTCACGATCGACGCCGGGCTCCGCTACGACGTTCAGACCCTGACAGATTCGAAAAAAGACTTCGCGCCGCGTGTCGGGTTCGGCTGGCATCCGAACGGCGATTCGCGCCTGGCGATTCGCGGCGGCTACGGCATGTACTACACGCAGATTCAATCCAACCTGGTCGCGGACTCCTTGATCAGCGGGCTGGACGGGTTCACGACCTACACGGCGACGCCTGGGCAGTTCGGCTTCCCGACCTGTCTGACGGGATCGTGCCTGCCGCTGTCGTTCGATCCGCGGACGCTGCCCGCGTCGGAACTGCCAGCCCGAAATATCACGCTCAGGGCCGGCCAGGCGGACTTCTACCGGACGCAATTCGCGCAGTACGGGCTGAACTTCGACCTCCTGCCGAATTATCCCGACAAGCTCGTGAACCCACGCAGCCAGGTGGTGTCGATCGGCGCTGAGCGCGAGATCGTGAAAGGCTTGTTCGTCGGATCCGACTACGTGCACCAGCACTGGACTGACCTCGATCGCACGGTCGATCTGAATGCCCCGTCGGTATTCGATCGCACCGCTCCAGGCCAGGTGAGGACCGTGGCCGCCGCCAACACCACCCGTCCCATCCTGCCGGTGAATGGCGGAGTGCGTTCGGTCAACGTGTTGATGAATCTCGGCGTCGCGGACTACGATGGCCTGCAGACCCAGGTCAGCTACCGCGGCAATTCGAAGATCTACGCGGCTGTCGGCTACACGTTGTCGAAGGCCACGAACACCACTGAGCCGGACGGCAACGGGATCAATCCGAACCAGAGCATCATCTCGACGCTGGGCGAGGCCGAACGTGGGCCGAGCGTGCTCGATCAGCGCCACCGCGCGGTGATCACATTCACGTACCAGTTGCCGTACAACATCACCGCCGGTACCGTGACGCAGTTCGCGTCCGCGCGTCCGTTCAATGCCACCACCGGCGTCGACAACAACGGCGACGGCTCGAACAATGACCGGCCGGTCATCAACGGAGCGGTCGTCGCCAAGTCCGCGTTTCGTGGCACGGCGACGCAGGATGTGTCGCTGTTTGCCGAAGGACGCATCAAGCTTGGAGGCCGCACGATCCTGCTCAGACTCGAGGGTTTCAATGTCTTCAATCACGCGAACATCCTCGGACGCGCGCAGACGACGTACGGCGACACCGCGACGGTGAATTCGACGTTCGGCCAGCTCGTCAGCGCGGGGACCGCCACGAATGCGCTGCCGGCGCTGGCGAACATCGACCCGCCTCGGACGTTCCAGTTTCAAGTGCGCTTCACGTTCTAGGACGTGTCTGAGCGTTCACATCGATTGGATGGCGGCAGGGCCGCCGCACACGCTCTCAATCGGCGCCTGCGGTTTGTGAGTCCTCCCTCGGGTTGCTGTTAGACTCGGCACGTGATTTCGGCGATCGACTTGTCGTCCGACATCGGCCTCGTCGCCGTCGGGCTTCTCACGACCAACATTCTGCTGGGGCTGCTCGTCTCGATCGGCTACAACCCGACGAGGCGGTGGCCCCGACGGCGCTTCAAGCTCTTCACGTTTCACAACTGGACCGGCTACATCGCGCTCGCGACGGCGACGCTTCATCCGGTCGTCCTGCTCTTTTCGGCGGCCGCCGGCTTCCGCATCGTCGACGTCCTCGCACCAATCACGTCGCCTTCGCAGCCGCTCGTGAACACCCTCGGCGCCGTCGGTTTCTATCTCGTGGCCTTCGTCGTGCTGACCTCCTACTTCCGCCACGCGTTCGGGTTCCATCGCTGGAAGCAGCTGCACTACACGACCTATGCGGCCGCGTCCGCCTTCTTCATTCACGGCCTGCTGACCGATCCGGAGCTGAAGAACCGGCCGGTTGACTGGATCGACGCGGAGAAAGTGTTCGTCGAGGTGTGCATGCTGCTCGTGGCGTCGGGCACAATCTGGCGGGTAATCCACGGTCGCCGGCGACGGCACGCGTCATGACCGCGCATACCCTTCGCTCCAGACGTCCACGCGGCGACGCGCGCCTCCCGCGCATCGTCGACGATCCGGACGTGGTGTCGTCGTACCTCGAAGATGCGGCGCATTTTCCGGGGGGAAGCGCCAGCGGTGTCGCGACGATCTCGAGCGAGGCCGAAGCGGCCGCGCTGCTGAAGGCCAGCACGTCGGTGCTCGCCATCGGTGCGCAGTCGTCGCTCACGGGCGGTGCGACGCCGATGGGCGACACGCTTCTCAGCACCGCGCGGCTCAATCACATCCTCGAGATCGGCGGCGACTTCGTTCGTGTCGAAGCCGGCGTGACGCTCGCCGATCTCGACGCCGCGCTCAAGCGCGCGAACCGCTACTATCCGCCGGCGCCGACCTTCTTCGGCGCCTTTGTCGGCGGAACGGTGGCGACCAATGCCGCCGGCGCCGCCACATTCAAGTACGGCACGACGCGCGACTGGGTGAGGGCGCTGACCATCGTGCTTCCAGGCGGCGATGTCCTGGACGTCGAACGGGGCGCGACGCGCGCGCATCGTGACGGCTATTTCGAGATCGAGCTCGCCACGGGCGTCGTCAGGATCCCGACGCCGCGATACTCGATGCCGAAGGTCGTGAAGCTGTCGGCCGGCTATTTTGCGCAGCCGGAGATGGATCTCATCGATCTCTTCATCGGCTCCGAAGGCACGCTGGGCGTGATCACCGAGGCGACGCTGCGGGTCGTCTCTGAACGGCCCGCGTTCTGCATGGCGCTCGTGCCGTTTTCAACGCGCAGCGCCGCCCTGGCGTTCGTTCGCCGCCTGCGCGACGCAGCGCACACGACGTGGCGCACGAAGGACCCGCGCGGAATCGACGTATCGGCGATCGAGCACATGGACGCGCGCTGTCTCGAGCTCTTGCGCGAGGACGGCGCCGATCGCCTTCAGGGCGTCCGCTTCCCTAACGGCACGGCGATCGCGCTGCTCGTCACGCTGGAACTGCCGCCGCAGACGACGGCGGCGAAGGCGTTTGACGAGATCGGCGCGGCGCGCGCACCTCATGCGCCGGACACGCCGCTCGTTCGATTCTGCAACGCGCTCGACGACGCCGGCGTGCTCGACGCGGTGGAAATCGCCGTGCCCGGCGACCGCGCGAGAGCGGACCAACTGCTTGCCGTCCGCGAAGCGGTGCCGGCGGCGGTGAACCGGCGCGTCGGCCTCGCCCAGCAGACGATCGATCCGCGGATCGAAAAGACCGCAGCCGACATGATCGTCCCCTTCGAGGCGCTCGACGAGCTGCTCAATCGCTACGACGAGGGGTTCAGACGGCGCGGGCTCGACGCCGCCGTCTGGGGGCACGTGTCGGACGGCAACGTGCATCCCAACATCATTCCCCGTGCGTACGATGACGTGGAATCGGGAAAGGCCGCGATCCTCGAGTTCGGCCGGGACGTCATCCGCCTCGGCGGATCGCCGTTGGCCGAGCACGGCGTCGGCCGCAACGCCGTCAAGCAGCAGCTGCTGATCGAGTTGTATGGACAGGACGGCGTGGAAGACATGCGCCGCGTGAAGCGCGCGATCGATCCAGGGTGGAAGCTCGCGCCCGGAGTGATCTTTACGCGATCAACACCGCCGCCGCGATGACCGCGAGGCCGGCGACGAGGAGCCACGGGGCGAGCGCGCCGGCAAACCCAGCATCGACGATGTCGAGCCGCGCGGAGGCTTCGTCCATGCGATCGAGCGTATGCGCGACCGTGGTCTGCGCGAAGAAGGACGAGGCGAGCGCCGCAAGCAGCAGCGCCCAGCCCACGCCGCCCGTGATGCGCGCGCCGCCGCCGGCCAGGCGCGCGGAAAAGAAGAGCGTGCCGAGCCAGGCCGCCACCGCGACGCCCGCCACGAGCCGCAGCCGCCCGATCTCGCGCTCGCCGGCCTGACGCAGTTGTTCGAGCCGCAGCACGCGTTCGGCGCGGAGGTGCTCGGCCTCCATCTGCTCGCGCTCGAGCTCCAGCCGGCGCGAGTCGCGGTCGAACACTTCCTTGAGGGCTGCGACCATCACGCCGGCAAGGCGCGCGTCGAGCGGCCCGAGCGCGCGGCCGCCGGCGGTCAGCTGTTCGCTCTCCGGATCCGCGGAGCGCTTCCGGCCGCGCGCCATGTTGCCGAGGCCGAGCGCGAGATCGAGGAGGCCGAGCCAGGGGATCGGCATTACTTCGCCCCCAGCCAGGCGGCGCGAAACGCCTGTTGCTGCGGCGTCAGCGCGCCGCCGGATGCTTCGACCGCCACCACGTCCTGGTGCGGATCCTCGGCCAACGTCACGCTCGTGGTTTTCGCGGTCCCGGTGCGATCGACGTACACCACGTCGACGCGATCGCCGGGCTTGTGCCGGCGCATCACCGCCTGTAGATCGAGCACCGCGGCAATCTTCGTCCCGTCCGCCTGCTGCACCTCATCGTCCTGTTCGAGGCCGGCCGCGTACGCGGGCGAGTTCGCCGGCACGAGCGCGCTGATGTGCGCGGCGGATCCGCGGAGTTCCAGCCGCACGTCGCCCCACCACGCGGCGCCCGCGTTGCGCTTGCGGAGGGTGAAGCCGGCCCGGCCGAGCAGACGGCCGTAATCGGCGACGTCGTGGCCCTGAATGTAGCGCGCAAAGAAATTGCGCGCGAACGCACGGTCGCCGCTCACTTCGGCGAGCCGCGCTTCGGCGTCCGCGATCGTGTAGGGATGATCGACGTACCCTTCGCGCGCGCCGCCCGGCTTGCCGTGGACGCGCCACATCGCGCGCATGTAGTCGTCGAGCGAGATCTTTCCGTCGGACCGATCGCGCAGCGTCAGATCGAGCGCAAGCGCGATGGCGCCGCCAAACGGATAGTACGAGATGACGGTGTTCGGCCAATTGGTCCGGTCGTTCGGGCGCCCGCCGTCGACAAACGGCGCCATGCGGCTCATCTCCTCGGCAGACCGCACCAGCCGCCCAGGACTTTGCGTGACCGTCTCGACGAGTCCGGTCAGAGTGCGCGTCGCCCCGGCGAGATCCAACAGGCCCGCGCGCTGCATCGCCAGCGGCCCGTAATACTGCGTGAACCCCTCGGCCAGCCACAGCTCGCCGGACATGTTCGCGCGATCGAAGTCGAACGGCTCGAGCGATTTCGGACGGATGCGCTCGACGTTCCAGCAATGAAAGAACTCGTGCGCGACGGTGTCGAGCAGCCGGCCGCGGCCGTCGCGGATCGACGACCCGGCCGTGATGACCGTGCTGTTGCGATGCTCCATGCCGTCGCCGCCCGAGTACGGCAGATACTCGGCCAGGAACGTGTAATAACCCGGTTCGTATTTCGGGAATTCGCCGTACACCGCGCCCTCCTGGCGGACGATCTTTTCGACATCCTTCACGAAGCCGTCGAGCTCGGCGTCGGTGCCCGCGTGATGCACGGCGAATCGGAATTTGGTCGCATCCACCGAGAACTCGCGAATCGCCACCGGACCGAATTCCGTGGGGCTGTCCATCAGGTACTGAAGATTCGGTGCCGTGAACTCGAGCGGCGTCGATCCGGGGTGCAGCTGCGTGGCCACTGTCCACTGCGCACCGGCCGGCTCCACGAACGTCAGCGTCACCGGCCGATCGTCCAGCCCATGGGCCCACATGATCGCCGCCGGCATGTTGATGTGCGCGTGCGTCGTGTCGACGGCCAGATACGTCCCGTCGATGGTGTCCCCGTACACTTTGTACTTCACGGTGACGCTGCCGCCATGGCCGCCGCTCACATTCCACCCGTACGGATCGGGCCTCGTCGCCTGCAGCTCGCGGCCGTCCCGCGCGAAGGCGTGCACGTCGTACACGTTCTTCGCGAAATCGTGCAGCGAGTAGCGGCCGGGCGACGAGCGGCTCATCCGGAGCTCGAGCGGCACCGCTGCAAGATCCGTGAACGACGCTTCCACCTGCATCCAGCGATGCTGCGGCTCGGGAAAGGTCAGCGTGTAGTGAACCGGCGTCGCGGCATGGAAGGAAATGCCCTGCGACGCGACGAAGACCATGACGAGAAAGAAGCGCTTGACCATAGGGGGATTCCTAATTGTCAATTGTAAATTGCGTGAGCGCCTGCTCCACAAACGCGTCCTGCGGCAGCGCGCCCAATATCTCGACCGTTTCGTTGCCCACGGCGACCACCGTCTTCGGCACGCCCGTCACCTGGTAGCGGCGCACCAGATCGGGAAACTCGGTCGCTTCGACCGCGTACGCGGTGATATGCGGGTTGGCAAACGCCATTTCGTGCGCGAGGCTGACCGCCCGCGGACAGTGTGGTCATGTCGGCGTCGCGAACACCTGCATCGTCACCGGCTTGTCGACCGCGGCGAGGCGCGCGAGGCTCGCGGCGGATAAAATCGACGGCCGGCCGCCGACCAGCATCACCGCTTGCACGAGCGAGATGAACTCGTACCCCGACGGCGCGCCGAGAAAGCGGATCCTCGAATCCTGCTCGGCGCCTTGCTCGTCAAGCCACACGGGCACGACCGCCGGCGCGCGGTCGATGCCGAACCGCTTCGCGCGGTCGGCGTCGATGACGACGTTGACCTCGTCGACGGCGATCTTGTCGGTGAGCAGCGGCAGTTCGTCCAGAATCTGCCGCGCGGTGAGACACGTCTCGCAGTCGAGCGTCTGCGTGAAGAACAGGAGACGCACAGCCCGCGTCATCTCCGAGAAGGCTTCGCGAAGCTTTTCCTGATCAGCTGGCGAGAGCAGGCCCATGAATCGATTATGGTTTATTTGAACAAATCATCAAACGCCTGGCGGACGCTTGGCGTGCTCGGGCCCGGCTCGCTCGTCTGCCGCTCGACCGTCGTCCGCGGCGTGAAGACGGCGCACGCGTTCCGCTCGTCCTTCGGCGCGACGCGCGCGGCGAGCCGCGCGTGCTCGGTGCATTCCCATCGCGCGCTCGTGTCGAACGACACGCACTGGACGCAGGAGTGGAGATCGACGCCGCACCGCGAACAGCGTCCATCGGCCGCGATCGGCAGCGGCAGCAGATTGCCGCAGCGGGCGCAGCGGCACACCTCGTGCGACGCCATCAGATTGGGCGTCTTCGGCCCGGCGGCGTCCTGCAGCAGGCGGCCGGGCGCGCGAGGCTCCTTCGCTTTGGGCGCGGGCGCGTCGCGCTTGCCCTGGCGCGGTTCGTCCTGATATCCGCGTTGGCGGTACTTGCGGTCAGACATCTTCGTTCTAAGTTCTGAGGTCTAAGCTCGACCTTCTGAATTCATTTCACCGTCTCCGTCTGGATGAAGGGAGCCGCTTTCATCATCTCGTTGATCTTGCCGACCTGATCGGTCTGAATGCGGTTCAGCCGGCCGATCGCCTCGTCGAGCTCCTGCTGCAGCTCCTTCATGCGCAACGCCTCGGGATCGGTCGGCCGCGCCACCGCGCGCGAAACCGATCCGCTGAGCGACTGGATCTCTTCGCGAAGACGCGGATACTGCCGGTAGCCCATGCTCGGATACGGCCGCGTGAGATCGTCCTCGAGCAGCTTCTTCGACGCGTCGAGCGCCGCGTTCACGGCGTTCAGCAGATCGCCAGGCGCCGGCCCGTCGGTCGTCGTCGTGCGGACCGGCGATCGCTTCAGCCGATCCTGGAGCGTCGTGAGCTGCTGCACGAGGCTGTTCGCCCGCTCCACCGTCAGGTTCACGCGTGAGGTCATGTCGCGCAGCGTCAACGCCGCGTCGAGCTGCGCCTGGAGATCCGCCGCGCTCACGGGCACGCGCGGATCCATGTCCACCTTGACGGTCTTGGTTTCTTCCTTGCCCGCCGCGCGCACCTTCACGACGTACTCGCCCGGCACAACGGCGGGGCCGCCGCCGAAGCGTCCGCCGCCGCCGGCTCCTTCTGCCGCAGGCGCACCTTCAGCGCCGACTGCACCACGTCCGCCGCCACGGCCACCGAAGCTCGGGCCCTGACGCGGGCCGTCGTACCGCAGATCCCAGACCGTCCGATTCACACCTGCGTTTTTTGGCGCCGCGCGAATCGTCCGGATCGTCTTGCCTGCTTTGTCGGCGATCGTGATGACGACATCGTCTTTCGGCGCGGCCTTCAGATAGTAGTTGATGATCGCGCCGGACGGCGGGTTGTCCGCTTTGTACACCTTCTGACCCAGATTCCCGTCCTTGCCCCAGATCGTCCAGCGCGTGGCCTCGCGCACGTCGAACAGCGTGAAGTCGGTCGTCATCGCCGTCCCCAGTTGCTGCAGCGGCGTCGCATCGTCGAGGATGTAGGCGCCGCGGCCGTGCGTGGCGACGATGATGTCGTTGTCGCGCGGGTGAATCTGGACGTCGCGAACCGCGACGGCCGGGATGTTGTTGCCAATCGAAAGCCAGTGCGCGCCGTTGTCCCACGAGCCGTAGAGGCCCAGTTCCGTCCCGGCATAGAGCAGGTTCCTGTTCTTGCGATCGACGCGGACAACGTGCATCCAGCCGCGTTTGGGGAGTCCGGTGCCGGTCACGCTCTTCCACGTCTTGCCGTAATCGGTCGTCATGAACGCGTACGGCGCGTAGTCGTCGTCCTGATGATGGTCCGCGGCGACGTATGCCGTCCCCGCGTCGAACGGCGACGCGTCGATCGTCGGAATCCACGCGTTGGGCTTCAGGCCCTGAATGTTCTTGACGACGTTGGTCCACGTCTTGCCGCCGTCGCGCGTCACCTGCACGTTGCCGTCGTCGGTGCCGACCCAGATGACGTTTGGATCGAGCATCGACGGCGCGATCGTCAGGATCGTGCAGTAGAACTCGGCGGCCGTGTTGTCCACGGTGATCGGTCCGCCGGACGACTTCTGCTTGCTCTTGTCATTCGTCGTCAGATCCGGGCTGATGACCTCCCACGACTGGCCGTGCGTCGTCGACTTGAACAGGACGTTGCCGCCGAAGTACACCGTCTGGCCGTCCGGCGCGAGCGCGATCGGCGAGTTCCAGTTATAGCGGTACTTGTGGTTCTCCATCGCGTCGCCGACCGATCCGATGCGGTTCGGGTAGGGCGAAATTGAACGGTCCGCGCCGCTGCGCGTGTCGATGACGCTGATGACGCCGCCCTGGAGATCCGTGTACACGCGCCACGGCTCCTTCAGATCGGGTACGGCGAAAAACCCGTCGCCGCCGCCGACCGTGAACCAGTCGTTCTTGCGGATGCCTTCGCTCAAGAGCGAGTTGCTCGGCCCGCACCACGTGCCGTTGTCCTGGAGACCGCCGCACAGCATGTACGGCTTCTGCATGTCGTAATTGATGTGGTAGAACTGCGTGAAGGCGATGTTGTTGATCACCTCGAAGTTCAGCCCGCCGTCGTCGGACACCTGAAACCCGCCGTCGCTGCCGCTCAGAATCCGCCTCGGGTTCTTCGGATCGATCCACAGCGCCTGATGATCGCCGTGCACGTCGCGTGCGATCGTCCGGAAATTTCGTCCGCCGTCATCGGACATCCAGAGCGAGCCGCCGAGCGAGTACACCCGGTTCGGATCGCCTGGATCGACTCGAATGTCGGAGTAGTAGAACGGCCGGAAGGCGAGCTGGGGATCCTTATTCACCACACGCCACGAGTCGCCCGCGTTGTCGCTGCGCCACAGCTCGCCGTCGAAATTCGTCGTCTCGCTGATCATGTAGACGATCGCGGGGTCGCTGTGCGACACGGCCACGCCGATGCGATCGAGCATCGTCGGAATGCCGTTCGTGAGCTTCTTCCAGGTGGCACCCCCGTCGGTGGACTTGTAGAGCGCGGTCTCTTTGCCGCCGCTGTCCAGATACCAGGCGTAGCGGCGATACGTCCACATGCCGGCGTACACAATGTTCGAATTGGTCGGATCGATGTCGACATCGGAGCAGGCGGTCTGCGGATCGACGTAGAGGACGCGCTTCCAGCTCCTGCCGCCGTCGGTCGTCTTGTAGAGCCCGCGCTCCTCGCTCGGGCCCCATTCCCGCCCCAGGACCGCGACGTACACCACGTCGGGGTTCTTGGGATCGATGACGATCCGCGCGATCTTGTCGGACTCGGGGAGACCGATGTGCTCGAAGTGCTCGCCGCCGTCGGTCGATTTGTACATGCCGTCGCCGATCGACGCGTTGTTGCGCGGGTTCTCTTCGCCGGTGCCGGCGTAGACGATCATCGGATCCGACGGCGCGATGGCGATCGCGCCGATCGAGACGACCGGCTTGTCCTCGAACACGCCGTGGAACGTCGTTCCGCCGTTGGTCGTTTTGAAGATGCCGCCGTTGGCCCCCGCGACGAGGAAGGTGAACGGATCGCCCGGCACGCCGACGATCACGGAGATGCGCCCCGCCTGATTCGCCGGGCCGATCGAGCGCCAGGTCAGACGCTTGAGCGCGTCGGCTTCGAGCGAGCTTTGCGCCCCGAGGGGCAGCTGCGTGATGAGGGCGACGAGGGCCGCGGCCGCGAGACAGAAGACAACAGCGGGACGGGACGGGCGAACTTGTCTCATGGCGTCAATTCCTTCAGGAAATCTGCAAGATGTTGTCCCCACACGGCCGGCAGCGAATGCGTCCCGTGCCCGCGCGTCTGATCGCTCGTTGGGATGAGCACGTACTTGCCGCGCTTCACGCGGGTGATCAGCTTCTCCATCAGCCCCAGCTCCGGCGGATTCACCACATCGTCGGCGGAGTTGATGGCGAGCACGGCGGCGGTGATCTTCTCGAGATTGGGCGACGGGTCGTAGTCGCGCGACGCGTTGAACTGGTAGAGCATATCGTTGGCGTCGGTCGTGGCGACGCGCGACGTAATCTGGTTCTCGTACCACCGGTCGGCCGTGTCGCGCGTCGGATTCTGCGTCTGCCATTGCAGCGGGCTGCTCGTCATCATCAGCAGCAGGTTGATGGCGCCAACGAGCCCCTGGCGCGGCTGCTCGGTGTAGTTGCCACCGCGCCAGGCCGGATCGTTCCTGATGCTGTCCATGACCATCGTCCGCATGACGCGGTTGCGTCCGGCAATCTGGGTCGGCACGCTCGCCAGCGGCACCAGGCCGTCGACGAAATCCGGGAACATCTCGCCCCACACCCAGCAGTGCATCGCGCCCATCGACGTGCCGAGCACGAGCCGCAGGTGATTCACTTTCAGGCCGTCGGTCAGGAGCAGGTGCTGCGCCCGCACCATGTCGTCGTACGTGTACTTCGGAAAGCGCGTGCGCAGGCCATCGCTCGGCTTGCTCGACTTGCCGTGGCCGATGCCGTCCGGAAGGATGATGAAGTAGCGCGTGGCGTCGAGAAGCTGGCCGGCGCCGAAGAGCTGTCCGCCGAACGATTGGGCCAGAAAGCCGGAACCGGCGCCGCCCGTGCCGTGCAGGATCAGGACGGCGTTGCCGACGACGCCGGACGCGTCGCGCCGGGGCGTTCCGATCGTGCGGTAGTGCAGCGTGAGCTCGGGCAGCGTCTCGCCGGTCGTGAACGTGAAGCCGTGCACCACGAAATCGCCTTCGACCGGCGCGGGAAAATCCGCCGCGGCCACCGTGCCAGCAACGACGACGAGGCACGCGAGAAGCAGGGCCCGCAGCAGGGTGCTCATACGTTTCAGACATACTATTATAAAAGGAGCACCCATGAGGCTTCTTCGTCGGACCTCGTTCGTCTCGGCAGCGGCGCTGCTGGCCGTGCTCGGCGCACCGTTCGGACACGCGCAGACCCGCCGGCCGATGACGTTGCTCGATCTCATGGCGATGGAGCGGCTCGTCGATCCGCAACTCTCGGCCGACGGCACGCGCGTGATGTATCAGCTGAATCACGCCGACTGGAAAGCCGATCGGCGCGTTGGCCACATCTGGACCAAGCGCGTCACCGGCGGCGCGCCGGTGCAATTGACCTTCGGCGAAAACGGCGAGACATTTCCGCGCTGGGCGCCCGATGGCAAGACCATTCTCTTCGTGCGCGACGGCCAGATCCAACTGCTCCCGGCCGACGGCGGCGAAGCGCGGCCGCTGACCAAGCACGCCACCGGCGTCTCGTCGCCGGCCTGGGCCCCCGATGGATCGGCGGTCTACTTCCTCGCGCTCGACCCCAAGACCAACGAGGAGAAGGAGCACGATCGCCTCAAGGACGACCTGTTTTCTTTCGAAGACAATCCCAAGCAGCGTCAGTTGTGGAAAGCGACCGTCGCGACCGGCGCCGAGCAGAAGCTGACCGACGGCGATCTCTCCGTGCTCGACTTCCGCCTCTCGCGGGATGGACGCCGGGTGATGCTGCAGCGCGCGCCGTCGACGTCGCCGAGCGACGCGTATCGCGGCGAAGTGTGGATGATGGACGCGAACGGCGAGAACGCGCGCGCCTTGACGCACAACGAGATCAGTGAGAACGAAGCCCAGCTCTCGCCCGACAACAGCCAGGTGATGTTTCTCGCCGAGGCCAACCAGCAGCTCGAGTCGTACTACAACCAGACCATCTTCCTGGAGCCCGCCGCCGGGGGCGCGCCGCGGCTGCTCGTGCCGGATTTTCCGTACGAGATCGAACATGCCGCCTGGGCGCCTGACGGCCGCTCGATCTTCGCGGTCGTCAACATGGGCGTCCACTCCGAGATCTTCCAGATCGACCTCAACGGCCGTCCGAAGCAGCTCACCGACGGACGGCACTCGATTCCTCCGGGCGGATGGACGCTCGTCGCCGCCGCGTCGCGGATCGTGTTTCAGTTCGACGAGCCCACACGCTTTGGCGACGCGTGGACGCTGCCGCTGTCGGGTGGGACGCCGGTGCGCGTGACGGATGTCTACGACTCGCTCGATCGCGACTTCCGCCTGCCGCGGCAGGAAAAAATCGCGTGGAAGGGCGCCGATGGGGTCGCCGTCGAGGGGCTGCTGATCTATCCGCTCGAGTACGAAGCCGGGAAGCGCTACCCGCTCGTCGTGCAGCTCCACGGCGGGCCGCAGACGTCCGACCGCTTTGGATTCGCCGTCGGCAGCAGCGGCTGGAACGAGTACGTGCAGGTGCTGACCGCGAAAGGCTATGCGATCCTGCGCCCGAATTACCGCGGCAGCAGCGGCTACGGCAATGCGTTCCTGCGCGATCCGATCGGCGGGTATTTCAAGAACATGCACCTCGACGTGATCGCGGGCGTCGACGCGCTCGTCACGCAAGGCATCGCGGATCCCGATCGGCTCGCCGTGATGGGATGGAGCGCGGGCGGACACCTCGTCAACAAGTTGATCACGTTCACCGATCGGTTCAAGGCCGCTTCGGCAGGCGCCGGGGCGGCGGACTGGACGTCGATGTACGCGCAGACCGATCAGCGCGCGCCGTGGCGCGCCGCCTGGTTTGGCGGGACGCCGTACCAGCCGAACGCCCCGATCGACACCTACTGGAATCAGTCGCCGCTGAAGTATGTCGCCAACGTCAAAACGCCCACGCTCTTCATCGTCGGCCAGGACGATCAGCGGGTGCCGATGCCGCAGTCGGTTGAAATGTATCGGGCGCTCAAGGCGAACGGCGTCCCCACCAAGCTGTATGTCGCGCCGCGTGAAGGACATAACTGGATCGAGCTTCGTCATCAGCTCAATAAGGCCAATGTCGAGCTGGAATGGTTCGAGCGGTACGTGACCGGCCGCGCCTACGTGGCGGAGAAAGCGCCGGCAGAGTAGACTCAGCTCGACAGGTTCGGCGCTTCTCCATGTCGCAGATCTTTCATCGCTCCGCCAACACGATCTCCCGCGTCAGCATCTTCGGCGCCATTTTTGTGGTGGCGGGCCTCCTTGCACTTTTGGGCGCCATCAACCGCTCGCCCTGGGTGACCGAGGCGCGCGTCCCGCGCGAACAGCCGATCCAGTTCAGCCACGAACGCCACGTCGCCGGCAACGGCATCGACTGCCGTTACTGCCACACCTCGGTCGAGGATTCCGCGTTCGCCGGCATCCCGCCGACCAAGACGTGCATGAACTGCCACTCGCAGATCTTCTCGAACAGCGCGTTTCTCGAGCCCGTGCGGCAGAGCTTCCGCTCCGATCAGTCGATTCAGTGGACGCGCGTGCACGATCTCCCGGACTTCGTGTATTTCAACCACAGCATTCACCTGCACAAGGGCATCGGCTGCACGACGTGCCACGGCCAGGTCGATCGCATGCCGCTCATGTGGCAGGAACAATCGCTGCAAATGGAATGGTGCCTCGACTGTCACCGCAACCCGGAGCGCTACGTACGGCCGCGCGACGCGCTCTTCCGCGTCGACTACGTGCCGCCCGCCAATCAACTGGAGCTGGGACGCCGGCTCGTCGCCGAATATCAGATTCAAAAGCTGACGAGCTGTTCGACGTGCCACCGATGAACACGTCGAACACCTTCTGGCGCACGTTGGACGAGCAGATCGACGATCCCGCATTTCGCGAGCGGCTGTACAACGAGTTCCCGTCCGAGATCGAGGCCATCACCGATCCCGTCGCGCGGCGGACGTTCCTCAAGTTGATGGGCGCGTCGCTCGCTCTCGCCGGTGTGACCGCCTGCACGCGTCAGCCGACCGAAAAGATCCTGCCGTACGTGCGTCAGCCGGAAGAGATCATCCCCGGCAAGCCGCTCTTTTACGCCACCGCGATGGCGCTCGGCGGCGTCGCGACAGGATTACTCGTCGAAAGCCACGAGGGACGGCCGACCAAGATCGAAGGCAACCCGCTGCATCCGGGCAGCCTCGGCTCGACCGACGTCTTCGGACAAGCGGCCGTGCTCGGCCTCTATGATCCGGACCGATCGCAGACGCTCACCCGCGTCGGCGAGATCCGTCCGTGGCCGTCGTTTCTCGGCGAGATGCGCGCGGTGCTGTCGGCGCAGCAGTCGCTGAAAGGCGCCGGGCTCCGCATCCTGACCGAGTCGGTCAGCTCGCCGACGCTCGCGTGGCAGCTGCGCGATCTGCTGAAGCGCTTCCCATCGGCGAAATGGCATCAGTGGGATCCCGCGAGCCGCGAGAGCGCGCGCGCCGGTGCGAAGCTCGCGTTCGGCGAGTACGTCGACACGCAATACCGGTTCGATCGGGCGGACGTCATCCTCGCGCTCGACGCCGACGTGCTCGGCTCCGGACCGGGAGGCCTGCGCTACGCACGCGACTTCGCCGCGCGCCGGCGGCCGGAACAGGCCGACCGCATGAACCGGCTCTACGCGGTCGAGTCGATGCCAACGTCCACCGGTTCGCGCGCGGATCACCGCCTTGCGCGCCGCGCGAGCCAGGTCGAGGGCATCGCTCGCCACATCGCCGCCGCGATCGTCGGACCAGGCTCTGCCGACCCCGCCCTTTCCGCCGCTCCCGCCTTTCCTGCCCTCGACTCCGACGCTGCGCGCTGGGCCACCGCCGTCGCCAAGGACCTCCAGGCCCACCTCGGATCGAGCCTCGTCGTCGCTGGAGACGGCCAACCGCCGGCCGTTCACGCGCTCGCGCACGCCATCAACCAGGCGCTCGGCAACGTCGGCAAGACGGTCGTCTATACCGATCCGGTGGAAGCGGAGCCGGTCGATCAATTCCGATCGCTGCACGAGCTCGCCGCCGGCATGGCCGCCGGCACGGTCGACGTCCTCGTCATCGTCGGCGGCAATCCGGTCTACACCGCGCCAGCCGACCTCGACTTCGGCGGCGCGATGAGCAAGGTGCCGCTCCGCGTCCACCTCAGTCTGTCCGACGATGAGACGTCGGCGCTGTGCCATTGGCAGGTTCCGGAGGCGCACTTTCTCGAAGCGTGGAGCGACGCGCGCGGCTACGACGGCACGGCGTCCATCGTCCAGCCTCTCATCGCGCCGCTCTACGCCGGCAAATCGGCGCACGAGCTGCTGGCGGTGATGAGCGATCGTCCGGAGCGTTCGGGATACGACATCGTGCGCGAATTCTGGATGAATTCCGTGGGGTCGGGCCCGACACCACAGGTGGACTTCGAGTCGAGCTGGCGCCGCTGGCTGCACGACGGCGTCATCGCGGGGACCGCGTTCCCGCCGCGCGAGGTCGCCGCCACATTTCCGGCGGCCGCCGCGAACCCCACCGCCGCGTCCGGTCTTGAAATCGTCTTCCGCAACGACCCGTGCGTGCTCGACGGCCGTTTTGCGAACAACGGCTGGCTGCAGGAGCTGCCGAAGCCGATCACGCGGCTCACGTGGGACAACGCCGTTTTCGTGAGCCCGGCGACCCTGTCGCGTCTCAACGGCCGCAGCTCACCGTCGATTCGTGGCGGCGAGCACGGCGAGATCATCAGCGACCTCGTCGACCTACGCTACCGTGGCCGCGCCATTCGCGGCCCGCTCTTCGCCGTCGTCGGCCATCCAGACGACTGCGTCACCGTTCACGCCGGCTACGGGCGCACGCGGGCCGGCCATCTCGGCACCGGGCCCGGCTTCAATGCCAACGCGATTCGCACGACCGACGCGCCGTGGTTCAGCGGCGGGCTCGAGATCGCCGCGACGGGCGAGACTTACTCGCTGGCGTGCACCCAGTATCACCATCTGATGGAAGGGCGCGGGATGGTGCGCGCCGTCACGCGCGACGAATTCATCCGCGATCCGAAGTCGGTGCACGAGGGAGACGAGACGCCGCCGAAGATCATCACCCTCTATCCCGAGGTCAAGTACGAAGGCTACAAGTGGGGGATGGCCATCGACGTCAACTCGTGCATCGGCTGCAACGCGTGCGTCGTCGGCTGCCAGGCGGAGAACAACATCGCGATCGTCGGCAAAGATCAAGTGCTGCGCGGACGCGAGATGCATTGGATTCGCATCGACACGTACTACCGCGGCCCGGTCGACCATCCCGAAACCTATTTTCAGCCGGTGCCGTGCATGCAGTGCGAGAACGCGCCGTGCGAGGTCGTCTGCCCGGTCGAGGCCACGGTGCACAGCGCCGAAGGGCTGAACGACATGGTCTACAACCGGTGCGTCGGCACGCGGTACTGCTCGAACAACTGTCCGTACAAGGTTCGCCGATTCAATTTCCTGCTCTATCAGGACTGGAATACGCCGAGCCTCAAGCTCGGACGCAACCCGGACGTCACCGTGCGAAGCCGCGGCGTCATGGAGAAGTGCACGTACTGCGTCCAGCGGATCAACGAAGCGAAGATTGACGCCGAGAAGCAGGACCGTCGCGTCGCGGACGGCGACATCAAGACCGCGTGCCAGCAGGTCTGCCCCGCCGACGCGATCGTCTTCGGCGATCTGAACGACCCGAAGAGCCGCGTCGCGCAGCTGCAGGCCGAGACGCGCAACTACTCGCTCCTCGGCGATCTCAACACGCGGCCGAGGACGACCTATCTGGCGGCCGTGCGGAACGTCAACCCGGAGTTGGGAGAGTGACCCCGGCGGACCACGATCCCAACCGCGCCGGCGTCGGCTCCGGCACGCCGCCCGTGATCGCGCCCGGGCATACCTTTGGCTCCGTCACCGACAAGATCAGCGCGATCGTCCTGACGCGGAAGACGCCGAGGGGCTGGTGGTTCGGTTTTCTGATCGCCTTCGCGCTCATGAACGTGATGATGGTCGCCATCACGTATCTGTTCGTGAAAGGCACCGGCATCTGGGGCATCAACATTCCCGTCGGCTGGGGCTTCGCCATCGTCAATTTCGTCTGGTGGATCGGGATCGGCCATGCCGGCACGCTCATCTCGGCGATTCTGCTGCTCCTCAAGCAGACGTGGCGCACATCGATCAACAGGTTCGCGGAAGCGATGACGCTCTTCGCCGTGGCGTGCGCCGGCATTTTCCCCATCATTCACACCGGCCGCCCATGGCTCGCCTATTGGCTGTTCCCGTATCCCAACACGATGGGCGTGTGGCCGCAGTTCAGGAGCCCGCTCGTCTGGGACGTGTTCGCGGTGTCGACCTACGCCACCGTCTCGCTGCTCTTCTGGTACGTCGGCCTGATTCCGGATCTCGCGACACTGCGCGATCGATCGCAGTCGCCAATCGGCCGTGTGGTCTACGGCATGCTCGCGATGGGATGGCGCGGGTCGGCGCGCCACTGGCATCGCTACGAGACCGCGTACCTCCTGCTCGCCGGCCTCGCGACGCCGCTCGTCGTGTCGGTACATACTGTGGTGAGCTTCGACTTCGCGGTCGCGATCGTGCCCGGCTGGCACACAACGATCTTCCCGCCGTATTTCGTCGCCGGCGCGATCTATTCGGGGTTCGCGATGGTGCTGACGCTGGCGATTCCGATTCGCGCCATCTACGGGCTCGAGGATTTCATCACGCTGCGCCACCTGGAGAACATGGCGAAGGTGATGCTCGTCACCGGCCTCATCGTCGCGTACGGTTATACGATCGAGGCATTCATCGCCTGGTACGGCGGCAACAAGTACGAAGGGTTCATGATGTGGAACCGGATGACCGGACCGTACGCGCCGGTCTACTGGTTGCTGATTTGCTGCAACATCGTCATCCCGCAGGCGTTGTGGTCCAGACGCGTGCGGACGAACACGAAGGCGCTTTTCGTCATCGCGATCATCGTGAACATCGGCATGTGGCTCGAGCGATTCATCATCGTCGTCACGAGCCTGCACCGCGACTTCCTGCCCTCGTCGTGGGGCATGTACAATCCGACGATCTGGGACTGGGCCACCTTTGTCGGCACGATCGGGTTGTTTTTGACGCTGCTGTTCCTGTTCCTGCGCTTCCTCCCGATGATCTCGATCGCTGAAATGCGCGCGATTCTGCCAGAGGCGAAGGTCGACGAAGACCTGAGGGTGATTTGAGGATCTCGTCCACGCTCTACGGACTCATGGCTGAGTTCGACGATGCCAATGCGCTCGTCGCGGCGACGCGGCGCGCGCACGACGAGGGGTATCGCCGGATGGACGCGTACTCGCCGTTTCCGATCGAGGAGCTGCACGAAGCGCTCGGGAGCCATCATTCGCGGCTGCCGCTCATCGTGCTCATCGGCGGTCTCTGCGGCTGCGTCGGCGGGTATGCGCTGCAGTACTGGGCGGCCGCGATCGCGTATCCGCTCAACGTCGGCGGCCGGCCGTTCAACAGCTGGCCGTCGTTCATTCCCGTGACTTTCGAGTGCACGATTCTGGTCGCCGCGCTGTCGGCGGTGCTCGGCATGCTCGCGTTGAACGGCCTGCCCATGCCGCATCACCCGGTGTTCAACGTCCCGCGCTTCGCGCTGGCGAGCCGCAACCGGTTCTTCCTCTGCATCGAGGTGAAGGATCGGAAATTCGACCTCGAGAGCACGAGACGATTCCTCGAAACGCTGGAGCCGCGGGAGGTCTCGACCGTTGCCGAGTAGAGAGACACAGAGAAACCTCGGCACGAAGGCACAGAGCCAAATGGCCACAGAGCCACGGAGCCACAGAGGTGTGATTTTCAAGAGCCAGGAATATCTCCGTGCCTCTGTGCCTTTGTGGCTATTCCTGCTCGGTGTTCTCTGTGTCTCTGTGGCGGGTTGCCGTCAAGACATGCACGACCAGCCGAAGTACATCCCGCTCCGCGAGTCGACCTTCTTCGCCGACAGCCGCTCCGCGCGACCGGTGGTGGCGGGCACCGTCGCCCGCGGCCAGCTGCGCGATGACCCTCAACGCTATACCGGCAAGGTGAATGGCGCGGACGCCGACGTCTTCCCCTTTCCGGTGGACGCCGCGATGATGGCGCGCGGCCGCGAGCGCTACGACATCCACTGCTCGCCGTGCCACGGCCGCACGGGCCAGGGCGACGGCATGGTCGTCCGCCGCGGCTACCGGCGCCCGCCGACCTATCACCAGGATCGGCTCCGAAACGCGCCGGTCGGACATTTCTTCGACGTGATGACCAACGGCTTCGGCGCGATGCCCGACTACGCCGCGCAGATCACCGTCGACGATCGCTGGGCCATCGCCGCCTATATCCGCGCGCTGCAGTTGAGCGAGCACGCCACGATCGCGGACGTGCCGCCCGCCGAAAGGGGCACGCTCAAATGACGTCGCTGCGCCAAACGGCCGACCAACTGATTCCCGAACTGGCGCCGCGCCAGCGGCAACTGCTGATGGCGGGCGGGGTGGGGCTCGCCGTGTCGCTCGTCGGCCTGTTCTTCAATCCGGCGCAGTTCCTTCAGTCGTATTTGATGGCCTACATGTTCGTGCTCGGCATCGCACTCGGATGCCTCGCGCTCGGCATGGTGCATCAGCTTTCGGGCGGCGCGTGGGGCGTCGTCATCCGCCGGCCGATCGGGGCGGCGGCGCGGACGCTGCCGCTCCTGACGCTGCTCTTCCTGCCGATCGCGCTCGGCATGCGGCATCTCTACATCTGGACCGACGCGAGCCTCGTCGCGCACGACGAAGTGCTGCAGCACAAGCACGTCTACCTCAACGTGCCGTTCTTCCTGATTCGAGCCGCGATCTACTTCGCGGTGTGGAACGCGCTCAGCTATTTCCTGAATGCCTGGTCGCTCGAGCAGGACGAGACCGGCGATCCGCGCATCGCACGGCGCATGCAGAGGCTGAGCGCGGGCGGGCTGCTGGCCTATGGCCTGACGATCACCTTCGCGTCATTCGATTGGCTGATGTCGCTCGAGCCGCACTGGTTCTCGACGATCTACGGCGTCCTCATCCTCGGCGGCCAGGGCCTCTCCGCGCTGGCGTTCCTCATCGCCGTGCTCGTCTGGCTCAGCCGGCGCCCGCCGCTCGACGACATCATCGCGCCCGAGCACTTTCATGATCTCGGCAACCTGATGCTCGCCTTCGTGATGCTGTGGGCGTACTTCGCGTTCTCGCAGTACCTGATCATCTGGTCGGGCAATCTGCCGGAGGAGATCGCGTGGTATCTGCACCGGCTCCAGACCGGCTGGCGCTTTGTCGGCCTCTCGCTCGTGCTCTTTCATTTTGTGGCGCCCTTCTGTCTGCTCCTCTCGCGCGCCGTGAAGCGCGAGGCGCAGATGATCGTCAAAGTGGCCCTCGGGGTGCTGATCGTCCGCCTCGTCGATTTGTTTTGGCTGATCGCTCCGGAGTTTCACACCGCGGGCGTCTGGGTGAGCTGGCTCGACGTCGTACTGCCCTTGTCGCTCACCGCCATCTGGCTCGGCTACTTTGTCTGGCAGCTTCGCGGCCGCGCGATTCTTCCGATGCACGATCCGCAATTCGACGAGGCGCTCGGCCGGATTCTCGAACGGGCCGGTGAACGGCCGTGAGCGACATGATGGACCGCCCCGGCGACCCGAAGGCTCGGCACGAAACGAACGACATCAACATCCGCGTCGTGCTCGGCTTCGGCCTCGGTCTGATCGTCGTCGCCTTCGTCCTGCACGTCGGGATCTGGCTGCTCTTCATGGCGTTCGCGAGCCGCGAAGCGCACCAAGGCGCGCCGGAGTTCCCGCTCGCCGTCGGCCGGGAGAGCCAGCTGCCGCCGGAGCCGCGGCTGCAAACGAACCCGCGCCAGGATCTGAAGGATCTGCGCGCGGCAGAGGACGCCATCCTCGACCACTACGGCTGGGTGGACAAGAGCACGGGCGTCGTGCGGATTCCGATCGGCGACGCGATGAAGCTCGCGGTGGAAAGAGGATTGCCGACACGCCCAGCGCAACAGGAGAAGCAATGACCCGCGCCGATTCACCACAGAGGACACAAGGGACACAAAGGTCAAGACGGTTATTGTTCTTGGTGGCCTTGGTGTCCTTGGTGGTGAATTCAGCGCCGCTATTCGTGATGAGCCCGGCGCCGCTCTTCGCCCAGATGGCCGGCGGCGCTGTCACCCCGGGCTACAAACAGGATCCGGGGCTGCCGGCATCTGCCGTCCCGAAGATCCTGCGGGAGATCGGCTTCGATCAGAATCTCGGCCGGTCCGTCCCTCTCGACATTCCATTCGTCGACGAACAAGGCCGCGCGGTCCGCTTCGGCGACTACTTCGATGCCGGGGGCACCCGTCCGGTCGTGCTCGCGCTCGTCTATTTCGACTGCCCGATGTTGTGCACGACCGTGCTCAACAGCCTCACGAGCTCGCTGAAACTTCTCTCGCTCGATCCCGGCAAGGACTTCGACATCGTCGTTGTCAGCTTCGATCCGCGGGAAAAGCCGGCGCTCGCCGCGGCAAAGAAGGCGACCTACCTCGCGCGCTACAAGCGGCCCGGCACGGAAGCCGGCTGGCACTTTCTGACCGGCGCGCAGCCCTCGATTGACCGGCTCACCAAAGCCGTCGGTTTCCGCTACGTGTGGGATGAAGGCCTGAAGCAGTTCGCGCATCCGACGGGCATCACGGTGCTGACGCCGCAAGGCCGGCTGTCGCGGTATCTGTTCGGCGTCGAGTACGGCCCTCGCGATCTGCGCTTCGCCATCGTCGACGCGTCCGCCGGCAAGGTCGGCAACCCCGTCGATCAAGTGCTGCTCTACTGCTATCACTACGACCCGGAGACGGGACGCTACGGCCTCGTGATCATGCGCATGATCCGTCTGGCCGGCGCCGCCACCGTTCTCGCGCTCGCCGCATTCATCGTCGTCATGGTGCGGAGAGAACGGCACCAGCCCCCAGACGCCGGCCGCCAGCCACCAGCCGCCGCGGGAGGCGCCTGATGCCCGCGCTCTTCCCTGAAAGCGCGTCAACGATGGCGTCGCGCGTGGACGCGCTGTATTTCTTCCTGATCGCGGTCGCGGTGTTCTTCTCGGTGCTGATCGCCGGCCTCATCGTGTATTTCGCGGTGCGGTACCGGCGCCGCACGCCGGAAGGCGTTGGCGTGAACATCCACGGCGGCCTCCTGCTCGAGATTGCGTGGACCGTCATCCCGGCGCTCATCGCGGCCGTGATCTTCGTCTGGGGCGCGAGCGTCTTCTTTGCGATGTCGCGCCCACCCGACGAGACGCTCAACATCTACGTCGTCGGCAAACAGTGGATGTGGAAATTCCAGCATCTCGACGGCCAGCGCGAGATCAACGAGCTGCACGTGCCGGTCGGCCGCGCGGTGAAGCTCATCATGACCTCGGAGGACGTCATCCACGACGTCTTCGTGCCGGCGTTTCGCGTGAAGGCCGACGTGCTGCCTGGGCGCTACACGAACATCTGGTTTCAGGCGACCAAGCCCGGGCGCTATCACCTCTTTTGCGCCGAGTACTGCGGCACGCGCCACTCAGGAATGATCGGAGAAGTGATCGTGATGGAGCCCAGCGAGTACGAGGCGTGGCTGAGCGGCAGCCGCGTTGAGGGCTCGCTGGCGTCGACCGGCGAGAAGCTCTTTCAGGATCTGGCCTGCATCACGTGCCATCGCGCCGATACGCAGGGCCGCGGGCCGGTGCTCCAGGGACTCTTCGGAAAGACCGTGCAGTTGCAGGGCGGCGAAACGGTCGTGGCCGACGAAGCGTACATCCGCGAATCGATTTTGCACCCGGCCGCGAAGATCACCGCCGGCTATCAGCCGATCATGCCGACCTTTCAGGGGCTCATCAGCGAAGAACAGCTGCTGGAGCTCGTCGAGTACGTAAAATCGTTGAACACGCAACAGTCGCCGGCAAAATAACCCATGCGCACCCTCGTCCTGCCGCCTCACCATTATCTGAACGACGGCTACGGCATCAAGTCGTGGCTACTGACGCGCGATCACAAACGGATCGCGCTTCTGTACCTGGCCGCCATCACGTTCTTCTTCTTCCTCGGCGGGTCGTTCGCGGTGCTCATCCGGCTCGAGCTGGTGACGCCGCCCGGCGACCTGGTGTCGGACGAGACGTACAACAAGCTGTTCACGATGCACGGCGTGATCATGGTGTTCTTCTTCCTGATCCCGTCGATCCCGTCGACGCTCGGCAACTTCCTTGTTCCGCTCATGATCGGCGCCAAGGACCTCGCCTTCCCGAAGCTGAATCTCGCGAGCTGGTACATCTACGTGCTCGGCGGTCTGTTCACCATCTACGCGCTCGTCAGCGGCGGCGTCGACACGGGATGGACCTTCTACACGCCGTACAGCACCGTCTCGTCGACGACCAGCGTGATCCCGGCGGCCATGGGGATTTTCATCACCGGCTTCTCGTCGATTCTTACCGGCTTGAACTTCATCGTCACGATCCACCGGATGCGCGCGCCCGGCATGACGTGGTTCCGCATGCCGCTGTTCCTCTGGTCGATATACGCGACCAGTCTGATCATGGTTCTCGGGACGCCGGTCCTCGCGATCACGATGCTGCTCGTCGCCGCGGAGCGCGTCCTGCATTTCGGTTTCTTCGATCCGGCGCTCGGCGGCGACCCGGTGCTCTTTCAACATCTCTTCTGGTTCTATTCGCATCCCGCGGTCTACATCATGGTGCTGCCCTCGATGGGCGTCGTGAGCGAGATCGTCGCGGCGTTCTGCCGCAAGCAGATCTTCGGCTACAAGTTCGTCGCCTTCGCGAGCATGGCGATCGCCGTGCTCGGATTTCTCGTCTGGGGCCATCATCTGTATGTGGCCGGCGAATCGGTTTATGCCGCCATGATCTTCTCGGCGCTCAGCTTCATGGTGGCGATCCCGTCGGCCGTCAAGGTCTTCAACTGGACGGCGACGATGTACAAGGGCTCGATTTCGTGGAAGACGCCGATGCTCTACGCCATGGGCTTCATCGGTCTCTTCACGATCGGCGGGTTGACGGGGCTCTTTATCGCGGCGGTCGGCTTCGACGTGCACGTGACCGACACGTACTTCATCATCGCGCACTTCCACTACATCATGGTCGGCGGCGCCTTGATGGGCTACCTGGGCGGCCTGCATTACTGGTGGCCGAAGATCAGCGGCCGGCTGTATCCCGAACCCCTCGCGAAGCTGAGCGCCGGAATTATTTTCCTCGGTTTCAACCTGACGTTCTTCCCGCAGTTCATCCTCGGCTATCTCGGCATGCCGCGCCGCTATCACGCGTATCCGCCGGAATTCCAGGTGTTGAACGTGCTGTCGTCGGCTGGCGCGTCGATCCTCGGCGTCGGCTATCTGATTCCGATGGCGTATTTAATGTGGTCGCTGCGCTACGGACAAATTGCGGGCGCGAATCCCTGGGGCGCGAGCGGTCTCGAGTGGACGACGACGTCTCCGCCGCCGACGGAGAATTTCGTCCGCACGCCGATCGTCACCGAGGAGCCATACACCTATCCGATCCGTGCGGAGGCCCACCTTGGCTGAGATCGTGCACCCCAGCCCGGCGCCCTTCGACTCCGCTCAGGGCAGGCTCGCGCATCAGTTCGACAACCTCGAACAGCAGAAGGAAGCGTCGACGCTCGGCATGTGGGTCTTTCTCACCACCGAGGTTCTCTTCTTCGGCGGCCTGTTCGTCACCTACTGCATCTATCGTCTCTGGTATCCCGCCGCGTTTGCCGCCGGCAGCCGCGAGATGCTCATCTGGGCCGGGGCCACCAACACGGCGGTTCTCATCACCAGCAGTCTGACGATGGCGCTGGCGGTACATGCGGCGCAGACGGGCAATCGGCGTCTGCTCATGAGCTTTCTCATCGTCACGATGCTGCTCGGGTGCGTCTTCCTCGGCATCAAGGCCTTCGAGTACCACACCGAGTTCGCCGAGCATCACGTGCCCGGCGCCGCCTTTGAGTTCCAACCGCAGGCGCTCCGGCAGAACGCACAGCTCTTTTTTTCGCTGTACTTCGTGATGACCGGGCTGCACGCCCTGCACATGATCATCGGCCTCGGGCTCATGTCGTTCATGCTCTGGTGGGCGTGGAACGGCACGATCACGAAGGAGTACTACAACCCGATCGAGGTCAGCGGGTTGTACTGGCACTTCGTGGACATCGTGTGGATTTTTCTGTTTCCGCTCTTGTATCTCATCGGCCGTCATGTCTGAGCACATCGTCCCGACGCGGACCTACTACACGATCTTCGCCATCCTGATGCTCTGCACCGGGCTGACGGTCGCGATCGCGTTCGTCAATCTGGGCGCAATGAACATCGTCGCCGCGCTGACGATCGCGGCGTTCAAGGCGACGATCGTCGTGCTGTTCTTCATGCACGTGAAATACAGCACGCGCCTCACGTGGGCGGTCGTCGTCGGCAGCCTGTTCTGGCTGGGGATTCTCCTCGCCCTGACGCTCGGTGATTACCTGACGCGCGGCTGGATCACGTAGCGCCCTCGCGGCATTTGGGTTCATTCGAGCGCTGACGCACCACGCAGGACACCATGGACACAAAGATCTGGATGGGTATTTACCTTTGTGTCCTTGGTGTCCTCTGCGGTAAATCAGCCCCCAGAGCCCTATCGCGTCCTGAAGTGCTGTTCGCCGTCGAAGCGCAGCGCGATCGCTTCCAGTACCACTTCGCCAATCCCTCGTCGTTCGACACGCCCGCTCCCGTCCCGCACGTTTTCGAGCAACCCGTCGAGCTCACCCTCGACGGCGGGAGGACCTGGAGCTACCAGTCGGACGCGCGGCTCGCCGACGCGCAGTTCGGCGTCCGGCTCGCCGCCGGCCGCGCATGGTGATGTGGTGACGACGAAACGTCTGAACGTCTTCGAGCGCTACCTGAGTCTCTGGGTCGGGCTCTGCATGGTCGCCGGCATCCTGCTCGGCAAGACCGTCCCCTCGTTCATGAACGCGCTGCGCGGCCTCGAATTCGGCGCGGGCAGCCAGATCAACATCCCGATTGCCGTGCTGATTTGGCTGATGATCACGCCGATGATGATGAAGGTCGACTTCGGCGCCATCCGGAACGTCGGCCGCCGGCCCCGCGGCCTCTTCGTCACGCTCTTCGTGAACTGGCTCGTGAAGCCGTTCTCGATGGCGGCGATCGCGTACGTGTTCTTCCGTTACATCTTCGCGCCGTGGATTTCGGTGGCGGATGCCGACCAGTACATCGCGGGCTGCATCATCCTGGCGGCGGCGCCCTGCACGGCGATGGTGTTCGTGTGGAGCTATCTGTCCGACGGCGATCCCGCCTACACGCTCGTGCAGGTGTCGGTGAACGATCTCCTGATGCTGGTGCTCTTCGCGCCGATCGTCCGCTTTCTCGTGAGCGGCGCGTCCTCGCTGCACGTGCCCTTCGAAGTCCTGCTCTATTCGGTGCTGGTCTTCATTGCGATTCCGCTGACCGCCGGTGTGCTGCTCCGCTGGTGGCTGATGCGTGCCAGGGGGCGCGCGTGGTTCGAGGACGTACTGCTACCCCGGTTCGCGCCGCTCAGCATGGCCGCTCTTCTTGCCACGCTCGTCCTCATCTTCGCCTTTCAAGCCCAGAACATCACGACCAAGACATTGCACGTCGCGCTCATCGCCGTGCCGATCCTGATTCAGGTCTACTTCAACTCGTCGTTGACCTACGGCCTGATGCGGCTGTTCGGCGTCGAGTACGCGATCGCGGCGCCAGGCGCGCTGATCGGCGCGAGCAATTTCTTCGAGCTGGCCGTCGCGACGGCTATTGCGCTCTTCGGGCCCCAGTCCGGCGCCGCCCTGGCCACCGTCGTCGGCGTGCTGATTGAGGTGCCGGTGATGCTGTCGGTGTGCAGCGTGTGCAACCGGACACGCCACTGGTTCCCCGCGCCGGCGAGCACAACGAGCTGATCGCGCTCGTCCGGAAGCTCTACAGATCCGCTTCACGACCGCTCGGAAGGGAGATAATAGGGGGCTGGAGGCCTTATGTCCGACAAACCGATTCTGACGACGGAGAGCGGCGCACCAGTCGCCGATAACCAGAATTCCCAAACCGCCGGCCCGCATGGTCCGACGCTGCTGCAGGACCAGTACCTGATCGAAAAGCTGGCGCGATTCAACCGCGAACGGATCCCCGAACGGATCGTGCACGCCGTCGGCACCGGCGCGTATGGCTACCTCGAGGTGACCAGCGCCGACGTCCCGAAGTGGACGAAGATGAAAGCCTTCGAAAAAGTCGGCAAGAAGACCGACATGTTCATCCGCTTTTCAACCGTCGCCTCGTCGCGCGGCGGCCCGGACGTGGCCCGCGATCCTCGCGGCTTCGCGATGAAGTACTACACCGAAGACGGCAACTGGGATCTCGTCGGCAACAACACGCCGGTCTTCTTCATCCGCGACGGCATCAAGTTCCCGGACTTCATCCACTCGCAGAAGCAGGACCCGTACACGAACCGGCAGGAGCCGGACAACGTGTGGGACTTCTTCTCGCACTCGCCCGAGGCGACGCATCAGTTCGTCATCCTGTTCAGCGACCGCGGCATCCCGGCGTCGTACCGCTGCATGGACGGATTCAGCTCGCACACCTATCAGTGGATCAACGCGAAGGGCGCCCGCATCTGGGTGAAGTTCCACTTCAAGACCAACCAGGGCATCAAGTGCTTCACGTCCGAGGAAGCGGCCGCGATCGGCGGCAAGGATCAGTTCCACTGCCACAAGGATCTCTACGACGCGATCGAGCGCAAGGACTTTCCGTCGTGGACGCTCAGCGTGCAATTGATGCCGGAGGCCGACGCCGCGACCTACCGCGTCGATCCGTTCGACGTCACCAAGGTCTGGAACCACAAGGACTATCCGCTGATCCCCATCGGGAAGATGGTGCTCAACCGG
>OCZT010000163.1_pt1 | contig 61843 bp, 53 predicted proteins | sample 1539031 | NCBI WGS metagenome assembly OCZT01 (sample SAMEA3539308, study PRJEB22396) | soil metagenome | biome: tundra; feature: field; material: soil | place: USA | collected 2010-05 | depth 0.15 m
AAGCTAGAACGATCGAAATCGCGCCGCTCGTAGTTTTCTAAGTGCATGGATAGCACGGGCGTGGATGCAGTGGAGGAAAAATGACGCGAGTTTTGGTAACCGGGTGCGCGGGATTCATTGGTTCGCACCTCGTTGAGCGGTTATTACAAGACGATAACGACGTGATAGGAATCGATTGCTTCACCGATTACTATCCGGTAGAACAGAAACTCGCGAATCTGTCGTGCGCTTTGAATCATAAGAGGTTTACGCTTATCAGACAAGACATCGTGGAGATGGACAGGTTTCCACGCGTTGACCACGTGTTTCATATGGCGGCACAGCCAGGCGTTCGGGCGTCGTGGGGCGCGAATTTTGCAACGTACACGAAGAACAATGTGGAAGCAACGCAGCGATTGCTGGAGTTTTATCGCTCCACAGAACTGAAAAGCTTCATTTATTCGTCTTCTTCGTCCGTATACGGGGACGCCGAGCTGCCGATGAATGAGGATGCTCGGCCGTTGCCCATTTCCCCGTACGGGGTAACAAAGCTCGCGGCAGAGAATCTCTGCTACCTCTACTGGAAGAACTATGGCGTCCCTGTCGTTTCTTTGCGCTACTTTACGGTTTATGGGCCACGCCAGCGCCCCGACATGGCTATCCATAGATTTGTGCACGCGATACTGAATGAACGCGAGATTCAAATTTACGGTGACGGGCAACAATTGCGGGATTTTACTTTTGTCAGCGATGTCATTGACGCGCTCATGTTAGCGACCCAAAGCGAGGGTAAGGGTGAAGTTTTTAACATCGGGGGAGGCCACACGATAAGCGTCAACGCCCTCATCCAAAGCATAGAAAGCCTCGTGGGTAAGAAGGCTCGAGTACGGCACATCGAGCAACAAAAGGGAGACGCTCGCGATACTTTGGCAGATACCGCAAAGGCAAAGCGGCTGTTATCGTGGAGCCCCCAAACCGATCTTGAGAGTGGTCTGAGGACATACATCGCGTGGGTTCTAAAGGATTCTCGGGTCGAATAGAAAAGCGGTAGTTGCAGAGCTCTCGTTAACTAAAGCCGTTTCGGAAATTCTAAATAGAAGACACTGCCGTGGACAGTTCCCAGCTCCCGCAGATATATTAGAACCCCGACAACCTTGCAATACAGAACCAAGCCGTAGACTGGTCTGCGACATTTGCTCAGGCTCAATGATCCAGCATCCCGATACTATCGCAGCTGTTTTTACATCTCAGCCTCTGGCGGTCTTGAACGCTTAAATAAACTGAGTATTAACTGTTTGTCTTGTTGGTTTAGACCAAATTTGTATAAAATGGCAGAGTACAAAACCAGGTCGACAATTGTTATCAGCGCCAGCGGGACGTTACTGAGATACAAAAAGGCTGAAATAACCACAATGACGGCAAAGCCGAAAAAGGGCGGCAAACTGGTTCTTCGTGACCCAAGAGCAAAGCCGTTTCGTCCCAGGAAAAAGAGATTCAAAGCGAGTCCGCAAGCTGCTGCAACTACTGTCGCTAACGATGCACCATAGTAGCTGTACGCGGGGATCAAAAACACGTTTAAGCTTATGTTAACAGCGGCACCCAAAAAACTTAGTTTCATGCTCAGCATTTGCAGGTTAGCAGCGACAAATGCAGTCCCCAAAACTATAGACACGTACATCAGCGCTGCAGACCAGATCAGTATTTGCAAAGCTGGGACAGACGGGTCGAACCTAGCTCCATATAAGAAGAACACGATCGGCTTTGCCCACAGTGTGACGAAAAACGCCATTGGCAGCGCAAGGTAGATCAGGTATTTCACCACTTGCGCGCACGCGTCTCGAAAAGACTGCCTTGAGTCTCGGTGCAGCTTAGACAGCACAGGGAGTAGGGCGGCAATAAGTACGCTTGGAACAACGAGCGACGCCTCTGAGAGGGTATACGCAATGCTGTAAAAGCCGATTGCAGTCGTGCCCTGGATCACTGATATCATCACGACGTCAATCCTGAAGTAGATAATTACGCTCACTGCCGTGGCAGCCATAGGCCAGGCTTCAGTTAGGGCACTTTTCCAGAAAGGGAAGTCGGCTTCAAGACGAGGCACAAAAAATCGTCGGACGCATATCACGTAGACGTACGCTAACCCAACCACATACGTCAAGAGTGATAAGAGCGCAAATGCCACAACGTTCAAGTGCAGCTGTATCGCGATCACGGCTCCACAAAGTGGCACCACACTGGTTATGACTAAGACTATGGACTGGAACTCAAGCTGTTCGAACGCTTGAAATATGGCCAAAAGGAGCGATGAAAGAGAGCTAACGATGATTCCTGCAGATAGGATGTAAACAACGTAAATAGTCTCCTGCGAGTACCCAAGGACATTTACAAACGCAACGATCAGGGCGATGACGGCGAGGGCCAACAACACTTGCATCGGAATGAGGTTCGCCACATATTTGCTCGCGAGGCCTCTATTTTTGGCGACCTCTCTTGTAGTTAGCGTCGTCAGACCGAAAGCCGCAAGAATGCTGAAAACTGCCGTGAGTGCGAATCCAAAGTTCAAGGCCCCCAAACCTTCCGGACCTAAGTACCGCGCAACGAGAATTGCATAGATGGCGCTCTCCCCATAACTTATTATCTGACCAATTGTCAGTAAGGACGTATTTCTCGCTACGCGTTTGGCGCTCGACATGTTCCTTCCAGATTATCTCGGTCTGCTGCAGCTAGATATTCGATGCGCTTAAAGCGACAGCTTGGAGTCGCCTTCTCGAATATGCCTGAGACTCCTGCGCATAAGCACTCTTGTTTTTCGATACCGGATCAAGGCAAATATGCTTACGGAACAGACCGTTAGAACCTAAATAGCTTTTTTGATAGCGTGCGAGAATAACCTCTTGTATGCCGACGGTAGTTCTGATCTGTTCTTCAATCGGATCACGATAGAGAGTGAGATGCATTTTTGTGCCACTTCTTCGGTTGCGTGTGCTAGTTCGTGCGGCTTCGCAAGCATCGTGCGCACCATTGACCGAGGATAGCATACAGCCTAACGCGAACCCAACCCGATTGCAGAATCGCCTCATATTTTGAACCACGCCAAAACAAAACATTTTTGTCTGCCTGCGACCTGAGGGATCTACGAACGGAAAAACAGTTGTTAGCATTTCCTGAAAAGCGCTACGATGGACGAACTTTTACAAAAAAGAGCGCAGACCCTTCTGATACGCTGCGTCCGAACTGCAAGAAAGACTTTCACACGGATGTTAATCTACGTGCGACCATCGAAACCGAAAGCTAGGAAACTCGCAAAAAAAGCGGAATACTTAGATTAAACCTAGGATCTGGGAGAGCACGCATAACAGGTTGGATTAATGTAGATATCGAGTCAAATGCCGACTTAGTCCACGACATCCGACGGGGCTTACCCTTTGAAAGCAATAGTGTGGATTTTATATATAATGAGCATTTCATCGAGCATTTGTCCTCTGATGAAGGGACGAAAGTGCTTTGTGAGTGTTTCAGATGCCTCAAGGTCGGAGGCGTTTTGCGGATTGCGGCGCCCGACCTTGGTTACGTTATTCATAAATACGACACAGATTGGAGCGACCAAGACTGGTTGTCTTGGCCAGGATATGAGGCTATCAATACGAAAGGGAAGATGATTAACGCTTCATTCCGGTGGTGGGGTCATAAGTATCTATATGATGAAGACGATCTGAGAGAGCAACTTGCGAGAACTGGCTTCACCCATATAATACGCTGCAGCATAAATGAAAGCGATTACGAAGATTTGCGCAACCTAGAGACGCGACAAGATTCGACGTTGATAATTGAAGCATCCAAGGAGGATAGCAGCCACAAACCAATTACTGCCCTGCCACGGACACGCGAACCTAGAGAAGATGTCGTGAACCAGCGTCAACTAGCGACGGAAAATACGGCATTGTTAGTACGAAGCTACAGAGTACTCACACGTTAAGAACCCCGTTAAAGCTGATACTACTGAGGTTCAATCCGATAGAGGTTAACAGATAAGAATACACGCAGCATGAAAAAGAATAGTTTCTTCGCATCAGCTGCGCGAGCTGCAAGCTCGTTTTATGAGATACCAGAGCGGCTCCGATATACTCGTTCTTACGCGGTTGCAAGGCGGCTTCGACGTAACTACTACGTCAAAAATTGGCTAGGACGAAGAAGGAATAAGAAGTTGGTTGAGCAGAGCAGAGTATCTGCGAATAAAATCGTACGAAATAAAAAGCCGCTCGTTTCAGTTTTGATTTGTACCTATAATAAGAGCCGAGAGCTAACAGAACGTGCAATTCCGTCCGTTTTGCGACAAACATATGACAATTTCGAAATAATAGTCGTGGGGGACCACTGCACCGATGATACAGCACAGCAACTCGCTCGATTTAACGATGATAGGATACATTTTTGCAACATTCCCCAGAGGGGAGAATATCCGAGTTCTCCTCGTGATATGTGGCTAGTAGCCGGAACAGTTCCAAGAAACAAAGCGATCGAACTATGTTCCGGCGAATGGATAACTCCTTTAGACGATGATGATGAATTCACGAAAGACCATATAGAAGTTCTCTTAAACTGTGCATTGAAGAATGATTATGAATTTGTTTATGGTATCGTAAAAATGATTTGGGAAGAGACTCGGGTTGAGCTTGTAGGGTCGTATCCGCTCGCAGTCAATTGTATAGCGCACCTATCGGTTCTGTACGACGCCAAACTAAAATTTTTCACATATGATACAGAAGCGTGGAAATACAAAGAGGCGGCTGATTGGAATCTTTGGCGCCGTATGAAAGAAGCCGGCGTACGGATTGGATTTCTAGATCAGTTAGTCGGAATTCATTATTGATGACTGACGGCAAATAGAATTAATGAGATGTTAGTTTTTTCTGATATTCACGCTAATGAACCACGGCTAAAGATGGTATTCCCGTCACTACGGGGACTGATTTAGGTATTTTTTGCGGTGTTGTATTGGGATATAGAGTTGATATAGAAGCTCAATTGATTTCATCAAGAATAATGTCGATCTGGCGGTTGCAGGAAATCGTAGTGGGCCACGTGTAAGCAACATGGAGTAAGTGGGCAGCTCTCGAAGTGCAAAAATGTGTATAACGGTGGAAAAGCAAGGCAAACAATCGCTGAAATCTTGACCAGCTTGTAATGACAGAACGACTTATAAAAAAACTTAGCAGAAGAATTTTGTGTATTCAATAAAAAATTTCAGGTAATGAGGAGGTAATTTCTCGAATTTCGTCCCCTTTATGCCTTTTATATAAAAGGCACTACCCGTATTTGACATCTTAAGTAGTTATTATCGAACTCGTCTTATCTCTATGGATCTTTGATTCGTTTTATTCATAGGAGCTAGAGGAGTATCCTGATTATGCGTGTTTATTTGCTTATTTGAATATCGGATGTATCACAATAAGGAGCGTTCTTGAAAGACGAACTAGGTGACAATTATACGTATTACTTTGGCGAGTTAATCATGCCGCATCGATAAATTCATTTGTTGTGTAATCCGAGAGATTGACATAGTTGTTTAGTTGCCGTGTTCTCATTGTAATATGTGTAGATCTCTGCTAGCCATTACAAGATTATCATCGGGTTACCAAGGTTTTTCGTCATCAGATCGGTAGGTCTTTTTCACTGCAGCGGGTATTCCTGCCACAAGCGCCATTTCTGGCACATCTTTGGTTACTACGGCACCAGCCGCTACAATCGCACCTGCTCCGATTTCTATATTTTCTAAGATCGTCGCATTTGTGCCAACACAAACTGCTCTTCCTACGGTTGCACGCCCCATAATTTTAGCTCCAGGTGAGATGGTGGTGTAGTCCCCGAGCTTAACATCGTGGCCTATGAGTGCCCCAAGATTGATGATCACGTGTCGGCCAATCTCGATTTGACAAGTTAATATAACTCCGGGGGCAATAATCGTTCCTTCGTGAATATGTACCCATCGCGAATGGATTGTACTTGGGTGTATGACTGTATCAAAAAGGTAGCCATTTTTACGCAGCTTTTGCGCAAGTCGCTTGCGTTTAGTTGAGCCTATACCCAGTATGACCAATGGTCTCTCCTGTTCCGACGCTAGATCCAAATACGTAATATCGTGGATTGGTTTTCCGTCGATGAATTCACCTGCCCTTGAACTCCGCTCCTCTGCAAAGCCAATGACGTCTTTTTCACGCTTTAAATCAATATAGATATCTAAGACTTCTCTCGCCATCCCTCCGGCGCCTACAATTATTACGCTTTTCATGTTCCGACGTTCAATAGACACCTATAAACTATATCTGGTTATTCTTAAGCACCTGCTTGCTATCAGTTATGGATTCTGGCTGCGTCAAGAAGTCACCTCGTGGCCGAAGTTAGTAACCTTGACCAAGAACCTATTTGACGTGCGTCAAATACTTTCGTAGTCCACACACTGCAAACTTCCCGGATCGTTCAAACTAGTTTCGAGAGCGACATCAAAATTGCAAAAAATGAGTTGCAAACAATTTCAAAAAATAGCACTGAAAGATGCGCTGAAGATCAGAAGAATTATGTGTAATCACTTAGATTAGAGGGGCTAGATCAATAACTAAACTGCAGTTTCTTGCTTGGAGAAGGATAGCTGAAGATGATCAACGTTACGAAGACTGAACTGCCACCTCTCGATAAGTACATCGAGTACTTGCAAACGATATGGTCAAGCAGCTGGATAACAAACGACGGCCCGCTGGTGCAACTGCTTGAACAGAGACTTCAAGAGCATTTGGGCGTCAAGCATTTGATTGCCGTTGTAAATGGAACGATGGCCCTGCAGTGTTCGTTAAAAGTATTACGTCTTAAAGGCGAGGTTATAACAACGCCGTTTACCTTTGCAGCCACAACGAACGCTATATTGTGGGAAAATCTAACACCAGTTTTTGCGGACATAGACTCAGAAACATTCAACATCGACCCGCAAGACGTGGAACGCAATATATGTGATAAAACAAGTGCAATACTCGCAGTGCACACATATGGTAATCCTTGTTACGTCGAGACACTCCGCGAAATCGCTGATAATTATGATTTATGTCTGATCTATGATGCGGCGCACGCATTCGGCGTTGAATACGAAAATAAACCTGTATTAAACAACGGCAACATCTCAACCCTAAGTCTTCACGCTACAAAAGTGTATAGCACAGGCGAAGGAGGCGCGATCGTATCTGAAGACGAACACGTCGTGGAACAACTGACATTAATGAGAAATCATGGCATAAAAGCCGAGAATGAGGTTGTTATGCCTGGAACAAATGCCAAGATGAATGAACTGCAGGCGGCTATGGGGCTGTGCAACCTGGAAAGCGTAGAAAGCAACATTGAGCGTAGAAAGACGATTTATGAACACTATAAGAAAAAGTTAAATCCAAATGGGCTTCGTTTTCAAAAGATAATTGCATCCAAGTATAATTATAGTTATATGCCGATATATATCGAGAACATTGAAAAAAAAGAGAGGTTGATTTTAGAACTTCTTAAAAGAGGAATAAAGCCGCGACAATATTTTTACCCATTAACAGCTGATTATGATTATTTCAAGCACGATCATAGGATAAAAAAGAGCACTTTAAAAAACGCAAGAGACGTTTCAAATAGAATATTGTGTTTGCCTATATATCCCTCGCTGGATATGAAGATCGTCAACCTGATTATAGACTTAACAAACTTCATTTTGGAGGATGGCTAGGGATAAGCTGGCTGAAAAGCCCATCGAATGTCCTGAAAAAAAAGCTGAATACCCGAGCGGCAAAGAGCTCCAAAGAAATTTTGAGGGTCTGAAAAATCAATGTCAAACAAACGCTTCTTGCCTGTGTTTTTGCTTACCGCGCTGCGTTTCGTTACCAGAAGCAACGCCCTATTAAAATGCAATCTTAGAGCAAATAGAAGCGATAATTCGCTTTGATTTGTTCACGCGAATTAGCTCACTCTGTGTTTTCACGGGGGTCGAGTTTCTTGAAGTGAGATCGAACTTAAGCTTGTTTTTGGCGCTTTTGCAAAGAGCCTGCTCACGCTTTTTCAAATACAAAAATATCCCACTTTAAGTATTTCATTTCGTTCAGCTTCTCGTTTTTTTCTCGTCTTGCTCAAATCCACCAGTCCTAAACTTGTCGACCCACCAATCTCTTGCGTGCATATTTATGTGTCCGGGCTGATTCGCATCAAAGGTGTTTATTGTCAATAAGATGTGCTTGCGGCATATTCTATAAAGTTCACGAATCACTGAATTTGTGTCCTCCTCTTTGACGTGCTCTATCACTTCAGAAGAGAAGATTAGATCAAAAGTGTTGTCTAAAAATGGTAAACACTGCTCAGGAATCTCCCCTATCTGTATCATACTAGTTTTGCAAATTGAATTCTTGATGGCGTATTCAGAAGTTTCACAACCTATCATTTTGATGCCCCGTGTTTCTGCTTCTTTTAATGCGTAACCGAGGCCCGAGCCAAATTCAAATACTATGTCTGGCTCAAAACACTCTATCATGTCAACCTGATTTGTCCAAATTTTTTTATCCTTCAGATACGCTTTAGATTGAGGTCTGTTGTAATACCAGTCATCGTAATCACTAGTGTCCAAGGATCGAAAATCTCTTCTATTATTGTGACGATTTTTGAAATTCAGTTTTTGCAATATCGTGTCTAGTTTCAACATTTAGGCTGCTCCGTATTGTATTGAACGCCGTAGAAACCGTTAAATCGATATTTACCATAGTCGCAAGCTATAGTATTAGCTATACTTCTCAAATCATTTGTCCATGTTTTACGATCACACATTGTCCCCCCACTTGAAAGTTTCTTCGCTCGATGAGATCTCGTTTGACCCGACAACGGCGCTGTGCGACCTTCCAACCTACAGCTGGTGTTTTGCAAAAGAGGGCGCATGTGTTAATGCATTACGTGCACAAGAGATTCTCACGCGGAAAGACGAAAGCACGTTGTTTGCAAGCAGTTGATAACCTACATATCCTACTCTAAGTGTCTCATTTTCCTCAGCCCCTCGCAACTTGCTAAACTGAATGCGAGTATCTCATCGAAGCAGACGGATAGAACGCATAACGGCGAAGTGCCGCAGCAATTTTTACATAGAGCGGACTTTTGCAATAGCGCCTAGTTAAATACTACACCTTCTTTTGTTAGTTCTGATCTCTTACAATCGGATGCTTTAACACCAAACCATAGGTTCTTTTAACAAACGAAAACAGCTTTGATAGGCAATACGCCGCGATTAGCGCCAATGAAGTTATGATTGCAAGACTAATAAACAACGTAACTCCTACAGATCCCACTGTATTGGCTGATCCTCCAAGTATTGCCCTTACATAGTCTCCTAAGATGATTTGACTTGGAGTAGAGAAATAAATCATCTGCACCAGATAAATCTCGAGTGAGAGTTTTCCGAAGAACGCTAAAAAGCTAAAGATTCTTCTATTGAAGTTATTGGAAAATTGCAAAACTAGGAAAAGTATTGTAAACGGCACGATTCCCACAATACTACTAGGAAGCACATAATACCAAAAATCATTAGAGACCACGGGATATAATAGAATAAATACAGCTTCGAACAAGGCGAAGCCGAGAATAAACGTTAGCGCGAACCACCTCTCCCGTAGCAGTGGTCTAATGCTAAGGTTACCGCCGGTAAGAATTATATATCCTCCAATAACACAGCCCAGCGCAACTGCTGGCCCCCAGTAGAATATGTAAAAGAACCAGTCATAAAGCGCGAAACCCGGGTGTGCGAAGATCGGATACGATATCGGAAACAGCAGTAGCGAAATTAAAATAATCCACGCACCAGTCTTTCTATATAGCCACAGTATAATCGGCGCCGCAATAAAGTAGAAGACTAGCAGAAAAGGAATGAAGTTACTACCCATCCCAAAAATAGGGTGCTCGACAAAAGACAAAAGAAGCCGACTTGCGGAAAAAGACGTGTTCAGCAATGCCAATCCCGCATATTCAATCGCACCCAATACAAGAACAGGAAAGACGATTCTCTCAAGTTTATTGGCATAAAAGCGCTTAAGCGATTCCTTGTTAAATACATAAATGTGCATCTTATTCATTTGTAGAATGAAGTTTATGCCAATAACTAGCACGAACAGAGGCATTACTAAGCTGGCCACCTGAAAATAAATTGAATCTGCTGCGTATCTCGCGAAAGAGTTCTGGATGTTCCACAAGCTGTGAAGATATGGCTGGTGTCCTAGCTGAGTAAACACTGAATGTAGCAGAACGACACCTATAATTGCGATTCCCTTGATTTGATCTAGTTCAATTATCCGCTTAAAAATAACCATTTTGGAGCCGCAGCAAAATATTTACATTCAATACTTAAACATTATTAAACAGACCATGGGGGTACGACACAAATAGTTCATCCGCGATGCGCTGGAGAGCTGAGATGAAGATTTTATATTTTCGGGCTTTTTCTATTATTGAGGTCATCGCACTACGCCCAACGTTGTTGTTGGATGATTAGAATAATGCAGGTTTTGCCTTCTTCAAGAAATGCATCTGCAATATTTGATTCTTCATCCTGTTTGCAATCAATTTACAAATACTCATTGCTTCTGCATAGACGTTTTAAGATCAAAAAAAGAGACAGCAAGAAACTTCAGCGTCATTAGAAGGCACATACTACGCTCAATCTCGGTGACGATTCTGGTGTCTGATTGGGAGACCGACCAGTATTTGCCAGAAGTTCTTGGACGCGAAAATACCCGTCCTAGCGCAAATCTGTAAGACCGCAACCAATAATCTAATCAGGGGGCAGTTTGCGCTGTATTGCCGCGAACAGGAATAGCCAAGAAATGGCGACAGTCTTTTGGGCCTATCAGTTGCCATTTCTGATTACTTGGTGCGATATCGTTTATCTAAATTCGCTTAGCCAAGCCAGAATTTCAGATTCGCTTCATCTGCATCGCCCCTCTGTAACATTATCTGTGACAGGTGCAGATCCGCATTCAATTAGAAGTGGCCTTGAAAATGCACGCTTATCGACGTAGTGTACCGTAAATAGTTCGCTAAGCTCAGAATATCAGCGTAAACTCGTGCGCCATCAATATCAAGCTGATTCACCGTCGTTCAATGCAGGTTGAGCTGTTATCGGGACGAGCAGGCCCTCGATAAATCCCTGAATGAAGCTTGGGATATCGCCGAACCGACGTTCCGCTAGAAGAGATATCATGCGATACAAGGGGTGCCATATCAAAAATGAGATAAATTGCGAGATTCGCGCGTACCTTCTCATATAAATCACCAGACTTCTCTCGGGATAAAAAAATGAGAAGCGCCTTACTTTTGAAGTTGAAGCCATTTTTTTGTGCCAAATCTTACTGTTAAGGTCGCATACAATCCTGTACCCAGCTCTGTTGATGCGCGTGCACCAGTCATGCTCTTCAAAATACAAAAAATACGTTGGATCAAGCTCTCCCACTTCTTCGATCACTATACGTTTAATCAGAAAGCACGAGCCTGGTATATAGTCAGCGGGCAAAAGCTTGTCCACAGTGAAATTTTCGATCTCAGCGTCTCTTTTTCCCCTGTTGAGGGATCTTGGTTGTCCTGTCCAAAAATTAAAGCGAGCGCCTGTTGACTGAATCACACTTGGTGCATCGTACCAATATGTTTTCGGACCTATTACTCCAATGCTGACATCTCTGTCTGCAGCACGCACGAGCTCTGTGAGAAAGTGTTTGTCGACGACAGTATCGTTATTCAGTAGCAGCACGTAATCAGCGGAGGCTTTCAACGCGTAATGCATCCCAATGTTGTTTCCTTCGGCATATCCAAGATTCTGTTCATTCTGGATAATGACGAACGATCTAGTAGACGCTTTGCTAAAACTCTCTCTCGCTTGCTTTTCAGATAAAGTCGCAACGTGTAAGTCTTCGGCTTCTTGCCTCGTATAATCTATGACGGAGAGGTGTTCTCTTCGATAATTGTTTGGGAGAGAAGCCGATTCGCCGGCTACTTCGCCTCGTGCGTATGCTCTGATCCTCGCTAGCGAGTCATCCTGCGAATCATTATCAACGATAATGACGTCATAGTTTGGGTACAAAATATGGGAGAGTGACTCCAAACATTCTATGGTATCTTCCCAGCCGTTCCAATTTAGAATTATTACGAAGACCTTTGGCCACTCCACGCGATCCATTCTATCCACATTCAATTGTGCTTGCTATTAATACGTTTCCCGGAGTTGTCTGTCCGAGCGGTAAACGTAGGGAACGCATCGCTTCCATGCAATTACGCGGCATTGCTTGGTAATGCGCGAGGATTACCGACAATTCGTTTTGAGTCCAGGTATGCCAGCATCTCGAAGATTGCATTGGCGAGGCTGGCGGGCAAATCATCTTGGATAAGGGCCCCCTTTTTCTAGCTAAAGTTGCACTATTGAGCGAAAAATCATTATCATCTGCCAAGTTAAAGAGCATTTTCGCAAGACCGCCTAAGGTGTGGCTGCTCACTGAATCGCAGTTGGCGATTTCCGTTTGCGCACATCGCTGTGCGATTGGTTACTTAGAAGTTAAACTTGCTAAGGGCGCAGCTCACTCGACAATCGTGCCAGATCAACGTGTTTGAGCCGCATCGAGCATTGAAACCCTATGATACCTCGTGGACAACTTACTAGTCGTGATTAAATCATTACATCCAGAAACCGCATAATTATCCCTCATTATTTCTCTGAAATAGCTTGACGGTATCAACAGTTTCAACGAGTTCTGTGAAGATGAATAGAGGAATAAGGAATGCTCGCAATTGAAGAAGACTGTATTCCCGATCTAGATACTCGCTTTCTCGATGAGTTAAAAGGTGGTTAGAGAGTCAGATGGGCCGGTCCGGACGGTATTATGCGTATTTTGCGTGGCACTCGCCGGTAGTTTTGTCAGTTTTGTCGTGCACTCGCTAGCAGTTTTCCGAGTTTTCCGGGTCACTCGCAGGTATTCTTTTTTCCAAAAACCGAGACACATGACATGTCCGGATGAGCCACTGTGGTAGGCCGCGAGGATAGGGGATAATAGCAATAAAAAAAACATATAAAGACGTGATAGAAGAACGGGTTAAAGATACTGGGCCGAGGTAGAACGTAGAAGAATAGACGTTATTGAATTACCCGAGCGAATACGAATACATAGGCAATCGAGAGTCGATAGACAAGCGCATCGAAAAGTGGCAAAAGATGGTTGAGAAACTTCACGCAAACAAGCCGAGTGGCAATAATGGGTTTTTTCAAAGGTTGATATACAAATTTCCGTTGATATACAAAAGATTGTTTTTGCTAGGCCAGAAACACGGGGTTAGTATCACCCTGAATCATTACTACTCTCCAATCCCCGATTTAAGGGAGTTAAAAGACGATCTATGGCTAACGCGCTCTGAACTTGTTGGTATCAATATTAAGGAAGAGAATCAGATAAGCTTACTATCGTACTTTGAATCGGAGTTTAAAGACGAATATGAGCTATTTCCAAGAAATAAGTCAGCAAAACCGCACGAATACTATGTAAACAACGGGGGGTTTGAATCCGTAGACGGCGAAATCGCATACTGCATGATTCGCCACTTTAAGCCACGTACTGTAATAGAGGTTGGGTCGGGGAACTCCACTTATTTAATTGCGCAGGCGATTTTGAAGAATAAAGAAGAAACTGAACGGTACAACTGCGATTTGACAGCAATTGAACCGTACCCAAACCCGACTCTAATTCGGGGGTTTCCTGGGTTATCTAACTTAATAGACCAAAAAGTCCAAAGCGTGTCTTTGTCTGAATTTGGTAAATTATCAGATAGTGATATTCTTTTCATTGATTCAAGCCACGCGTTGAAGATAGGAAGTGACGTGCAGTATGAATATTTAGATATTCTGCCGCGACTTCAAAAAGGCGTCATTATTCATCTTCACGACATTTTTTTGCCGGCCGAATATCGCAAAGAGTGGCTCTTTAATAATATCCCAGGAAGGTTTTGGAACGAGCAGTATCTTCTCCAAGCTTTTCTGTTGTTTAACGATAGTTTTGAAGTGTTGTGGGCGGGAAGTTATATGCACCTCAACAATCCCGATGCACTTGAAAGGGCATTCAGTTCGTACTCGAGGGACGAACGCTGGCCTGGTAGTTTTTGGATTAGAAAAATAAAATAGACAAAATAGTCCCGCCGTTTTGATACGTGCCCGAGAAAAGAGGGCCATAGCGGGCTTAAATCGAAAAAATATAAGTTATATAGGAGATAAGAGGGGCTATATCCTGGGCCACCTGCCTTTTAATGGCTAAAAACTCGGCCTGGACCAAGTGAAATGTCTGCTTCGATATACATATTCACTGAGCCGTGAAAGATACAAAAAATATTCTTTGCGAAGTCGATAAACACGCACAAGCAAGCGTTGTTTTTAGACCCCCTGCACGTTGGCCGCTCCGAGATAAATACCCTGGTCCAGGTGATAAAGTAATATTAACCGGATATGTTTAAAGGCCATTAGCGGCTTCGGACCAGGGTGGTAGGGGCCTACTTTTACACAAAACTATCTTACTTGTCCAAGCCTATTTTTTGTATCTTTTTTTAGAGGGTACCTCCCTGGTCTGGGCACGTATCAAAACGGCGGGACTATTTTGTCTATTTTATTTTTCTAATCCAAAAACTACCAGGCCAGCGAGAATCTACAGTTCCTACAAAGAGAGTTTCTAACGCCTGAAAAAGTACTATATATCGGACTGGTCCCGCCTAAATACTTAGTAAAAACAGTTATCCGTTCTTGTCAAATGGTGCTGCTGGACCCACATTTCGATGATCTCGAAGCGGAAATCACTTATCTCCTGATCAGGGCATCACGTCCGAAGACACTAGTTGAGATCTCTCTGTAAGGAGGTTGGTCAACGTTATGGTTCTCAATACTATCACAGACAATAATTACGGCCATTCGTACGATCTTATTGATGATTCGTTGAAAACATTACCGTCGGATTTGATGAGTTTGAAATGGGTTTTCAAAAAAGGCAACCTAAAAAAGACCGTAAATGAGTTGTTCGATGAAATCGACTATCTTCTGATAGATGCGGATCATTCGTCTGGCTTTGCAACCCGGTATATACAAAATATATTCCCCAAGTTAAGGGGGCAGGGCATTAGTTAGCATTCACGACATATTTCATGACACAAAAACTGGGGCAGCCATTCGGGGAGGGCAACGTAATCACACAATGGCTTCAACAGAATCAGGTTAATCATGTCACAGCAGCCTCTTACAGAGAATCACTCGTTTTATGATCGCATCACAAAGCTGAGACGCGAATTCGGAATTCAGGAAAGCAAGCACGCATACATCGCAAATTCAATGACCTTTTTTCGCGTGCTCCTCAAAAAAACGCTGAGTATCGAAACATTATTACCAACACCGAATTTTCAACTCATATTTTGAGTCTATTCGCAAAGCAACTAAGAACATCAATGTCACACTGTTGAACATATTTCTGAAAGCAATGCTTTGTTGGCTGGACTAAGGCACACATTTATTTCGATCCAAAGCTTAAATGCTCAGGCCTTCAAAGACTAATAAAATAGGATTGTGCGCAACGATGGCAATCACGACCTAAAGTTTGAGCTTACAACGCAATATTACCGTCAGTAGCTGAGTGCTCAATGCTCGCGTAAAAAACCTTCCTAGCTATTGTCTTTATTCCTTGTGGGATTCCGGCCTTCTTGTTACCTCTTTTTCAAATATGTTGCAATGCCCGCTTTTGCTTTGTTTGCACCATAATGTATTCCTACTGTTTATTTTGAGAATCTGCGCTTACTAAAGCAGCCCTACAATGCAAGCATCTCGCACCACCTCGCAAGGAAGATGCGCTTCACCCCAAGGGTGGGTCTTTGATAGCGTTTGCATACAAACATACTCGGACATATCGATGATTTCATGGCCTTACTCAAAGCGCATCGAATTTGTCGAATTTCTTTTCGCGGCCCACAAGGGGGCGGAACGTATTGCAGAATTAACCATCAGTCGTACATCAATTCGACGCATCTGCGTTATTTCGCAACGGAACAAAAACGAGCACCGTTCACGAATGCCAAATTTGGAGGGCACACGATAAGCGTTAACGCGCTTATCCAAGCCATAGAAAACCTCGTGAACAAAAGGGCTAATGTACGGCACATCGAGCACCAAAAAGGTTATGCTAGTGACACGTGGGCAGATAGCACAAAAGGCTAGCCAGCTATTATCGTGGAGTCTCCAGACTGACCTTGAGAGTGGTCTAAAAACATTTATCGCGTGGGTTCTCAAGGCCTCTCTAGTGAAATAGAGATGCAAACGTTGCAGACCTCACATTTCGATCTCACTAGAGTTCAATCATCCGATTGCATCTTGACAACGAGCAGTCGCACCACACGTTCCAGAAAACTATCTATTGCGCTGGGACAAGACCTGATGCGGTCCATGCGCCCACAGAACAGGATCGCACTGCCGTTCGTGTAGCTACCCTTGAAAGAACTTGGCTCGGGCCTGCTTAAAATAAGTATTGGTAGAACTAATAACGAAATCGAACGTTGTATGGATTTCAAACTGCCTTGTGCTGGCCAGCAGGACCAATAAACCAGGATAAGGTAGGTAACATAAGCTAGCGGACACATTATGACTGACAAGAGATCTGAGTCGTTTGATGCCGCATCCTTTTTTGATGGGAATGCAGCTCAGTACGCCCGCACAGTTTATGCCCGCGACGCCTTGCTGGCTGATTGGGATCTTGATTTTATCGAATTCATCAAATATAATTCCTTACGCAACACTTTGTTAGACGTGGGTGCGGGTTCAGGCCAGTTTGCAAGTCTGGTCAAGATGAACTTCCCCAGTATGCAAGTTACAGCTTTAGATCCCTCGGTCGATCTTCTGAGCCTGATTGATGATCGATCTATCAGAACTGTAATCGGAAAAATCCCTGATCTAAATCTGCAAGCAGAAGAGAAGTTCTCTTTCATTCACATTTCAAATGTATTGCATCATCTTGTCGGAAAAACCATAAACGAATCTCGAAAAACTGCGAAAGAGTCATTGCTCGTTTTGAGAGACCATTTAGATGATTTAGGCTTCCTGATGGTTCAGGAGGAGCTCTGGGAGAGCTATCTAGTTCCAACTGCATCGAGAAGCTTGGCGTTTCATTTGTTATCCATTGCCAATGCACTTCATATGCCTGTGCCGGGGTTTTTTCATCATAATTGCCGTTATCGAAGCTTTAAGAGACTCATCGTTTGCATATATACCGCATCAGAACTCGAAAATGTACTGAAAGACTGCGGTTTTGAGATTATAGAGTCTAGAATATACCCTTATCAAAACAAAGCCAGAAAACAAGAGCGATGGGGAAAGCTTGCATTCTTGAAGCAATGGGGCCAGATGCTATATATTGTTAGGAGAGCGCAGTAACAGGACGCCCTAGCGACCTTGCCCGTGGCCATTTGACAAAGAGCTGAGCAAAAGAGAGAGAACGATCGATATACGCTGCACTGCATTCTCGTGTGTAGTCATTCATTTAAAAACAGTGTTTCATCAGTGTTACAGCTGGCTCATAGCGGCTGAAGGTCTACGTGGAGCCAAAGCGGATACCCCCAGCAGCATTATTGCTATCTTTGCCCTAGTAAGTGTTGATGAGTCTTGATTCCACTGATAGGTGTTCTGGGTGCTCCCTTGCGCTTTTTTTCACGTTCTAATATCCCCCTTGCGTCATTTCAATGCTGCTAGTATGGGATGGGTCACAAACAAGAAAGTCGTCACGGGGGGCGATTAGGAGGCGCTTTTGTCCTGACCGGCGCAATCTTGCGCGGTAACAATTTGCTCCGTCCCGCGATCAATGATCGCACATACGTGCGTGTTGATAAGTCGCGCGCTCAGACTTTGCACCCTGCCGCTACAAGATCCGTAGCAGGAAAGCGGCTATGTTCCGCAATTGGCAACGTCAGCATCCGTACAGCAACATTGACGATACTTAACAGAGAGATCATCGCACTGGATTCTCAATTTTCATTCTAATCCCCCGCTCAGTAGGGAAGTAATAGCCTCTAGATGCATTGACTGCTATCAAAATCACGCGGGCCTAGCTTGCAGCTATTCATCACCATGTCTATTGTGGCAGGGCTCTAAACGAGAACGACTCTTTCGCAGAGTGAAGTACCATCCGCTCGCGAGAGCCGAGGGTATTGCATCTGCGAAAGCGAAATCAATCCTACAGAGCAATTTCGACTTTCGAATCAAACTGCGAAAAGGTACAATGCCCGCAATGAAATCTGAACATCCGCTAGCAATAATGTTGAAGCCCGTTGCGCCAAATAACCAGTATAGGCTCTTTTTTGTGAAGAACTGAACGTGTGAACCGCCTTCTCCAGCATTTGCGGACTGCATGCACGTCTCCTGAGGTAAAAGATAGCCACTCAGATGGGAAAGAGACGCGTAAAGATGTTTTACGTGCTCGTTGCTTAAAATTAGAGCCCTCAACTTGCTTGCTGCCTTTGTTGATGCTTCAGAAGGCCCATAACCGTTTGGAACTGTGACAATCAATACGCCATCTTGCTTCAAAACAGCACGAACTGCAAGGAGGATCGATGTTGGCTCATACACGTGCTCCAGAACCTCCGAGCAAATAACTGCGTCAAATGATCGACCAAAGCGTTGAATCTCGTTGGCGCTTGCCACCTCGAAATTTAGGTGGCTTATGTTGTATTTATTCTTCAGGGAGGTTGCGTGTTCTATACAATCCTCACTCATATCAATCCCTAACACGTCATGTCCATAACTTGCAAGAACGGCCGAGATATTACCATTTCCACACCCGACGTCCAAGATGTCTATTGGGGGTCCCACACAGAACTTCTGAATGTTTTTTACGACGTAGTCTAACTTCTTGAAGCCGCTAGATTCATATAAATATTCACTATATGCTTCGTAGCGTCCGTAATCGTGTTTGCTCATATTTCAACAAACCTATCTAGTGATTTTTCGGCTTCGGCTGAGTATTTACGTATGTAAGTTCACCCTCTAAAAACTATTCCGTTGTCTTCTCAAGCAGACTCCATCGAAAAATGACTCAAAGTCGCGAAAGGAGTCATTGATGGATCCATTTCAGGAAACCAAGAAAGGTAGCAAAATGGATCCCCGTCGTTGGAAATCAACAAGCATAAGATGGCGGGTGACCAAATCTGGGTTTTTTCTTATGTTCCAATAATATCCATTTCAGACTACACATATCGGCTCCTATCTGAATCAGAGACATCAGTTGCGCTCTGCATATTCAGACTCTTCACAGTAAGCGGCAAAATTAAGTCAGCAATACCGCGCGGCCCAATATAAAGTACCCCTTCATTGTAGTAGAGTCACGGTTCTTTGATACAGGATGGTGGCAAACACGATGACGCAGATAACGACAAAGATGGTGATGTTTTTTCTCCACGCCATAGTGATTATAAAGGGCTTGGTAAGTTCAACGAGCATGAGGAATTCAAGTATAATGAATATGAGAGAGATTTCGATCGCGTAGACGTTGAGCAAGATCACAAGAGCGACAGTTATAAACGTGAACGCTAGTAGACAAAACGCTGCGTTTGTGTGATAATCATGCTGTTTAGCCAGAGGTCGGGGCTTGTTATGGCAAATATGTGGCTACCTCTAAATATCTCGGCCGCTGCTAGTGTCGAAAAACCGCGGTGAGGGGGTACCCTCTCGCCACCGCACAGAACGTGGAAGTAGCACTTTCAGGCAGCAGACGAGTTCTCGACCGGGCGGCCGCTAGTGCTCGATTTTCATTTGTGCGCGCGGCTGCGTCGATGGCCTGCCGTTAACAAGTACAATGACCACGGCGGGGATCGAGAAGGGTTTCGCCTTATCTGGACGCCCCACTACGTTTCTGTGACGTCATTGATTGATGATACGCGACGACTGGAAAACAGGTAGGATGACCCCTTTCAAAAAGAAAGCGGCCGATGCACAAAAATGGGGCAAGTGAGCACGGTAGAACGGGGCGAACACTTGCGCGTACGCCGTATTCATTCATCGTCACCGCCTGCAGACGCGCCGCCAACATCTAAATCACGTCCCAAGCCAACTGCGAGAAACGTTAGGTGATTCCCAAACTCGTGTGGATCAAAAATACGCCGGGCATCGATCACCGCAGGGTCCATGCGAGGGAATCAGACCCAGTAGGTGATACTAAGCCAAAGAGAGGTGTCACAACTTCAGGGCGTGCATTTGGAGATATGAGCTTGCGTGCCATCACTATTGGGTACGATAAACCTCGGCAAGGCCGTTATCGTAAACTCTGCTTGCAGTTGCTAATTCAGGAACTGATGAAATACTTAGTTCGGGGCGGACGTTGCCGTGAGTAAGCTCAAGTGCGATGCTTTGGTTTTGCACGTTTCCAGCCCCAAGGTAGATATATGCATTACTCGGGATGGGCTGTACGGTCAAAGGCTGTACAGTCATAGGCCTAAGATCGATGATGGAGTTCGGTGATATGTTTCCATACGCGGCCAGTTCCGGGGCTCTGACCCCATCAGCATAGACCTGCGATTGGCCCATGTGGCCTGAGAGCCACGTACTCGCGTAAACACTTTCGATTGGTACAGGTGCTGTGATCATAAAGGACCAACTCGCATTGTCGAGGTACTCGACACCTCGTCCGTTCGAGTTTTGTGTCGGTAAGAAGGCGTAATTTGCTGGATTTTCAGCAATTTCATAAATAAAACCATAATTGAACAGGAAATAGGGCACGAGGAGGACGATAAATGCTACCGATGTCAGCTTCAGTACTAGACCTCTATTCACGCCAAGCCAACCAGAGATGGTTTCAACAACAACTTCTACGCCAAATATGCAGCACGGAGCCAAAAAGAGTAATGCAATGGAATATGATCTCCAACTGCCTATAGCGCCCCCCAAGGAGGGCACCGCTATGACCGCTAGCATTATGAACAAACTGGCCAACGAAAACAAAATGAATTGGAGACTCATCTTCTGAGCTTTGCGCAGCCATATCGCAGATGCTAGTCCTGTCAGAATAAGTACCTCCGCGATCACCTGCCAATAACGCGCTAGAATGTGAAAAAGCGACAAACCTGCAGCGGTGCCTCCGACAGCTGCCGTGACAAGCGGATCATTATTAGCAAATAGCTCGGTGGAGAACGTATGGACTGTTTGAGTGCCCACATCTAGTAGCCCGATATAAGGTGTTCCGGCACTAACAAAGAGATACCAGCCAAAAGTGATAACGACGGCTAAAACGACAATGGTGATGGAAACTGCTGATTCAACACGTTTTTGTCTTGTTCTTGATCTTATAAATGCGGATCCCGCGCAAACTATGGTTAGATCCAACAAGAACAAGTAGGAGGTGGCATAATGAGAGACTACCATGCTGCCGATGAATATTATGAGCAAAGCGGCTTTTTTCGATGGTTGCGGGTACTCTTTCATAATTAGAAGTGCTGCCAACACGAAGAAGAGCTCGGCGATTTCCTGTCTGGTGACAATGGGCATCGCCTGACCAAATGCGAAGAAAGACACGAAGAAAAAAACACTGAGAAATGCCGATTTACTGCTGAATTTTATCTGCGTCCGGAATATCTGATACAGCCCTAGAGGCACGAAAGCGAAAATAATAGGGTACACCAGTTTAAATACCCACACAGTGCTTAGATTGAGCAAAATGGAATAGACATTCGGCAATATGGCAACGCTGAGCATCGCATAGTAGTCACTGAGAATTGGAGCCGATACCGAAAAACTTGGAACCCAAACGCCGCTTGCTTTCACGAGGTTAGCAAAATAGAGCTCAAACATAGCATCACTCCCAAATAGATTTGGCGATGCGAGCATGCGGGCATATTGGAGAGCGACAGCAATTACCAAAATATAGAGAGGGTAAAAACGTGGTAATACCTTGTCGGTTATAATCAAGACAACGATCAGGACAATGCTTAGCTCTAAAAGCAACGACAAGATCGAATCAAGGTAGAACATTAGGCTGAGTCCTCCAAGAATGCCAAGTACAACAATGAAAGCGGCACCCAGCACAGGAGGGGTCGCAATTTTACCAGTCAACTGTTTGAATCCTCCTGTGTTGATCTGCAAGCCAAGAGAGTCTTTTCTAAACGCAGCAAGGCTTAATCCAACTAAGATCACTGAAAACGTTGTGACGAGAGGTAAGAGTGATATTGGACGTGCGATGCCTATTGGAGGATATGCGAAATTCATTAACAACGGAACAAAAAGCAAAAAAGAAACACTAAGCCCTATCAAAAACAACGTTTTTTCCAAAGAAGTTTTGCCAAACCGCAGTAAGCGAATTATCAAAAACCCTGGTAGTACGGTGAGCAGGGCAAAGCCAAAGACTTGCCTTAAAATGGGAATGTCGAGGATAATAAGAATGTCCGTTAAGGCAATGAAGGATAGCGTCAACGCCAACATTGTTCTTGAGTCTAAGCTCGCCATAACGCATCCAATAACTAATAAAATGAATTTTTGTCGTTGTCTAGAGACGATATATCGAAGTCCGTCGACGCAAAGCGCACAGCAGTGCTCAGGCCAACGTACCCAGTCCCTACGATCGATATGCGCTGCACCGCTTTTTCGTGTGCTGTCATTCACTTAAGAGTTGTGTTTGCGCGACGCCAGACTTCATTTGAAGAAGAAGATAGAGTTATCGTCCGATGCAGACGCGGCCGGTTTGCTCCTCATGGTGGCATAAGACTAGTATAAGGGAAGTAATAAGAAGCGTCTCGTTTTTCCGCAGATATCGTCTTTATGTCGGGTTCTAGCTGGGGGTTGGCATTCGGCGATCAGCGCCACACGTCGTGATGTCGGTCGTCCCAAGTAGGAGGTCGCCCTTTTATCGGGCCCGGTTGCAGAACAAATCAAAAAGTCTTTGACGGACTCACACGAATAGTTCGTACGACTATATGAAGCGGGCTATCACAAGGCCTTCTTTTATGTTGCCTGGCGTGCCGCAGCACAAGAGCTGCAAAATAGTCAGAGACATTTGATGATCAGCCCGAGGCAAGAATTGCACCGGATCGCGCACGGGTAACCCGGCGAGTAACGTGTTACGCCCTCAGACGATCAGTACGCTCTCAACGAAAACATGCAAAGCTTCCTGAGCGAGAAGGCTCGAGTACGGCAGTCGAGCAGCAAAAGGGAGACGCTCGCGATACGTTGGCAGATACCGCTAAGGCAAAGCAGCTGCTATCGTGGAGCCGGCAGACCGGTTTTAAGGGTGGCCTGAACACATACGTCGCGTGGCTCCTGAAAGTCCTCGTGTCGAATAGAGACGCGACAGTTGGAGGTCGGCTGATGGTTCTGTGGACGCTTAAGCGGCTAAGTTGACCCACACTAGATATAAGATTGAAGTAGTTTATGACACCTTAAAAGCACAACAACAAAAACAACAGGCTACCTCTAACTAAAATCAAAGTAATGACATAGATGAAGATCTTAAGTGTCTGCGCGGGTTTCGGACAAGCTTCCCTAAAACGTATTTTAAAGATACGTACGATCCTGGAATCGAATGGTCATGAGGTCCATTTAGTCCTTTATTCTCATCCCTCAAAACTGCAGATTAGTGATGTGAGGCGTAATTTTTGTTTGGTAAATGCGTCGCAGCCCTCCGTCCACATCAAGCACCTAAAAACTCTGCTTGCAGATCACTACGATTTAGTTTTTGGGAACGATATTCTAGGCACTTTTTGTGCACTGCTCGGTAAGCTGACGAGAGTCCCCCTCATCTGTGATATGCATGGGAGCTGGCCAGAAGATGTGATGGCGAGTGGCTCTAGCTCCTCTTCACAATATTGGATTAATAAACTAATCGAGTCATCTGCACTGAAGTTTTCCAATAAAATCAATTGTGTTTCTCGCCACATGATGGATTATGTTCATGATCGCCATAATATATCAATGGATAGATTGTCATACGTAACTAACGGGGTCGACCTGCAACATTATGATTTGTCGCTGACTTCACGCAGAAGAGAGGAGCTAGTAACACAGTTAGAACTGGGGGATGGACTGATATTTGGATATATTGGCAATTACCAGAAGTATCAGGGAGTAGAGAATCTTATCAGAGCGGCTCAATCAATAACTGACAAGAGTGCGGAATTCATCTTAGTCGGCGGAAAAAAAAGGATAAAGAAAGGGAATCTCACCTATATTCCGCAAATATCGACTGATCTTGTTCCTGTTTATTATTCGCTATGCGATGTCCTAATCTTACCCAGGCCAAGCTGTGTCGCAACTAATATTGCGGCACCTACCAAATTTGCCGAATACACTGCATCGAGTACGCCTGTATTGGTAACAAATGTTGGAGATGCCGCCCAACTCGTCAAAGATTATGATTGTGGAGTTGTTATTGAAGACAATAGCCCACAAAATCTGGTGAACGGGGTGTATAACTTCTTAGAAAAATCCGATCAAGAATTGCGCATGATGGGGAGAAACGCTAGAACGTTAGCGCAGAAAGAATTTGATTGGGATAAAGTCGAGATTAATCTCTTGAACGCTGTAGAATCATGACCATCGACACGTAGGTCAGGTACGCTAATCATTATGGCCAAGTTTGAGCACATAAGCAAGCGGTTTCTCTGCCTTCATCGCCCGCGGCATCAGTTTATCTAGGCCCTGTCGTCATTAGCTTTGCACAACAAAGGTCTAGCACAGGGCCCATCGCTCTCATAGAAGTAGCCCATAATTAATTAAGAAATGCACTGCGAATTCGACGAGCACTTAGGATCGTGGGAGCTCCAGGCCTGATCTTAGCCCCTGCAGAGTCGCAGTTTCCGGTTGTCAAAAAATATGACTCCCTTTTTTGTTGACTTTGAGAAACGCCCTCGACCTAATGCACCTAAGATAGATCAGTCGGTAGCATAAAGGGATCTGGTTCCTTAATACTCAAGATGCAGCTTCTGAACCGGCAGAAAGATCCTTTTTTGGATTGCATTTGTAGCAAATCGCAGCAGTTGACCAACTCCGAGGGCATTTTACGCGACAGTGATCATTCTAAAGTCATCATGCTGGATCAACAGGTCACTATGGGAAACCCAACTGACCGACTGCTCGTTTCCAAAAACGGCACGTCCACTCGAGGGCGGCAGACCAAGTTGATGGCGCTTAGTTAAAGAAACGTGTCGCCACTTCAAGCTGTGCATGTGGAAGCATGTGTTGCCTGCCATCACTACTGGGTACGATAGACCGCGGCGAGACCACTATCGTAAACTCTGCTTGCACTTTAGTCGGTACAGGTCCTACAATCATATACACCAGGTCGCATTGTCGGAGTGCTCTACCCCTCGTCCGTTGAGGTTTGTATCGGTAAGAAAGAATTCAATTCGGCGTCATCCTTCTTTTGAGCTACAAATAACGTTCCTCCACGTAAGGTTTCAGTTCCGATGCTGTCTTAATATCCTTTCAGATGCTGAAAATCGCAGTACACGAGGCTTCATTGTCTATTAAAGCGTCCAACGACCTTCGTCAATTTTAGTCACCCGCCGGGTGGAAGACAAACTGATTATCCGTTAAGCTAAAATGCAATCGCTTCCCACATGAAGTCACGACTGGTGGATGCTAAAAAAGAGGGACAGAAGCACATGAAGCTAGCAAATCTAAAATTGTCCGCGAAATATTTGAGATATAAATTTTTTTGGACAACTACGTTTCAAAGACGCGTAGAGTGGCCTATCTTGCTTCAATGGGCGCAACCACATAGGAAAGAAAGAATATTGGACGTAGCGTGTGGTGACGGAGCCTTCAGCCTGAAGATTGCAGAACGAGCAGGCACTGTCTATGGCATTGATGCATCTAGTACCGCCATTGACGATGCTAAGTCACTCTCACACAAACTCAAGATTGATTGTAACTTTAGATCGGGGGACGCTGAAGATTTGCCTTACCCAAACAACTTCTTCGATAAGATAGTTTGCAGTTCTGCTTTGGAACATTTTAAGCACGATTTACAAGCTTTAAGTGAGATGAATAGAGTCCTAAAGCCTCACGGAAAATTAATACTCACCGCAGATAGCTTTACAGCTCCCGTTGGAGCAACAACAAAAGAGAAACATAAGCACGTGCATCAAGTGGCTAGTTTCTATACAGAGGCGACTCTGAAGGAGCGATTTGAACGGACGGGTTTTGGAACTGCAAGGAGCAGATATCTATTAAGCACGGCTACTGCTGGCTTTTTCATTGCTGGCACCAACAATCTATTCAATCAGTCAGGAGTGATATATTTTCTAGCTTCCTTCCTAGCTTGTCCTTTCGTATTGCTCGCTGAAAAAACAACTCGCAAAAAAGATTTTGGTTACACAATCATCGCTGAGGGGACCAAAATAAAAGATAGTTGCGTTGCTTTTTCCTAAGACTTCTGAAGCTAGTCATTATCGACCAGCAACAAATCTGACGTTACACATAGTTCTTAAATGTCTCGCTGTCCGGGCGTTCGCCAGCACAGCGCGCTTCTAGTGATGAGCGTATAAGCGGAGGTTGTTGCGATCACGTTTGTGACTCCGTTAGCGTGCGATACACTCGCAAACTGCGTCAAGCGCCCTTTCATATTACATGACGTAGCCCTTGAGATGGCCATAGTAGCAATATCATGCAAGCGATATATTTCCAGCTCAGTTTTTGCCATAAATTCATTTCGCGTCTCCCCACGTTGCCTTGCTTTGACCCTTTTTGCAGGCTGTTGCCATTTGAGCGCCTTTACGACGGAGTCGCATTAATGGCAGAATTAGTGCAGCAGGCCCTCCGCCGTAACAAATAAGACGTGAAGTGACTTGAACGGCCAGCACACCCACTTTGGATCCTTATCTTTTCTTGAGCGAGGTCGATCGTTGAACGCAAAACGGCAGAACGCAGATCTGGCCACTCACATGCCTCAACGATGATGGTACTGTGCACACTATCTTCATTCCGTTCTGAAGATGCCGCAACTATCGGCAGCTTTGCCCCTCCCACAATTCACGGCGCCGCCGTGTGCAAAGCTTCGAGACTCATCGGAAGTACCGAAACGCAAGATAAATTGCCCATGTGCCGGCGTTCCTGTACGACATCCAAGGATGATAGTGGGAGGAAAAATGGTCAGCAAAAAACTGTCTTCTGCTCTCGTGGCAACGACTATGATTCTTTTACTGCTTGGAGCGTTAGGGGTCGCGTTCGCGCAAGCACCGGCAAAATCTACAACTCCTGCCCGACAGATCTTACTATCGTTCGACTTGCCGCGAACAACTAACCTCTCCACGTTCGTTGACTCACTCACGAAGGCAAACCTCACGAATCAGCTGAACGAATCGGGCAACTTCACCGTCTTCGCCCAGACGAACGCCGCTTTTTCCAGGATGAACGGTACACCCACGCTACTTTGGAGAACAACTCGACTGCACTCAGGCGAGTTCTCCAATACTACATCATCGGAAAGCCGGTCTATGCCATCAACTTCACCGGAAATGGGGACCTCAAGACGCTAATGTATTTGCAGGACAGTTATAGGTAAGAAGCTCTACACCGGCTAGACCTGCAGGCACGTGTTTCGCTCAGTCAGGCGTCACCTTTCTTTGTGCTGCAAATAATGTTCTTCCACGTTTCAGCCACCTCTTCGTACCGAAACTCGCTTTCAACCAACGTACGAGCATTACGGACAATTCGTTTTAAGTCCGAGCTTGCCAGCGTTTCCACTATTGTATCTGCTAGGCAGGCGGGCGAATTGTCTTGGATGAGAAAACCGTTTTCTTTGTCCTTTATGACGTCCGGTACCGAGGCCACGCTCGTCGCAAGGACTGGCGTGCCACACGCCATTGCTTCAAGCATGATATTTGGAAGTCCTTCATTGTACGAAGGGATAACCAGCAATTTTAAGCTAGCCAAATAATCAGGCAGGTCACGGTGAGAGACCCAGCCTGCAAACGTAACCTTGCCTTGAAGTCTGTACCTATTGAGGTAGGCGCGGATTTCATCTTCCAAGTATCCTTCGCCCGCTATGAGAAACGTTACGTCATTTCGCACGCTTAATATTTTTGGAATAGCCTGCACGAAGTTCCGTATCCCTTTTACTGGGTTGATTCGTCCGACATATCCAACGATATTGTCTCTCTGTTCAATGTCGTTTCTAAATCGATATTGATCAAAGTCAAGAAAGTGTCGGTGAGCCACTATTATTTTCTTTCTGTACCGATTTAACTTCGCTTGGCCAATCATAGAGGGGCCATAAACAATCAGCCGGTCCGCCAAAAAGTAGCTAATCCGCTCAAGCACATTTAGCAGGGATAGCCTAATAAGCTCCCCTAATTGCCGCGACTCTCGGCTTTCCTTGATCGCTCGTATGTCTGCAGCGCTTCCGAGATATACTAAAATAATGAAACAGCGCATATTCAAAGCCTGTGCAAAAAGAAGCAGCGCTGGAAAAGGAGTTCCGTGGAAGAAAATGAGAACATCAATTTTTCCCCGCAGTCTAAATAGCAGACGTAACTGTCGCGTGTGGATAAAAACCTGTTCAAGCATTTTAGAAAGAAGCGTTGAACGTTGTTTAGCTTTTACCTGAATAATCTCGACACCGGGGGTTAAGTTTTCGTAATCTCCCGCGCCGATAATAAGGAATAGCTTGTTTGTTACTGGGCTCACAAGGTCGATTAGGTTATTGATGGGGGTGTCGCCTGACCTTTCCAAGAAGGTATTCGTGGCAATTATGCCAACATTCGGCTTCTTAAGCTTTGCATTAATGCCTTCTGAGGCATCAGGTTTTTCCAATTATAGTCCTCCGCACACACATGATGATAATCTAACTTATTTAATCTGTATCTATCAGCTCGCCTAATGACTTCTCGTCGACGATACTTTTGAACGTATGCTGTAATTGCTCAAGCCTGTGATCGGATGTTGGTAACTTGCGCAAGTTGAAAGAAACATCTAACAGAAATACGTCCTTCGATGACGTTACACTGTTGCCGCTAGACGCGTGATGAACCTGCAGTGCTTTGAGGTCAATAGACAACCGGATAGTGCGAATTCTACAGCGGGGCTGCATCTGTTTTGATCAAGTTGCAAAGTTGGTTGGCGTTTTAGTTCAAAGACATCGGTTGATTGCACATTATAGATCATATGTGTTCTCGGGTTGCATCTGTTTTCTTCGCGTGATACAATTCCTGAATATCGCCACAGCCCCTAGCCTATGAATCGCAACTACCCGCGCTGCGATAAAACCTTATATAATGACTCGTTTAGAGCTTTAGCCATCGTTTCCCACGAATAGCGCTCTTCTACAAGCTTCCTTGCATTAGCTCCCAAGGTTGCCCTCGCCTGTTGATCTTTCAAAAGTGAAATCGTTGCTCGTGCAAATTCATTAGGGTTGTCTGCAACCACGACATGCTTTTTGTTTTTTACGGCGATTCCTTGAACTCCCAGCGTAGTGGTCACAATAGCTTTACCCATGGACATCGCTTCGACCACTTTGGTTTTCATTCCAGTTCCCAAAATTATAGGCGCAACAAAAACGGTGGACTTTTCCAAATAGGGTCTTACATCTTCGACGTAACCAGTGACGAATACCGAAGGATCCGCTGACAGATCTACTACTTCCTTCACTGGATCGCGCCCCACCAAATAGAGCTTCACTTCAGGGTTCTTTTTACGTATCAAAGGGAAAATTTCGTTGTAGAAGTGAAGGACGTTCGCGACCTGGGGGGGGTACTGAAACGCCGACACGAATACCAAAGACGAAGGTTCCTCAATGCGGTCGATAGGACTGAAGTGCGCGACGTCCACGCCGACAGGCACTACGACGCAGTGTATACGTGGATTTAAAGACTCAAGAAGCATTTTATCTTGCTGAGTTACGACCAGACATGCATCAAAAGCTTCATAAATATGCTTTTCATGTGAACGATTTAACACATATCGAAGGCCATATATCGCTCTCTGTAATCCCTCTGAATTCACGAAAACTTGTCTTCGCTGTTCAAACATGGCATCAAGAGGGCACACGATCTTTGGTACATCAATGTCAACAACGTAGTTTGCCATATGCCTTGTCGAGAGGATGAGGTCGAACGTGTCCTTTTTAACTGCCTCTTGTATTTTCTGCTCCATTCGACGATCATAGAAATAATCAAGCTCATTGACAAGCAAACCGTGTTTTATGTTCTTGGGAAGATTGTGAATGCCATTCTTTGCTACGATAACAGGTAGCTTCATAAACTGCCTCTTCATCTTCACGGTATCTTCAATGGAGCAAAAGCTCTTCAAGTGCTCTAAATCCTGAATACTTGAGCGCTCTGACGCAAATGAAATAACGGTAATGTTATGCCCATACAGCTTAGATAAATCGCGAATGTGATGATAGTGTACTGAGAGGTCCGAGACTGCAGGAGAAGGGATCTCGTGCGACAAGAACAACAGCTTCATTGTTTTTCTCTCTCAGATAGACTAAAACACAAAACACATCTTAAACATCGATTCATTCCCACGAATATTTGTGTTTTTATCATATGACTAACGAGTGTCGTTGGAATAAGCCATGGTATCGACGGTTTAGCGCCATCGGAACCGACACACCAGAACTTAGCGCGAATTTCGTGGTTTCTCGATTCCTTCGATTCCAAAAAAACTGATGTTTGAACGAGTTATATACTGCGCAATATTGGCCAGTTCGCAGCGTCTCGCGGTATGAAGGCCGGAACCGACGTTCCACTATTTGTCGCAGCTGGCCATATAAATAGTTCTCCAAAGTATCTTGGGATACGGCGACTAAATTCACTAGCATTACGCTGTTGAAGCTCCGTCTAATCCAAAAACAATTTTCTGCTCGCCAAGGTCCGGACATCCGCGTAGCAGACCGACATAGAAATTAGTTGCAGAAATTATTGTGTTCTGGTCAGCGCCCTCGCTGCTGCTGATATGCTTTTGCTATTATGCATAAGCAGTTTCTTAAAAAAGATGTTATTTTGGGAAGTTTCACAGCGCAGCGCCTAGTGGCCGTGGTCTGCGATATCGGACACGATCTGAAGCAAAATCATGACTTACTTTTTTTGACAGGCTAATTATGTTAGGAGTAGAGAACGCTGACTCCGGCGTTGGAGGGGGCGTAGGTGTCGCCGTAGAAGTAGACGTAGTAGGTGTAGGTGCCCTGCGCGGATTCGCTGCGGGTAAAGGTGTAAGTGCCGTTGGTGTCGGTGGTGGTGGTGCCGACCGTGCTCCAGTTACCTGACGGATCCACTCGTTTGAGTGTGATGGATTTGCCGGAGATGGGGGTGGTGCCGGCTTTGAGGGTGCCGGAGAGGGTGAATGATTGGTTGAGGGCGGGGGTGGTGTTGTTGGTGCTGATGGTGATGGTGGTGGGGGTGAGGGTGCTGACGGTGCTGGATTGTTTGGCGGCGGGGCTGGAGTTGGAGGTGGTGGTAGTAAGGTTGCTGACGGTGCTGGATTGTTTGGCGGCGGGGCTGGAGTTGGAGGTGGTGGCCATGAGGGTGGTTGACGCGGGTTTTGCCTCAACTGCAGGCGTGGCGTTACGGTTGACGGCGGGGCTGGGGTTGGTGGCAGCGAGGGTGGTTGACGCGGGTTTTGCCTCAACTACAGCGTTAGCGTTACAGAACAACAATGCACAAACCACAAACACTACTGCTACAACAATCACAACTCTCTTTTCTGCATACATTTTTTCCCACCCTTGAACGTTAAGCTTGTACTCGCGCGGCACGGCTGCTCCGAGCACGTAGATAGGTTGTAACTGTCTTTTATACGCCCTTAAGCTTTCCTTTGCAAAATGGTGTCTAAATTGCCTAAAATTATCAAAATTGCTTTATTTGGCCAACGTAAGGACTGCAATTTGAGGTTTAATAGTCCGTCCCTTTTCACAGACACCGTCGCGAATGGAGACGGTCGAAAAACTCTGGGGGAAAAACGACTTTAGAACGCGCCCCCTAACCGCGAACATATGAAACTCGCCACAGATACGGCTCTCTTTAAAGAAACCGGCAAAAATTGCCTTATTCTATCAACGTAGCTTCATAGAAGCGGCGTACGCACCCCCGCGATTCGCTCGGCGCCAAAAACTACGAGACCTTGAGCGCGGCGACCGCAATGATTGTCAATCGATTCATCGTGAATCTGACTGTTGGATGCTCGTGTCAATAGTCCCTGGAAATCCTTCGGTTTCGTCTCTAAATAGGGCCTTGAAGAAGCTGTCGTGTTGATCTGCAACTCTGTCCCACGAATACTCGGCTGTTACCCGTTCGTAGACCCTATCCTTAAGGGTGGCATACTTCAAGGGATCGTCATCAATCGCCCTCATGTGCCGCTGTAGATCCTCAGCGTCTTTGAAATAAAGCGCACGATCCTCGCAAACCCCTCGGTTGAACGTGTTATCGTGAGCGATTATGATGTTTTTATGAATCATCGCCTCGAGAAGCGAGGGATTTGTCCCTCCTTTTGAATGCCCGTGGATATATGCGCAGCAGTTATGCCGTAACATGGTAAGGGCAGGTTGGCCATATATGCCACCAGTCAAAATGACTTCTTTGCCTGGCGGCGCATCGCTTAGCGCTTCCGTTACCGCTTGCTCATACTTCTTCGAAGAAAAGTCGCCTACGACAACCAGTGGCTTTGTGCTCGTGCCGTGCAGGTAGGCATTGACGATCGTGGCGATATGCTGATCCGGTTCAAGTCGAGCTATAACCAGCCAATACTTGTGGGGGAGTAGACGTTCAACTTCTGTTGACTTTGAGGCTTCAGCTATTGTGCCAACGTTCCACGGCGCTGCGATAGGCTCATTAGCGCCGTAAGTAAGAAAAACGACCTTATCATGGAAGCGAGATGGCACGTACGGTTTCAGCTTCTCGTGATCGATAATTATGTGGCTCGTGCCGACCGTGGCGAGCAGGTACAGGCTTCTGATAATGAATTGCTGCACCCTGCTAAACTTGGATCGCTCCCATTCGAGCCCCGCCATGTTGAACATCACTTTTTTTCCCAAGAGCCTTGGTACAGACATGAGAATGTTTGCGTTATAGCCAAGGCTGTACACGACCTCGCAGTCCAGCATGGTCGAGGATATGATTATGAAATACAGATCGTATAACACTTCGAAAATCTTTCGAAGCTCATAGTTCTTCGGCATCCTGAACGGGAAGTAAATCATCTTTACGCCCTTGTACGTATCGAGATCGCAACTGTTCTTCTCGCAGCTGCAATATACGTCATAGCCCCGTTCAACGAGCCGCGGAGCGATCTCACGCGCTGCAGTTTCAAATCCCCCCCAATTGGAGATCCCTCGAGCACCTATGAGCGCAACTTTTTTGGACATAAAAGCCCCCGCGCACCCATTCTGTACAGCGTACTCTTGAACCCGTTTGTCACTGGAACGTCTCCACCAGTTCTTTGAGATGTTCCCGTGACGATGCCCCGACTACGCAGCGCTTGACTGCGTCAAATGACTTCACATAGGACGCGGCTTCGGGTAGCGAATATGCCCCTCCGCCGAGCACGTTCATCGCGAAAACAGTGCCCTCATATTCGCGCAGCCCCGCTTCGATTTCGTCCTTTGTTGGGTTCATGTCAAAACCCTTGACGTTCACAGGCGTCATGACGAAGGCGGGACGCAAGTCCCAGCGTTCAAGATTGCGCTTAGTGAGCGAAAAGTTCCACGTTGCTAGTCCAAAGTCGAGTTTCAACACATCGTTCACGTACTGGTCAAACGCCGAAAATGCTGAGGATACTTCTAACGCCATCAGCAGATCAGTGAGCGTGTTGTGCAAGATGAGTGCCTTGACGCTAAACTCAGAAAACGGCGCGATTTCCACCTTGAAGTAGGACAGTGCGATCGCGAGGTAATCCTTCTTCAGCAGGTTGAACGCACTTTTCAGGGCGAGGCTGCTCGTCCCCGCTACCCCTGCTCGGCCAATCATCTCAGACAGGAAGCCGCGCATGCCGCGTTGGTTTATCGTCTGAACGAACGCTTGCACGTACGGCACCTGCAGGTAGAAGTTCATGTCGAAGGTCTGGTTTCGTTCGTAATACTGGAGGAAGTCGAGCATGCGAGGATGCGTTTCAATCATCATGTTCTTGAAACCTACGGCGCTGGCTGCTTCGACCACGCGATAGATATTTTCAACCTTTGAGAACTTCCTCTCCCGTTCACGTCCCCGCTCCTCAGAGATGTGGCTGACACCGATGAACTGATTGTGGCCGAGAATTAACTCCACCTCTACACCTCGTAGCGAATCGTTTGCGTTTCGCCCGTTTTGATCGAATCGTAAATCGCATCAATGGCGAAATTGGTTTTTGCCGCCTCTCTGAAATTGCAGAGCGGTTCCTTATCATTTTGTATGCAATCGACCAGTTGCACGTCCTCAGCAGTGTATTCAGGACCTCCGAGATTGATCGGGACCCCTGCGGTGAGATCTTGCAGATATAACGTCCTCCATCCCCGCTTAAGCGGATGGTTGTCCACTTCAGAGTAGATTTCGATGTATTTCTCGGTGGCCGTGAGGGTTCCATTTTCGAACTGCATCGCGATTTTCAGTTCAGGCAGTCGGTAATGTCTGATGGACCATGAGAGCTCAAGCGATCCAATAAGACCGTCAACGAATTGCAAATTTATCGATGCGTAGTCGTCCACGCTATCGCTGTATATCGATCGTGCCGTACCCTGCACGCTTGAGAGTGGACCAACAAGATAGTGAAGGAGGTCTATGACGTGCGCCCCTAAGTCGATAATCACTCCCCCGCCACTTTTTGAGCGATCAAATCGCCAGCCCTGCTCTTTCCTCAAGACCTGCGTTTCAAACATCTGCGACTGGAGAAATTTAAGCCCCCCAAGCGAGGAATTGTCGACAATTCGCTTGGCCATCGCAAACGTCTCCAGGAATCGCCGGTTGTACCCCACCTGCGTCTTAGCGTTGTCCCCCAGGTGCAGCACCGACCGGCATTCATCGCCGTCGAGTGCCAAGGGCTTCTCAACGAACACGTGACAGTCGTGTTCAAGTGCGACTTCGACAATCGGCTTATGCAAAAAGACAGGGGTGGTTATGGCCGCGATGTCCAACTCTTCACGCTTGAACATCTTCTCGTAGTCGCTATACACGCGTATGTGCGGGAGGTATGCCTTGAGAAGATTGCTCGTGAGCCCATCTTTTTCAGCAACTGCGACAAGCGTGCTCGATTCTAACTGATTGAAAATTCCGGCGTGGAGGAGGCCCATCTTGCCCACGCCAACAACGCCTACACGCAGCTCACTCAATTAACGAACACCCCCACCTAAACACGAACTCATATGCCTTCGCAGCCGACGATACTGCCCCCTTCAATGCATGGCGTGCGCGCAAACCCTAGCAAGCCATCGAAACGATTAATTAGCACCTTCAAAGTCATTGTCCTCGTATCTTCATGCGGCGTTGGTTACTACCTTGATTCTACGCAATGAAATGATGTCTAAAGGCTATGGTTAAAGTCTTGTAACACTTGAGTGTGGCACAAGTATCCTCTGGCGCGTCCGCCACTGTCTCGCCTTCCCCTGGACGAGTCATCCTGGCTGTGCGGTGAACTCTCATACACAATTTAATTTAAAGTATAAAAAGAGATTCGAAGAGCGCGTTACTGTTATAGTCGCTTTGGGATACTACTGCTCACTATTAGCAGCAGTATTGGACGTAAACACCCTTCTACTTCACCGCTTTGCAAACGCTCCTTGACGTCACTTCGGCCGATTAGAGCCAGTGACTACTCCGCTAGCTTTCGCAAGCGGCTTCTATAGTGCTGTTTCCAGTACTAAAAGACGATAGTCCTCGTCTTAGGATATTCTTAGCCGCGTTCTCGTCTACGTCCGCTCGTTTATTGCGCTCATCGTTCTTGTCGTGCTCTTTTTCGTGAGCTGGCGGTTTGATTGGCGGGCGTTCGTTTTTAGGCCGCGTGAAAAGGGTCGAAAACACGATCAGATCAGCGAGCAAAAGGTGGAGTGAGTAGCCGTGGACTGGATGGCGCACATCGCGTTTGCCTTTATTCTCTGCGCGCTCCTTGCGCTCAGGTGGCCCGTGTTTGGCGGGCGCAACACCGTGCTCGTGATGATCGGTGCGATCCTGCCGGACATCTTCAAGTTGTACCTGCCGTTGCAGCTGCTCCACATTTATGCGCAAGATTCTCTAATGCTCTTTCATATCCCGGTCGGCACGCTCCTCGTGTGCGGGCTCTGCGCCCTGCTGTTCGAAGAGGGAACGCGCGTGCGCGTGTTCCTGTTGTTCACATTCGGGATGGCCACGCACTACGCGCTCGACGTGCTGTTGATACACGTGAGTGGGGGGCTCATGGTGCTGTACCCGCTGAGCTGGGACACGTGGGCGCTCCAGCTCGTGCGGCCTGACAACTGGTTGGGGACGACCATACTGGTGGCTGCCGCGGTCCTCGTATGGCTGGTGTTAAGGGTTTGGAATAATCGCCGCGTGGAGCGCGCGTTTTCAATCAACCACTCGTGAACGTGCTTCCGTCCTTCGTTGAAGGTCGTGTGCGGTCGATACCCCGGCAGTCGTTGTGCCGGGTCAATCGACGAGATGAGCCGCGTTTTTGCACCCCAATCGCGTCTTTGAATGTGCATTACGCCGAGAGCGGTACCCGTGAGCCGATTGACCTCGTGTGTTATGTCAATGACGCTGCGTTCAGCTAGTGCAATCGGCGTTACAGCTAGTTAGGTTAGCGCACAATCACCGTATAGAGTGTCTCATTCAACGTGCTTGTCGCAGTTGACGTGCCACGTTCAAGTGATCGAGCATCAAACATGATGATAGTCGTGCCCGCCTTCAGCGCTTGGAACGTAAATACCTCGGTCCCTCCAGAGCCACTGCCACTTTTCTGGCTAATGGCGCTAGCGTTGTACGTTGGCACCCAGGTACCTCCAGTCGTTTGATTTTGCGGCAGCGTAATCGAGAATTGCTGGCCCTGCGCTACGACAATCTGCTTTCCTGTCGTTGCTGTCGTTGACGCTGCTTGTGGTGCGCTGCTTGCCGTTTGGTTGTTAGTTGATGATGTGCACCCCGCTATTGATAACGAGGCAATCATCACGAGCACGAGAACGACTATCACGGCTAGCGGTTTCGAGTGCATAGTATTGCCCGTACAACGCTTCATCATTCTTGCTAGTGGATTCATACTTCCTCCCCCTTGAGTAAAAACAAATAGGTAAAATGGGGCCAATGAAGCTTAAGAATTGCTATCCGTGGTCGCTGCTATGTGATTTAGCGCACCGGCCAGGCGAATCGCCGTTCCATTTTTCATGTCGAACACACGATACACGTTAAGGGGTTGCTCAGCGCTTCATGGCGGCCAATACTCACCATCTCGCTTGCAGCGTCATCAACAGTTGCGGCGTTCGTGCAGGCGCTTGCTCATTGAGAAGCGAAGCTATCCGTGTCATCACTACCCCTGATGAATTCTGTGGTTCTCAATGAACAGAGGCCACGTCCGTGGCTCCGGCCCCTATTTTCTAGCCGCCTCCGGCCGAAAGATTGTCGTTTTGTCGACTGATTTCTTCACACTACCGTGCCGCGATTTGTGTTTCAACGTAGGCAAGACGTATAGAACATCACACTACATGTGAGATCTGGGAGTGCTCATGGAAGTCAACGGCGATACAGACGTTCGCTCCCTCCTCGACAAGAAGGGAAACGGATGTCGTGCTCACCGCAGAGGAATACGAGGCGCTCATCGAAGATATTCACGACCTTTCGATCGCGCTTGAACGCCAAAACGACCAACGAATGAGCCTGCGTGAGCTCGAAGAGCGACTCAAGGAAACTGGCTCGTATAGCGTTATCCTCAGATGAGAACGCGTACAGGGACGTAACGAAGATAGACCGGCTGAAGCTCCCCCAGCGGCAGATTGTTCGCATTTTTAAAGCCGTCAAGTCGCTAGAGGACGACCCACGCCCCGCGCGGCTGGCAAGAAGCTCGAAGGAACGTCGATACCGCTCTACCGCATAAGATTGGGCCGAAAAGGGTACCGGATCGTCTACCAAATACACGAAGCTTCAAAAACGGTTGACGCTCTCTATGTCCGCGATCGCCGAACGGCGTACAGACACATTCGTTAAGCGCATGAAAAATGCGGGGAGCACGGTTATCGTGCATACGAGCGATGGGGTAACAGTTTTGTCGCATCACGCATCCTTACTCCCGCACCACCACGACGGCTTCTCCTTACGGGCAGTGGTGTAGCACACTGCCTCGGTCCATTCATGGCTCCGGCTCACGCTTCGTAGCCGCATGCGGTGAGCAGATTGCGGTGCTGACCGAGGCGCCCGCTACTTCAGCTCGAACTGAAGCCAGTCGTTCGAGGCAGACCACGCTCTTGCTCACATGAGTAAGTTTTAACGTCCGGCTGGACTAATCCTTGGACATGAAATGCAGGCTGCTCGCCGTCTGCGGGATCATCGCCCCTCTACTCTACGTGTTCACCGTAGCCCTCGGAGGCATCTTGACGCCTAATTATAGTCACGTATCAAATGCTATTAGCGAGCTGATCGAAACGGGAGCGCCCTACAAAATGTTCCTTAATCCCCTCTTCGACGTCTACAATATCCTGATCGTCCTCTTTGCGGCCGGCTTATGCTACGCACGAAATGTGCAGCGCAGTTTCAGTGCAGGCGTTGTGTTGTTGGCTGCCACGGGAGTTGCGGGCTTGCTTATGACGCTGTTCTTCCCCCAGGACCCGAGGGGCACGCCACTGACGTTCGCCGGGCAAATGCACATAGCATTAGCGGGCGTTGAGTCCGCGTTGACGATCCTGCTCGTTTTCTTGATGGGCGTTGCGTTCAGAGGGGATGAGCGCTGGCCGCGATTCTCGACGTACTCCTTCGTTACCGGCGTACTAATCATCATCACAGGAGTGGCTACGGCCTTAGCAACCGCACAAGGCAGCGGGATACTCGGGCTATTAGAGCGATGCACGATCGGCGTGTTCCTCCTGTGGGTGTTTGTTGTGGCGGTGCGGTTATATCGGATCGCAGACCATCCAAGCGCTCATTGATATCTCATTGACACTCCGAACGAGCAAAAGTTGTTTTTTGCCGCGACTCTGGATTGCGTCGGGTATCGAACGACATGAAGAATTCGCAGGAGTTATACACCGCTCCGCGTTCGCGTTTGAGTATCTCGCCTCGCGCCGCCGGCAGGAAGCGAAACTCCCGGGTTCATCAGCCCCTCATCTAGTTCCGGTAGCGTGGACCGATCCGCTCGCACATTCGAATCCCGAAAATAGGAGTGCGCGACCTTCACGTGATGCGTGGCTAGTAAAAGAACGGACGTGCTTGTCTGGCGTCTCCATAGAGTGCGCGAGCGTGGCCTAGATACGATCGCAGGCCGGCCCTCGATGAACCAATCTTTGCTCGGGCAGGTCGGCCGCGCGGCTGCCCTCGGCTCCTGCAGTGCGTCTCCGCGCAGTCGCACGATACGTATCCTGAAGCCGATAACAGGCTCGCCATACGAACGTCGCAAAACAGCTAGATCGTCACCTACTAGCAGAGGGTCAGTGCGATCGATCCGCCAGGATTGGATGCGAATGCACCTATTCAAACCGTTCAGTTTTTTTCAGATTCCCTAAGCCCGTCGTCCAGTCGCAAACGTCGCTTCCACAAAAAAAGACCGATCTTGACGCCGTCTCTCAGTGACGACAGCTTCGGTTGATCCGCTCGAGCTCGGTAGGTGATAGGGATTTCTGTGATGCGCAAGCCGTTCCTCACACATTCAATGAACATATCGACTTCAATTTCAAACCCGCGCGCGGCGAGATCTAAGCGCCGAATCGCGTCGCTTCGGTACGCCCAGAATCCCGTGCACACGTCGCTTATATGCGCGCCAAACAGCGCCCGCGCGAGGAGCGACAGAAGGACGTTCCCCACGACGTTCAGTCTGGTCATGGCTCCCGGCTCAATGGTACCCTTGAGTCGTGATCCGATCACGACGTCGTGTGTCTGGAGCAGGCGGGTCATCTCCGTCGCCATTTCGATCGGGTACGTGTCGTCCCCGTCAACCATGATCGCGTAGTCGGCAGTGATGGAATTAAATGCCGTTTGAATGGCCGAACCCTTTCCGCGCTGCGCGAGTATGATCGTAGCACCCTTTTCGACGGCGATCTCCCTCGTTTTGTCGGTGGATTGCCCGTCGATCACGTACACGGCAGTTTCGAGCCCGTTCTGCAAGAGGTCGGCAACGGGAACGTCGTCGATGACCGTGCCGATTGAGCGTTCCTCGTTTAACGTCGGAATGACGACAGCTACGGTCCCCATCACCTCGCCTTCGTGCGCCTCGGTGTCCGTGGACACCAGCGAGTCCCCCCTTTTTGTCACGCCTGATTTGCTCACGCTTGCTCAGTTTGGTAACGTCAGATGCACAAATTGCCCAATCCGTTACACATACCAGAGATAATCTCAATTACTTAAGCGATGCGGTTTTACCGCTGCGAATGGCAGTGAATATTGCGTCAGAGACACACCGTTGCGTCACACCGTGCCGACGATCGACGGGACGCCGAGGTAGTTTGCGAATGCTTCACACGCGAGCGAGGATCATAAATGGCTAACCCTACTGTGATTATGCTGACCTTCGAAAGGGCCGCCGAATCTACTTTTAAGCGGCGGAAGGCTAAATTCTACAATAATACGTTTGTTTCAGGTTGTATTCGGTCCCGACCGGGCACAACGGGCACTTACATCCCTGCATTTGCGCCGCTTCTTCGCCCGCACCGGCCGAACAGTACATAACGCCCGTCAGTTCGCTTGCGTCGTACGTCAAGCACGCAGAAGCGCACCGGCATCGTGAGCTGTTTTCTTCAGTCACAGGCACGTTTGCTCGCATCATCACCCGCCGACAGGCGTTAATCAGCGCCAAAGCCAGTCAATTTTCTGAAGCATTATTAGAAACGCTTGCGCTATAAAGGTTGTGCTGCCTTTGCAATATTGCTGCGATTTTGCACTCGCGGCTATCGATAGAACGTTTGGTCGCCACGTTCAACGGTTAGCTGACCGCGCTACATAACGTGCCAAGTGGATCCTCTCCATTTTTTGCGACTCACGCAACCCCGCCAAAGAGGATGCTGCGATGAAACCGCACTTGCCACCCAAGACCCCAACGACATACGAAACCGAGCCTATCACTGGTTGCCCTAAACCACGCCAAAAAAAGGGGGCTCTTTGGTGAGCCTCCGGCCTCTCGCAACTGGTAGTTCGTGCTGCGGCGTATCCCTTCTGTGAGTCTATCCTATAATTATTTATATTTTATTATAAAATTAATTTAATAATTTTTACTCAATGATACGCCGGTCTGGGCTTAAACACGTCTCGACCAGCGAATCTGGCCTGAGCCCGATCAAGCGCCCACGACTTCCTTCTGGACGGGGCTGTCGCCACGGACTTCTTGAAAAGTGGTGAGGTTTTGGTACACTTTTGGCTACATTTTTGGCCGCGCATGCTATCGAGGCATCGCGTCTAAAGGGAGATTCAGAACCACTAGAATCCGTTCACAGACTGCGTATTCTCTGTGAAGAGGTGGGTTCCGGTGAGACGAACACGTAGGTGACGGCGTCAAGGAAACAGCTGGAAAAACATGGCGAGATGGAAGCGCGTTACGTCGCTTCTCTTATTGAAGCGCCCGTTCAACATTTCTATGTTTCCGCAGAGGACTCCAATCTTCTTACTTCTATCTACAATTTGGTACGTTTCATAGCACAGGGCGCTGGTAGCGCTTCCGCGTCTACGCTCCACCTGGGCTTAGAGCGTGGTTGCGCCAATAATTCCCCGTGAGAGAAGGTATATACCGACTAAAAAGAACACAGCGGCCATCAGCTGACCCCCGTGTTTTCGCAAGAAGCGGATTACCGGGTCGAGGTATTGATCAAAGTGCTGTGGGGTTACGAGGAAGATCGCCAGCGGCCCCCACAGCCAGCACAACGCGATAATCATGGTGAGGATGAAGGCGATTGCTTTATCGAGCGGGGGCACAATAGCGACCCCGATGTCCTTGCTCGCCGCGAGGGCGGGAAGCGACGAGAAGATGTTACCAATGCCAAACAGCACCCCCGCCGACACAATCGCCGCAGCGCCTATCGCTTTTGCGCCGGCCCCCTTCGGCTCCTTTTTCTTCAGGAGCGAACGGGCACTTGCGTAGAGGAGGAGGGCACCCAAGATGATGTCAATGCTCACGGTGGTCAACGAGGGCTTGCCACCGCTGGTCGTCAAGCTACCTACGGCAAGAAACACAAGACAGATCAGAGAGAACACGACAGCGTAGGTTACGACGAACAAGATACCATTTCTCCCTCGGTGCTCGCCGGAGCTGAGCACTGCCATCACGGTGATCACCGCGACGGGACTCACCATGGACGCGATGGCCAATGGTATCACGACCACCAGCAGTTGGGATAAATCAGTCACGTTTCGAACCTCAGTCTGCTTCGGGACTCCAAAGCGCTGTTCTCTCTTAACGCGGTGTTCTTGAACGTAAATATTCCGATTTGGCTCGCACGCGGTTTTGACTCAACACTGTGCGATAATCCTCGGCAGAAAGCACCGTAGGTGTCATCGCTCGCTCTTCACTGCCTGCAAGGGCGGACCCAAGATGCAGATTCACGAGTCGAACGTCGACTACGGTGGCGAAGGGCACGCCCAAGTGGGGTCATTTATTGATAAAGGAGGAAGAGATGCTCTGAGGTGGTCTGCAACGCAACTTTTGGAGGCATCGCTGCGTCCGCCGGTACGCCTGCCGCGCCTCAGCGCGAAGACGTCCGACCCAAACGAAAGAGTTTACGGCCCAAGCACGGCGCTTAAACGTACGCCGCAGCTGCCGGCAGTTACGGTCTACCAATTCAAAGCAGTGACACGCACGGACGCATCTCATCATCCATAAGAAAGGCGCTCAGGAAGTTTGCCGTTTTCTTGCGTCGCTATTGGCTGCCCCGTCACCCTTCCACGACCCACGCTCAGCGGTAGATGAGGCACCCGATACGCACCCCCCTCGTTTACTCAGCGTGGCGCGATCCTTTTCGCCCGTTGCCGCTCTCTTCAGGCTCAAGCAACAGCGTCGTATCGCCCTCGGGCCACAGTTCGGGGGAGTCGAGCGACGTTCTCGATTCCTTCGCGTCCCGGAGCTCTTGCTCGCTGCGGATGCGGGGCTCAGCGAACTCCCTGGCAAGCTCAGCGCGCGTCTTCAGCTCCAACTCCGCGAGCTTCGCTGTGGGGACTTCGGAAAAGTCACGTTTGTCCAGCTCCGCCGTGATGTGCTCGAGCCTCGCGCTCAGGCGCTCGATGCGCGCTTGTGTCGTCATCCAGCAGGCCTCGCGCAAGGCGTCGAGTTCAATCTGCCTCAGGTTTTCGACTTCTTCCTGGTACTGCTTGAGCCAATTCGCCACCGTCTGTCTCCGCACACCGACCGTATCTGCGATCGTCGCTAGTGACTTTCCCTGCGCACGCAGTTTGAAGCACGCAAGCTTTGTCTCTGTATCCTTCATGGTGCGCTCCATTCAATGTCTGCACGGGACTGCATCACGTCCTTGCGCCACGATGCTACAGTAGCGTCAGATCCAGCGCCGGGCTTGGTGATGCGGGATGCAGCGTCGCTTTCGACGAATGCTCGTCGTTTAATGTTCGGCAGAATGGTCTTCATATACATCTTAAGCTCCTTCGAGCAGTGGACACCCGCTCGGTCGAACCACCGCTCTCTATCGTTCCTTTCTTTCCCCAAGCATACCAAGCTGCCGGAAGCAGTTACAAAGTAATACTGCGTCCGCCGTATCTGGTCGCAAACTCCATTAACGGCGTGAACGCAGGTCGTACGCCCGCCAGCGGTGGCGCAGTACGCTACTCGTTCCGCGTTGTTCAGCGCCCCGACAAATGACAATAATTAAAATTTCCACTAATTTATAAAAATAAGTAAATAATAATGCATACTGAAGAACGCATGAGGCCGGGAGGGTCGTGTTCACGCTCTACGCCCAACGAGTCCCGACCACGATTGCGAGTCCTCCAAGGACGCATGTGGTTAACTTTTGGTGCGCTTTTGGTGCGCTTTTGGTGCGCTTTTTTGCTGGTCACGCAGTACCTCGGTGTGTGGGTTCGTAACCGCACGTGACACTACAAGCGTGTATCCCACGAGCGAACCCAGAAAGCACCGCGCGGGGGGCACGCAAAATCCCGAGACACCGGAAACCGTGATGGATGATTCTGTTCCACGGCACGCGCTCCAAGCAGCCTCTGCGGAGGCGTCGTGCGCTACCGGCGCGAACAAAATGGCGTCTTCCCATCATCCATCCAGGGACTCTCGGAAGTTTGCCGTTTTCTCGAACCCCTTAGTGCTTGCCTCGTTCTCCCAACCGTTCCATGACCCACGCTCTGCGGTAGATGAGGTACCCGACAAGCACCACTAGCCCCACGATGACCGCGATATTGAAGTACCTGAGTAATCCCCTGATATCCTCCCAGTGCGGCCCGAGCGCGACGCCCGCGTACGCGAAGGCAAAACAGAACGGAAGCGACCCCAGCACCGTGTAAAGGGAGAATCGTTTTATGTCCATCCGGACGATGCCGGCGGGATAGGAGATTACCGAGCGGACGACCGGAAGCAGCCGACTGATGAAGACGGCACTTTCCCCGTGCTTTGCAAACCACTCCTCGCCACGATCAAGCTCACTTCTGCGTATGAGCACGTATTTGCCGTAGCGTTCGAGCAGCGGCCTGCCGCCGTACGCGCCGATTCCGTAGGCAATGAGGGAGCCGGCGAGGCAGCCGAGCGTACCGGCAAGGGTGATGCCGAGAAGGGTAAGTTTCCCTTCCCAGACCACGTACCCGGCGAAGCCCATGATGATCTCGCTCGGCAGCGGCAAGCCGGTACTCTCAAGCGTCATCCCGACGAAAACGCCCGCATAGCCGAGGTGCTCGATGGTGGCGATGACGAAGTTGCTGAGCGTCTCGATGATATTAATGCTTACGGCGAGCACGCGTCACCTCCTGCGCGGCAGGCACGCGGTACGTTTGATCGCCTAAAAGACCGTTTTTCTGCCATGTTCTAGCTTCGGTTTGCAACGTGATGCCTCACGAGCGCGTCTGCGCCCGAAGGGGTTGAGTTCGCCAAAGGGAGGCGGGTAACTGTGTGCGTTACGGCAATGCCGTAGAGGTGAGCAACGCGGGTGATGATAACACTTACCGCGACGGCCGATCAGGACCGTCCTGGGAACGATGGCAAGGATCTAGGTGTCCGGGGGAAAAACGCTCGAAAGCAGACTGATCCGGCAAGCGCGCTTAAAATCACAAATAAAAAAAAGAGAAGGGCGGCCGCCCTTACGACGTGATGATCACCGAATACGGGACGGTGTTTGTTGTTTCATTCCCTGGGCTGATGTAACTCAACACGATGACACCGGTTCCCATCTGAGTTCCGCGGAAGGTGAACAGCTCGGTGCCGCCCGCCCCAACCATTGATGTGCTCGACGCACTACTCGCAAACGTCTGATTGACGAGCGTAAGGGTGGAGTTGTCATAGGTCGCGTTCCACTGGTAGCCTGTCGATGGATTTGACGGCTGCTGGAGCGTAAAGTTCTGGCCACTTGAGACGAGTACCGCATTCCCCGTTGGCACGTTGAGCGTTGTGCACGTTATCGTGTAGGTCACGTTGTTTGCTGTTTGGTTCGATGGGCTTATGTTGTTGAACGTGATCAGACTCGTTCCCGTCGTAGTTCCCTGGAAGGTGAAGACGTCGGCGCCGGGCGCCCCAAGCAGTGTCGCGCTGCCCGCGATGTACGTCCTATTGACCAACGTAATGCTTGAGTTGTTATAACTCGGCTGCCAGTGGTACCCGGTCGATGGATTTGATTGCAGTTTGATGTTCGTTGCGTTGTCAAGCGACGTACCAAGCCCCGTTGTGTTACCAACGACGGCTGTCGTTGAGCCTGGGCTCGGGCTTGGCGTCGTAGACGAGGTACAACCCGCGCAAACTACCGCTAAAGCGAGTGCGATGACGACCACCAAACTCGCCGCTACAGTCTTTTTCATTTTTATACTCCCTAGCTCTGCTATTTCAGTGAGGTACCACACGAAATGAGCACCCTTAACCGTTTCCATACGCGCGCGCTTTTGGACATTCATGGCGGAAAAGCAGGGGCTTCACCCTATCGGTGTTGCAATGTCGAGGAATTCCTTCACGGGGCGCACCGATGAGTCGGAGGCGGGACGTCGAGTCCTGAATGCGCAACCTAAACCGGTCGCAAAATTGGGCCCTGAAGGCGTGGCAGTTTCACTGATGGGGTGATCTTGGCCGCGTGGGAGGACAGGATACTCCCGAAGCAAGGACGAGAATCGACTTTGCGACTCGCCTCGCTGCGGGAATCGGCATTTTGGTGTAGCCTATGAGGTCAGCATTTATCACTCATTCAAGGTTGCTCTCACAATCTCCAAAAGCTTTTCTGGATCGACTGGTTTCAGAAGGTAGGCATTCGCTTGCAAAATCAGAGATCTCAGAGCGCCGTCCAGACTGGCGTAGCCTGTGATCATGATCGTTCTCATCTTGGGCTCGATTTCCTGCAACTGCTCGAGCAGTTGTGTGCCATCCATATCGGGGAGCTTGATATCTAAGAGCGCAAGATCGTGCGAGCCACTTTTGCATTTCTCAATCGCCTCGTGACCGGTTTCTGCAGTTTCTACGCCGTACCCGTGCTCACTTAAGATGTGCATAAAACTGCTCAGTGCCTCTCGGTCATCGTCGACAACCAATATGGTCAGTTTTCCCACGAGTTTACCTCCTCGTTTTTACTTTGTCTCGGTAACGCGTTGGCAGCCTGACCGTGAACCGAGCGCCACTTCCCGCTTGCAACTTCAATACGTCCGCCATCTACGTCTGCTTTTCGGAAGCCGAGAATAGCTCTCGTTTCGGGAGTGTCCTTCCCTACAGGACGACGCTCTCTGATGATGCAAGATAATAATCAAACAATTCTTGCCCCCATGCAATCGCCTCTCTATTTTGGCTTGTTAACGTATAAGAATAGTCAAATGTTCCGTCTAAACTATAGAGCCCAAGCCCCATGAAAGGGTCAGCAACGACTACGACAAGTTTGGGATTGTCTCTGGTCACATAAAGCGTAAGGTTCTTGCTGCCTTCCTCCCTCAAACGTGCACGACCGATCTCCTCAATCAAATGGTTCGATACCTCGTCGGTTAGCACGAGCGCCACGTGTTGTTGGCGAGTAAACTGCTCAAGCACTAGTTCACCAATGTTCGGAATGTAGAACGGGGAAACCAGTTTTACGACTTTGCTGTCTCGGAACAGCTCGGCAAAATGACGCAAAGCTTTAAAAACATCAGTCGGCGTGCCTGTGATAAGTGCGGCGTCAGATAACGACCCAATCTTGTCAAATATATGGCCTGGAATCCCCCCCAAGTCGTGCTCGAGCCAGAATGCTTCATACTTCATTAGCACCGCCATTGTACCTTGAAAATCAATGACTTTGCGTGCAGCACCCCTGCCGATGGGGGTCAACATGTAGTTTCTCTTTGCATCTTGGCGAATGACATGATTCGTTTCGAGCTCTCGCAACGCGTGGATGATCGCGGGAGAGGAGAGCTTGAGCTCGTCCCGCAGCTCGCGAAGCGATTTCATCCCGCCATTCATTAAGAGGAGGATTTCTTTTCGTTGGTCAGAGCAAACAGCGAGACGGATGACCTTGTCTACATCCATGTTTTCCTTCATTTTGGTCTATTTAACGCTCGACGACTGGCTTTACCGCCTATGTAACTACCGCGATACCATTTAGTCTTTGTTATCGCAAGACGCACAGCCTCTTGCGGCACGAACGAACAGTTCTGCTGTTAAGGAAGATTCGCAAAGAGACTGGCTGCGCCCCATTACCGTTGTTGCTTGAGCCCTGTTACCGTTGATCCTTCTTGTTTCATCTCTCTAAGTTGTAGCCTCCGCTAATCGCGAACGGGCTACGTTGCAGGCCTTAGCACGGGCTGGTCACTGCAGTCTATGCTGGTGAAAGCGACTAGGGTTCCGTGACTCATTGCCTATATCGCGACTCCGCCTAATAAGATGCCCCCTCGACGTCTTTGAGATCTCGCGTGTGGGTCCTTGTTCTTAGAGACCTTAGACGGCGCCCGCAGCCTCGAGGGGCGGCGTCATGGTCGCTTTCACCAAAGGAAGCAGGACTCAGACGATGGACCACTCGGTTCGGAATCTCGTGGTCGCCATTTTAAGCTGGGTTGCTGAAGGGGAGAGGCAGAATCTGAGCGAACGGACGAAGGCAGAGGTGGCTCGCGCACGGCAGTGCGTAAGCACATCTGAAGGTCTTTTCGGGAGAGCAACTGGAACAGTTTTGGGACGAGTACTTGTCAAGAGAGATTGTCGTGGCCGGCAATCTCACGTCTTATAGACATTCCGTGCAGCACGTTGCTCAGAGCGAAGCTCGATTTGATGCCGATCGATCTATTAATTGGATGACGCGTTTGGGAGCAGATGCAGCCGTCGGACTGTGCCCTTGCCACGTCCTTATCAGTGGAGACCCCGTAGGACTCACTGCTACCTAATTATCTCAAACTCATCAAGTCCGAATTTTTTGCACGTAGAAGGGGGGTAGCTCCTGTCCCTACAACGGAGTCGGCCTGCAGTTTGCTTTTTATGCCGACGATGGTGATGCAGTCCCTGCTGCGGTCTCAGAGCAAACAGAAGTGCTCACAGATTTGCCGTTTTTCACCTGTGAACGTCATATGCCTCTGCGTGATCGTCACACGTCAGTGTGGCTGAGGGTTTAAAAGGTTCCACGAATGTGCTCACGCCCCGACAGATTCGAAGCGCACCTGCAGACATGGGTAGCCGCTTGAACACAGTTATGACGTGCATTCAGTATTGGAAGGACACCCTCTCACGGTGCCGGACTGAAGGAAATGACAAAAGACGTTCCGTTCTCGTTATTCATGTCAATTGTGCCGTCAAGCTGATCAACTAACGCGATTACGAGCTGCATGCCCAATGAGCCGGTAGCTCTAAAGTCCACATCAGCAGGAAATCCGACACCATTGTCAGCAACGGTCAACGTATACGTGCCGTCAGCGTACTGCATTCCAACGATAACTTCGCCCACCCTCCCATCAGGAAACGCGTATTTCAAGCAGTTTGAAACAAGTTCGTTCAGAATAAGGGCACAGGGCATGGCGATATCCACTCCGAAGCGGACATCCTCGATGTCTGTCGTGATCGTGACGGCATCTGGAGCAACGTGATACATCTGTAGAAGCTCTTTGATCAAGCTCCCGACGTAATCAGCAAATTCAATCTCCGAAAGCGTGCCCGAGCTGTACAGCTTCTCGTGAATGAGTGCCATCGATCTGATCTGGCTCTGGCTCGCGGTCAGCACCGCTTGTGCTTCTACGTTGGTTGCCCGATCAGCTTGCAGGCTCATCAAACTCGATACGACCTGCATGTTGTTCTTGACCCGGTGATGGATTTCTTTGAGAAGCGTCTCCTTTTCTTTCAGGGCTGCTCGTACCGACGCATCTGCTTGCAGTTTTGCAATCACCGTTCCCGCCTCATTACCAATCGCGACGAGCAGGGCCTTCTCGGTTTGAGAGAAGGTGTGGCGCATTGTGCTCCCCACGTTGAGCGCTCCGATAATCGTGTCTCGAGAATAGAGCGGCACGCTCGCGAGTGACGCCACCCCCAATGGCGCGTGCTGCGGCAGGAACGTTACGTAGTCCTCGGCAAAAAGATGGTCTCCGTCGATCAGAATGGCACTAAATGGGGCGTCGTGGTAGGGTATCTTTTCAATTGCATCGCGCACGGTCTCAGGGAGTCCCTGTCCGTACTGTAGCGTGGCGTAGCGAGCATCCGCATCAATGAGGTAGATGCCCCCAATGTCGAAATGCATCAGTTCACACGCCAACTTCGTCGCTGCTTCTACAAATGACTGCACATCAGTGGCTCGGTTCCCCTCAGTCATGATACGGTTGAGTGTCTCGATCGTGTGCGTGTGTTCTTTCACCCTCTCTTCTGCCCGCTTTCGCTCGGTAATATCAACTAGGACGCCGCGCTGCCCGACGACAGCACCGTCTCGCCTCATCAGTGCAGAACGGGCAGCCATGTTGAACGTGCTCCCGTCCTTCCGCAGTCCGGCGTACTCCACCCTGCCGACGTCTTCCCCACTCATTCTCCGCCGAAACATCGCGCGTGCTCGCTTCAAATCGGCGGGAGCGATCAGTTGAAACAAAGACATCCCCGCTTCGAGCTCTTCCTTCGTATAGCCGAACATGTCAAAGAACGTGGCATTCTCGAAGGTGACGCGACCAGTTTCGTCTGCTTCATATACGACTACCGGCAGCGCATCGGTGAGCTCACGGATGCGTTTTTCGCTCTCTTTAAGCGCGTCATCTGCCTGTAGCTTAGCGATTACCACCCCCGCCTCATTGCCGATGGCGATAAGCAACTCTTTCTCGGCTTGAGAGAAGGTGTGGCGTTTGAAACTCCCCACGTTGAGCGCCCCTACACGCTTATCATAGTGATACAGCGGTACCACAGCGAGAGACTCAAGTCCCAATTCAGCGGCATGAGGCACGCGCAGCGCCTCGTGACCGTCGACAAAAAGAGGTTTTCCCTCAACGAGAACACGAGAGTACAGCGCTTCGTCAAGGGGAATGCCTCTAATAGCTTCAACAGCGACATCGGGAATGCCGGTTGCGTAGCACAGGTTCGCACGGCGCGTGTCATAGTCGTTGAGATGGATCGTTGCGACATCGAAGTGCAGCAGTTCGAGGGTCAAATCTGTCACAGTTTTAGCAAATGAGCGCACATCAGTGGCTCGGTTCCCCTCAGTCATGATACGGTTGAGTGTCTCGATCGTGTGAGCGCGTTCTTTGATCCCCTCTTCTGCCCGCTTTCGCTCGGTAATATCGGCAGCGACACCACGTACGCCTACGACCGAACCGTCACGCCGGATCAGGACTCCGCGGGCCAAAACAGGGAAGGTGCTCCCGTCCTTCCGCAACGCAGTGAATTCAGTCGGCCCTACATTTTCCCCACTCATCTGCCGACGGACCGCCGTGCGTGCTCGCTCCCGGTCGGCGGGTACGATCAGTTGAAACAAAGACATCCCCGCTTCGAGCTCTTCCTTCGTATAGCCGAACAGGTCAAAGGCTGTTGTATTCATGAAGGTTATGCGACCAGTTGCGTCTGTTTCATAGACGACTACAGGAAGCGCGTCGGTGATCTCACGAATACGTCGTTCACTCTCGCGCAGTTTCTGGTCGGCACGAACGCGCTCTGTCACATCAGTTCCCGAGCTCAAAGTCCCTATGACGTTGCCCGTATCATCCTTGAGACGAGAGTTGTACCAGGCAACGAGACGCTCTTCACCACGGGAAGTTAACACGATGTTTTCAGCATAGGCGTGTGTATCCTCTTCGGCGATGAGGGATTCAAATATTCCCCTCGTTTCTGTTCGGGCGTCTTCAGGGAGGAAGACCTCAAACCAGTCCACGCCTACGGCTTGTTCTGGCGTCACGTCGAGAACCTCGCATCCCTTGCGGTTGAGCAGGGTTATGTGCCCTTCACGATTGAGGGCCATCATTATGACCTCAGCGGTATCGAGGTAAAGCTGCGCCTGATCGCGCTCGCGTGTGAGTGCGCCTTCTAGCCGCTTCTGCTCAGTAACGTCTAAGGCGATCCCGCGTATCCCTGCCGGAACGCCCTCTCGAACGATCACTGAAGCACGTACAGAGGCCGGGAATGTACTCCCATCGCGCCGCAACGCCGGAACCTCTATCCACTCCGAAGGTTCATCAATTACCGCTTGACCAATGGATTCGCGTATTTCTGCGTGTTTGTCAGGGGGAACGAAGTCATACAGCGTCATTCCCCCTTCGACCTGTTCTTTTGTGTAGCCGAACTCCTTCAGCCCCGCACGGTTGCTAAACGTGATATTTCCCGCCATATCCGTTTCAAATATAGCTTCAGATAGCGACTCAGTGAGCTCACGCATACGGCGATCGCTCTCGCGCGCCGTTACCTCCGTCCTATGCTTATAAATCGCCATTTCAATCGCAGCCCTAAGCTCAAGATCGTCGAATGGCATTACGAGGAAACCGTACGACGCGGTCTCTGTTGCACGGCGCACCGTGGCTGCGTCAGCTCCAGCCGTCAGAAAGATAACGGGTATGTCAAAACGTTCTGTAATCTGCTGCGCCGCCTCGATGCCGTCCATCTTCCCTTTGAGAACTGGGTCCATCAAAACGACGTCGGGGTGCAGCTCACGTGCTTGTGCTAGTGCATCTTTTCCAGTCGCTGCAGTGCCGATGATGTCGAAGCCAGCCGCTCGTAGACGGGACGGTACATCCTCGGCGAGAACAAACTCATTTTCCACGAGAACGAGGCTGACCATCGAATTAATCCTCCTACAAAATACGGTGCGACTATATATAGTATCGTTTTTGATATCATCACGCTATTTCTGCAGCGATATGCGTCCCATGGCGCCTCGTAAGCACTACCTATCCAAGCTCCAGCGTCACGGCTTTGCGAGGCTTTCCCACAGAAAAAGGCAAGAAACGGGCGCAGGGAGACTTGGACCTGACCTCCGCAGTGTGAAGAAGACTAATTTCGGCTGCTGATCGCTATTTTCAGCCACTTCTTTAGGGTTATCATCGATGCTTTGCCAGCGGCAACTGCGAGGAGGAAAGCAGGGCGCCATCGTGAACGGTTCGACAAATCCGCGTTGGCAATCCTACCAGCACTGAGAACGTGCGGGGCGAAGCGTATTATGCGTGTCATACTCAGCTTTGGCGTGTTGTGAGGAGATCTTGCTGCTGTCAAGCTCCAATGATAATGAATCACTGCCAAGTGGCGGCTGCTCCTGTAGCGTCGATTCAGGGATTTCATAGATAGCGGAAGAGCCCATTAAGCGCTTAGTCGTGTCTGTTTGTGCGGTTCTGCAGTATCCCTACCTGTTTTTCTCCTTTCACTTCAGTCACGGCTTCAGGTTTCTTATAAAAACGCGATCACACGCACACCGCGGCCACGACCACCGCTCCTGGCCGGAAGAAGAATGGCAGGAAGACGAATGCTATGAAAAAACACTACGTCGCTTGACGTGCAGCTCGTGACTGCGCTCGCCGACCAGCTCTACGGTACCATCACGCTCAATCGCACGAAAGAGCCAACGTTCCATGATTGCTTTGAATATAAAGGCCGTAAATGCCTTTTTGTGGCTATCTAGCGCATAAACGCCCACGTATCGCCTTTGTAATCAGCAATTGCCCGTCTGGTGCAGAACGTATCTCATCGTTCACTAATTCGCGCTTCGTCTGTAACATGCAGGTGATATCGCAAACCTTTTAACCAGCCAATCGATACAGGCACCAATAGACTTTGAGTATTGCCCTGACGTGCTTATGACCACGAAAAAAGAGAGGCCCCCCATTTCCGACGCCGCCGATGCACTCAAACACGTAGTGCCATTCCGTGCTGCGTGACGTCGGCCCCGCCGCACCCGCTCAAGAGTCGTTTGCGTAACGCGAGAGGATGGGAGAGAATGACTACAATTCTCGTCATTGAAGATGAGGCCATTGTTGCCATAGATATTACGCAGCGCCTTAAGCGCGCCGGTTATAACGTTCCGGCTGTGGGAGCAACCGGTGAAGCCGCTCTGCGCGCACTTGAGGAGCTGCATCCAGATCTCGTTCTTATGGACGTACTGCTCAAAGGGGAAAAAGATGGGATAGAAACGGCTCGCGAGATCAAAAATCAGTTTGAAATTCCGGTAGTCTTCTTGACGGGTCAGGCAGACGAGTCCACACAAGAGCGGGTCAAGAACACGGGCGCTTACGGCTTCATACTGAAACCGATCGATACGGCTTCACTTCTTCCAACTGTTGAACTGGCGTTGGCCAGGCACGCCTTCGAGGTACAACTCAAGGAGAGCGAACGACGGATCCGTGAGCTCACCGATGCGCTGCCGGTAGTCGTGTATGAAACAGACGCCACTGGTCGCATGACCTTCGTGAATACAACAGCCTTTGACCTGTTCGGCTACGCGAAAGAGGAGATCAAGGCAGGAGTGTCCATTTTTCAACTGATCGCGCCAGCCGATAGGAAGCGAGCACGCGCGATGTTTCGGCGGAGAATGAATGAGGAAGACGTCGGCAGGGTGGAGTACACCGGACTGCGGAAGGACAAGAGCACGTTCCCCATTTCAATCCGTGCTGTGGTAATGATGCTGGATGGTGTAGCCCTCGGGCAGCGCGGTGTCATACTTGATATTACCGAACTGAGCGAGGCGCAAGAAGAGCTGCGAAAGCATGCGACAATGTTTGATGCAGCGCACGACTGCATCGTGACCTTGGACCCAGAAGGGACCATAACGTACTGGAACCGTGGCGCCGAGCGCCTGTATGGGTGGACAACGCAAGAGGCCGAAGGTCAGAACGCGAACGCGCTGCTGCGTACACGATTCCCTGAATCGCGTGAAGTGCTGTGGCCTAAGCTTATGGAGAGCGGACTGTGGGAAGGGGAGCTGACCCAAGTAACGCGCGATGGTGTTCCGGTCACGGTCGCGAGCAGCTGGACGCTGATGAAGGACGATGGGGGCAATGCCTCCGCTATTCTCGAAATAAGCAGTGACGTTACTGAGCGCAAGAAAGCGGAGTCGGCACTCGCAGAATCTGAAGCAAAGCTGCGCATCACCTTCGCAACTATGGCAGACGGAATAGTGATCACGCAGTTGAACGAGAAGGTTACCGATTGCAATGATGCCATCTTACGTCTCACACAGCGATCGAGGGAAGAGATAATAGGAAAGCCGTTCGAGCATCTCCTCCCTCCTGAGTTTCGTTCGCTGATCCCCGATGCACATAAGTTCCTCGTCGGAGCTGTCCTCGTCCGAACAGAGACTAGTCGTGGGGAAAGAGAAACCATCCGCAATGACTCACAATTGCTCCGGAAAAATGGAGAAAGGGTCGACATTGAAGTAAATATCTCCACGATTGAAGATGCCTCGGGGCAACCGGCTGAGTTTCTCATAGTCGCGCGAGACGTCACCGAGCGCAAGCGCATGGAACAGCAGCTCGACAGTACACTCGGTGATCTCCAACGATCCAACGCCGAACTCGAGCAGTTTGCTTACATCGCTTCACACGACCTGCAAGAACCGCTTCGCATGATAACGAGCTACATGCAAATAATTGAGGAGGACTACAAAGGAAAACTTGACGCTGACGCTGACCAATACATTGCATTTACCGTCGATGGCGCGAAACGAATGCAAACGCTCATCGACGACCTTTTGGCGTATTCGCGTGTGGGCACGCGGGGAGAGCCGTTCATACCAACCAGCATGAACAGCGTCCTTTCCGCAGCGATTGCGAATCTTGAAGTCACGATAGAAGAGAGCCACGCAGTTGTCACGCACGATCAATTGCCAACGGTGCTCGGCGACGAATCCCAGCTTACTCAGCTTTTCCAGAACCTGTTAGGCAATGCGATAAAGTTTAGGGGTGATGATGCCCCGATAATTCATGTCGGCGTAGAGGAAACGAAAGACGGCTGGGTGTTTTCGGTGCGCGACAACGGGATCGGTATTGACATGAAATACGCAGCACGGATTTTTACCGTATTTCAGCGCCTCCACGCACGGGATGACTACCCCGGAACAGGGATAGGGCTCGCTGTCGTTAAAAAGATAGTCGAGCGTCACGGCGGACGTATATGGGTCGAATCAGAGCCAGCAAAAGGCTCGACGTTTTACTTTACGCTTCCAACAAGGGGGGATAATGTGTTATGAGTGAGCGAAATAGCGCAGATTACATGGAAATCTTGTTGGTGGAGGACAATCCAGGCGATGTCCTTCTGACCAAGCGCGCTCTCAAGTCCGGCAAAGTGCTCCACAACGTGCACGTCGCAAATGACGGAGAAGCCGCACTTGCCTTCTTGCACGATGTCGAATACGGGCAGGCTCCGCGCCCAGATCTGATCCTGCTCGACCTTAACCTGCCAAAGGTGGGCGGTCGCGAGGTACTCGCAAAGATCAAATCCAACGAAGCGCTTGCGAGCATCCCGGTCGTCGTATTGACCACTTCCAAAGCTGACGAGGATATCCTGAAAACATACCAGATGCACGCCAACAGCTTCATCACCAAGCCGGTTGACTGGCCACAGTTTATGAACGTCGTTAGGCTTATCGAAGAGTACTGGTTCACGGTTGTGAAGCTCCCGCAGCACGAGGGCTGAGAATGTACGCCCGTGATCGAGCACTTAAGGTGCTTCTCGTCGAGGACAACCCTGGTGATGCTCTCCTCATACGACGGCTTCTGACTAAGTCATCCGCAACAAAGCACGCGCTTGACGCTGAGAATCGTCTCACTGCGGGGATAGCACGGTGCGACCATGAGACGTTCGACGTTGTCCTGCTCGATCTGGGTCTTCCTGACAGCCAGGGCTTCGCCACCGTCGCGACGATGCGCGCCGCAGTGCCGCACGTGCCGATTATCGTGCTGACCGGTCTCGACGATCGGGAATTGGCGGTCCACGCGGTGCGTGAGGGTGCGCAGGATTATCTCGTGAAAGGCACGGCGACGGTAGATACCCTGGAACGCGCGATGTACTACGCCATCGAGCGCAAAAACCTTGAAGAGCAGCTTACGCAGTACTCCGAGCACCTTGCAGAGCTGGTGGAGCAAAAAACGGCTGAACTCAAGGGGGTGGAACGCCTGGCGGCTATCGGGCAAATGGCGGCAATGGTCGGACACGATCTCCGCAGCCCTTTGCAGGCCATCCTTAACACTATCTACCTCGAGAAGAAACAGGTCGACACGCTAGACGGATGCCTCGCGCCTAGTGAAGCCCGTAAGGCACAGCAGCTCCACGACGGTCTTGACAAGGTAGACGAACACGTCGCTTACATGAGCTCCATGGTAACCGATCTGCTCGACTTTGCTCGGACGCCGAGCCCGAAAATCACGCGCACAAGCACAGAACAACTCGTCAACGATGCCCTTCGTGGCGTTGCGGCACCGACTAACGTCGTGATCGAGAAGAAGCTTGATCCGAGTCTGCCCGCTCTCGATATCGATCCGTTCCTCATGCAGCGCGCACTAATCAACATTATTGGCAACGCGGTGCAAGCAATGCCAGACGGCGGCACCCTTACCATAACGACCAAGAAAGAAGGACAGAGCGCCTCCATAAACGTAGCTGATACGGGAATGGGCATACCGCCGGAAAATATAAGTAAGCTCTTCGAGCCGCTGTTCACTACAAAATCACGAGGTGTGGGGCTCGGCTTAGCCATCGTGAAGTCCATGATTGAAGCTCACGGCGGGACCATTACCGTTGCGAGTGACGTCGGCCGAGGTTCGAAGTTCTGCATCGCCCTACCGCTTCGCGGCTGAGGTCTGCAGATAGCGACGATTGTTGTTCAAAGAGCTGCCACGGGCGAGTCGTGAACTCCGAAGTGTCACGGACATCGCGGGTGATGCTAGCGCCCCGCGAAGGATCGGTGGATACTCGGTGTGTGACCGTTCACGGACTGCGTGCGTCCACAGCTTCGCTGGTCCAAGGGCGAAGGTTGTTTAAGTAGAACCAACATAGTTTGGACGTTTAGAGCATGGCTGCAATTCTGGTAGTTGAAGCTGAAGCGGTTATCGCACACGACCTTGCACGACTGATACGACAAATGGGCCATACCGTTGATAGTGCCCATTCAGGCGAAGATGCGCTACGTACAGCCGAAGCGGGACATCCTGACCTCGTCATCATGGATATTGGCCTTCAAGGACAGCTGAACGCAATTGAAACTGCAACCGTTCTAAAGGAGAAGTTCGCGGTACCTGTCATCTACGTAATCGCGCACGGCATGGTCGTATGCGGCGACCCTCTCTCCTCAGGGGGACACTTTGGCGCAGTGGCTACCGGAACGCCTGACGATCAGGCCGCTCAGGAGTGCAGGGGTTTGGCGAAAAAAGTGGTCATGCTTGCCACGAAGTTGCACAGTGGGTAGCACGCCTGTTCGCGGCAGGATCGAACGTACGCGGCAGTGAGGCTTTTTTGATCGGCAACGGGAAGCTCTAAATTTCACGCCAGAAAGGCTTAAGTCTCTCGCTTACAGAATCGATTTGAGAACGTCGTACGTTTCGCCGTGACGCTGTACAACCGACCGTCGGGAACAAACTCGTGACAAATATACTCCAACTCGCCCTCGCATTCATCTACGTGCTCTTCGTGCCCGGATTTGCCATGACGCTTGCGGTATTTCCCAGGCTCAACGAGCTCGAGATCGCCGAGCGAGTCGCGCTGTCGATCGGGCTAAGTCTCACCATCGTAGTCGTCATGGGACTGCTGCTCGGCTATTCCCAAACCCTCATCGTCGCAACCGGCGGCATCACCGCGTACTCGCTGCTCTTCGGCATCGGCTTTGTAACCGTATTTTTCCTTGTCATATGGGCACTGCGAAGGGCGAATCTGGCGGTTGCCGATAGGCGCGAAGCGGCCCGACCTGAACGCGACATGGTTTTAGACGCGCGCACTGCCAAACCTGTGCGCCCAGAGGACACAACCCAGGCAGAGGTCAGACCGCAGAAACCTGCGACGGCTACCGCGGCGCGGCGCGAAGACGCCCGACGCAGACGTAAAGAATACCCACCCAAGCGCGGCCCTTAACTGTAACCCCGGCCGAAGCCCGGTCAAGTAGTACCCGCAGCGACGGGACACGGCTTCTCATCATAGGACGCACAATCCGGCTCCAGAGCGTCGAGTTCTTTCTTTAAGCGCGTCCGCTGGGCCGTGCCAATTAGGTTCGATGGCCACCGAGCGCCCTTCTTCGACATTTTCAGGGTAGTGGCTTAATATCGTCTACGTCTACCTGCTATTGGATGGCCGTGATCGAGGCCTCATCTGTATCGAGAGGGGGTTCTAGACAATGGACTATGAAAAGGAAATGAATGACCTAACAAAGCGCATCGATGAGCTGGAGACGTGTTGTGCAGAGTTCCGCGCCTGCAAGGGCAAGATAGGAGAGCGCATCGACAAGCTCGAGCATCGTTTAGACGACTTGCGATCAGAGGTAAAAACGCTGTATAATGTCATGGAGCGCGACAGCGCTGGCCTGCGATGATGCTGTGTCCTTCGCTCAACGGCGATGGGAATGCGGCTAGTTTTTACGCCTCTGACGCGCGCGTCGTTACCGGTTGAGTAGGTAGACCGACGCGTTCAAGGCGGTGGCGATGGTCACCCACACGATGTAGGGCACGAGTAGGTACGACGCCCGCCGGTCCACCTTGTAGAATTGATAGATGGTGGCGGCGATCAGTATCCACAGCGGCACGATGGCGAGCAGGCCGTATAGTATGTTCTGCAGCCCAAAAAAGGCGAACGTCCAGACAACGTTAACGATGAGCTGTGCAGCGAAGAGAGCGATCCCGATGTCTCTTGTGCGAGTTCGAGGCGATCGCCATATGAGGAATAACGCTAGACCCATCAAGATATAGAGAATCGTCCAAACGGGCCCGAAAGCCGCATTCGGCGGATTGAACCAGGGCTTGTTGAGCGCGGCGTACCACGTTGAGATGGAGTTGATGGTAAACACTGACGATCCCAAACCCGCTAACACGGGCACCGCGACGGAGACGATCAGTTTGATGATATCAACGGATTTCATCGATCGTATGTGGCATCGCCTCCTATAAAACGCTTTATTAATTGTTTGAGCATCCGAGTTGTCAGCGCCACTATGATAAAAGATGGCCAATAAACTCGTTTGGATACCTCTTGCTCTAGCAGCGTCGTTGCGTATACCAGTAGGCGGTTGCTGATGCCTACCGGTTATTCGCTATTAGTCACGATCGTCGGAATGCAAATTCAGCGAGACGATCCCGGCTCTAACCGCAGCAATCATCGCTGAAGAAGAGTGGACCGGCGGCTTTTGCCGAGTTAACGCGGGTTATGGTTTTTTATACGCGCGAATCGACCTACACAAGGGAGTGTCCTATGGACGCAAAAGAAGAGAAAAAGGAAGAGTACTACAAGGGCAAGGAAGTAAAGGGCAAGCTCGAAAAAGAGAAGGAAGAGTACGACAAGGGCAAGGAAGTCAAAGGCGAAAAATAGCCGTCCGCCTAGGCAAGCCGTCGCACGATCAGCGTGGAGCGTCCGCGTTATCGATGCCCAAACTAGTCTCCGTTCAAAAGACGCCGAGGGCACAGAGCGCCCTGCCGTAACATGCATCGTGAGGGCACGAGCGGGTAGCGGGGCAGGAGACTGTGGCTCCTGTTTCAAAAGCGGATTCGCTCAAGGGCTGATTCGCGTTCACTGTCTGCAGACGTCCAGAACGTCGCCTCGCCGTTTTGGATGCGGAATATGACCTGATCGTCGGCGTGAGGACGCAGAAACGGTCGCTCTTCAAGAAGGCGCTCCGTGAGGTTCACGTCGTCAAGAAAAACCACGTCGCCTGACGCTCGCATCATGGTTCCGATATCTGTTGAACCCTCTTGGCCAAGCGGCCCTTTTGGCGGGGCATAAAAGCACACCTCAGCCTTCCGATTTGCTGTAAGCTCTCGAAATATCTTTTTCGTCTTTACGGTACTAAAATAGAAGCCCCGTGTATCCGCAAACCACATCCCGAGCATTCGGACCCGTGGCTGCTCGCGATCACACGTGGCGACTGAACAGATCATGTGCTGATTAGCAAAGCGCACACAGTCATCAAAGTTCGCCATACCATCACCCTTCGATTCCCTTAGTCATTGTTTCGGAAACAGCCAGCTGGCCGTCTGCTTTCACGCGCGCGGCCGGCGGCACCGTTCAGCTGCCATCCGTCATGCAAGCCCCCGTTTCGCATCGCGTCGATTCGCGCAGTGGCAGGATACGACCTCTGGACGAGGGCAGTCATTCGTTCGCTTTCCAGTACACCCGATGATCGGAAATGTCGTACGCAACTTTGTAGGTGCTGACGAGTCCACTCAAGTGACCTTTTACGGTCGTGACAGAAAGCCAATATTGGGCCAGGTTGTCCTGCACGTTGAGCTCTTTGAGCACGGCATAGATGAGGTCTTCCGTTGATCGGGGACGCTCCAAAAGTCGCAGTATCATCCCGTCAATCTCGGCAAGCTGCTCTAAGTGAAGCGCGATCTGGCCCGCGCTCTTATCCTTTGACATAACCTCGCCATGACTCGGAACAAGCCAGTCAAACGCCGTGTTCTTGATCGCATTGAGCGAGCGACGCGTGAGCTCAACGTCTATTGAGTAGGGGAGTTTGAGCCGGTCCCAGACTTCTTTAGGGTACAGTGCATCTCCCGCAAAGAGCACCCCGTCGCACAGATAGCCCGTGTGCCCCATCGTGTGACCCGGCAAGAACAACGGAGCAATCTTTCCTTCGAACTGATAGTCTTCAGTGTAGCGATCAACCGTGCACGCCTCTCCCAGGAAGAATCGCGTCGTCATCTCCACCGGTGGACACGCCCAGCTGAACATACCCCGAACGTTTACCTCTGGAATTTCGATCAGAAACGCGTCATCTTTCGGAGCCACCACGATCGCCCCCGTACGTCTCTTGAGCGTGCTCGCCGACCCAAAATGATCGGCGTGTCCGTGCGTGATGAGAATCGCCTCAAGATCGAGCGGGGTGTCAATAACTGCTGTGTCGATCAGGTGATTTTCGTACAGACCGACGTTGGTCTTCCCGAGAATGCACGTGACGTCGTTCAATTCGATGACTTTTTGCTTCACGCTCTGGCCTTCCAAACAATCGCCCGCGTTCGTGCTGCCGAATTCCCCCGCGTAAGGACGGAACAG